>Ga0209507_1002491_pt1 | contig 12449 bp, 8 predicted proteins | sample AD_UKC028_MetaG_FD_184414 | JGI IMG/M metagenome (GOLD analysis project Ga0209507, IMG submission 184414) | Active sludge microbial communities of municipal wastewater-treating anaerobic digesters from USA - AD_UKC028_MetaG (SPAdes) (version 2) | ecosystem: Engineered > Bioreactor > Anaerobic >...
CGTACTCCCCGACGAAATACGCCTTCTTGTAATCTTTCATCATGATCGAAAGCCCGTCCAGCGTGGTCACTATCTCGGGGGTGTACATGTGTATCTGGCCGTAGCTTATCTCAGGCTGCTTCCAGATCTCTTTCGGGAAGTTCCCGAAGTAGCTCGTCGTTATCATGTGCCTGTGCGGGTCGACCGAATTCATGTACTGCGCCATCTCCTTCTGCCACGGGATATCGAGCTTCGCGTCGTAACCGTCCATGAGCGTCAGTTCGTTCCACGGCTCCCACGCGAGGATGTTCGTCGAGTAACCCCAGCGCGCGATTATATAGCGGACGCGCATCTTGTAGAGTCTCTTCGCCTCGGCGTTCGTCAGGAAGTCCGACGGTTTCCCGCAGGGCCCGCCGTTCTTTTTGTTATACGGGTTGTTCAGCCATTCCTGGTCGATCTTCGTGCTCAACTGGCCGTGCTGGTTCAGCACGAGCTGGTAATAAAGGTCGTATTTCTTCGCGAGGTCCGTTATGTCGTCCAGGAGTTTCGCGTTCTTAAGGTTATAATTGTTGAGCCCGTGGTATTCGCCTACGTCGAGCCATTCTATCGCGCACTGCCAGCTCGACATCCATACGCGCGTCCAGTTATACATATTGTCGTGCATCTTCGAGAAATAGTGCTCGAACATGTCCACTGAGGGGGCCCATGCGACATTCTGCCCCAACGGATAGTAATATTCGCCGTTCTCGAACTCGAAGAAGAGCGGGTCCTTCTTGCTTATGCGCGCAAAACCCCTTTTCGGCTGAGGAGGCGCCAGGCACTCAAAAGACATCGTCTCCGACTTAGCCATGCCCTTAGGGTTCTTTACCGTGACGTAATATTCCCACTTGCCGGGTTTGACAGGCGCGAACCTTACTTTCCAGACGGCGTCCGACACATTCACGCCGTCGACCTTGCCTGAATAGAGGAACCCGGGCATCGTATACTTCTTTCCGTCCGGCGACTTGAAATATGCCATCAGGTCTATGTTATCCGGGTTATAAGGATACTGGTACGTGCCCTCGAACGCGACGTCTATCTCGAATTTCTCGTACTGCTCGACCTTGTCGGCCGCGGGCTTCACCGCAGTGATATCCGGCGCGGTGTAATCTGCCAGCGCTATTATCTTCTGCTCGCTTGTTATCCTCGGCGCCCTTTCCAGCCGCATATTGTCAAAATATACGTTGGCCTTGGCCTCGGTATCTTCCGCATACATAATGAACATGATCCGCCATGCGATTGTCCCGGGATGCGGGGTATAACTATACTGCCACTTGCTGTTAGGCGATTTAAAGTCCTTCGCGTGGAGGTCAAACTCTATGTCCTTATTAAGGCCCTTCCTGACCGTTGTCGTCGAGCTTTCGATGAATTCGTCCGTATACAGGACCAGGGCAAGCTCAAACGGCGGGCCGTCGTTAAATATATCGACCGTCAGCTTTTTCGATGTATCAAGGTCTATCGCAGATTGTTCCCGCTCGAGAACGACGCCCTTCGGGGGGTTCTGTTTTCCTTCGGGGCCAAAACTGACCTTAAAACACTTCTGGCCCTCGACCTTGTTCTCTGCCGAAACCATGAGCTTTGCGGCATCTCCCCACGGGGCGATCGTCCACAGGTTCCTGGACTCAAACCCGTCCCATAGGATGGTTTCAGTACCTTCAACCACAGGTGCGGTTTCCGTACCCGAAGCCCAGCACGGCGCGATCACAAACACGGTGAACAATGACAGTAGTATCCTTTTCATAGCTCCTTAGCCCTCCATGCGGCGCCGATCAATCCGGCGTCTTCTCCGAGTTTAGCGGTAACCAGCCTGACTCCCCTTGACGATTCCTTCAAAGCCCTTTCGCGCATTGTTCTTCCTGCTTTATCCATAAATCCGCGGCCGGCTTTCGCCATGCCTCCCGCGAGGACTATCGCCTCCGGGTCGAGCGCATTAACTATATTAGCGAGCGCGCACCCGAGGTAGCGCGCGGTATCATCGGCCACCTTGCGCGCGGCCTTATTCCCTTTGGCGGCGGCGCGAAACACCTCTTCCGCGTCCATTTTACCGCGGCGAGCGACAGCCGTGGCGGACGCGTATAATTCTATGCATCCCCTGTTGCCGCAGCCGCATTTCGGCCCGTCGGCGTCTATCGAAGTGTGTCCGAGTTCGGAGGCGAATCCGCCTTTGCCGGTCCACAACTTCCCGTCGAGGACTATCGCGCTTCCGATGCCGGTCCCGAGAGTCAGCAGGACCATGCTCGAGGCGCGGCGCCCGGACTTTATCCCCGCCCCAAAGAGCGCTTCGCCGAGGCCCGCGCAATTCGCGTCGTTCTCGACGGCCACCGGGATGCGGAATCTCCTTTCAATGATCTCCTTAAGCCGTACCCCGCGCCAATCCGGGAGGTTGGGCGGAGAAAGGACGATCCCCTTTTTGCTGTCGAGCGGCCCGGGGCAGCCGATCCCTATCGCCCCGACCTTATAGCCCGAACCGTATAATATTACGCCTATCGCGTCAAGCAGCCGCGATATGACTTTTTTGTGTCCCTGGCCTTTAAGCGTCGGCATGCGGTACCTTGTTATGACCCTGCCGCGGCCGTCGACGACGCCGAGGCGGATATTTGTCCCGCCTATGTCAATACCGAGATAATACTTTATAGCGGTTTCCTCTTTCCCTTTAACGCTATGTCGACCAGGTCGTCTATCTTCGCCGTCGCGACGCACATTACCGTATCCGCGCCGCCGTAGTATATCTTGACCGTGCCGTCCGGCTCCGGTATCGCGCCGCACGTGAAGACGACGTTATGTACATAACCGACCCTCTCGAAGACCTCATCGGGGCTCAGTATGAACTGGTCCGCTATGCCGAGCACCTTCGCAGGGTTTTTCAGGTCGTGCATCGCGACGCCGAGCCGATATGTCATCCCGTCCATCGTCCATGTGACACCGTGGTAGATGCTGAGCCAGCCCTTCTTCGTCTTTATCGGAGGCGCGCCCGCGCCTATCTTATGGTCTTCCCATATATGGTTGCCGTAAGGGGCCATTATATGCTCCTGTTCGCCCCAATGTACCAGGTCGGGCGAGTAGGATATCCATATGCCCTGGCGTCCGACGTTCGGGCGCTCGAAACGGCAGTACTTTCCCTTGATCTTCTCGGGGAAGAGGACGGAATTCCGGTAATCGATCGTCGTCGTCATCGCGACCCTCTCGAACTTCCGGAAATTCTTCGTCTTCGCGAGGCCTATCCTCATCCCGAGCCCGGAATAGCAGCTGTAGAAGATATAATAGGTGTCGCCGAGCTTCGTTACCCTCGGGTCCTCGATGCCCTTCTCCTCGTATCTCGCGAACGGGCCGGTAGTCGCCGGGACCATGACCGGCTTTGGGTGTATCCTGAAGTTGTAGCCGTCGTCGCTCTCTGCCAGGCCGAATACGCAGTTTCCGTTCAATAGCAGCACCCTCAAAAGCAGGATATACTTTCCGTTGTATTTCGCCGCGCCGGAATTATAGACGCACTCGCACGGGTAAGGCATATCCTCTTTCGTTATTATCGGGTTCTTCTCGTACTTCTTCGTGACAAACCTCATCTCATCCTCCTGTTGTTTAACGCGTTTTTCCGTACCATTCTTTCACGGCGTCCTGCGCGGGCTTGTTCTGTATATTGAACCCGCGGTCGGTGCTTCCGCCCATTCTATCATTTGTTCCCCAGTACCACCAATACATTCCGTAGAACCACGGCTTGTCCCAGAACGCCTCGAGCATCGCGGTGTAGCAGTCCTTCTGCAGCTCGAGGTCGACTTCCCTTCCGAGCTGGTGCTCCCACGGGGCTTTCGCCGCGCCGGTGGAGCTCTTGTATCCGACTTCCGTCAGCAGGACCGGCTTGCTTATCTTCTTCTGCCATGCCTCTATCGCTTCCATATGGGCCTTCCATCCCTGCCTCAGGTCTTCGATGGACGGCTTCTCCTTTTCTGATAACGGGAAATACGCGTCGAGGCCGGCGTAATCGAGCTTGTCCCAGAACGCGATGTTCTGGTACTCCTCGTTCCAGTTCGCCGCGTATGTTATCGGGCCGGAGAAGGCCTTCCTCACGGGCTGTATTACGTATGTGTCCCACATCTCGGGCTTCTCTACCGCGGGGACCGTAAGCTCAACGCCTATACAGAATATCTCAACGCCGTTCTCTTCCGCCAGTTTCGCGTAATGTGTTATGAACTCCCCGTAGCTGGTAAACCATGCTTCCCAGTCCACATCGTTACTGAATTGTATCTCCCCGCGCCAGCACCCGCTCTTTATGAGGTCGAGGTGCGGCTTCAGCATCACTTTAAGGCCTGCCTTATGCGCCTGCTCTATCGCGTGCACGACGCTTTCGTCGGTCGGGGTGTTGCCGCCCGGCCTTATCTGCGTCATGTTGTAATCGCCCTGGTACCATGTCGTGATTATCGCCGCGTATACGCATCCCATCGACGATAATTTCGAGAGCGACAGGTCGGAGAAACCCTTGCTGTACGCGACCCTGTCCCATGTTACATATGTCATGCCTTTCTGGAACTGCGGGAACGGCGGCCTGTCTATCGCTTTCCTCTTTATCACGGCGTCCGGCGATGCCGCTGCCGGGGCGGCCGGCTGCATCTCCTGTCCGGAAGACGCGGCCGGGGGCTCCTTCGCCGTATATTTTATCCTCGTGTCCGGCGGAGTGTTCGCCTGCGTCCTGCGGCTGCTGGCCGAGCTCAATATGAACCCCGCGAAGAACGCGACTATTATAAGTGCTGTTATTATCAGTTTTTTCCACAAAGACATCTGTTTATCTCCTTGGTCCATTATTTTCCGGGATAATTGCACTGTGGCGCCGGGGCCATGGCCCCGGCGCCGTGTGCGATCTTTTATTCCAGCCTTATGTTGTCTACGTAATACATGCCCTTCCACTCGGACTTGTTGTTCTCTACCCTGACGCCGAACTTGCGCACGTCTTTCCTGAAGTTGTCGTCGACGAGGGTGTTCTTCCAGTCCTTGCTTCCGGGAGCCAGGTTCGCGGTTACCGTCGTTACCTGTCCGGGCGTTAACGGGACCGTCTTGCTCATCTCGGTCCATTTCCATTCCTCGCCCGTGGTAAGGATTATCTTGCCCTTGAGCCCTGCCGGGGCATCCTTCGGGATGTATATGTCCACCGAGAGCTTGCTGTAAGCCGACCAGTCATAATAATCCTCGATCTCGATATACGCGCCCGACCATTTCCCGCTGATGTACTCGGAAACCACCTTCATCGACTTCTTGCCTTCCGAAGCCCAGTCAGACGACACCGAGACATCCCTTGCCACATGGTCTTCCTTTTCGAGGGCCCAATCCGGCACGCGCCATCCGCCGGTGTCGTCCTCGAAACCGTACAACACCGTCCCGGCCGCGTGAGAGAACCCGCTGATAGCGAGAAGTGACACGGCCAGAATTACCACTGCTAACCTGCCCATTGCAACTGCCTCCTTTCCCGGACTATCCTACTTCGCCTTTGAGTACCAACCGGCCAGGACCTTCTCCGCGAGTTTCCCTTTTATCGGGAAACCCAGCGGGCTGTCTACCTCCTGGGGGAATACATTCCACACGTAAAGCCCCGAAAACCACACCCGATTTGACATGACCGCCATAAGAGCGTCGAGGCAGTCAGCCTGCTCCCTCTGGTCTTCGGACTTCGATGTGACTTCCCACGGCCTTTTATTCGCGCCGTCCGCGCTGGCATACCCGGCTTCCGTAAAGATGACCGGCTTGTTTATGCCCTTCTTCTTTAAAAATTCCTCTATCTGCTTCGCTTCCCTCTCCCACGCCTGTACGAGCTCTTCTTGAACGGGATCGCTTTTGTTCGTAAGCGGGAAGTAAGCGTCTATCCCCATATAATCCAGGTCGTTCCAGAACGGGACATACTTGTACTCGTCCCAGTTCGCGGCGTATGTAATGGGCCCCTTGTATACGTCCCTGACGTCTTTTATGATCTTGCGCCACTGGGGTTCCCATTTCGTCGGGGTGCCCGAGAGTTCCGTGCCTATGCAGAATAGCTCGACGTTGAACTTTGCGGCGAACTTAGCGTACTTGAGTATGAAATCTTCGTAGTTCTTGAACCATTCCTCTTCGCCGGGGATGTCCCCGCGGAACTCGCCCGACTGGATATCTACGTGCGGCTTAAGCATCACCTTAAGCCCCAGTGAATGCGCTTTGTTTATCGCGTGGCCCAGGGCCTCGTCGCGCGGCGTCCTGCCGCCCTGCGGGTCAGGCGTCATCGTCATCGATTCGAGCGTCTCCTGGTACCATGTCACTATCATGCAGACGTGCCCCACGTTAATCGTCTTGAGGTATTCGAGCATCGCGTCCGACTCCTTAAGCGCGAGGTCGACCTCGTTATAAGACGTGAAATTCACTCCCCTGTGGAACTCGCCCGCCGCAATAGGCCCCGGTGAGGCGCCGGGATCCTCCATCACAAGTATTACCTCCTCGCGCGGCCTGCGGCCCGGGAAGACCTGTTCGACCGGAAGGTCGCCGGGGTTCAGGTTATCGGGGCCGTACACTTCCATCTCCCAGACCGAAATGCCCCAGTCGGGATTTGACCGTTTGAGGCCGGTGAGCTTCAGGTATTGCGCGGCCGTCTTCGGTATACGGACGGGCTCCCTCTCTCCCTTGCCCTCTTTCACCGACGCTATGGTCCTCCACTGCATCGCGTCGTCGGACACCTGGAGTTCGTATTCCTTCGCGTACGCGCGTTCCCAGTAGATGATGACATCGGTGATCGTCTTTTGCTTGCCGAAATCATAATATATCCATTCGTTGTCCTTGCCCATCTCCGACGACCAGCGCGTGTTGAAGTCGCCGTCGGCGGCGGCCATCGGGTTCGGGTCGGGCGCCCATTCGCTGTCATCGAACGACGAAGCGGCGGCGGCCGCGGGCTTCAGGTAGACCGGTTTCGCGCACGCGTCTTCCGCCTGCGCGTCCGGCACGGCAAAAAAAGTCACGGCTATCGCGGCAACCGCGGCGATAAAAGCTAAAACTGTCCTCAGACGGCGATCTTCGTTTCCCATTTCTTGCCTTTCCTGTAGGCGAGGATATCGCACGACCTCATGGCTTTGAACACATCCTTGCCGAACGATGCGGCCGGCACTACCGACGTGCCGTTCATCTCGTTTATGCCCTTTATGAACAACGAATCGAGATCGCCTCCCTTTACCTTCACTACCGCGACCGACTTATCCGGCACCGTCACGCTTGCTTTTGTCCCGTTATAGGTAAAATACCTCGGGCCTGCGTTCGTCGACAGGTTCAGTACGAAGAAGAATTGCGTCTTCCTTGCCGGGTCGTCATAAGCCCATACCTGCGTTTCGGGGTCGTTGACCGAGAGCTTGCCGTGGTAACGGCCGAGCAGGCCGCCTATATCCTCGGTCTTCAGGACGCAGAAGCTCTTCTTCTGCAGTATCCTGCAATCCTTGAAATCCTCATCGAGGCGCGGCGTCTCGCCGATGAATATGACCTTGCCGCCGGCTGACGAATATGCCGCGAGCTTCCGCTGCGTCTTTACGTCCATGAAGAACCCGCCGTGCAGCACGATGAACTTATGGCGTTTCAGCTCTGACAACGGCGCTTTCTCGATATTCACTATATGGAAATCGAGGTTCCTGTCGCGAAGCACGCGCTGTATCCTGTCGAGGCCCTCGTACCCGCACTTCACCGGTTCTATATGCATGCCGTCCCAGTCCTCTTTCGGGATATCCCACGCGGCCAGGTACGCGTAAGGCGGGTAGAAACCCCATGCTATAGGAGTATCCGGGACGCATTTCAGGAACGCGGGGCCTTCGGTCTCGAAGAAGTGCGATATGAGGCTCAAGACTTCGTATTTCTTCGTCAATGAACCGTCCTCTTTTATCGGGGACGAATCCGGGTAAGGGCGTTCGTGCTGGCTGTCTATCGATTCGTCCCAGGAAGCCGTATTGACGGCAGTATATACGTTGAATCCCGTGGCGCCGTTGGCGATAGCCAGCATCGTCTCGAACGTGCAGACGACCGGGTACTGGAAATGCTGGTCGTAGAGCTTCGAGAATCCCCAGTTCTCCTCGAAATTGATCCCCCTGCTGCGTTTCGAGAGTATGCTGTAACGGTCGAACGACGAGCGGTCCTCGGAGACCGGCCTGAGCCAGTTTGTGAAACCGTAATGTATGATAGGCCAGTTCTCGGGGATCACGCGCGTTAGCCAGTGGTCCAATGCCCTGCCTTCCGAAGGCGGATTGATATTTATGACTATAGGAAGCTTGCCGTGGACGACCTCGGAGAACTCGGTATATATAAGACGCATATACTCCGACTGCCAGCGCGACCAGTCGAGGTAATCCTTAAGGTCGGACAACTTCTTCACCGCATGCAGCCTCCTCGGCGCCCTGACATTGCTTCGTTTCGCGAACTTCCTGTAGAGCTCGAGGGCGGAATCCGAATAATCATAATCGGTTATCCGCGCGGGCCCGTTCGAATAGAGCCCCTCGTTGCAGACCTGTACCGCGATAATATTGCCGGCGGGGTAGATGTTGTCCTTTATCAGGCTGTTATACACCGTCCTGTACCATTCCTTCGTCATCGACTTGAACTTCGGGCACAGCGGCGCCGGCATGGGCCTGCCGTATGTCCCGGGCTTGCGGAACGGGTCGAGCATGATCTCGCCCTTGTTGTTCGGGAAGGTCTCGATGCCGGACCCCTTCTCCGCGGCCGCCCAGTCCGGCATCCCGCCGAATGTCAGCTCTGCGTGTATGAAGGGGCCGGGCTTCACCACGGCCCACAACCCGTTCTTCCGGCACAATTCGAGGAACAGCTTCACGTTGCGGTTGGGTTGTGTCGTCCCGTCGAAATCCGCCGAGAACTTCTCGCCGTCCCTGCGCATATGATGGCGCCACGGCGTATAGAAAGTAACGGTGTCTATCCCCGCGCCCTTTATCTTCTTCAGGCGGTCGTCCCAGTTCGCCGCGTCATCGCGGTAGTACGGGTAATCCGCCGTCACGAGGAACAACGGCTCATTTCCGAGATAGAATACGCCTTCCTTTATCTGCGCCCTCTTCGTCATTTTACCCTTAACCTTCCCCATTGTGTCGCGTCGTCCTCCTGTTTGCCTGACCATATGATGTGCCGCCATTCGCCTTTCGTGCTGTCCTTGTCCGTCACCGAAAAATTCACTCCGAGGACTTTGCCTTCCTGCAGTTCGAGCCCGTTGACCGCGCGGACGGGTATCGCCGCCTCTATCGTATATCCGCCCTTCTTAGTTCCGGACGGCACTTTTGACGCTGCCTTTATCGCGTCGGCAAGCGGCCTCGTATTTATGTTCCTGTATACGTATACGCCCGCCTTCCCGTCTTTCGTGAGAGGTGCTATGTTTATCTGGTAACAGCCGGGGTTGAACGGCATGTTGTTGAACACGTCGGCGTCGCCGCGCGCGTCGATCCAGAGCTCCGCCCCGTCGTCGCGCCATATGTCTACCCCGCTCTGGTTGCCGATGACCGCCTCGTCGTCGACCACGGCCGCGAAGTAGAGGTTCTCCTTATCGTAGAGCATGTAGAACCTTGCGGAACCCCTGTCGACCGAGGCGACCTGGTCTTCCCTGAAATTCGATATATACCATTCCGAAAGGTCGCCGTCCACTTTAATATGCTGCCTCGTCTTTTTCAGCGCGATCTCCCTCCGGTTAAAGCCTATCGGCGCGGGGGTCGTGTCCGCGAGCGCCGCCTTCTTCCTGCTTTTGGCCTTCAGCTCCGACTGCGTTATCTTAACGGCCATGTCCCTGCTGAATCCGGGCAATATGATATCGAGGCCGTTATCGTCGGAAGCTATCTCGCGCTTTTCCACGACCGTCCCCTTCCAGGTGTCCCAGAACTCGACGGAATATATGCCTTTGTCCATCCAGTTTATCCTCAGCAAAGCGTCCTTGATCAACGGGGGCTCAGCCCTTCCCGCTTCGTACTTCGTCCACTTCGGGTCGAAGACCCAGGCGAAGCCCTCCCTGCTGTTCATAAGGCCTATCGCGAATACCGGCGACCTGAGGCCATCAATCTCGGCGAGCACGCGCGCGGTGGATGTCCTGTAGCCCTTCCCGCGCCTGTCGACGCCCTTGTTGAATTCGTTCAGGGCCGCCCAATGGTAATACAGGTTCTTCGGGTGTATGTAGCTGTCCCACCACCAAGGCATCGCGCTGCCTCCGCAGGCCAGCATGTATTCGGACCAGAGCGCGGAATGCAGGTACGCGCCTTCTACGTCCTTCTTGTCGACGCCGTCGGAGGAATCGGTGCCTATCTCGCTCATAAAATACGGCTTGTCGAACTGTCCCATGAGCCTGTAAGCGCCTATTACCGCGGAGACGACGTCCTGCGTATACATATGGAACTGCGTGAAATCTATCTCCGGGATCTCCCAGACCTTCCTGTTGAAACCGTAATCATGGAAAGTCCCCGCATAGCTTGTCGTTATCAGGTGCTTCTGCGGGTCCGTTTCTTTTATATATCCGGCCATCTCCTTATGCCACGCGGCGTCGGCCTCGGGATCGAGGTTGTCCACGAAGGTTATCTCGTTCCAGAGCTCCCAAGCCATTATGTTCGGGCTGTACCCCCAGCGCGCGATTATGTAACGCATCCTGTCCTTGAAGTGTTTCTTCGCCGCGGGATCCGTGAAAAAATCCTCCGGGTCCTTGCACGGCCCGCCGTTTTTCGCGTTGTAAGGGTTCTCATCCCACTGGGGATTGACCTTCGTGCTGAGCTGCCCGTGGTGGTTTATTACAAGCTGGAAATAGAGCCCGTACTCCTCGGCAAGGCCTACGACCTTATCGAGCTTGCCGGCCTTCTCGAGGTTATACTTCCCGAGGCCCCTGTAGCCGGAACCCTTCGTCCATTCGAGCCCCGCTTCCCAGTTCGACATCCATATCCTCGTCCAGTTACCTCCGGCCTTCTGCATCTGCGCGAAATATTTCTTGAAATTCGGCAGCGACGCCCAGCATATGTTCTCCCCGAAAGGGTAATAGAACTCCCCGTTCGTGAACTCGAAATATTTCGGGTCCGAAGCGCTGACCCTGACGAAACCCCTTCCCTTCGACGGGACGCATTTGAACGCCCCCGGAGCGGACTTGTCTTCCGCGCCCGCGGCCTTCAGGCGCAGCAGATACCCCCATTCCCCTTCCTCGTCCGGGGAGAACCTTACCTTCCATACCGGTGAATTGTAATTCAATTGCGCGTCCTGGCTCGCGGAATATAAGAACCCGGGCATGACCAAAGTCCTGCCTGAAGGGCTCGTGAATTCTGCGGCCAGGTCGACTTCCTCGGGGTTAAAAGGATTTGCATACGGCGCTTCGATGGCGACCGTCAGTTCAAACTTCCCGAACTTCGGGACTTCGGCCGTATCCTGCGCTACGGAGACGATCGAGACCGTCGCGCCGGCCGCTACGGGCGCCATGAGCAAAAAAGCTGCCGCTGCCATAATGGTTTTCATCAAGGCCCCTTGACGTTTACCTTTTATTTGAACCTTATGTTATCGATGTATACCGTCAGGCCCTTCATCTTCTTCGGGTGCTGGACGAGTATAAATACCTTGCTTATGTCGCTCCTGTCGGCAAGCGGGACCGAGTTCTTCCAGTCGCTCGCCTTGCATTTGAAGTCCTTGGCGCCAAGGTCAAACTTGACGTCCTTGTTCCAGCCCTGGTTCAGGAGCTTGTTGCCGGTCTCATAATATTCGCCGCTTGTATCGAACGCCACCGCAACTGAGACGCCCGAAGGCGCGTCGGTATATATGTCCATATACATGTCGGCTGTCGAAAGATCGAGGGACGCTTCCCTCGATATGACAAACCTGTTCTTCCAATCCTCTGACTCGTCCTTCGCGACGGCCTTCAGCGACTGCTTGCCTTCCGAGGATTTTTCCGCGCTTACAGCCATCGTGACGCCGCCTACGTTGTCCCAGCTCTCGGAATCCCAATCGTTCGCGCCTTCAAAACCGTCGAATAACTTTTCTTCCGCATGGACCGAGGCGTACATCATGAATATCACCGCCGCCAGAACCGCAAAAAACGCCGCCTTCTTCATCCGAATACCCCCCTATTTTATCCTGATGTTGTCTATATACACTATATCCTTGGACATCTTTACCGGCCGGTAAACGAGCACGTAGAATTCCCCTACGTTCTCCTTGCCCGCCAACGGCGCGGAATACTTCCAGTCGCTCGCCTTGCACTTGTAGTCCGGCGAACCCAGGTCGAAAGAGATGTCCTTGGTCCATCCCTTGCCGGCCTGCCTCCTGGGCGACTCGTAATACACCCAGCCCTCACCCGTCCTGAAACCTATCGCTATCTCTATTCCCGCGGCCTCCTTGTTATAGACGTCCACAAGGACCGCGCTGTCTTTCGATATATCTATGCCGTCCGTTTCCTTGAAGAACGCGACCTTGTTCTTCCATTCCGTCGCTTCTTCCCT
>Ga0209507_1002494_pt1 | contig 12435 bp, 12 predicted proteins | sample AD_UKC028_MetaG_FD_184414 | JGI IMG/M metagenome (GOLD analysis project Ga0209507, IMG submission 184414) | Active sludge microbial communities of municipal wastewater-treating anaerobic digesters from USA - AD_UKC028_MetaG (SPAdes) (version 2) | ecosystem: Engineered > Bioreactor > Anaerobic >...
GAGCGACAGCAGCGCCGAGTTGTCGAGGTGATTGCCGTAGTTGATGTGATTTATGTAAACGGTGATCGCTGTCGAAAAGACGAAGCGCTCGGGTAGGTCGATCAGGATTCTGGCCAAGAGGGTCACCGGAAGAAGGGAAGGAATGGCCCGGCACGGTGCCGGGCCAGCCAATTTATAGGTACTCGGAAAGCGGCGCAAGGCCGCCTAGCGAATTGTGCAATGCGTCAAGCGGTGCTGCTGTCCATTCATGGCCCTGTTGCGGTCGACGGCCAAAAACAGCCGAAAATGATATCGCCAACTGCAAAACCTCATCTGGCCGCATCAAAAACTACCACTCACAAGCTGCTGACGACATGCTCTGTCGCACCGCAGACTGACGGTACCGACTGGATCACAAATCGACATGGGATAATCGGCCAAACACATACAAGGCAGATTCCGTGGCGCAACTTTCACCCAGCTTGAACCCCACTCGTCATGATGCAGGCTATTTCCGTGAGCTGGATGTTCTCCAGCGACTGCAAGAATCGCTACCTGACAACCACGAGATTTTTCACAGCGTTGCCCTGCACACCCTGCATGAAGGCAAGGATCACCACGGCGAGATTGACCTAGTTATCCTTGGTCCTAATGGCGCCATTCTGCTCATTGAGATAAAAGCCGGCGATGTCGTTTTGCGCAACGGCGGCATCTTCAAGCTCTATCGCGACCGCGAAAAAGACGTGACCCGCCAGACCCAAACGCAATATGCCGCGCTACGCAATCGTCTGGCGGCCGCCCACCTGGTCACCGATGTCACCAACTGCCTGGTTTTGCCGGATTACCGGATCGGCGATGCCCAGATCGTCTCCATCCCGCGCGCACGCATCATCGATGCGAGCGAATTCGACCAACTCGGCACGCGCGTAAGGGAACTGCTGGGCAATGGGCGCATTCATGACGACGTTGAATCCATTCGGCGCTTTCTTGCCAACGAATTTCGAGTTTCAGCCGACCTCCAGATTTTCGGCGACCAACTGCGCCGCACCAGCCGCCGCCTGGCCGATGGCCTTGCGACCTGGGTGCCACGCCTGACATCACCTTCCGGCCTCATGCGCATTCAAGCCACCGCCGGCTCGGGCAAAACCCAGCTTGCCCTGCGCCTGCTCAACGACGCCGCCGCGAATCGACAACGCGCGCTTTACGTCTGCTTCAATCGCGCCCTCGCCGACCATATCGGGCACCTGACACCACCTCGGGCTAAAGTCGTCAGCTTCCACGAGCTATGCGTTGACTACCGCCGCCAAACTTCCGCCGAGCCGGATTTCAGCCAGCCCGACATTTTCCAAACCCTGGCCGACACCTACTGCACAGCCGCAGAGCACCTGCCAGCCCGCTATGACCTGATCGTCATTGACGAAGGCCAGGATTTTGAACCCGCCTGGGTCGGCGCCCTGCTGCCGCAGTTGCAAGCCCAAGGACGCCTCTACCTGCTGGAGGACGATGCACAACGTCTTTACGAACGGGATGCCTTTGACCTGACCGACGCCGTCACCCTGGCCTGCAACGACAATTTCCGCAGCCCGCGCGCCATTTGCAATGCCATCAACGCGCTTGGCCTATCCGATCAACCCATCGATGCCCGCAGCCCCTATGAAGGCGAGCTTCCCGGCTTTCGCGTCTATGCCGGCGATGCCGAACTACATCGCCAGACCGCCCAAGCCGTGCGCGACCTGCAAGCACGGGGCATTGCACTGGCCGATATTGCGGTACTCAGCGGGTACGGTCGGCAAAAATCGGCGCTACTGAATGCCGACGAGATCGATGGATTCACCACCAAGCGCTTCACGGGCAGCTATAGCCGGGACGGCGAAGCACAATGGACGCGCGGCGATCTCCTGGTGGAATCTGTCTATCGCTTCAAGGGGCAAAGCGCCGCTGCCGTGGTACTCACCGAGTTCGACTTCCAGGAACTCAACGATCAAGCCCGGCACAAGCTCTTCGTCGGCATGACGCGCGCCCATCTTGCCGTGGAATTGGTATTGTCAAAATCCGCCGAGAAATGTCTCGTTAACACGTTTGAGGAATAGGTGCTTCGCCAGAGCGCAAGCGGCGGTCGGCATAAAAAGCGGGGGTTGTGCCATTTCACGCTATCAAGATAGAGTGGAAACCATCGAATACTGAAATGACCCGTTGCAAGCGGAGGCGCCATGACTGCCAGAGAATTTGAAGCCGCGCTACTGACCCGGTGTGCCGCCGTTGCGCGTGATGTTGCGCCGGTAGCGCAAGACCAACGCGAAGCTAATGTGTTCCAGTTGGCAGCGACGGTCATCCGCTCGCGCTTCCCCCGCGAATCCATCGGCCTGATGCAGGCGAGCGAACAGTATTTCGCCACGCATCCCGATGAACGACTGGCGCCGGGCGATGTAATCAGGAATGGCTGGGTTCTGAGTCTGCCGCGTCTGCGCGACATGCTGAGTCAGCAACTTCATGGGCGCTGAAACCATGCCGACGAACCAGATGTTTCATACCCACACCGCGCTGGCAGAAGGCTTGAGAACGCTTTTCAAGCAACTTGAAGAGCGCCTGTCGCTGCACAGCCCCATTGATGTCTATCTGGCAGGCGGAATGGCCGTTCATCTCTACACGGCAAGTCGTGTCACGACTGACATCGATGCCGAATTCGGCAGCCGCGTTTTTATCCCAAGCGACCTCATTGTTGACGTGACGCTGGAAGACGGAACACGGGAGTCGGTCTATTTTGACACCAACTACAACGCGTCCTTTGCCTTGCTGCACGAGGATTACCTTGACGATGCCATTCCGCTGGACTTGGGCATCGAACATATAAGACTACATGTTCTCTCCCCCCTTGATCTTGCGGTCAGCAAGATTGCCCGCTTTGCCAACAATGACAAAGAAGACATCGCCGCCTTGGTTCGCCTCGGCCTGACGACCGCTAACGAGATTGAACAACGCGCAACCAGCGCACTGGCTGGATACGTTGGCGGGCAGGCCATGTTGCGTTTGAATCTTCAAGAAGCCGTTGCGCTGGCTCGCCAGGTTGAAACTGAACGAATGGAACTGGCGAACGTAAACCAAGGGGACAGAGTGAATTAAATGTCCAATTCGCTCTGATCTCAATGGCCGATAGCGTTTCGAGCCGCATTTTTGATTTTCGCCCCTTTTTGGCGGTCGACCGCAACAGGCAGTTAATCGCCCCACATCGGAGTTGTTCTTACTCTTTCAGCACCTTGAATTCAGCATCGATTGCCTCTGCGTCGTGGCGCCATTGAGCGAACACTTTGCGCTGCTTTTCTGTATTACCCAATTCTTCGGAAAGTCTTGCGATTTGCTGCTGTAACTCCGCGAAACCTGGGAAGAATTGAGTGGAAAAATCAGAGCCATTAACCTTTTCAAGTAGCTCTCTGCGCTGTACTTCAAGATTTTCAATCAGGCTCCGTTTGCCTTTCTCGAACTCTTTGATGCGTTCAGCTTCTTTCCAGCTATCCCACGCTTCAAAAGCAATCCCGACAACTGCCAGTGCCCCGTTCAAGCCCTTTGCGAGCTTGATTGCAGCCCAGGGTTTGAACTTAAAGCTCGACCAAAGCAGGTCACGCGCGCCCTTGATGGTATTGGCGTTGATGACCTTGCTCTTCACGATCCAGTCCAGCCCTTGGCGCCCCATTGCAAGCATGTGGGAATCAAACGCACTGATATCCGAGTTCAGGCTGGTCTGGATTCGCACCAGATCACTGCTGACGGCATCGATGTTCTTGCTGAAAGCGATCTGGATTTTGTTGTCCAGGACAATCCCGCCTTCGCCGATTTCGCGCTCGAAGAACGCCGAAATCGTTTCCATGCTGGCGCCCTTCAGTTGCAGGATCAGGTCAGTGAAATGATCCACGACAAACTCTTTCAGGGATGCCTGGGCGCGGGAAACCCTCTTTTGTGCAACGGCAATGTCGTTACTCGCGCGTTGTTCGGCCCTTGTCAGCTTGTCGAGTTCTTCGGCCAGTAGCTTGTCTTTTTCCACGGCTACGGGAATCTCGCGTAGCAAGACATCCTGAATGATGCTTTTGCTGGTTTCCAGCGCCATTTTTTCCAGTCCGCCATTGGCTTCGATATTTTTTGTCGTTGCCTGCTGAAGAAGTGAAATGTGCGAAAGCTGGCGGAAGCGCTCCGGCTCCGACAACCAATGTTCCACGCCAGCATCAAAAGGATTGGCGGAAACGGCAACAATGGACAAGGCTTGTGCTTCATTGTCTTTCAGGTCGATAAGGTCTTTCAGGCGCGAAAGAACATTCTGCTTCTTGATGAAAAAATTCTGCTGGTAATCTTCTTCATCCGCAACGTCAGCCACTTCGTCGAAACGGCTGAGTACGAACACGGTGCGTGGCAACAGGTTCAACTCCCGGAACAGCCATTTCAGTTCGCTTGCATGGCTTTCCTTGAGTGGGTTGGTGGAGTTCATCACATACAGGACGAGGTGCGCCTCGCTGACATATTTACGAGTAATGTCCTTGTACTTTTCCTGTTCGGGGGTATTGGCATTAAATTTCTCCTTGTAGCCGAACAGCCCCGGTGTGTCGATCAGGGTCAAGTCGTCATCGATCTCGTAAATAGCAACAGCATCGGACGATTCCTGATGGCTAATGTTCATGTCGGACTTGACCACACCCAGCCACGCCGCAGCAATCGATGTCTTCCCTTCGGAAAAACCGCCGATCAGTGCAACTTTCAGCTTTTTGTTGCCGGCAATGGATTGCTGCAATTTCTCCCTAAGGGCGGGGTCGACGGATACGCCGGCGATTTCTCCTTGTGCAAGGAAATTAAGCAGTTTGTCCTGAATGGCACGGGCTTTGGCTTGTTGTGCATTGAATGCTTCGAGCACAGCTTTCATTACAGACCTCCTTCTTTCACGATTTTCAGGGATAGCAATTCAAGTTGCCGAGCCGAATCTTGCAGTGACGATGTGATTAGTTCAGCTTGTTGTGCGGGGAGTTGAAATTTTTTCTTGATATGGGTCAGGCTATCTGCCAACTTCTGCATGTTTTCCGCCAACTGAGACATGTAGCTGGATTCAATGGAGCGGAATATCTTGTCGATGTTCTCGTCAGCCGCCTTGCGCTGCTGTGCTTTTTTATAATCACTGTCAACGTATGCACGTATTGCTTTGGCGAAGGACACTATTACGCCGAGCGCACCAAAGACCAATGCCCAGCCGCCGCTTCCAAATATCAAGGCCACTGCCCCAATAGCGGCACCAATCAATCCAGCAACATTGACGCCGTTGGCTATCTTAATGTTCAGGTTGAAATCCATATCGCCTATCATTGAGGCATCATCCAGAAATTCCTGAACATGCTCCTGGAATTGAATAGCAATATCCTTGACTTCTTCCTGGAAAGTTTTAATTTGTTTTTCAATCTCCCCGGGGAGTTCATTTTTAATCTCTTCTGTTCCCGCTGTGATGTAGTCATCAAGATAATATTTGAAACCATCATTATCGATATCGCTATCAATATTTCTGTAAATTTTCTTACGGACAGTGTCACGCTTTTTCTTGATTAGCGACATGGCCGCAGATTCGATATTGTGTTTTAGAGAATCCGTTGCGCTTTCCAGTTGTGATGTTGAGTCGTGGGCCTGATCTTCCAGCTTGTTAAAAAGCGGCTTGAACGTGGTTTTGTTGAGATGCGAGACGCTTTCTTTCAACTGAAGAACAGCATCATTGGCCTTGTTGAAATTGGATTTGCGTATTTTTTCCTTGGCGCTTTCTGCCATGTCAGAGCCAATTTTGTCAGCGAGAAGCTGGATGCCGGTCTTCTTCAGGATTTCGGCCGCACCCATGACGGCAAGAAACTTGCTGCGATCCTTGCTTTTGGCATTGCCGGGAACAAAGTGGTCAGTAGATGCAACAAAAGCTGGGTATGCGCTTACGTTCAAAGAACCAGCGTAGTGTTGTTTGCCCAACTGCTTGAGCATTTCATCGTCCAGTACCTTGAGGCTCTTAATCTCGTCCGGATTTACCAGTTTCTGTGCGTGCAGTGGTTCAGCAGATTTGATGCTCTTGTTGAAGATTGTCCAAACCTCTGTTTGTGCGCCGAGGTGCTCCTTGATTTTTTCAAGAGTGCCTTTGCCGGTCTTTTCATCGCCCTTTTGCGGTGGGTCGGCCTTACGGGTTACGTAGAAAACGGCATGCGCCTTACGCACCGCCTGCATGATGGGCTCGCGTACCAGTGCTTCCTTACCTTCGATGCCGGGAACGTCGAGCAGCACAAATTTATTGCCGTTCGCAGTGAATTCGTAGCTGGTTGACTCACGGGTAAAGTCCGACTGCCCATCGCCAATGATTGCACCATCCTGGTGGTGTTCCAGTTCTTTCATTGCGGTGTCAATTTCGGCAATTTTAATTTTCGCCGAATCAACCTTTGCGATGATCCTGGACTTTTCTTGCTCGTGCTCCTGTGATAGTTGGCGTGTTTCAGCAGCGAAGGTGCTGAGCTTTTTGTTCTCCGTATTCAATTCTGATTTTTCCGGTATTTCCCAGAAAGAAGACAGAATATGGCGCCAGAATGGCAAGGCCTTGAGTTGCGTGCTCAGTCGTTCAACGCGTGAGAAAACTTCTTTCTCATATATTTTTCGTTCTTCCTGTAAATCGGCGAACCGAGAAATGACAATCTTGAACTCATCTTCGTGCTGCAAAATTTCTTGTTTTTTCTGCTTCCATGTTTCGACGATGTCTTTGTCGATGTTGAACTTTTCACGTATTTGATGAAATTTTTGCCGTTGCTCCTGTTTGGTTTCTTCGCCCATCAGGATGCGCAGTGTTTCAATGATGGTAGATTTTCCCGCATTGGTTTCGCCATAAAAGGCTACCGTTAGCGCATCCCATTCTGCATTTTCTTCAAGCTCCTGCAAGACGGTATCGGTTTCGCTCTTCAATTGCACGAAACTATCTCGGGCTGTTTCAATAGCCTTGGATAGTTCGATATCTTCCGATGGCGTCTCCAGTGCGTGCAGAACTGCACCGGTTTCCTTGAGTACTTCCTTGTAAATATTTTTTGGTGAAATCAAATACATGTTTACCGTCCAAAAATTGCCCCCGGCAAAGCCGAGGGATTAACTTAATGACTTATCTGACAATTTTTGCAATATTCTCTACTGCTCGCTCAAAAAATGTGGCATTCGATTCCTTGAGTTGATCCGCACCGCATACCGCACATCTTTCTGGCGGAGCCTCCCAAGGCATCAAAGCATCACTTCTTGGCGAAACCGTTTTTTTCCATCCGCATGATGGGCAGGTATAGGTTTGAGACGGCGGCTTGATTGGCATGCTTGTTTCCTCTTAATTTTCTGGCGCCATTGGCGCATAACGTCCGATCATTTTGCCAACAGTCTCCGACAAGCTGCGTCGCAGCACTTCCGGGGCCAGCACTTCTACCCCGTCGCCGAAGCCGAGTAGCCACCATTTGAGCTGCGGGGTATCGGCGACGGTTGCGCTGATGTTTAGTACGCCTGCCTGCTCTGGAACGGCTTCGACTTGTTGATCCCGGCTGAGCGGGGTTTCGCGCAGGTGTTCGCCTGTGCCGTCGTAAAAGCGCAGCTTGATTGCAATCTGCTCGCCGGCACCAAAGCCCCAGACGCCCATCTCGATTTTGTTGTCGAGGTCGAAGCCATCGGGCGGGATGGCTGCGTCTTCGAGAATCTTGACATGCTCTACCCGGTGCAGCGCCAGGTTGCGGGCATTCGGGTAGTCGAACAGGCGGGCGTAGAGGTAGAGGATGCAACCGCGCTGGATGAGTGCCAGCGGATGGAGTTTATAGACCTCGGCCTGGCTGCTGCCTTTTTTGCGGTAGCGGATTTCCAGTTGTTGCTCGTGCAACAAGGCGTCGGAGACGGCCCGGTGCACTTCGGGGTCGATCTGCGGTGGAATGAGCGGCTGCATGGGCGGCACGGTGCGTACTTTGTTCAGCCAGGAACGCCCCCGCTGCGGCTTGGGTTCGGCGTCCAGCCGCTCGTGCGCCGCTTTGAAATGGGGGCGCAGGTGATCGAGGGTGCTGGTGGGGAGCATCTGGCTCAAGTGCCGTTCGGCCAGTACCAGTGTCAAGGCTTCGGTGGTGGTCAGCCCTGGCAGGTCAAAGTTCTTGGCGTCTTTTTTCCAGCTCCAGCCGTAGGGTTTTTCGCGGTCGTCGACAATCAGCGGAAAGACCAGGGACAGGTCGTTGAGATCGCGTTGCAGCGTGCGTTCGCTGATTTCCCGTCCTTCCGCAGCTAGATAGCCATGCAGGGTCTTGACGGCGATTTTTTGCGGGTGACGGGGAATCTGCCGGAGCAGTTGCCATTGGCGGTAGAGGGTGTCGTGGTGCTTTGCCATTGCTTGAACTTTGCTGGTGCTGCTCAAATGGTTGCCGTTAGAATAGTTTAAGTGAATTTTTTTGCTTCAAGGGCCTTTGACTTGTACCCAATGTGAATTAAGTCACATTGCCCGCAAAGCATGCGCAGGCACTCTTTCGAGTTCCACTTGGATTCTGTGATTAGCGGCAATGGGAAGTCATTTGTTCACGGACGAGGTGTATTTTTCGTTTTCCATCGTTTTTCCTCGCCTCAGCCAATCCTTGAGGCGACCTGGAAAGCACTTGATTTCATTGACAACAGCGCCGAGCAATAAACTCGCCACGGTCAGGCCGGTCAACCCGGCCACGAAAATTGCCCAGCCGGCATTTCCTGCGCCCCAGACCTGAAAAAGAACCGCAGCGGTGATGCCTGCGACAAAGAGGCTGATGTAGCCAACGGCAACGACGATTACGCCCACAACAAAAATGGCGATCAGACTGATGGCCTGGACGATGCGTGCTGCAATGCTGAGCAGCACGAATGCGGCCAGAAAGCCGATAAACAGGATGATTAGCAATATTCCCACGGCAACGAGGCCTTTCCGTTATCGAACAATGTGTGCAGTCAATCGGCGGGGCGGGGGACACAACGCCGTCTCGTTGGGTGACTGGACGCGAAGACTCATTCCGGTTTGAACGGAAATTTGGCTATCGCCAGGAATCCGCTCTTCATGTGCATTGCAAACATTTCGAATTGTCGATTGATGTATGCTGCAATCTGTTCGCTGGACATCAGCGTCAAATTTTGGGCGAGTGACGGGTTATTGGCGCCCTTGATGACGGCGCAATCATCATTCGATAGTGCACCTTCAGACTTGGCCGGCTTGCCCGCAATGGGGTCGAGTTGCGTACCAAAAAGACTTCTATGGGAAGCGCATTCGACGACGCCATGATCTTCCGGCATGGCATTGGTGGCCTTCTGGTTTTCGGATTGATCGGGATTCAGCATGGGATTGATCCTTAAGAATGGGTTGGTGGCTTGAAGCCTGCGACAGCATTGCTTGTTGCTCGTAATCATTCTGTCGTCAGCATGCGACGAAGTGCGTCGCAGCTTTTTCGGGATCTAATTTTTAGCTCCACGGAGCTTGCACGCCGCAAGAAGTAATCTAGTTCAGGCTTTGTGCCAGGAAATCCATCAGGGCGCGGACGCGGTAAGGCACGTGCCGGTTGCTTGGCAGCATGGCGTAGATGCCGAGTTCCGGGATCGGAAAGTCGGCAAGAATCACCTCGACGCGGCCGGCAGCGATGAAGGTGTCGGTGATTAAATCGGGCTGGCAGGCGATGCCGAGCCCCTGCGCCGCCGCCTCGGTCAGTACTTCACCGTTGTTGGCGTTGATGCGGCTGCGCACATGAAACGTTTCCAGTTGGCCGGCGACCATGAACTGCCAGGTCTGGCCGCTGCTGGCGGCGGTATAGCCGAGGCATTCGTGGTTGGCCAGTTCGGCAGGATGCTGCGGTCGACCGTGGCGCGCGAGGTATTCCGGCGCGGCAACGATCCGCATGCGGCCGGTGCCGATCTTGCGCGCGACATCGCCCGGCTCCAGGCGCCGCGTGATGCGCAGCGAGAGATCGATGCCCTCCTCGATCAGCTTGACCCGACGGTCGCTGTAATCCATGTCCAGCCCGACTTCCGGGTAGCGCTGCGAGAAATCGAGCAGCAATGGGGCCAGGCGCTTGAGGCCGAAGACGAGCGGCAGGCTGATGCGGATATTGCCGCGCGGCGTCAGGCGTTCCTCGGCGACATCGGTTTCGGCCGTCTCGACCAAGTTCAGGATGACCCGGCATTTTTCCAGGTAAGCGGTGCCGGCCGAGGTCAGCGCCAGGCGGCGGGTGCTGCGCACCATCAGCTTGACGCCGAGATGGGCTTCGAGCGCAGCGATCTGTCGTGTCACCACCGAACGGGCAACGCCCAGTTGCTGCGCCACCGCCGAAAAACTGCCCAGTTCGGCGACGCGGACGAAGAGATTCATGGCATCGAGTCGGTCCATTGTTGCATTTCCAGCAATGAATATTTGCTCATTGTCGGCTATTTCGATGCAGAAAGACGGACTAAAGTACGGCCATCGCATCAGGAGTTGCTCAAATGACACAGACCCAGACCGCCCTTTTCGTCCCGCACGGCGCACCGACCTTTGCGTTGCGCCCCGGCGCGGCCGGCGCGGCGCTGGTCCGCCAGGCGCAGTCGCTGCCCGCACCGCGCGCCATCATCATCGTCAGCGCCCACTGGGATACCGCCGTGCCGACCGTCGGCTTCGCCGACCGCCTCGAAACGATTCACGATTTCTGGGGTTTCCCAGATGAACTCTACGCCATCCGCTACCCGGCGACCGGCTGCCGCGAGGCCGCCGAGGAAGTTGTCGCAGCCATCCGCACGGCCGGCCTGCCAGTCGAAAAGGATGCCGAACGCGGCCTCGACCATGGCGCCTGGGTGCCGCTACGCCTGATGTTCCCGGAAGCCGATGTGCCGGTGATCCCGCTCTCGATCCAGAGCCGCGGCGGCCCGCAACAGGCCTACGCGCTGGGCCAGGCCTTGGCACCGCTGGCAGCCAGGGGTTTCCTGGTCATCGCTTCCGGCAACGTCACGCACAACTTGCGCGATTACCAGACGGCAGCGCGCAGCGGCGGCCAGACGCCGGCCTACGTCCGCGAATTCTCGGACTGGATGGCGACCCGCCTGGCGGACCATGACATTCCCGCCCTGCTCGACTACCGCCGGCAGGCGCCGGGCGCCGTGCAGGCCCACCCGAGCGACGAACATCTGCTGCCGCTCTACGTCGCCCTCGGTGCCGGCGGCAACGACGCGCGGGCCCGACGTTTCCATGCCGGCATCGACGACTACGTCATCGCCATGGATGCCTATTCATTTTTGCCCCAATAATGAGGTCGACCATGACATATACAAAAACTGCAAAAAGCCTTCACTGGCTGATGGCCATCCTGCTCTTCGGCCTGCTCGCGCTCGGCTTCTACATGCACGACCTGCCGCTGTCGCCGCAGAAGCTGCAGCTCTTTTCCTGGCACAAGTGGGCCGGTGTCACTGCCTTTCTCCTGGTACTGATCCGCCTCGCCTGGCGCATCGGGCACCGGCCGCCGCCGTTGCCGCCCGGGATGCCGAAGCTGATGCAGCTGGCCGCCCACGCCGGCCATCTGGCACTTTACGTACTGATGCTCGCCATTCCGCTCAGCGGCTGGCTGATGAGTTCGGCCAAGGGCTTCCAGACAGTGTGGTTCGGCCTGCTGCCGATCCCCGACCTGCTGACCAAGAACAAGGAGCTGGGCGACCTGCTGCAGACTGTCCATATGAGCCTCAACCTGCTTTTCGTTGTCGTCATCGCCGGCCACATCGGCGCCGCCATCAAACACCACTTCATCGACAAGGACGACATCCTGACCCGGATGCTGCCCAGGCACTGAACCAAGGAGAACGCCATGAAACGTCTTGCCATTGCCCTCACGCTCGCCGCCGCGCTGCCCTTCGCCACGCAGGCCGCTGAATTTAACCAGGTCCATGCCGACAAGAGCAGCATCGCCTTCGTCTACAAACAGATGGGCGTCGCGGTCGACGGGAAATTCCGCAAGTTTTCCAGCCAGCTCAGTTTCGACCCGGCCAAGCCGACGGCCGCCAAGGCGACGTTTGACGTCGAACTGGCCAGCGTCGACACCGGCGCCCCGGAAGGCGACGATGAAGTTGCCGGCAAGCCGTGGTTCAACACCAAGGCCTTCCCCACTGCGCAATTCGTTTCCGGTCCGGTCAAGGCGCTCGGCGGCAACCGCTACGAGGTTGCCGGCAAGCTGACGATCAAGGGCAAGACGCTGGATGTCGTCGTCCCCGCCACCTTCACCGCGCAAGGCAACACCGGCGTCTTTGACGGCGCCTTCACCATCCGCCGGGCCGATTTTTCCATCGGCGAAGGCGCCTGGGCCAAGTTCGACATCGTCGCCAACGACGTCCAGATCAAGTTCCGCATCACCGCTAGCAGCAAGTAACCCCCCAACCCCACAGGAGAATCACCATGCAAAAATTCAGCAAACTCACCGCCGCCCTCGTCCTCGCCGC
>Ga0209507_1002503_pt1 | contig 12402 bp, 24 predicted proteins | sample AD_UKC028_MetaG_FD_184414 | JGI IMG/M metagenome (GOLD analysis project Ga0209507, IMG submission 184414) | Active sludge microbial communities of municipal wastewater-treating anaerobic digesters from USA - AD_UKC028_MetaG (SPAdes) (version 2) | ecosystem: Engineered > Bioreactor > Anaerobic >...
AATAATCAAGATCGTGTTTGTTGGGGATTCCCAGCCCGATACCGATGCTGGCCCATTGCGCGGCGTGTTGCTGTACTCTCCAGCGCAAGTAGAAATAACGGAAGTGCCTAATAATCGGCCATCTCTTCATGCCGCCTCCCAACTACCGGTAGCCTGATACAGCCGGGGCGCGGCAAACTGCTCACAGTCCAGTTCATCGGCCAACCTGGCCTCGGCCACGTGCATTTCTCGAATCTTGTCCCGCGCAAACCGGGCCACGCGAAAGCAGGCCATTTGCCGAGGGCACTGCATTGGGGCGCACACCATCAGCCGGTTAATGTCTTGTTCGAGCACGTCATCAATCAGAATTCTTCGGTTCATTCAAGGCGGTCGCTAGCAATCAATGGAGTAAGGAACGCACTTGCGTGGTATTCGTACAACGCACACAGCCCGGCAAATTCGGGCTGATGCAGCGCGCAGTAGTAAATATCCGGGTCGTCATCCCTGAAGTTGATACACTTACTGCATTGCAGATTGGAAGCTGCAATGCACTTTTGCAGCGTGCCGATCATTAATCGGCAACCGTGGCATTCAGGAAATCGGCCAGTCCGGTATACGTCCCAGCCGCCAGCGCACCCCACCGATCACTCATTGCCTGGGGCTGTGCCGTAATCCCAAACACTTCACCAAAGTAAGACGCAGAAACGCCAATGGATTCTGCGCGCATCCCGTCGTACTTTTTTAGTACAGCCAAGCCGTTGCGGATATTGTCAATCGCCGCCGCAATCTCTTCGCCGCGCACGTTGTTTCTGTCAATTGTACAAATAAGTGCCATGATTAAGCCCTCAAGGTGAGTAACGTTTTAGCTGCGTCCAGTTGGCGGCGCAGCCCGGGTAAATCTTCCGGCGCGGGTTCCGCCAAAATCCGCTCGGCCATCCGGGTTTGCCGTTGCGTGTTTCGCGTAGCCCACTGGCTCTTTAATGCCGCCAGCCGCTCGGCCTCCGTTTTGTCTACTGCTGGAAAGGTCACGGCTGAGACCGTCACAATGGGATCGCCGGACTTCTGATCCGAACCGAGAGGTTCCCGCACTTCCGGGACTAGACCGTAATCGGCAAGCGGCAGAACTTCCGGCGTGCCGCAGCGAGTGAGGGTGCGGACATAGGCACTATCGGCGGTATGAGGGCCGCTGATGAGCGTTAGGGTGTTTGGATCAATGTGGTAGTACATAATTTAGCTCTTGCTGATCTTGGCTTTAATGCGCAGCGTGACCGCCAGCCAGTTATCGGAAGTGCCGCCCGCCGCGACATCGGTGGCGCTCCATGCTCCGGTCAGCCCATTGGTATCGTGGGCGGCTACGCCACAATCGGCATCCTCCTTCGAGGCCCGATTCGTCATCCCGGACGGCGCGGTTTCAATGCTGGTGTCTGTAGCGCCATGTCCCGCTAATCCGAGGGTCCAGGCCAGCGACGGCGAATTCCAGGTACTGATCGCCGGATAGGTGATCGTCGTGCCCGTGCCACTCGATACCGCAGAAAGCGTCAGCGGGTTACTGGTGGCAACGTTGCGATAGACCAGGCAGATCAGGCTGGTAGCATTGGTCCAGGTGCCAGAGGTCTCGCTGGCGCTGGCAGCGTATTTGTAGGCGACAGTGGCGGAACAAAGCGTGCCGTCTAACGTGTTGCTGACAGCGGTCCAGCCGCTCGGCACGCTGGGATTGGTGGTGTCCCCCTCACGGAAGGCAAATCCAATCAGTAAATCGCCGGTCTGATGGGTGGGCAGCGTAGCAGTCGTAGTGCCGGTCGCAGACCCGACATGGGTAATCGCTTCAGCGGAATACAGCGGACAGGTTCCCCACACCGGTTTTGTGGCCCATCCGGTTTTGCCACCAAAATTGGTCGGTAGGCTGGCTGTGTTACCGACGCACCAGCCCGTAAGGTCTTGCTCAAATACAGATACCCCGTAGAACATAGCACCCATAATAATTACATTCCCTGTATTCCAACTCCCGATATTCTGATTAAACGCCGATGCCCCGTAGAACATATCGCGCATACTCGTCACATTCCCTGTATTCCAACTACCGATATTCTGATTAAACGCAGATGCCCCGTAGAACATATAACTCATATCAACCACATTCCCTGTATTCCAACTCCCGATATTCTGATTAAACGCCGATGCCACGTAGAACATATCGCGCATACTCGTCACATTCTCTGTATTCCAACTACCGATATTCTGATTAAACGCCGTAGCGCGGAACATAGCAGCCATATTCGTCACATTCCCTGTATTCCAACTCCCGATATCGCTATTAAATTTTGTACACGCACCGAACATATACTCCAAACTACCACTCAACGTCGGCGCATCGGTCGCCGTAATGGTGGCTTGCAGATTACTACACCCATAGAACGCATAACTCCACGTTGTCATCCCAGACACGCTTCCCCACTGCCGAATATCAATGAGTTTGGTTTTATCGCCACCATTATTGAAATACGGCGCGGTGTACGTTCCTTTTACGGAAATGTGATAATCGCCCGCCACGGCATAGGTATGGGCGCTCAAATTGCCGGTACTGGTTTCCGAACTGCCATCGCCCCAGTTGATCACTGCATTGCGCGTTCCGGCTCGATTCGGCCATTGAAAGGTTTCGCCATCCGCCGTAGTGCGAATGGTCATAATGAATTGTGTGGGATCATTCAATCTAACCCCTAACAGGGCCGCCTGAAACGCGCCGAGCATTAGCTGGTCTCCTTGCCACTCAGCCATCCCAACCAGCGCCCCGTACCGGCGTCGTTATCATCCCAGATGAACGAATACACGCTGATATAGGTCACAGCCGCTGGCGTCGGTACGGTATCGGAATCCGTCTCGCTCACCCATTTGATCGCCGGGCTGGCGGCCCAGGTATGGGCTTTCCCGGTGGCGTTTTCTAGCAGCAGCACGAAAGATTTGGCGATTGCACCCGGATCGGAGGGCAGAGTGATTGCCGTAGACGCGCCGCTCGGATTGAGCGTAAACCGCTGAACGTTGCCGTTGGCAAGGTCAATCGTTAGGGTAGCCGCCGTGATTGCAGCGGGCGAATAGAGGGTTTCACTGTAGTTGGTCAGCGTCCCTCCAGAAGCCGCCAGCTTCTCAACATCGAGTTCGTTGAGGGCCGCTTGAACCGTAGTGGCGGCAATCGAACCAGCGGGGGTGTTGGGGATGGACGCCGCTGTGGTTTCAGCGGGTTGCCAGAGGGGTTGAAACAGGCTCATGCGCGCCTCAGTTCGCCATCACAGCGATCCAAAAAAAGCAATTTTCGTATCATGGGCTTTTTTGCAGCCCGTAGCAACATTTGTACATCGCCGCTCAGCGACCATCATCGTAGAGCTTTTCCAAATCCTTGAGCGCCCGCAGCAGGTACAGCGTGCGGTCCAGGCTTTCCTCAATTGCGTGCCGCATCCAGTCCAGCAACGATAGGTCATTCCGCATCAGCGTCGTGCCGTATTTTGCCTGCCCCAACCGCGAGCGAGCCAGGAGCATGGCGATAGTTTCATCGACAATCGCATCGCCGCTCCATGACACGGGCGCCTCGGCAGAAACCATCGGATCACCGTACAGCGGATGGGATTCGCTCATCGGCCCGTACTCCCAAAGCCGTTCGCGCCGCGCTCGGTTTCCGGCAACGCATCCACCTCAATGAGGTCCGGGCGGGTGATGGGCATCACCAGTAGCTGCGCAATCCGGTCGCCGGCGTGGACGGTCTTGCGCTCATGCGATCCATTACAAAGTAGCACTCTGATTTCTCCCCGATAGTCTGGGTCCACAATACCCGCCGAACTATCCAATCCATGCCCGGCCAGCCCGGAACGCGGCCAAATCTGGCCGACGTGGAACGGATTGAGCGCAATGGCAATCCCGGTCGAAATCCAAGCACGATGGTATTCCGGGATGGTGATCGTTTCATCGGCGTACAGGTCCAAACCCGCCGCATATTCCGTAGCGCGCGTAGGCAGCCGGGCGGTTTCAGTAAGTCGTTTCAAATAGAGCGGCATCTCAATCTCGCAGTAAATCCATCAGCCAGACAAAGTTAATCCCGCGTGGGTTGATCAGCGCGGCGTTTTCGAGCAGGAACGCCCGGACTGCTTTCGGCGTGATATTCCAGCGATCACCCGGGCCGCCATGATCCGCTACAGTATCCCCGCGCGGCGTCGCTTTCAGCCAGCCTTTTTTGATCCAGCCGATGACCGGCGTCGCAGAGACGCCGAGAAACGACGCCAGTTGATGTGCGCTGTACCCGCCCGTCGCATTCGCCAGCCCGCCCAATACCCGATACCGCTGTACGGTAATCGCCGCTTCCGTTCGATGAAAACCGCGCCGCGCCAGGCGATGCCGGATGTTGATTGGATTCAGGTGCAGGTATTGATCCAGCAAATCCAACTCCTCTTCCGACCAGGGCGGCTCTTTTTGCCGCAGCGCGCGCAGCCCCAGCGCCGCCGCGCGGGACCGCACCTGGATCAGCGACACGCCCAGCCGGGCCGACAACCACTCAGCGTTTTTGCCCGGCTGTTCCCGCGCGGTAATAACAGGCCACCATGTTCTGATTTCCGCATCTTCCGCCTCAGTCCAGTCCCGCGCTTTGTGATTGCGGTATTTACCCGTCGTGTGCGTTTCCTGCTTTTTGAGTCCAATTCCAATTGTGTACGCTTTATGGCGTACCTGTTGCGGCGTCACCGCAAAATCCACTGCCAGCACCGACGCAGGTTCGACCGGATAGCGTTGTTGTAAAGCTTCGAGTTCCGGGAGTGTCCAGATTTTCATTGCACGCGGAGTCCGATTTAATCAAGCAAGTGATCGATCATCTGGCAAAACTCCTGATAGAGCGTTTGCACCGCCTCATCGGCGCTGACAAAGGAATGGCCGTGTTTGGTGAGTGTGCGTAATTGCTCACGAAACGCCAACAGCACGCTTGTGTATTCCTGAACGCTCAACATTTCCAGCAATTCACCGGCATCCTCCGGTAGATCAAATTCCAGCATCGCTTTCATGCGGCTGGCTCCAGGACTTGTTCCCACAACACCATCACTTGCACGACCTGTTCTGCAAACGCATCACAGCGTTGTTCTTCTTTTAGCGGGTCTTTGCGCGGTTTTCCGACTAAATGCGCGAACTCATGCGCCAACACAGTTAGCCGCGTTTTAGCATCAATCCGTTCATTGAAGTAGACATGGATGGTATTGGTCCAGGTATCGGCAAAGGCCCAAAATCCAGCCGTATGTATGCTTTCAAGAACCAGTCCATTCTCTAAAGCAGGGTCATCACCAAACTGGACTTCATCCGCATCAACGTCAATCCCTTCAATCTCCTTAATCCGCCGAACCAGCCCTTCATTATGCGCGTTCATAATAGCGCGCACGGAACTGTGTTTGACGAGTTTAAACAGTTTCTTCATTTGGTTTCCTTTTGATTTTACCATAATCAACCCGCACCTGAATCCGACAACACGGTTCGTCTTTACGCTGGCTGGGCAATCTTACGCCGCCGAGATAAGACCCAGTCGCTCTTATTTCTGGAATACGGCTATCGTAAAACTTAGCGCGATGCGCTACTTTTTCCGCCGCCATGATATTTGGCGCATCTATTTCAATATCAGCAATTAGTTGATAATGGTACGTCGGCATTTCCGCCTCGGCTCAAAATCAATACCCTGTATAAATCGAGTTATCCGTAAACAACACCCGATCCACTTCCTCAAACCCGCGCACCACCGCCGCCCGCCCGCCACCAGCCCGCACTACGTCCAGAAACGCTTGTTGTTCCGGGGTCGCCTTTTCACCGGGCCGTTTCACCTCCAGCGCGAAATAGCGTCCATCGGGTAGCATCCCGTGCAGGTCCGCGTAGCCTTTCCCGCTTGGCTCGACTCCGCGCAGGTGCAGGAGATAGTTGCGGATGCGTTGCCGGCCATACTGGGCTAGCCCGCCGTTCACCCGGCAAAACCAGACGATGCGCCCACGGGCTTGTTGCGCCCGCAGGTAGTCCACAATCTGCGCTTGCACATCCGATTCTTTCGCCCGTGGCGCCGAAAGCCTGAATTTTGGCTGCTGTGGCGGTTTCGGGCGCGGGCTAGGTTGGAATCCGCGCCTATTCATGCTGCCGCCCGGTCCATCCGGTCGTCATCATGAATTTCTTCGGTTCGCGTTTCGCCGAGGGTGCCTAGCCGATGGCTAAACAAGTTCTTGCCCTCTCCACGCGCAAGCCCCGGCTCCCCGCCGGTTGCAAAGCTTCGGATATTTTGGGCCGCGTTTACGTCCCGGTCATGCTGGGTTCCACAGTCTGGACAGGTCCAGTCTCGAACCGACAGCGGCATCTTTTCTTGATAGGAACCGCAACTCGAACAGGTTTTGCTTGACGGGAAGAAGCGGTCTACCACCACGACCTGTCGGCCATACCACGCCGATTTGTAGGTGACTTGGCGTCTAAATTCGTGCATCCCGACATCAGAGATTGCGCCCGCTAGGCAATGGTTTTTGACCATCCCCTTGACGTTCAAATCTTCGAGTGCGATGACATCGGCGCTGCGGACAATGACCGTGGTGGTCTTGTGCAGGAAGTCGGCGCGCATCGCCGCGATGTGGGCGTGAATCTTGGCGACCTTGACCCGTTGTCGGGCACGTCGGTTGCTGCCTTTGGTCATCCGGGACAGCCGGCGTTGTTGGCGCTTGAGGTGCTTCAACTGGCGCTTGAGGTGGCGCGGATTGCCAGACTTCACAGCCTGTTCACCATCCCACGAAACCACCACGTCCTTGATGCCCAAATCCAGCCCGACCGTTTTTCCGGTCAAGGCCATAGGTTGAATCTCAACCTCGCAGGCGAACGCCACGAAGTAGCGCCCGGTCGTGTCCCGGCTTACCGTCGCCATCTTTGGGGTGCCGGCTGGCACTTGCGACCATCGCACCTTGACCGCGCCCAGCTTGGGCAACTTCAGGAATTCACCCGCGCTGTAGGTTCGCTCAATCTGGCGCTGGTCCAGCGTGTAGCGCACGGACTGGCGAGAATACCGAGATTTGAATTTTGGATAACCGGGTTTTTGCCCTGCTTTGACCCGGCGAAAGAAATGCTGAAACGCCTTGTCCTGGTCAATCAGCGTTTGCTGCAAACAGGCATTGACGCTATCGGCCAGCCAAGGAAATTCTCCGTGCTTCCACTCCGTCACCAGTTTGGACAGCGACACGTAGTTGTGCCGGGTCTGATCGGTTTCCCAGGCTTTCGTGCGCAAGTCCAGACAGCGGTTCCAAACCCATCGACTATTTCCAAATTCAATAGCCAACTGCTGGCGCTGTTGAGCGTCAGGGTAAATTCGGAAGTGGTAGGCTTTCAGTTGTGTTACCATACGTCCATCGTAACACAACACAAGGCGTTTCACAATGGCAAAAGTCGCGCTCAATGTCCGAATCGCTCCCGAATTGCGGGAGACGATGATTCGTCTCGCCAAGGAAGAACACCGAACCCTGTCCAATCTGGTCGAACTCCTACTGTTCAACTATGCGGAGAAAACCGAACCGAAGAATCGGCGCGGATGATCGTATCAAGACCGTCGGACGGGCTGCTCCGGGTGAACGCGCATCGCCTGGTGGCTGGCGCGTTCCGTGCCCTACGCAATCCCTTCTTCGACCGACGGGGGCGCTCGTCATCCATGACTCACTTCGTTGGCAAAGGCTCGTGTACGGGTTCGCCGTCAGATCAGCGGCAGTCAGCGTTTCATTGCAGCTTTGGCAGGTTTTCATCTCATTTTCCAGGAATCAGGTGTTGCAGGTGAATAGGCGGCGGAAACGGCTGAAGGTCTAGGTCGCTTTGCCCACAGGCGTGTTTGAGCATGTGACGCCATACGTAGCAATACTTACGCGGATCCAGCAGCACCTCGGCCCAGCCCTGCTCGGTTTTGCCGGGCAGGCTGAGGTAGTGCGCGCGGATCGCCGCGTCTGCGGCGCGGTCACGGGCGATGCGGTCGGCTTCAGTCATTTTTTTCGTCCCGAGCTTTTTTGTACTGGGTCACGATTTCCATATCCAGCATCAACTCAACCAATTTGAATTGTTCGGACAGCACACCCCAAAGATGCATCATCGGGAGTTTTTCTTCATAGGCCTGTGAAACCAGTTCTTGCAATTGGCCTACGAATTCATCGCGGGTCATTGGATAATCTCCCCCCGGCGCGGCTCCTGCGGGAGGCACACCCGGCATTTGCGAATCTTCAGGTTGTCCACGGCCAGCGGCGCGGTCGTTTCGTCCAGGTCCAGCACGCACAGCCGCGCGCAGTGGGTACGCCAAATCCCGCCCGGCGTCAGCGCCCACAAATGCGCCGCGCCGGGGCGAACGCGAAAATGGCGCCAGGTGTTCACGGTCATGCCCGCAGCCCCCGCCACACTTCCAGGAACAGCACCAGGCCGAGCACCTGGACGCTGTACACCGCCGGCGCTTCCTGCGCTACCAGGTCGCCGGTCTCGTCCAGGATCAGCGCCGCTTCGCGCTGAATCCGCACCGGCGGCACCAGAAAATGCCGCCAGCATTCCGGCGCGGCGGCCCAGCCGTTGATCAGGCCGATGAGTTTCATTCGCCCTCCGATTAGCTACCAAACCACACCGCAAAACGACCTACCAAAACGACCTACCAATAGCTACCCATCCCTAAAGGGATGGGGGTAGCTTTTGGTAGTTGCCTAAAACTACCATTCGGTAGCTTTTGGTAGGTTTTGGTAGCTTTTATAGAACCGTAACTCATTATTTACAATCCGTTAAACAATGTATACAAATGGCTTTTCTTCTTGCACCTTGCACTTCCGAATCAGGTCTTCTTTTACCCGCGTCCGATGGCTGGAATTTGGGATAAAAGCACTGATCTCTTTGTACCAATCGCTTAACAACACCCGTGGCTGTCCCTGTACGCCCAGATTGATGCGCTGCTGATCGTACAAATCCAGCAACGCCTGATACGCGCGGGCCTGTTGGCTGGTCAATTTCGCGGCGCCTTCGGTCGGCTCTTCCTGCGCGTCGGCAGGTACTAGGACCGCGCTATTGATCGGCTCCCCGTCTTCATCGCACCAGGGCAACGATTCCGGTTCCAGCGTAAAAAAAACCGGGTCCATGCGTTCCATGTCCCGGCATTTGGTATGAGTGACTTTGATGGGTCCCTGCGGATCATCACGGGTCACCTGCATTTCCATATCCAGCGCGGCGTACAACGAGCTATGGCCGCGACTGCGCGTTTTATCGGCATGACCGGAATGATGCGCGCACAGCGCGAGCCAATCGCCCGCCAAATACCGCAAGCCCTCCATGGCAAGCGCCATGTCTTCCGCGTCATTCTCGTTGCCGGGGCCAAAATTCGCAGCCAGCGTATCCAGCACAATCAGTTGCGGCGGAAACGGCAAGCTTTGAATGCGTTGCGCCAATGCAGCGGCAGCGCCTTTGACAGTCAGTTGGGCCGAGAAGGGCCGCACAAAAAGCCGATCCGGGACTACACCGTACCGCTGCGTCCACGCCCGCATTCGGGCCGATAGACCCCCTAAACCCTCCGCCGCGATATACAGCACGCAAACTCGCTTGGTTTTAAAGCCGCGCCAAGGCCGCCCTGTGGCTAAGTGCATTGCCAGATCAATCAGTAAAAACGATTTTCCGACATTGGATGAGCCAAATATCTGTCCCAATCCCCGCGCCGGCAATACGCGCTTGATGAGGTAGGATGATTCCGGCGGGTACGCGATGAAATCCGCCAGCGGGATAAACTCAATTCGCTGATGCGTCTGTGGTTCTGGTGTTGAACTCTGATTGGGCGGTGGCGAACCGGGAGAAGGTTCTTCATCAGGAGGTTTTGATGAATGAGGGTCCTGATTTGATTTTTTCCAGCCCATCCCGTCGGGGCTGAGGCCCATTTGATCACACAACCACAACGCCGCTTCTTTAGCATCGCGGGCCTGGCCCCATTCCAGTACCAAATCAATCGGCGTGCGCCGCCCGCTCTGCGGATCGTTTTGATCGTGAACTCCGAAATCCTTGATCCCATCAGACTGAATACCCAGGTCTTCTTCGCGGTCGCGTTGCAAATTGCGCGATGTAACACGATAGCCGTTTCGATAAGGCCGCGCTTCAGGGAACAGGCGCGGCACCCAAGTATTCAACCGCGCCAGCGCGGTCTGATTGACGTTACTGAAAAAATCACCACCACGAAACGGCGCCGCGCCCGCGCTACTGTGCGGCGTGGACTTGGGCGCCAGTGCCGCCAGTTCTTCAAGCGCCTCCAGCGAGACACATTCCAATTCTTCCGGCACACTCAGCAACCGCGAAATACGATGCGGACGATCCGTAGTATCGTCGCCCTTACAGGTATAGGTGCCATAGAGCTTGGAAATACGGCTGGCGTTGAAAACACTGGTATCTACGCTCACCGCCGCCGTATCAAAACGGGCCGCCAGCGCCTTCAAGACAGATTCGATGACGCGGGTATTTTCCGGCTCATTCGACAGCGCCACCCGATACAGTAAATGCCCGCCATTGCCGGAATCGCCCTGGAGCGGCGCCGGCCAGCCTTGCCCATCCAGCCAATCTGCAATTTCAATAATCTTAGAGATGGCCGCCCGGTGTTCGCTATCGCTGGCGGAAATGCCCGCAGGGCGTTTTGGATCAACGTCAATCAGCAGCCAGCGCCGTGACAGAATATCGGCATCAGAGGTTGTTGATTCCGCGTAGGTCTCCATCCGGTTATTGGCCCGCGCCAGCAGAGCGGGATTTACCGGATTCAGCGTCAGGTAGATTGCTGGAACCTTGCCTGACCACACGCCAACTGCCTTGGCGGCGGCGTTGGCGCTATTGAAATATCCTCGGATGGTGCGATGGCGCCCGGCTTTCGGAATACGAATTTCAAAGACGCCATCCGTCATCAATGATAAAGCGCGACGAATTTCCTCCATGTCGGCACGGCCTTGGGCTTGGGCGATTTCAATAATGTTGTTCATGCGCCGTGCCTTATGGAGTTTCTCTGCGGGAATCCGCCGTTACCGGCGCTTCCTCGATTTTTGAAGAAACGCGCCGTTCAGCAGTTATGGCTTTATGGCAAGACTTGCATAAAGATTGCAGGCGCACATATCCTGCTGCGTGCATGTAGCGTAAAAATTTCACATGCGGATGCTGGTCGGGCAAAATCTTGACCTGCCCGGATTCCCAGGGTATTAGTTTTAACCAGTGGCCCCAATGGGCTTCACTGTAAATCTGATACAAGTTTTCAGCGATACGGGAGAAGGACGGCTCAACATGATCAACATCTTCCGCCAAAGCGCCGCAATGGCTACAGAGCGGATAGTTTTTAAGGTGCGTTCTTAGTTGCTCGGCAATCGCCAACCGAAACATCTTGAACGTTTTTTCGCGGATAGACGGCGGATAAATGGCGTTGCGATAGGAATTTTTCAGCCATTTTCCGTTATAGCGGCCTTCCAGCAAATACGAGCGGGCACCGTAAGGATTCTGACTGTTTCGACGAAAAGCGTCTGGACGAATACCATAAGCTTTAACGTCAGGGTGATGTTCCATCAGCAGATCGGCTAAAAGATCAGATTGAAACTCAACATCATCCGTGTGCGTATCCAGTTCTTCCTTGATTGCGGCGGCTACTTGCGCTTTGGTCATTCCGCGCCAGAAGATCATCGGGCGTACCCTCCATGGAGGGCTTTCTTCAGCGCAACCGCCCAAGCATGAATTGCCTTGGCTCGTTCTGGGTGAGGAAAGTTCGGAATTAGGTTGGCGAGGCGATGCGCCTCAATAACAGCAGGGAGACCCCGGTTAGCGGGTTTTTGATTCATGACAAGACTCCTAACTGATTTTGGAGTCCGCCACTGCTCTTGCTACGGAGATGGTGGCGGCTGTGCGGGGGTAGCAATACCGGCCAGTTAGGCAGCCGGCCAGCCCGAAGGCTGCCCCGCACAAACCGCCCTTGAGGAAGAATCGGCCACAAAAAAAGCGCCGATTCTAGGCGCTGTGCGCCTAACTGGTTGCTCCGGTTGCTACGCCGGGTCGCCGCAGTCGCGGCAACGGTTAAAGCATAGCCCAAAGCACGGTTAAATTCAACCACGACCGCGCTCCCGTTTCAGTGCCGTCAGCACCGCCTGGGCCCAGCGGTTGACCGCCGCCCGGTGCTCCGGGTGACGCCAATGCGGGATCGCGTGGGCCAGTCGGTGCGCTTCCAGCCAATCGGTTTGCGCGGAAGGCCGCTGCGCTTCAGCCATGGTCCTGGTCCCACGGCTCCAGCGCCGTCACCGGGTAGATTTGCACGCTGCCCGGCTCGTAGGCCGATTCCACCGCGTACCCTTCCGGGGTCAAACTGGTGCGATACCAGCCTACCACATGGCCGCGCCAGCGCCCGCCGCTGCGTTTCTGCACCCGGTCGCCGGG
>Ga0209507_1002508_pt1 | contig 12386 bp, 20 predicted proteins | sample AD_UKC028_MetaG_FD_184414 | JGI IMG/M metagenome (GOLD analysis project Ga0209507, IMG submission 184414) | Active sludge microbial communities of municipal wastewater-treating anaerobic digesters from USA - AD_UKC028_MetaG (SPAdes) (version 2) | ecosystem: Engineered > Bioreactor > Anaerobic >...
CTGGGGGTGGGAAACTACGCGCCCGCCCCCAGGAAGGACCCATATTTAATCCGCCGCTGTGATCTCGATCAGCAGCTTTCTCCCGCCCACTGGATATGTGTCACGATGCGAGCCTGCGTATACAGTAAACCAACCAAAATGCTCGCCCTCGCTGGCGACGTCACCCGCTGCGAACTGATACTGGACGAGCCCATTGTCCGGATCGACGACTGTCACTCCGTCAGTCGTCTCATCCTGCAGGACAGTGCCGTCAGCAGCCACCAGGCTGAACTTGACGGTCATGCCATCGAGATCCACAGCGGTCAGTACACCAGTTGCATTCCGTTGCATGAGCTGCACGCCAAGCGGTGTCAGTGTGTCTCCGACGCTGATTGGATGCCGTTCCAGAGTCATACTTCCTCCTATGGCCCGATAAGCAGATGCGACTCTGCTGACGGCCCCTCAATGTCGTGTGGCTCCAGGCTCGGCCCCTCGAGTACGTGGTAATGGACAATCGGGAGGTACACCACGCCCAGGCCGAACCCTGGCCACAGCGTCACGATTGTGCACAGCCCGGAACTCATGTTGCCGCCCCTCGTTCTTCGTCCGTCCCGCTGGCCGTGATCGCCTGAGTCGTAATTGGCGTCGTCCCGTCATCCGCGTAGGTGACAAGAGACTCAGATGTCTTTGTGGCGCGCTTGAAAAACCATCGCCACGTCTGCACCACCATCTCCCGGAACGTCGTTGCCGGCCCTGACGGAGCTGTTGTCGCAATCGCATCCAGCCCGTCGCTGGCGAGCTTGAACCCCGTCTTGTCGCTCACGGTGACGCCAGACGACAGCGAGTCCACCGTGCCACCGATTGCAGTCAGCTGGTCGTCAAGATCCGCCGCCGCCATTCCCAGAGCAGTCCGCACATCAGCCGCGTCCAGCGTGCTGAATCCCGTCGCTGTGGCCCACGTCGTGTCACCGTGCGTCTGAACAGCCGCCAGCTCCGTACTCGTTGCCAGCCCGCTCACGTCAGCTTTGTACGTCGCCGCAGCGTCACTGTGCGCGAGCGCGCCCGTGACGTTGAGCTTGTCGATGTATCCCGCCCTCGTCGCCGTCCAGTCGCTTCCGGCTGGCGGAACCACCCACGTCGCAGGCAAGCAGTCCACGTACCCGCTGATGGCCGATAGTTGCGTGTCAAGATTGGCGGCAGACATGCCAATCGCATCTCGCACGTCAGCTGCGTCCAGAAACCCTGTGGCCGTGGCCCACGTCGAATCGCCGTGCGTCTGAACGGCTGCCAGCTCCACACTCGTCGCCAGTGGCGACGCCGCTGCCGTGATCGCAGCCTCCACAGCGGACTGGTCGGCGGGATCGCTGGGTAGGTTGTCGGTCTTGTTTTTGATTGCCGGGATAGTCACGCTTGTGCAGGTATTAAGCGCCGCAGAGTCAATCCTCGCGCCGTCGCCTGTGGAGTTGTCCACGATCCACGCCCGTACCTCATCGTCCACATCCGCAGCAAACGTGGCGGCATCGATAGCCCCATCCGCAATAGCGTCAGCGTCAATGGCCCCGGCCGCAAACGCATCCGATGTAATCGCCCCAGCGGCCAGCGTCGCCTCCACAGTCTCTGCACCCGCGGCCACAGCCCCATTGATCCACCGCAGGCCAACAGGCGGATAAATCTCCACCGTGTCGCCCACAGCCATCGTGAAAATAGCCGGATCGGCACCGAGTGTCACCGTCTTGGTGGCCCCGGTGTAGTCGCTGATTACACCCACGCATTTCTGGGTAGCGGTAGACTCGTCGGTGACAACCACGACGCAGTAGTCGTAGGCGTCGTCGTCTGCCGAGCCAGCCGTGAGTGTGAAGCTCGTCTGCGAAGCGAGGGTGGCAATGGTCGTCGTGTGGATCGCACCACCACCGCTGCCTACGTCGCTCAGCGTGACCTCGCTCGCCCCACGACGGGCTACGCTGTCTGCGGTGTCGGAGGCGGGTTCGGTCAGTCCTCGGGCGTCGAGAATGGCTTCCATCTGCGCCTCGCCCAGCATTGCCAGCGTGCCGGTGAACTCCGTACCGCCAGCACCGTACGTCACGCCATCTGCCACATCGGCCACAGATGGCACCGCAAACGTGCCCTCGTACTCTGTCCCACCACCCCCGTACGTCACACCAGCCTGGACATCACCAACTGCCGGTGCTGTGAATGTGCCGGTGTACACACCAGAGCCGAACGAGACGCCAGACTGTACGTCAGCCTCGGCGGGGTAGTCGCAGCTAGCGCTGAGCGTGCCGGTGTAGTTTTCGTAGTCATAGTCAACACCAGATTCGACGTCCTCTTCGGCGGGGTAGTCGGGGACCTTGAGAACGTGCGGATCGCCTGCCTCATCGTACAGTGTGATAGGCATTCCAGCATCGACCGTTTCCCACTTGATGCGGCCAGAGATCGGGAACATCCGTGTCCCGCTATTACTAAGGAGCGATGCCCCAGGGCTCATTATGACAGTGCCAATCGTGGAAATAGCTTGCTGGCATTTATTCGGCGATGACGCGATCCCAGTCAGAGTTATGATGCCACCCATGTGCTCTACTTCGCACATGCCAGGTGCGGCAGGCCCAGCCCCGGTCGTGCCGCCCGTGACATTGTTCAGCGTAGTATTTGTAGCAGTGTAGGACGATACGGCTATGCCATAAGCGGTGGTATTCGTTCCACCCGTAACAGTGCCTGTCACTGTCAACTTGCCACTAGACCCAGCGATAGACATGCCGCGTCCATTTCCAGTACCACCACCAGTCACGTCGCCGTCAATCGTTAATGTGTATGTACTACTCAGCGTAGCATTGACGCAGCCACCTGCAGTAGCCGTGCCGGTGTTTTGCCCCACAATATCCGCCGTGATAGTTCGATTTGCAGCGTCCGTCGACACCGTGAACTGCCCGCCAGCGGTCCCACCATAGGTGTTTGCGTTGGTGATGGTGTCGCATGTGAAGTCGACGTTGATCGCAATGTCCGTGTACCCGTTGGCAACCAGCACGTCAGACACACCAAGATTAGCCCATGTGAGCCACGCACCGCTGCCATCCGCCGCCGCGTTCCAGACATTGGAAGCGTTTATGTCGACAGACGACTGTCTAGCGAACCACGTTGCCATAACTATTTACTCCACCACTGCTGTAATTGTCTGAATCTGGTCCGCCGTGAACTCCTGTGAGCCGCTCAGCTCACCATGCGTCGCAGACAGCGTGTAGGGGCTGTAGCTCGTCTTCACGTCACCCACCGTGCGGAACTCGTCCACCACGACGTCCACTGTGCCGTCATCGCCCGTTTCGCCCGAATACACTTCAGCGTCGTCTTTATCTGTTAGCACAACAGCAGCACCGGCCAGCGGTGTATCGCTGCCGTCCACCACCCGCAAGGTTGTGGTGAAGCTGTGGATGAAGGAGGAGTAGGGGTCTACAGCACCGTTGAAGTTCAGTACCGAGGCGTTCTTCAGCAGTGTTTGGCTGGCGGCATCGTAGTATGAATTGTCAACCCACTTCAAGTTCTCAATGATGTGGAGTTGTTGGAAATCCCAGTTGTAGCTTTCGATAGGTATGAGTTCCGCCAGATCTCCAGTTGCCTTCAGGGTGCTGAACGACAGAACAATATCCGAACATGCTCTACTGCGCCGGACGAAGAGACTATTTGACTCTAGGGTATTATGTTCAAACGTCACTTCGTGTCCTGACACGTTCGTGAACATTAGCGGGGCGGCACCGACGCCAGTACCAGTGCGCTGCCCTATGAAGGTGTTGTCATGCACATATACATTGGAGCCGGAGTCAGCGCCATCAACGTTCATGCGAAATGCTGCCGCATCGGTGACAGAAGCGATGGCGGTAACAGTGTTTTCATAGACTTCCACATCTGAGCAGTTTTCTATTTGGATACCATAGAAGCCGCCTATCTGAGCGCCGCCATATTCTTGGTTATCCGTAGTGCCTTGAACGGTGATTGTGTTGTGATGTATTTTGGCTGTGTTGCCCGTTGTGTTGCCGCTGATTTGGATGCCGCGCGCTGCGAACTCCCCCACCCCACAGTTGATCGTGTTGTGGTGCGCTTCGCTGGCGTTGCGCATCACGATTGCAAAGGCGTTGGTGTATTTTGTCTTCAACTGAATAACATTGTTGTCGATGGTGCTGTTCCCCTGGCTGGCATAAATACCTGCATGAGGTCCGTTGTGAATGGTATTTCGAGAAATCGTTCCGCCGACGTTGTATATGACAGTCCCGTGGAAATTGTCGCGGCTGGTGATCGTGCGAACATTGCTGGTCAGGTCGTTATCCGTGATCACCCAACTCGTTCCGTCCTGGCCCCGTAGTGCAGAAGAATTGGCTCCAGCTACCGTGATCGACATGTCGTCAACCGAGATATCGTACGTTTGGCGACTGTATATCCCGTGAGCCCACGTCGCGTTGTCCCGGCCTTGGAGGATTGCACCATTCTTAATGGTCGCTTTCGGCGCTTCCCCGTATCGCATCACCCCCGGATACGAGTCTGGATCCCAACTCTTCGCAGAGACCGCTACGCCGTATGTCTTGGTTCTCTGTATCTTGATGTCATCGATGTAGGCCGTGTAATCCGCCGCCCCGGTGGGATTGTTGGCGCCGACAACGATCTTGTACGTTTCGGCGGTGTCGCCGGTGGTGAACACCGATTCTGTGAGCTGGATGCCGCGCCAATTCGGATTCGCCCAGGAGACGATGTGCTCGCTGGCGACGTTCTGTCCCACCAGCTTCGCGTATGTTGACACGCCGTCTGCCCAGTTCGTGTTCCCGTTCCAAAACATCCCCGAGAGGGAGTACGTAGTGTTGGCCTCCAGAGTCACGGTATCGGTCGACACGACATACTGGTCGCCAGTGAAGGATGAGAACTTCAGGGAGTAGTCGCCATCATACACTTCGTTCTGTAGGTACTCGCCGTCGAATCGCTCTGCGTTCGGAGCGTGTGTGAAATCCCAGCCGGTGGCCACCGATCCAGTTCCCGCCTCAAAGCTGCCGTTGGCCACGGTGATGGGTGCTGCGTTGTCGTAGGTGATCGTGTAGCCGTTCAGGTCGAACGTGATGTGATCGTCAATGATAGCGAACGCTGTCCCGTCCGTCGTCACGTCTTGGTGCAGCGTGTAGGTGGTGTAATCACTGTCGAGGTAGTACGGTCCCGCTCCCGCCGCCGCAATCCACGCCGCGTTGATCGCCACGGCATTCCCGACGATCGCGCTGAATGAAGCCGTCACGGATTTGTTGCCGTCCATCGTGATCGTCTGCATGTTCAGGCTGCTGACCAAGTCGCCGCTGAAGGCTGAAAAACAGTACCCCTCGTTGGCGTGCCCAATAAGCCGCAGGACAGAGCCTTGCGCGTACGTGCCGTCAGAGCCGCTTCCCGACACCACCTCCACATCCACTGTGCCATTTGTGGCTGCCACGTCGAGCGTAACGCTCGGGTCGTACGACAGCACGTACGTCAGCCCGCCAGCGGTGAGGGGAAGGAATTGCGTCATGGGGTCGCGATCCTTTCGCTCACGGGCTCGACATAGAGCACGATGCCCATCGGATAACCATCGCGCAGGATGCGTGCAGTGGTTGTCGCGTCATTGGTGCACGAGGCAGCCACATCTCCCGAACTGCCCACGATCTTGACAGACGGGCCAGATACCGGCATCGCATAATCAGTGACAGGCCCCGGCGGCAGCGGACTGGTCACCGCCACGGTGGCAGCAGAGAGCAGCAGCAGGGCGCTGACCAGGGCTACAACAGCACGGGTGCGACGGCTGGTGAATAAGCTTTCCATATCGTCTCTCCTATCGGGTCAGATGTGTGATCGTTGCCCCTGCTGCTGCACGCCAGAGGCTGTCAGCTGGGACCGTGTTATGCGCCGTCTCCACTCGTTCGATCCGCGTTCCGCTATGCTGACCATCGGATGCGAACACGACAGACTCTCCCAATTGCGTCAGATAACTGTCCCGCACGGTAATGTCTCTGGACACACCGCGCAGCTCCAAGAACGCGCGGCACGACCCTGGCTTTCCACCGGCCGTGCCATCGACGCGCGAAATCGTCACATGCTCGCAGACACCGGGCGGCTTGCCGTCGCTGTGCAGGACGATCTTGGCGCGCGTGTTGACCGTGGATTCGAGCCACAGGCCGTCGAACTCCGATCGGCACGTAGACGCATAGATCAGCGGGTAGTCACCGTACCGCGACCCTTCCAGTTCAATAGACTGCGCCAGGATGCCGCGTCCAAAGAGTACGATCCCAGCACGCTGATCTGCCGGCAGGTCGGCGGGCCAGTAGTCGTCTGTCCCTTGGACCGTCAAACCCTGCAGATACCCTTCGTTGAAATCGGTGGCCCGCAGAGCAACACCATTCCCGGCCAGGATCGTCGAATCCCGCAGGCCGCTGCACCAGCAATTTACCGCGTCGACCCCGACACCCCGCCACCACAGCACCTCGCTGTTCTGCATCAGCAGATGGTGCGGCAGGTCGCGGAACACCACGCCGCTGCAGCGATCCTTTTTGCGTTGGCAATTGACCAGCACGTTCTGCAGCATACAAGCGCGGGAGTGCGCCTGCCGCGAGGCGCAAAACGTGAGCATGGGAGCGTCCGTGGCAGGCCCCACCCAGCTGACCTGCGAATGACTCGCAGAATGCAGCGCGATCGGGCACGAGGCCTCGGTGCCGAACGTCAGCGGCTCATTCACCATGAATTGACCGTCGAGCATGATTATGCCCGTATTGCGCTGCGAGGCCGGCTTTGTGAGTTTTTCCTCCGCTGCACGCAGCGCCGCTGTATCGCTCTCACCCGACCAATCGCCGCTCGCAATCACCGTTTCTACGCACATTTAGGCCACCACCTTCCACGTACCAGAGGCTTCAGCGCCAACCGCAGTCGTCGGCTCCGTCGCTGTCCAATTTCGCACAAGCATCCAATCCACAAGCGCTACCCTCGCTGCGGTCAGAGAAATCCGCTTGCATGTCAGCGTCATACGTGACCGTTACTTTTACCTGATAGTTGGTCAGCGCAGCAGCGCCACCGTTTGTAATCGTAATCGGCGCGCGCTTGGTGAAACGCCTGCGGTGTGGTGTGGGCAGCAGGGTGATAGGGTCCACGCTCATGCCTCCCCAATAATCCGCTCGATCTCGGTGCAGTGCCGCATCACCCGATATCCCGTGGGCCGCCGCCCTGTAGTCTGCAGTGCGCGATAGCACTGCTCATTTCGTTGGCCGCGTCGCACATTGACTGAGCCGCTGCCAGCATCTTCTCCATGACGACAGAGTTGGACTGCAGCGAGTCTAGCATCTTTGTGCGGATGAAGTCCTCCAGGTGTGAGATACGCGCGCTCGCCTCTTTCTCGCGCTCACGGGCCTCCTTCATCGTCTGGCGGATCAAATACCCAAGCGTAGCAAACGACGACACGACGATTGCAACGAACAGGATACTGACCCAGCCCTCAGGCCGGGCCGCTTGCACGGCTTCATCCACGCCGGGGATCTGTGCGAACAGTGTGGGCATCATACCGCCCCTTCTCTGCCTGGTGGTTGCGGGGCGAATTACTTGCGGAACAGCTTGATCAGATCAGCGATCGCTTTCACGATGGCAATGATCGTCAGCGGGTCGATCCCGACTTCGGCCGATGCCGCGGAAACGTCGTCCGCTACAGGCTCAGACTCGACGAGTGTGGACCCGTCCATAAATCCATCCAGCAGCCTCCAGGCCCAGCCCCAAATCACGTCGGACTCGAGGGCCTTCAGGACGATTGCTACCGCCTGATCGTCGATCGTAATCGGCGTGAGTGTCGCGCCCTTCGATAGCCACCGCAGACCCTCACTGATCCACTGCCGTGCTTCATTTTCGTTCATGGCTTGATACTCCTCACGCATCTACGTGTTTCGTCGCCCTCACTCCGTACAGTTCGTCGGGAACACCCCGCGAACCGCTCATTCGAATCAGCCCATCTGCGTGACTGTTCCAGTGGATAGTCACTACATTGTTCGGCTGCGACTCATCCCAATCCATGCCGACACACGCCAGCGCATGGGACCACCAAATGAATGCCTCGTATCCGGCGCGCCCGGTCCGCAGTATCGACAGCGTCTGACGCAGCATGGTGATGTCATCGGGCTTTCGCGTGTCCCACCACTCGGTCGGCGCGTACTGCAGCGCGTCGCCTTGCCAGCCTGACCTGAACCTGCTGCTGTTGAGCGTATGCTCAGGCACAAACTCTGCCGATGCAATCCCACTCTGCCTGGCACCAGCAATCGCACGATCGCAGTAGTAGCCGCTGTTTCTCCAGTTCACAAGCCACCCGAGCGAAAACGGTGCGAGGCGGACCGGGGACTTGCCCTCGGCCGCCCGACAGCTCATCACGGCAGCTGTTAGTCCGTAGGCCCAACAAAACCCGTAGCCATCCTGGTCCCAACCCGCATCCATCACCCCCGAGTTGTCGAGGTGATACATGGCGAAGATTTGTTTTTGGTGGCAAAACGCGATGATCTCTTTCGCGTCGGCCCAGTCCACCAGGACGTCGGGATAATCCTCGATGGGCCGCAGACCCATGCTGGCGGCCTCTGGGCCACCGTAGACCGTCTGACGCGGATACCACTGAGGCGTACCATCCTCAGTTGATGGCCGTCGCAGGAGCTGGTGGCAGTTGTCGGCTGTGTAGATCACGCTCACGGCCGGGCCTCCTGGAGCAGCTGCAGCAGCTCGGCGGCAGTGGCTGGCAGCGGAAAATCCTGCACAGCGCCACCTCCGATCGGGGCGATGGCGATGCGCGGGAGTGGGTCGCCGGAGATCGCGGCCCAGTAGGCATCGTGCTTGCCTCCGACTGGCACCTGGCGACAGACGTCACCGTCGCAGACAGTAGTTGTCGGCCTGTCCTTGTCCCAGACGCCGAGCAGTTTGTGGCCAGAGGATTCGAGCGTCTTGCGGAACACCAGGCTGCTGGTGATCTCCAGCTGCGGTAGCGGCATGGTGTCGAGGTCAGCAGACTCGACGAAAATAGCCACCTGCCACTTCGTGGGCGTGGGAGGCGGTTGCGGATCGGGGTCGGGATCAGGCTGTGGATCGGGCGGCTTCGCATCCCCGAGTGTCACCCGCTGCACCACCGGCTGCGCGTCACCTGGAGGAAGGTAGATCACCGCATAATCGCCCGCATCACCCTCCCACAAAATCGTTTTCCCGCCATCCAGCAGCACCGGCTGCACGGGGAGGAAACCAGCGGCAAATACGATCCACTTGCCCGGCTCCGGCGCAGACGCACTACCGAGGGATTTCCCCCGCGTGGGCAGCACGGTAATCTGCGCCGAAGCCGGTAGGGGGAGGAGTATGAGGGTGACGACAGCGAGGAGAATCGGGAATCGCAACCGATCGGTGAACCTGCCCGAGAATCCCATCGTCGTACCCTCCGCACGCATACTGAGGGAACGACGCTGCATTTGTCAACCCACATCGGGAAAATCTTTGCGCCACCGGCTGTAGAGGTGCCAGCGTCTGCAGCCCTCCCGGACGTAGTGCGAGACCGTCCTAGGATCGATCCGCAGCCGGGCGGCGATCTCCTCGTAGGAATGCACCCAGCGGCCGTCAGCATCGCGGCAGGACGCGAGTCGCTGAATGGCGTACACCTGCTCTGCCGTCGCTGGCTTTCCGCTAGTCACTGTCAGTCCCTCCATGCAGCCCTGTTCCGCTTCCTGCCGTCCCAAACCTGGCGGACGCGCACGCCGGTGCGAGGCTGATCTCCGACGCTGGGCCGAACGACGATCCGTGCCAGCCTGACAGCCGCCGCGGCAATCCTGATCTCGGCCAAGTCAGGACAGGCACACCACTGGCTGCGGCAGGTGGGGCAGCGCGATTGCGGTGCGTCTGGAAGATCGCATCCGCAATGGGCACAGACGCTCATCCCTCACCTCCTGCCTCACGGGCGGCTACTTGTACCAATCTGGCTTTTCACGACTCCACTCTTCCTTGCGCACTTCGCGGATATCCAGGCAGCGAGTGCAGAAGAAGCGGTCGGTTCGCACCCATTGAATCTGATAGACTGCGCCGCCGCTGTCGTGCCACCTAGACGTATCAAGGTGTTCATATCTGTGCTCGCACTCGCTCACCCCTTACCTCCCGCCGCCCGCGCGGCCTCATCGTAGCGCAATGGACCGCGCAACAGGCTCATCCGTCGCAGTAAGTCGGTTGCTCGCTCTGCAACTGGATTTCCTCTACACGCATAGGCCAATCTCTGGCACATCATCGCGAGGTTGTCTCGTTGCTTGACCATCCGATCCACCGACACTAGTGGCAGTTCGTTCATCCCGACGCCACAGCGACGATTCACACCATGGCACATGGTCTGGAATTCGGTTGCGAGCCCATCCCGTTCCTTCTCCACCTCGGCCAGCCGGGCGCGCAGCTGCTCGATCTCATTGGCTGCTTGTTCGTAGAGCAGCACATTACCGCTGACTTGTTCTGGCTCCGCGCGTAGGATTGTGCGTGACCAATTGCCGAGCTTATAAGCAGCGTGCCGCAGTCGCTGCACTAAGTCCTGTTCCGTGCCTTCACGCATCGCCCCCTCCCGCCGCTCGTGCGGCTGCCCGAATAACTTCCGGTGCTCCATCATCCGGCCGCACCCACTTCGCCAGCTCGGCAATCGCCCACGCCCGCTCCGGGTGCTCCAGAGACAGAAAACGGTTCCAGCACCAGTCTGTGCTCACAGCGATCAGCCCGGATAGCATACGACGCTCGACGCTATCGCCAGCCGCACGGAGGAGTATCTCGGACAGCAGCGCGTGCGACTGCCAGTTAAATTTCGAGTCCCAGAGATACGCGCCCCTGAGATTCGCGTCCCTGAGATCAGCACCCCTGAGATCAGCGCCCCGGAGATCCGCGTACCCGAGATTCGCGTCCCTGAGATCCGCGTCCCTGAGATCCGTGCCCCCGAGATTCGCGTGCCGTAGATTCGCGTTCCCGAGATCCGCGTGCCGTAGATTCGCGTTCCCGAGATCCGCGTACAGGAGATCCGCGTACAGGAGATCCGCGTACCCGAGATTCGCGTGCCGTAGATTCGCGTTCCCGAGATTCGCGTGCCGTAGATTCGCGTTCCCGAGATTCGCGTCCCTGAGATCCGCGTCCCTGAGATCCGTGCCCCCGAGATTCGCTTTCGCTCCACCGGCTTCTGATTGCAGCCATTTGCGATGCGATTCCAGCACCGCCGCCAAGTCAATCGTCGTGCTCATGATTCCTCCCCACCCGCCGCCTTCTCGGCCTTAATCATTCGCCCATTTGACCAGCAATCTCGCATGCGCCTTCACGACCTCCCTAACGACCTCCAATTGTGCTGGCGACAAATCGTGCTCGTACTCATCGAACACGGTTTCGCCAGACGCCGACAAACAGAACCTGTTTTGACGAGTGGAACACCCGCCAGGAATCACCTGCAGTTCGCACGGGATCACGATTCGCTCACTCATCACTCCACCTCCCGCAGCCGCTCGATCTCGGCATCTCGCCAGCACTTGTCGCAGAGAACGCGCTCCGGGTCGTCGTTGATCGCGTACGAGCCACATTTGGGGCATCTGGTCATTGCGAATCACCTCCTGCCTTTATTGCGCTGGGTCGTGCCACCAGGCCGACAGGTGAATAGGTAGGCATGGCAGCACGCAGATCCACGCATCAAGGCAATGACCCTCAGTCACCCAGTAGACTCCGATCCACATGTCCCGGAGCTTGTACTCCACGCGACACGACCATCCTTCCAGGACAAGACGCTTCGTTATTGGGCCATCGCCAAACATGAGACGTTTAATCACTTCCAACCTCCCGCCGCTCGTGCGGCCTCATCATTCCACGTCCAACAACTCGACCGTAAGGCCACGCAACTCATGTGTGCAGTCGTCGAGAAACTGCACCATGCCGCCGTTCACGAACGTATGGCAGCACTCGCAGATCGGCGGACATCGGCTCAGTATTGACGGCTTGATCGTCGGCCGCTCAATGTCGCCGTTCCACAACCAGTTTCCGGTGGCGCGTGTCCCTCGCAGCTGCACCGGGAGCATGCGGTTCGGGATCGGGCCGGGCATGTGCAGTCGGACGTGCGTCGCGTCCTTCGGGCTGCACGGTTCGTATCGGCCGTTGAATAACCGCATTGGAAACGCCTTCATCACTCCACCCCTCCAACCGCCCGCGCGGCCTCTCGCCATTCACGCAACAAAACGATTGGCGTAATCGGCCGGTTCCCTGGCTTGTTACGGTTCAGCCTGTCCCACTCGTTGGCCACCTGCAGCAGCAGGCGGCGGCACTCGTCACGCTCCTCCTGCAGCCGCTCGATCTGCGTGTGCAGGCTGGCAATCTGGTTCGCTGCTGCCACATCGTCGCCGCGTCGGAATACGGTCTGCAGC
>Ga0209507_1002519_pt1 | contig 12345 bp, 10 predicted proteins | sample AD_UKC028_MetaG_FD_184414 | JGI IMG/M metagenome (GOLD analysis project Ga0209507, IMG submission 184414) | Active sludge microbial communities of municipal wastewater-treating anaerobic digesters from USA - AD_UKC028_MetaG (SPAdes) (version 2) | ecosystem: Engineered > Bioreactor > Anaerobic >...
GGACGGAATGCGGACGCTGGCTATCATGCGCGTCCCCTTCGAAAGTTCCGCTCATGATCATCCTCAAGAACGTCACCCTGCGCCGCAGCTCGAAAGTGCTGCTCGACAAGACCTCGGTAACCATCAACCCCGGTGAGAAGGTCGGCCTGGTCGGCCGCAACGGTGCCGGCAAATCGACGCTGTTCGCGCTGCTCAACGGCACGCTGCATGAGGATGGGGGCGATTATTCGATTCCCAAGCAATGGCAGATGGGCCAAGTCTCGCAGGACATGCCGGAAACCGAACAAAGCGCGACCGACTTCGTCATCGACGGCGACACCAAGCTGCTCGCCGCCCGCAACGAGGTGCATGACGCCGAAACCAGTGACGACGGCATGCGCATGGCCGAAGCCTACATGGCGCTCAACGACGCCGGCGAGCACGACGCCGAAGCACGCGCCCAGTCTCTGATCCTCGGTCTCGGCTTCAAGGTCTCGGAACTGTACAATCCGGTCGACAGCTTCTCCGGCGGCTGGCGCATGCGCCTGCAACTGGCCCGGGCGCTGATGTGTCCGTCCGACATCCTGCTGCTGGATGAGCCGACCAACCACCTCGACCTCGACGCCCTGGTCTGGCTCGAAGCCTGGCTCAAGCGCTACCCGGGTACGCTGGTCATGATCAGCCACGACCGCGAATTCCTCGACGCCATCACCCAGGTCACGCTGCACATCGACAACGCCAAGCTGGTCCGCTACGGCGGCAATTACAGCAAGTTCGAGGACATGCGTGCCGAGCAGATGCTGCTCCAACAGGCGACGATGGCCAAGCAGGCCGAGAAGATCGCCCACCTGCAGTCCTTCATCAACCGCTTCAAGGCCAAGGCCAGCAAGGCCAAACAGGCGCAGAGCCGGGTCAAGGCGCTCGATCGCATGGAAAAGATCGCCCCGGTGCTGGCCGATGCCGAATTCACCTTCGAGTTCCAGGAGCCGCAGAACCTGCCCAACCCGATGCTGTCGATGATGGACGTCACCATCGGCTACCCGCCGGCCGAAGAAGCGCCGGCCGGCACGCCGCCAACCGTCATCGTGCGTGGCATCAACCGTTCGGTGATGGCCGGCCAGCGCATCGGCATCCTCGGCGCCAACGGTCAGGGCAAGTCCACGCTGGTCAAGACCATCGCCCGCGATCTGCAGGCGATCAGCGGCGACGTCACCGAGGGCAAGGGTCTCAACATCGGCTACTTCGCCCAGCAGGAACTCGACGTGCTGCGCCCGCAGGACACGCCGCTCGAACACATGGTGCGCCTGGCCAAGGAGGCCATCGCCAATGGCCGCAGCAACGTGCCGGGCCGCGAACAGGAATTGCGCAATTTCCTCGGCACCTTCAATTTCGGCGGCGAAATGGTCAAGCAGGCCGTCGGCACCATGAGTGGCGGCGAAAAGGCCCGGCTGGTGCTATGCATGATCGTCTGGCAGCGCCCCAACCTGCTGCTGCTCGACGAACCGACCAACCACCTTGACCTTAATACTCGCGAAGCCCTGGCCGTCGCCCTCAACGAGTTCGAAGGCACCGTCATGCTGGTCAGCCACGACCGCGCCTTGTTGCGCTCGGTCTGCGACGAGTTCTGGCTGGTCTCCAAGGGCGGCGTCGCGCCGTTCGACGGTGATCTCGAAGACTACCAGCGTTACCTGCTCGACGAAGCCAAGCGAGTCCGCGAAGAAGCGGCGGCCGAGCTTAAACGGGCGGCCTGATCAGGCCACGCCGGTGACCAGCTTCAGGAGTTCTCGATCAGGATCTCTTCGATTGTCTTGGCGGCACGCTTGCAGCCGCGCAGAACTTCTTCCTGGGTGAAATAGAAGCCGCGCATCTTCATCGCATGCCAGGCTGCAGCCTCATCGCCTTCATGCTCGAACAGCTTGGTCACCGCCTCGCGCATCGCTTGGGCGGCCACGCCCTCGATCAGATCGACCTCGCGGCAGAACTCGATGAGCGACTCCTGTTCCCGGCTACGATCGGCCAGGGTGATCACCGCCCGGTTCAGGCGCAGGCAGGCATCGGCCGCCAGCGAGGCCATGGTTCGCGCCTCTGATGTCGACCCCTCGATGTGGTACATCGCGATCGCATTCGCGACACTTTGCAGTGTGTCAAGGATACGGTCGAGATCCAGAATCAGGGTGTGCAACTGTTCGCGATTGATCGGCGTGGTAAAGGACTCATATAACAGTTGAATGAAATCGGCCTTGATCCGGTCGGCGCTCGACTCGTTGGCGTTCACCTCTTCGATCAGCGCAGCAGCATCGACTCCCCGATTTCCGAGGCCGCTGACCAGACGCATCGTGGCATTGGCGCCAGCCACCAGGCGATCGGTATGCGAACCCAGAAGTTCGAAAAACGTACCGCGTTGCGGCATCACATTATTGAGCATGGTCACCGTTCCTTGTGGCAATCAAAGGAAACTCAATCCGACGTACCAGAAAACTGCAGCGATCAGGCCTGCTGCCGGGATTGTCAGCACCCAGGCGATCAGCAGGTTGAAGGTCACCGCCCAGCGCACCGCCTTGACATCCTGTGCCGCGCCGACGCCGACAATGGCGCCGGTGATGGTATGCGTGGTAGACACCGGAATGCCGGCGAAGGTCGCGAGACCGAGGCTGATTGCACCGCCCATCGAGGCGCACGAGCCGCTGACCGAATTGAGCCTGGTGATTTTGGTGCCCATTGTCTTGACGATCCGCCAGCCGCCCAGATAGGTGCCCCAAGCAATTGCGCCATAGCAGGCATAGACCACCCACATGGGCAGGGTGGCCACGTCCTTCGTGGCGACGCCGGCCGTGATCATCAGCAGCCAGATGATGCCGATGGTCTTTTGGGCATCGTTACCGCCATGGCCCAGGCTGTAGGCGGCGGCGGCGAACAACTGTCCGCTGCGGAACCATTTTCCCGCCTGGTGCGGGGTGCTGTTGCGGAATACCCAGGCGACGAGCACCATCAGCATGCCGCCAATGAAGAAGCCCACCAGCGGCGAGATGATGATGAACGCCAGGATCTTTCCGAAACCCGCCCAGACGATCGGCGCCCCCGAGCCGGCCTTGGCTACCGTGGCGCCGACCAGGCCGCCGACCAGGGCATGCGAAGACGACGACGGAATGCCGTAGTACCAGGTGATGATGTTCCAGGCGAGCGCCCCCATCAGGGCACCAAAGATTACATAGTGGTCAACGAAGGTCGGATTCACCGTTCCCTTGCCGATGGTGGCCGCCACCGAGAGGTGGAAAACCCAGAGCGCGGCGAAGTTGAAGAAGGCGGCAAATAGCACCGCCTGCTTGGGTGTGAGCGCGCCGGTGGCGACGATGGTGGAGATGGAATTGGCGCCATCATGAAACCCGTTCATGAAGTCGAATGCCAGGGCCACGAAGATGAGCAACGCCAGCGCCCAGACGCTGATGGTCAGGTGTTCCATTTGCGTGGCCCTCAGGAGTTTTCGATCAGGATTTCTTCGATGGTCTTGGCTGCGTCTTCGCAGCGATCCAGCACCTCTTCCTGCAAGGCGTAGAACTCGCGCATCTTGATCGCCGTCCAGATCGAGGTACTGCCATCGAACAGATTCGTGATGGCCTTGCGCTGAATGCGGTCGGCCTGCGACTCGATGCCGTCGATTTCCTTGCACAGGTCCGTGGTTTCCTGCTTGCGATCCTTCGCCGGCAGCGAGACCACCGCGCGGTTGAGGCGCATGCAGGCATCGGAGGCGAGTTCGGCCAATTCGCGAGATTCGATTGTCGATTCCTGAATGTTGTACATGCCCACCGCATTGGCAACGTCCTGCAACGCGTTGAGCACGTTGTCCAGTTCGATGGTCAGGGTATGGATCTGATCGCGGTTGATCGGCGTGGTGAATGAGCGGTGTAGCAGCGTGATCAGCTCCGCCTTGATCTTGTCGGCGCTCTGCTCGTTCATATTGACTTCGGCAACCAGCACCGGAATGTCCTCGGTACCCTTGCCAAGCCCGTTCATCAGGCGCAGCGTCGCGTTGGCGCCGGCCACCACGCGATCGGAATGGGCTGCCAGAAGCTCGAAAAACTCCTTGCGTTGCGGCATCAGACTGCTGAACATGGAGAAACTCCCAGTGGTTTCTTATTACAAGCACGTTACGCCCATATTACAGCTTTTGCATCAGACAGCAGCGTGTCCGCATTCAAACGGACCAAAGCAAACAGCCAAACGATACCAACCATGCGCGCCCAGATCATCATCCCGCCCGAAGAGGTCGAAATCTCCGCGATCCGCGCCCAGGGCGCCGGCGGGCAGAACATCAACAAGGTCGCCAACGCGGCGCATCTGCGCTTCGACATCAACGCCTCGTCGCTGCCCGAGGCGATTCGCGAGCGCCTGCTGAAGCTGGAGGACCGGCGCATCAGCAAGGAAGGCATCGTCATCATCAAGGCTCAGGAATTCCGCAGCCTCGAGAAAAACCGGGCCGAAGCCATGCGCCGGCTGCAAGGACTGGTCGACAGCGTCGCGGCGCTGCCGAAGAAGCGCCGGCCAACCAAACCAACCCGGAGTTCGGTCGCAAAACGCCTGGAATTCAAGAGCCGGCGTTCGCTGGTCAAGGCCGGACGGGGTTCGCAAGGAATAGAATAGCGGCCATTCCCGCGTCGTGGCGTCATTGCCACTCGGATTCCGGATTTCCAGCATGTTACGACTGACCGAAATAAAGCTCCCGCTCGACCACCCCGAAGAGGCCCTTCGCGCCGCCATCTGCCAGCGCCTTGGCATCGCGGAAAACGAACTGGTCAGCCACTCGGTTTTCCGCCGCAGCTTCGATGCGCGCAAGAAAACGGCGATCACGCTGATTTACGCGGTCGACGTCCAAATCAGGCACGAAACGGAAACGCTTGCCCGGCTGCGCGGCGAGCGCAACGTCATGCCGGCGCCCGACACCACCTACCGTTTCGTCACGCAGGCACCCGCCGGCTGGTCGGCGCGCCCGCTGGTCATCGGCACCGGCCCCTGCGGGCTGTTCGCCGGCCTACTGCTGGCGCAAATGGGCTTTCGCCCGATCATCCTCGAGCGCGGCAAGATCGTCCGCGAACGCACCAAGGACACCTGGGGCCTGTGGCGCAAGGGCGAACTCAACCCGGACTCGAACGTGCAGTTCGGCGAGGGCGGCGCCGGCACCTTCTCCGACGGCAAGTTGTACAGTCAGATCAAGGACCCGCAGCATCACGGGCGCAAGGTGCTGGAAGAATTCGTCAAGGCCGGCGCGCCAGCCGAGATCCTCTACGTCAACAAGCCGCACATCGGTACCTTCCGCCTGGTCAGCATGGTCGAGAAGATGCGCGCCAGCATTTTCGCGCTCGGTGGCGAAGTGCGCTTCGGCGCCAAGGTCGAGGAAATCGAGATCGCCCGCGATGCCGCCGGCAACGGCCAGGTAAGCGGCGTCAGGCTGGCCGGCGGCGAGCGCATCGCCGCCGATCACGTCGTGCTGGCGGTCGGCCACAGCGCCCGCGACACCTTCCGGATGCTCTACGATCAAGGCGTCTATATCGAGGCCAAACCCTTCTCGATCGGCGTCCGCATTGAGCATCCGCAGTCGCTGATCGACCGTGCCCGTTTCGGTCCGGCGGCCGGCCACCCATTGCTCGGCGCCGCCGACTACAAGCTGGTGCATCACTGCGCCAACGGCCGCACCGCCTACAGTTTCTGCATGTGCCCGGGCGGCACGGTGGTCGCCGCCACCTCGGAGGCGGGATGCGTGGTCACCAACGGCATGAGCCAGTATTCCCGCGCCGAGCGCAACGCCAACAGCGGCATCGTCGTCGACATCTCGCCGGAAGTCGATTACCCGGGCCATCCGCTGGCCGGCATCGATTTCCAGCGCCGCTGGGAAGCGAAAGCCTTCGCAGCCGGCGGCGGCGACTATTCGGCGCCTGCCCAGCGGGTCGGCGATTTTCTCGCCGGACGGCCGTCGGCCCTGGGGCCAGCAGTTGGTTCCATGGTCGCGCCCGGCGGCGTCGAACCTTCCTATACGCCGGGCGTGCACTGGACCGATCTGGCCCTGTGCCTGCCGCCCTTCGTCGTGGCGGCGCTGCGCGAGGCGCTGCCCGCCTTCGACAAACAGATCCGCGGCTTCGCGATGGCCGATGCGGTGATGACCGGCGTCGAAACGCGCACCTCGTCACCGATCCGCATCAAGCGCGGCAGCGACTTCCAGAGCATCAACACGCGCGGCCTCTACCCGGCCGGCGAAGGCGCCGGTTACGCCGGCGGCATCCTGTCCGCCGGGGTTGACGGCATCAAGGTGGCGGAAGCCGTGGCCCTCTCGCTGGTCAAGCGCAGCTACTGATTCGTCCGGGTGTAGTTTGAAGCCGCCCCACCAGTGGCTTGCCGCATGGCGCCGCCGGGCACTCGCGCGGGCGCGGGACTGCTGCGCTTGGGACGGCCTCTTCGGCTCATTTCGCGCGCTTCTTGCGGGTGGCATCCCCGATCTTTTGCGGACGGGCCGGCGGTGGCTTGCGCTGGCGCTGGCCGGGACGCCGGATGTCCTCGGCCGGTTTCGGCTTGGGCACCAGCAGGTTCCTGCCGGCGCCGGCGCTGGCGGCCCGGTGCGCCAGCAGGGCTTCCTTGAGTTGCTCCACGCCAAGCAGGATGGGCGCATGTTCGCCGCGGACGTTGTAGCCGGAGAGCCGGTCCTTGATGACGAACAGGCGCTCGGCCGAATCGGCCTTCCGGGGCAGTTCCTCGACGATTTTCTGGGCCGCCGGGGTCAGCGCGATGCCGCCGTCGAGCTCGACCAGCAAGCCGTTGACGGCGAGCCGGGCAAGCGCCTCGCCCAGTTTCTGTTCCGCCGGAATATTGCCGTGCAGCAGGTCGATTGCCGCCATGATCTCGACCAGCGTCGCCGGTCGTCTTTTCGCGGAAAGCACCGTGGCCAGCAGGAGCAGTGCATCAATATCGTGAATCGGCGTCATGAAGAAGCTCCCAGGACTCGGGGTGGAGAAACCTGAAGTATGCGCCGCGTTCGGCTCATTCCGGTGATCGGCGAGCGCCTGATTTGCGATTGCCTGCCTGAATTTCACACCTGCCGGCTTCCCGGATGTATTCTTCGAGCCCTGTCGAAGCGCTGAAAGCGAATAGGTGCCGGAAAAATGAACGACGTGGTAATGAACCGGGCCACTCTTGCTGACACCGAACTGCCCGCCTATCAGGGAATTCAGCTTGACCAGGTAACCCTGGTCGTTTCCGCTGCGCTTGCGGCAAGCGCCCTGACAGCGCTGATGGCGGCGGATGCCATCGGCTTCGACACCGAGTCCAAGCCGACCTTCCGCAAAGGCGAGGCATCGACCGGTCCGCACCTAGTTCAGCTCGCTACCGATACCCATGCTTACCTGTTCCCGATTTCGCGGTCCGGCGACGTCCGGGCGTTGCAGGAAATTCTCGAATCGCACGCTGTCCTGAAAGTCGGCTTCGGTCTCGGCAACGACCGCAGTGTGCTGAAATCCAGATTGAACATCGCGCCGAACAGGCTGCTCGATCTTGGAGAAAAGCTGCGCGGCCCCGGGCATCGCGGCACGGTGGGCGCAAAAGTGGCCGTCGCGCATTTTTTCGGGCAGAAATTGCAGAAATCGAAGAAAACCGGCACCAGCAACTGGGCCAGCCCCAACCTGAGCGAGCGCCAGCTGCTTTATGCGGCCAACGATGCCCATGTCGCTTTACGCCTCTACCGCGCATGGCTGCTGAGCGGCCCACAGGAAGACTGACATCCGGGCGCGACTTCCCGCGCGCCGGCGGAGATAAAGTCCCGGACGGTATGCAGGGGGTTTAAGATTCCACCGTTACTCGCCCGAATTCGACAGACACCAGGACAACAGGTACGCATCGAGATGCAGACAGGCATTCCTGCCGGCTTGAAGCCATTGTTTGGACGCAAACATGTCCCAGGCGATTTCTGGGGTGCGCTGGCGGCCATGCTCGTAGCACTGCCGGCATCGATTGCCTTCGGGGTCACGGTATACGCGGCCATCGCCCCGAGCTACGCAGCCCTCGGCGCGCTGGCCGGCATTATCGGTGCAACCGTGATCGGCCTCGTCGCCTCGACGCTCGGCGGTACCGACCGCCTCATCAGCGCCCCCTGCGCGCCTGCTGCTGCTGTGCTTTCAGCCTTCGCGATCGAACTGACGGGCCAAGGCGTGGCACCCGAGGTCATCGTGCTGCTGCTGATCCTGCTCGGCGTACTGGCCGGGGTCGTGCAACTGTTGCTCGGCTTCATCGGCATCGGCCGCCTGATCAAGTACATCCCTTATCCTGTCGTCAGCGGCTATCTCTCCGGCGTCGGGTTGATCATCATCGGCAGCCAGATTCCAAAATTCGTCGGCGCCGCCGTCGAAACCGGCTGGTGGACGGCATTGATGACCCCTTGGGCCTGGGACTGGCGCAGCCTGGCCATCGGCATAGCGACCGTGCTGGCTGCCGTCATCGGACCCAAACTGACGAAAAGGGTACCCGGCACCATCCTCGGCGTCGTCGCCGGACTACTGACCTACATCGGCCTGGCGACGCAGGACCCGAAACTCTGGGAGGTAACCGGCAATCATCTGGTCATCGGCGCGCTGGGCGCCTCGATGGAGGGTTATTTCGGCTCGATTGTCGGGCGCTGGCACGAGATCGGCGACCTTCGCCTGGGTCAGATCGCCGGCCTGCTCGGCAGTGCGCTGACGCTTGCCGCCCTGCTTTCGATCGATACCCTGAAGACCTGCGTCGTCATCGACCAGTTGACGCGCACCCGGCACCAGCCCGATCGCGAACTGGTGGCTCAGGGAATCGCCAACATTGCCTCGTCGGCGGTTGGCGGCATCCCTGGCGCGGGCACCATGGGCGCTACCCTGGTCAACCTGAACAGTGGCGCCAAGACGCGGGTCTCGGGCGTCCTCGAAGGCTTGCTGTCGCTCGTTGCGGCGCTCGTCTTCGGTTCGTTTCTGGCCTGGATCCCGGTCGCCGCGCTGGCCGGCATTTTGATCGTCATCGGCATCCGCATGATCGATCGCGAGCCGCTGCGCTTCATCGAATCGCGTGCCACGGTCTTCGATTTCGCCGTGGTGCTGGCCGTCATCATCGTTGCCCTGACCATCGGCCTGATTGCCGCCTCGGGGGTCGGCGTGGGCATGGCGATCATTCTCTTCGTGCGCGAGCAGATCGGTGGTTCGGTTGTCCGTCACAAGGTCTACGCCAATCAGATGTCGTCGACTTGGTACCGCCCGGAAGCGGAAATGCGCGTCATCGAGGAGAAGGGTGACCAGGCTGTCATCTTCGAACTGCAGGGCAGCCTCTTTTTCGGCACCACCCAGAAACTCTATGCCGAACTCGAACCCGAGCTCGCCAAACGCAACTATGTCCTCCTCGATCTCAAGCGCGTACTATCGGTCGATGTCACCGCCGCCCACCTGCTCTGCAACGTGCGGGACGTCTTGCAGGAACGCGGCGCGATGTTGCTGCTCTCGGGGGTCAGGGAGAAATTGCCTAACGGTCGCAATTTACGCGAATTCCTCGAGCAGACCGGCGTGGTCGGTACCGACGACAAGGCGGTTCGCGTTTTTCCCGTACTCGACAGCGCCATCGAGTGGGTCGAGGAACGCCTCCTCGGCGAGCGTGAAGCGCCGGCTGAAGAGGAAACGCCGATCCAGTTGCAGGAGATGGACCTGTTCAGCAACCACAAGGACGAAACGCTGAAGGACCTCGAGGCCCGGCTGGAACTGCACACCTTCAAGGCCGGCGAGACGATCTACGCCCTGGGTTCCGCCGGTGATGCAATCTACTGGATACGGCGCGGCGCGGTTCGCATCTTCGCGCCGCTCGGCGCCGGCAGGATAAGGCATGTCGCCAGTTTCGGCCGTGGCGACTTCTTCGGCGGCCTGGCCTTTCTCGACAACCGCCCGCGCGGCAACGACGCGGTGGCGCTCACCGATACCGAGGTCTACGTGCTGTCACGCGAACAATTCAACCTGCTCGCCGAAGAGCACAAGAAACTCGCCTTCAACCTGATGAAGGCCCTCGCCCGCGCACTCGCCCTTCGCCTGCGCCATGCCGACAGCGAACTGACTATCCTGCAGGAATACTAGGGCGGGGCCCCTCCATCCCAGGGGTCAAAAACTCAAGTGGCGGTTATTTCTCGGGCGCCTTCTCCACCACCGTCCGCGGCTTGCCCTTGTCGACGATGAGCGTATTGACCAGCCGGGCCGGCGTGTCGCCGACATTCTTGAAATAGTGAACCGGGCCACGCGGGTTGTGCCACGCCTGCCCGCCGGCGAATCGCCTAGCCTCGGAACCTTCGACCACCAGCTCGACCGTCCCCTCGACCACGGCGCCATAGCAGTCGCCGGGGTGGGTATGGCGCGGCGATGAAGCGCCGGGCGCCATCGTCACATTGATGAACACCGCTTCCTTGTCCTCGACCCCGCTGATCGGACTCACCTGCATCGGCTTCGCCTCAAAACCGGGCGCGCTGACCTGTGCAAACGAGACAGCGGAACACAGCGAAATGGCCAATGCCAGCGATGGCTGCCTGACACCCCTACCAATGATCTTGAAACTGTTCATTTCTTCTCCCTTTTTCATGACGGGCTTAATACCCAATATGGTTATAGCTCAGGACACCCGCTTTGCCCAGTACCATCGCCCGTGCTGCGGTCGACCCCGAAAAATGGCCGAATTTCGCGGTCCACGCTGCACCATTCCCGGAAACCGGCAGCCGCGTCAGCCATGCCAGCGCCGCGCGACGCCAACCGCCTCGTGCCAGCGTTCCATCCTTGCCCGGCGCTCGGCATTGCCGATCAGCGGTACGAAGCGTTTTTCGATCTGCCAGTGCGCGGCGAGCTCCTCCCGGCAACCCCACAGCCCGACCCCGAGGCCCGCCAGGTATGCCGCGCCGAGCGCGGTCGTTTCGGTGATTCGCGGACGCAGCACAGGCACCCCGAGCAGGTCGGCCTGCAATTGCAGCAACAGGTCGTTGGCAGCCGCGCCGCCATCGACGCGGAGTTCGCGCAGCGGAATGCCCGAGTCGGCCAGCATCGCGCCCGCCAGGTCGGCGCTTTGCAGGGCGATGGCGTCGAGCGCCGCGCGCGCGATGTGCGCCCGCGTCGTACCCCGGGTCATGCCGAGTAGCGTGCCGCGCGCCTGCGGATCCCACCACGGGGCGCCAAGGCCGGCAAAGGCCGGCACCATGACTACCCCACCGCTGTCGGGAACGCTGCCGGCCAGCGCCTCGACATCGGCCGCGCTGGCGATGATGCCGAGACCGTCGCGCAGCCACTGGGTGATGGCGCCGGCCATGAAGATGCTCCCCTCGAGCGCGAATTCGCGTTCGCCGCCGCAATCCCAGGCAATGGTCGTGAGCAGGCCATGGCTCGACTCGGTTGCGGTCGACCCGGTATTCATCAGCATGAAGCAGCCGGTGCCATAGGTGTTTTTCGCCTGGCCGGGCGTGAAACAGGCCTGGCCGAAGGTTGCCGCCTGCTGGTCGCCGGCAATTCCCGCGAGCGGAATCGCGGTGCCGAACCAGGCTGGATCGGCGCTGCCGATCACGCCACAACTCGGCACGACTTCCGGCAATACCGCACGCGGAATGTCGAGCAGGCCCAGCAGTTCGTCGTCCCAGCGGCCGCGGTGAATATCGAAGAGGTGCGTGCGCGAGGCGTTCGTCACATCGGTGACATGGCGACGCCCACCCGTAAGCCGCCACATCAGCCAGCTATCGACCGTGCCGAAAGCCAGCTCGCCGCGTTCAGCGCGGTCGCGCGCCCCGGGAATGGCATCGAGCAGCCACGCCAGCTTGGTGCCCGAGAAGTAGGGGTCGAGAACCAGCCCGGTGCGCTTCCGGAACAGCGCCTCATGGCCGGCGGCAGCCAGTTGCGCGCAGCGGTCGGCAGTGCGCCGGTCCTGCCAGACAATCGCCCGGGACAGCGGGCGGCCGGTCGCGCGCTCCCACAACAGGGTGGTTTCGCGCTGGTTGGCGATGCCGATGGCAACCAGCGCATCGATCGCGATCCGGCTTTGCGCCAGCGCTTCGCGGGCGCAGTCAAGCTGGGTTTGCCAGATTTCCTCCGGGTCGTGCTCGACCCACCCGGGCTGCGGAAAATACTGGGGCAACTCGCGCTGGGCGGTCGCCACCCGACGTCCTTTGGCATCGAACAGGATGGCGCGCGAACTGGTAGTGCCCTGATCGAGGGCGAGCACGTATTTCATCGTCTTGTCTCCGTCTACCGGGCTGTCCAGGCAACACGCCCTTGCCGCCGATTTTGCCACGACCGGACCGGGTGTCCACCGGCAACGGCCCGTTAGCCTTGCATTCCGGATGGCGCAGGCTCATGCTTGGCG
>Ga0209507_1002533_pt1 | contig 12273 bp, 13 predicted proteins | sample AD_UKC028_MetaG_FD_184414 | JGI IMG/M metagenome (GOLD analysis project Ga0209507, IMG submission 184414) | Active sludge microbial communities of municipal wastewater-treating anaerobic digesters from USA - AD_UKC028_MetaG (SPAdes) (version 2) | ecosystem: Engineered > Bioreactor > Anaerobic >...
AAACTTTTCCGCCGCCGGCCAGGGAGTCAGCCCGCCCGCCGACCCGGAACGTCCACCCGCCGGCCAGACCCCGACCCGCCCCAGGTCGCCACAGAACCACCCGCCCGGCAGCATGGGAACCCGCCCGGGCAACCCGCAGCCCGCGCAATCCAATCCGTTGCACTTACCCACACGCATAAATCCAGTCCAATCACCTACAAGCATTCTGGGGATGTGCTTCTGTGGCCCTTCTGGCCTGCCTCTGGGCAGCCTTCTGGGCCACCTTCTGCCCCACCCCGTCAACCGGCAAATCCTAAGCCTCACCCTTACAAGCCCCAAAAGCCGCCCACCACATAGGCAAGACAATCCGAACTTCCAGCCCGCCAGCAACATAGGCAAGGAAACAGGACAAGCACGCCATAGACTCGCACAACTCACATAGCATCCTTCCTAATCTATACGTTGCACATACCACTTGCCAGCGTCGGAAAACCTTACACCGTTTTTACAGGCCCCCTTGGCGACCCCGGGGCTTGGCGGGCGGGGCGGCCCCGGCGGACCTGGACTGGCGGCCCCAGTGCTCTCGGCCCCCATCTGGCTGGACGTGCTCCTGGGGCGTGGGCTGGCGGCAGCGGCACGATTGACCCGGCAGACGCCTGCCAACCGCGCACCGCTTCGTGGCCTGTCGCTGTATGCTTGCCGCCCTGGACTTTAATTACGGCGGCCCGTGGGCCATTGAGAGTTGAACTCGGCTTCGATGATGGCACGAGCCTGCCACTGGGCGTCGGTCAGGGCAGAGTTAAGCTTCCATTGGGCGTCACAGAACCAGGCGGCTACGCCGACCAAACCAGCGTTGGCAAGCTTGGTCCAATCCATCGAGGTGAACTGGTCTTTGGTGCGCCGCGGACGAACCCAACTGAAGGCGTTCCGGTTGTTAAGGTCAGCATGGCCCAGCTTAATCCAACCGTCTGCTTTGAGAATATTGGAAGCCTTGCCGATCTTGGAAGCCCGGATACCAATCCAACCCATCTGATACGCGCTGTCTTCAGGTTTTGTCAGTTTCATATCGTTTTCAGTTTTCGTTCGTTGTTAATGTTTTGGGTGATTCCCAGACGGAGGCGGGCGGCCTTGAGTTGTTCAGGCAGCGGCATCTCAGTTTCCTTTTTGCCATTCCGCCAGCTTGCGCTCGGCCTGCTCGGTGATTGCGGCATTGCGGACGGCCTTAGTCCGGCTTTCTGCCCATTCTTCGAGCTGCTCATCGGTGGCCTTGCCGTAGCGGTCGGAGTCGTGATAGGTGACGTAGCCGTTGCTGTCGGCGATGTGGGAGGGGGCGTAGCTGCCGAGGTTGCTGATGTGGTAGGAGCGAGTTTTCATTTTGATTTTTGTTTCTGTTTTGTTTGCCTCCGGCGGTCATGCGACACCCGCCATTTTGAAGAGGGAAGCGAGCTTTAGGCGCTTGCTGTAATCCCATCCGGCCCGCTCGCCTTGGCGGAGGACGATCCGGGCATAGCGGCAAAGGTACTCGTGGCGTGTTTCCGTCCGGCATTCTTCAGCCATCGCGTTAAACTTGAGGGCGAGGAGCAGTTCGGCGAGGGCGGTCTGGATGGTGGCGGGTGAGTTCATGTTGGACACCCTGACAGTGTTTTGATTGTTTGCAAGCATTATTTGTCTTTCGTTTATCGGTTTCACTCGCCGGCCCCAGGTTAGGCGTATAATTCCAATTTACGCCGCTTGATTTCCGTTTTGGTCTTTATAGCGTACCGCTGGCAGCATAGTGCCGGTTTAGTTTGCTCAAGCCACGCAGCCTGCTTTAAAGCCTTCTGTTTGCTGCCATGTATACCCCAAACCTGAGCAACCTTAAAAGGTTCGGTGCCCAACACAAAATACATCTTACTCATATTTTCGCTTTCGTTTCAACCGTGTTTTTATTCGCCAGCCAACGCTAGCTTGTCACCTTTTAACATAGCACCCTGGAATTGTCAACCCCTGGCGCAATAATTTTGCAACTTTTATTCACAGCGGTTGGCACGGCACTTGCCTTTAAGCATTGCGCGTGCCGGCGGGCGAGTTTCTGGCGCTGATGGGGCCGTCCGGCTCGGGCAAAAGCACCCTGCTGAACCTGATCGGCGGGCTGGACCGGCCCACGCGCGGCACGGTCCGCATCGCCGGCGAGCGCGTGGACCGGTTGTCCGACCACCGGCTGGCGGCGTGGCGCGCGCGGCATATCGGTTTTGTTTTCCAGTTGTACAACCTGCTGCCGGTGCTCACGGCGGAGCGCAACGTCGAGCTGCCGCTGCTGCTGACGCACCTGACCCGCGCCCAGCGGAAACGGCACGTGGCCACCGCGCTGGCGATTGTCGGCCTGGCGGCGCGCGCGCGCCATTACCCGCGCCAGCTCTCCGGCGGCGAACAGCAGCGCGTGGGCATCGCCCGCGCCATCGTCACCGATCCCACCCTGCTGCTGTGCGACGAGCCCACCGGCGACCTGGACCGCAAGGCCGGGGACGAAATCCTCGACCTGCTCCAGGGGCTGAACCGCGAGCATGGCAAGACGATCATCATGGTCACGCACGACCCGCATGCCTCGGCCCGCGCCTCGCGCACGGTGCATCTCGATAAAGGCCGGATTTGCGATCAGCCCGTCACCTGACCGCGCCCCGCCCGCCGCCATGAAGCCCGCCGCCGCCGCCGCCCTCCGCCTGCTGCTGGTCCGTCATGCGGAAGTCGAAGCCGATGGCCAGAACATCTTTGGCGGCCGGATGGACCTGGCGCTTTCGCCGCGGGGCCACGAGCAGGCCGCCGTGCTGGCGGATTACCTGCGCCGCCAGCCGCTGGACGCGATTTACGCCAGCCCGATGAAGCGCGTGCAGCAAACCCTCGCGCCCCTGCTGGCCCGCGGCGCGCCGCCGCCGGTCATCCTGCCGGACTTGCGCGAGATGGATTTTGGCGATTGGACCGGGCTGAGCGGCGAGGCCGTCCAGGCCCGGTTCGGCGTCAGCGCCTGGAGCTGGCTGGAGCAAATCGAAAACAACCGCATCGCCCGGGCGGAGGGATTTGCCGCCCTGCGGGAACGGGTCGCGCCGTGCCTGCGGCGCATCCAGGACGAGCAGCCCGGCCGGCAGGTGGCGGTCTTCTGCCACGGCGGCATTATCCGCGTGGTGCTGGCCCTTTTGCTGCACTGGCCGCTCGCGCGTCTGGGGGCGTTCGAGATCGCCTATGCCAGCGTCACCCGCGTCCGGCTGCACCCGGAGCGCGTCCAACTGCAACTGATCAACTACGCGCCCTGGCGGGAACCCGGCGCGTAAGCCGCGCCCGGGCGGGATTGCGCGGCGGGCCCGGTTCTGCCAGGCTGTGGGGGTGAACGCTGCGGGATTTCCAATGGCAACGCCCGGCTGGGCCGCGGGCCGGGCCCGATGAAACCGGCCCGGCTTTGGCAGGTCTCCGTCCGGACGACGCCGGAGGCGGAGGAGGCGGTGGCCGAGTTGCTGGGGAGCGTGCTGGGGCCGCCCGCCTCTTCCTACACGGACGCCGAGACCCGGGAAACGGTGGTCTCGGTTTATCTGGAGGAAAAGCCGGCCGGGTGGCGCGGCGGGGTTTGCCCTTCGGCGCTGGCGCGGGGCTTGCGCCGGATAGCGGCCAGCGGGCTTGACCTCGGGCCGGGGCGAATCTCGCTGCGGCGGCTGCGCCGGGCGGATTGGGCGGAATCGTGGAAGCGGCACTTCCCGCCGCTGGAGATCGGGTCGGCCCTGCTGCTCAAGCCGGGCTGGAGCCGGCGGCGGCCCCGGAAAGGCCAGGCGGTGGTGGTGCTCGATCCGGGATTGAGCTTCGGCACGGGGCGGCATCCGACGACCGCGTTCTGCCTGCGGCAACTGGTGGCGCGCCGCCGGCCGGGCGAGGCGCAGTCCTGCCTGGATATCGGCACCGGCTCGGGCATTCTCGCCATCGCCGCCGCCCGGCTCGGTTATGCGCCGGTGGACGCGTTTGATGATGATCCCCAGGCGGTGGCGGTGGCGCGGGCCAACGCCCGGCGCAACCGGGTGGCCGGGCGCATTGGTTTTGCACGGCGGGATTTGACGCGGCTGCCGCGGCGCGCCCGGAGGCAATACGCCATCGTCTGCGCCAACCTGGTGGCGGGCCTGCTGCGGGAGCAGCGGGAGCGTTTGCTCGCGCGGCTGCGGCCGGACGGCGTGCTGGTGGCGGCGGGCATCCTGGCGGCGGAGTATGAGCAAGTCCGGCGCGCGTTCGCCGCCGCCGGGCTGCGGCAGATCGCCGCGCGCACCCAGGGGGAATGGCGTTCCGGCGCCTTCACGCGCCGCCCCTCATCCTAAACCCCGCCCGGCGCGCGGGCCTCCGGCCCGCTTACACTATCCGAACAACCCAGGCCGGGCGGATTCCAACCCAATGGTTATACCGGCTGCCAACGCCGGCGCGCGGACATCTTGTCCGCTTTGGGCATGGGACGGCAGACTGCCGTGGAAACTGAAGCAGGCGCTCGAAAAAAAGACCGCCCTAAGCGGGCCGGAGGCCCGCGCGCCGGGCGGGGATAATTCGAAGGCTGCTGGGAATGGACTTTGCCGGCTTGGTCCCTCATCATTGTCCCATGCCCGAGCAGAAGAATCCCGGCAACCCCGCCGAGCCGCGGGGCGTGGTGCCGTACAATCCCGGGCTTTATGCGCTGGATATACCGGCTGCCAACGCCGGCGCGCGGACATCTTGTCCGCTTTAAGTACGGGACGGCAGACTGTCGCGGAAACTGAAGCAGGCGCCCGAAAGAAAGACCGCCCAAAGCGGGCCGGAGGCCCGCGCGCCGGGGGCTGGGGATTATGAAGCGCTGCTCCTTGGGGATTCGGGCTTGGTTTTTGGTTGCGGATGGCGCACGCTGGCGGTTGATGCAGTTCATTCGTGACATCTATGCGAACGGACGCACCGCGGGGAGGCCGGTGTTTTCGTTCGAGTTCTTTCCGCCGAAAACCGACGAGGGCGACCGCATCCTGTTCGAGAAGACGCTGCCCGCGCTTTTGCAGGCCCGTCCGGATTATTGCTCGGTCACGTACGGGGCGGGCGGCAGCACGCGGGACAAAACGCTCCGGATCGTGGAGCGCATCCAGCGGCAGCACGCGCTGACCACGGTGGCGCACCTGACCTGTGTGTGCGCCACGCGGGAGCAGATCGGCGAGCTGCTGGCCCAACTGCGCGCGCTGGGCATCCGGAACCTCCTGGCCCTCCGCGGCGATCCGCCCGGCGGCGGCGAGTTTCAGCCGGCGCCGGGGGGCTTTGAGTTTGCCCGCCAGTTGGTGCAGTTCATTCGCGCGCAGGGCGACTTCAGCATTGGCGTGGCGGGTTTCCCCGAAGGCCACACGGCCTGCCGCGCGGGCCGGCACGCCGATTGGCGCCATCTCAAGGAGAAGATTGATGCGGGCGCGGACTTTGTCCTTACCCAGTTGTTCTTTGACAACGCTGATTTTTTCCGCTTCCGCGATCATCTGACCCGCGAGTTGGGAGTCCAGGTCCCGATTGTGCCGGGGGTGGTATCCATTTTGAGCGGCGCCCAAATCCAGCGATTTACCGCCATGTGCGGCGCCAGCATCCCCGCGCCCCTGGCGGCGCGGCTGGCGGAACTGGGCGGGGACGACGCGGCGGTCGCCGAGTTTGGCATCGAGTATGCCACCCGCCAATGCGAGGGGTTGCTCCAGGCGGACGTGCCCGGGATTCATTTCTACACCCTGAACAAGGCGGCGGCCACGGTCCGGATTCTGCAGAATCTCGGGCGGGCGCGCTGAGGCCGGCGCCGCCGGGCGCGGGCGGGTTTGGAGCGGGTGTCAAGCGGTCTTTGCGGGTGGCCGGTCGGGCCACTTTTGCATTGCGCCGGGGGCGGATTCCCGCTAAAGTAGGGTGTCGGTCGCAACGCGAGGAAGCATTATGTATTACGGCGTAAGTTATCATCCGGAGCAGTGGGTTTACCCGTACGGCGGGACGCCGGAGCGTCCGGAGGCGGCCTGGGAGCAGGACATCGAGTGGATGCAGTCCGCCGGCATCAATGTGGTGCGCATGGGCGAGTTCGCCTGGGGGTTGTGCGAGCCGGAGGAGGGGCAGTTTGACTTTGGCTGGCTGGGCCGGGTGATGGATTTGCTGGGCAAGGCGGGCATCAAGGTGGTGCTGGCCACGCCCACCGCCGCGCCGCCCATCTGGCTCACCCAGAAACACCCGGACATCCTGCCGGTGGACGAGCGGGGGCTGGTGAAGCGGGAGGGCACCCGCCACGCCGTATGCCTGGCCAGCGACAAGTATTGGGAATATTCCCGCCGCATTGTGGAGCAGATGGCCAAGGCGCTCGGCCCGCATCCGCAGCTCATCGCCTGGCAGATTGACAACGGCGTGGGCGGCAATTTCACCGAGGCGTCGTTCAATGAAGACGCGCGCCGGGAGTGGCACCTGTGGCTGGAGAACAAGTATGAAACCATCGAGCGGCTGAACAACCTGATGGGGTTGCGGCACTGGGGCCAAAACGTCACGAGCTGGAAGCAGGTGCCCATGCCGATGCGGGCGCCGACCGCGCACAACCCGGCGCTGGTGCTGGATTGGCGCCGGTTTTGCAGCGACATCATCGTGGGCTTTGTCAAGATGCAGGCCGATTTGCTGCATCAGCTCACGCCGCAATGCCCGGTCACCACGAACCTGCGGCCGTTGCTGCACCGCTTTGACCACTTCGACCTGGCGGAGGTGATTGATTTTGTCTCCATCGAGAGCCACGCCGTCCTCAAGCCCAAACCGTCGGGCATGGCCTGCGAAATTGACATGCTGCGCTCGCTCAAGAAGGCGGACATCCGGACCCCGGACGGCGACGCCGGTTTCTGGGTGATGGAGCAGAAGGCGGGCAGCGTGAACTGGCAGGAGGTCCACGCGCTGATGCGGCCCGGCATGCTGCGGCTGTTTAGCTATCAGTTGATGGCGCGGGGGGCGGAGGCGATTGTCTTTTTCCGGTGGCGCCAGCCGCGTTTCGGGGGCGAGCAATTCCACGGGGCGGTGATGCCGCACCGGGCGCGCGCCACCGCGCGGGTGTTCAAGGAAGTGGACCAGTTGGGCGACGAAATGAAGCTGCTGTCCCCGACGCTCAAGCATTCGCGCGTGGCGGCGGAGGTTTGCCTCCTGTACACCCACGACAATGAATGGGCGCTGCAGCAGGCGACGCACCGCAACCAGTTTTTCAACCTGCGGGAGCATATCCAGCTCTTTTACAACGCGCTGCATGAGCGGAATCTCGCGGTGGATTTTGCCCGCCCCACCGAAGACCTCTCGCGCTACAAGCTGGTGCTGGCGCCGTCCCTGCATTTGCTGGCCGGCGGGGAAGCCGACCGGCTGAAGCTCTACGTCCAAAACGGCGGCACGCTGGTCGCCACGTTCAACACCGGGTTGGTGGATGAATACCACCAGGTGCCCGACACCGGCTACCCGCACGACCTGACCGACTTGTTCGGCCTGGAGGTGGTCGAGTTCGATCACTTGCCGCCGGGGGAGGAGAATCATCTCACGTTCAAGGGGGCCTTCCCGGCCAGCCACATGCACCCGGCCCGGCTGTGGTGCGATCTCATCGAGCCGGGCGATTGCCAGGTGATCGCCAGCTACGCCAAGGATTTCTACGCCGGCCGCCCAGCGATGACGCTGCATCCGTTCGGCCTGGGCAAGGCCATTTACATCGGCACGCAGAGCCACGCGCATTTCTACACCGACCTGGTGACCTGGCTGCGCCAGATGTGCAACCTGCATCCACCGCTGCGCGTGCCGGATAATATCGAGCTATGCCAGCGCCAGAAGGACGACGCCAACCTCTACTTCCTGCTGAATCATCAGAACTCGCCGGTGCGCGTCCAGTTCTACAAGCCGATGCACGATTCCCTGACCGGCAACGCGATCTCCGGCAACTACGACCTGCCGCCCCGCGGAGTGCTCGTGCTGGATGAACCGCTGGAGGCGAAACCCGCCGGCGAAACCGAATGAGCCCGGAACGACAACCCCGGCGCGGCCGGCCCGGATAAGATGCGCCCGCCGCCGCACGGCCCCGCCCCGCAGACTCCCCGCGAGCGCGTCTGCGCGCAGTGGCGCGGGGTTGACCTGGCCCCGCTGGAACAGGCGCAAGCCCTGCGCGCCCAGCCGGTGGGGACCGTTTTGACGCGCGTTCTTGCGACGCTCCGCCTGGATCGCCGCCGGAGCGAGGCGGAGATCGCCAAAGCGTGGAATGATTTGCTGGATCCGAATCTCACCGCGCATGCCCAGCCGACCGGGCTGAACAAGGGCACGCTCTACGTCACGGTGGATAGCAGCGTCTGGCTGAGCGAAATCGTGCGCTATCACCGCAAGGAGATCCTGGAGCGGTTGCAGCACAGCTTTGGCCGGGACCTGGTGCGGCGAATTTCCTTCCAGGTGGGCTGAGGCCGGCGAGGCAAGAAGAAGTGTTGCGGCCGGCGGGGGAACGGAGTTATAAACTGGCCGTGACGGGCGCCCGGCTTGCGCGCGACCGCGCCGGTGCGGGGCGCAGAAACATGATGAAACCTGAAACACAGTTCTTATGAGCATGAAACCATGGGTACTAATGGCGGGCGCCGCGGGCCTCGCGGCCCTTTGTCTGACCGCTTGCAAACCGGCCGAACCAACGGAAACGATCAAGCTCTCCTATAGCGTCTTTTTCCCCCCGACGCATGTGCAGTGCATCGCCGCCACCAACTGGGCGCATGAAATCCAGCAGCGCACCGGCGGGCGCGTGCAGATCACGGTTTATCCCGCCGGTTCCCTCACCAAAGCCGATCAGTGCTACGAGGGGGTGATTAAAGGGATTTCGGACCTCGGGATGAGCTGTTTTGCCTACACCCGCGGACGGTTCCCGTTGCTCGAGGGATTGGACCTGCCGTTGGGGTATCCCGATGGCGCCACCGCCACGCGCCTCGCCAACACCATCATCCAAAAATACCAGCCCGCCGAACTGAACGACGTGAAAATGCTTTACGTCCACGCGCACGGGCCGGGCATCCTCGCGAGCAAGAAGCCGGTGCATTCGCTGGATGAGCTGAAGGGCATGAAAGTGCGCGCCACCGGATTGTCGGCGAAGATTGTCGAGGCGCTGGGCGCCACGCCGGTCGCCATGAGCCAGCCGGAAACCTACGAAGCCCTGGCTAAAGGCGTTGTGGAAGCCACGCTGTGCCCCATCGAAACGCTCAAGGGCTGGAAACAGGGGGAGACCATCGAATACGTGGTGGACGCCACGGCCATTGGCTACACGACGGCCATGTTCGTGGTGATGAACAAGGATAAATGGGCGGCGCTGCCGGCCGACGTGCAGCAGGTCTTCACCGAGGTAAGCCAGGAATGGATCGCCAAACACGGCGCCGCCTGGGATGAGGCGGATCAAGCCGGACGCGAATTCGTCACCGACCTCAAGCGCCAGTTCATTCATCTGCCCGAAGCCGAGCAGCAACGCTGGAAGGCGGCCGTCAAGCCGATCCTGGATGATTTCGCGAAGCAGGCCAAAGAAAAGAACCTGCCCGGCGAGGCGATGCTGGCGGATATTCAAGCGGGCATTCAAGCGTCCAAAACCAGCCAGTAACCCGAAAAGGTGGCAGCCCCGCCGAAGCGGGATGATTTCGCAATACCAGCCAACGAAACCGGCCCGTCTGGCGCGCCGCGGCGGCGGATATTCCGGCGGCACTAGCCCGGGAACGGCCGCCCGATGAGTTCGCCGCCCGTTCCTCCGTCCGGTCCGCAAAGCCCGTGGCGCCTTTATGACCAGGCGCTGCGGGCGCTGGTGATGGCGCTGGCCTATGTGGCGTGCGCCAGCCTCATGGTCATGGTGCTGGTCACCAGCGCGGAAGTGGTGCTGCGCCTCTTCCGCCTGTCGCTGACCGGCGCGTATGACATTGTCAAGATTGCCGCCGCGATTACCATTGCCGCGGCGCTGCCCTACACCACCGCCATCAAGGGCCACGTCGCCATCGAGTATTTCTTCCATAAACTGGGGCGGCGCGGGCGCATTGTGGTGGACGCCCTCATGCGGCTGGCGGGCATGGCGCTATTCAGCCTGCTGGCCTGGGGATGCGTGGACTATGGCCATTCGCTCCGGACCCGGGGGGAGGTCAGCATGACGCTGCAACTGCCGATCTTCTGGGTGCCGTATGTGCTGGCGGTTTCGTGCGGGTTGGTGGTGCTGATCAAGGCGTATCACCTGGCGCATCCCGGCAAGCCGATGATCAAGCCATGAGCCCGAACGAAGGCGCCCTTTTCGGCTTTGCTTTGCTGCTGCTCCTCCTGGCGGGGTCCATGCCGGTGGGCTACGTCATGGCGGCGGTGGGCCTGGTGGGCTTTGCCGTCATGGTGTCGCCGGCGGCGGCCTTCAGCATGGCCACGATTGACCTCTACACCACTTTCTCCGATTACAACCTCACCACCATTCCCTTGTTTGTCCTGATGGGGCAGATCGCCTTCCACACCGGCATCAGCCGCGGATTGTTCCATGCCGCCTACCACTGGATGGGACGGCTGCCGGGAGGGCTGGCCATGTCCACGATCGGCGCCTGCACCGCCTTTGGCGCCATCTGCGGCTCGGGCCCCGCCACCTCGGCCACCATCGCGTCCGTCGCCCTGCCCGAAATGCGGCGTTACCGGTACGACATGCAACTGGCCACCGGCTGCGTGGCGGCGGGCGGCGGCATCGGCATGCTGATCCCGCCCAGCATCGTGTTCATCGTCTATGCCATCCTGACCGAGCAATCCATCGGCAAACTCTTTATCGCCGGCGTGGCCCCCGGGCTGATGATCGCGCTGTTGTTCTGGGCCGTCATCTACTTCGAATGCAAACGCCATCCGCATCTCGGACCGCCGGGGCCGGTCTTCTCCTGGCGCGAACGGTTCGCCTCGCTCAAGGGCGTATGGGAAACGTTGACGCTGTTCGTGCTGGTCATGGGCGGGATGTTCGCCGGCTTCTTCACCGCCACCGAAGGCGCGGCCGTCGGCGCGGCGGGCACGCTGGTCATCGCCCTGCTCAAGCGCGAGCTGACCTGGCGCAAGTTCACCCAGTGCCTGAACGAATCCATCCGCACGGCATGCATGGTGATGGTCATCGTTGCCGGGGCCATTATTTTCGGGAAGTTTCTGGCCGTGACCCAGGTGCCCTCCACCCTGGCCGCGTGGCTGTCGGGATTGCCGCTGCCCGGTTGGGGCATCATTGGCTTGATTATGCTGTTTTATCTGGTGGGCGGGTGCTTTCTGGACGCGCTGGCCTTGGACATCCTGACCATTCCAATCTTCTATCCGCTGATCCTGGCGCTGGGCTATGACATCATCTGGTTTGGCGTCATGATTGTGGTGGTGACCATGATGGGCGTCATCACTCCCCCGGTCGGCGTTTGCGTGTATGTCGTCGCGGGCATGTCCCGGGATGTGCCCATTGAAAAAATCTTCCGCGGCAGCATGCCCTTCCTGGGGGCGCTGGTGCTGGCGGCAATCCTGCTCATCCTTTTCCCGCAAATTGCCACTTTCCTGCCCGGTTTGATTAAATAGCCGTCCCCCTATGAGCTCTTCCCCGCTTCCCGCTTCGCGCTTTCAGCGCATCCTCTTTTGCACCGACTTCTCCGAAAGCGCCGCGGCCGCGTTCCCGTTCGCGCTGGAGGCCGCCGCCCGCCGGCCGGATGCGACGCTGTATCTCATGCACGTCATTCACGAGCCGGATGCGCAGTATTGGAAAACGCAGCTCGCCGAGGTGGAAAACATCAACGCCGAGGCAAAAAAGACCATTGATGCGAAGATCGCGGCGGATTATCTCGCGCGCGTGCCTCCGGGCATGAACCTGCAGACGGTCTTCCGCATCGGGCCGGATGCGGCGACGATTCTTGAGTTCGCCCGGTCCGAGCGGATTGACGTCATTGTCCTTGGCCGGCACGGCCACGGCGGCATGGGCAAGGCGCTTTTTGGCAGCGTGGCGGAAAAAGTCGTGCGCAAGGCGGAGTGTGCGGTGCTGGTGGTGCCGTTAGCCTACGCCAAAGCCGCGCCGGCCTGACCCGCCCGGGGCGGAGCCGTTTTGCGGCGATGGAGCCAGTTCTCGGATTCGAACCGAGGACCGACGGTTTACAAAACCGTTGCTCTACCACTGAGCTAAACTGGCCCGGGACGCGCAATGATTGCGGCGGAGGTCGCGCCTTCGGAGCTTCCAATTTGACCGCGCCGGATGGCGCGTCCTGCCTTTGCCGCCTGGCAGCAGGCCATATCAAACCGCAAGCTCGCGGGCTTAATGGGTATAACCCGGAGCGGGGA
>Ga0209507_1002536_pt1 | contig 12270 bp, 17 predicted proteins | sample AD_UKC028_MetaG_FD_184414 | JGI IMG/M metagenome (GOLD analysis project Ga0209507, IMG submission 184414) | Active sludge microbial communities of municipal wastewater-treating anaerobic digesters from USA - AD_UKC028_MetaG (SPAdes) (version 2) | ecosystem: Engineered > Bioreactor > Anaerobic >...
AGCGCAAGATTTCAAGCGATAAATTCTATACAAATTTTCATAAAGGGTTTACGTTTTCTAACGTAAACCACTTTTTAGGGTTGACGCGGGCGGTTTACGCGTGTAGATTATGCCGGACAGAGAAAAACCGCCGGAAAGCCGCCGGAAAAAGGGAAGGGACCACGCGTCAATGCTGATAACGCAATACGAAGCCGCCGAACGGCTGGGGATATCCCGGCAGGCGGCGAACAAATGGAAAAATCAAAAGCCGGTTCCCGCGTTCCTTGTGCGGATGAGCGATGGAAAATATCAGATTGACGATCAGCACCCGGAATGGATAGCGCGTGTCCAGAATCCAGGGCAGGCGATGAGGAACCGGAAGAACGCGCGGCAATCGGAAAAGAAGTTGAGGCGGGAGGCGGCGCGGGAAAATATCGCGGCAATCATAGGTGTAAAAAATGAAAGCGAAAAAGAACCGGACAACATTGAATACATCCGACAAATCGACGGCGGGAGATATTTCAAAGGCGCACTTCGACAGGCAATTTTAAACCGCGATGGAAACAGATGTGTCTTATGCGGCAAAACCGCAGCCGATGGCGTATCCCTTGAAGTTGATCATATCCAGGAATATGAGGACGGCGGTAAAACCATATACGACAACGGTCAGACACTTTGCACCGAATGCAACAAGGGAAAGCATAGCTTAAAAAACAAAAACAAGAATCAAGAAATAATTTCACAATGGGAATTTGCAAAGCGAGTTGGGGTGCACCGTAACGCGGTATCACGCGCAATAGATAGCGGCTGGATTGACGTTGACCCGCAGACTGGAAAAATCAATTATACTACCGAGGTAGTGAAATGGTTTGAGCATCAAAGCGAAAAGATAAATATAAATCAAGATGATGAAAAAGCAATAGCTCATAATCCTGAAGACGCCGACCTCATCCGACGGGCGACGCTCGCGGAATTACATAACCAAATTTACACATCGAAAATCAAAGAAGAAAAAGCGAAGCAGGAAGAGATTAAAACGCTGGAAATAAAAAAGGATCTCGCCCCGATAGATCTTGTCCGTCATTTCTTTTCTTTTGCTGAAAGCCTTATACAACGAATCTACCGAAAGCCGAATGAAATAGAGCCCCAGCTCGCGGCCTTGTTTCTTGCGAAGGAAAATAAAAAAGCTACGATGATGTTAGTCCGTGAATTGGAATCGCTGATTGTAGACGCGCAAAAGGATTTGATAATCGCAATCAAAGAAGAGGGGTTTAAGGTGAAGGGCGCGCGGGTGGTGGTGGGGGATGAGAAGAGAGAGGCGAAAGTGGAAGAGATAAGCGAGGGTAAGAAATGACCTCCATCCCGCTCCTCACCGAAATTGACGCCATAGCCCGCGATGAAATAATCCGCGAAATTCAGAAATGGAAACTATCGGCGATAATAGAAATGCCGAGCGCATGGGCCGAAGAGAATCGCTACTTGCCGCAGGGCGTGTCAAACCTACCGGGTAAAATCAATCATGATATCGCTCCGCACATGGTTGAGATATGCGATAATTTCCATCCGCACAGCGGCATACAATCAACGACGGTTATGAAGTCCACGCAGTCGCTCGCTACAACCACGATAGAGCATGTTATCGGATGGGCGATAAAAAACAAGCTCCATAATATTCTGTATGTCATCAGCTCTAAGGGCATGGCGAAGATGAGGTCATCCGCGGCCATTGACGTGTTGATTGATTATTCTGGATTAGCGCAATATGTTAAGCCTATCAGTTCGCGGATGAAACGGAAAACGGCGGATAATACTTTTTACAAAGAATTTTCCGGCGGCTTCCGTCTCATGATGACAAGCTGGAACTCAATAGCCGACGCGAAGTCGTTCTCATGGGACCTCCTTGTTTTCGATGAAATAGATGAGGCCCCGTTTGAATTGAAAGGGCAAGGGGATCCGGAGAAGTTGTTTGAGGTACGGGGGATAACCGCGCGCCATTTGAAAATTGCAAAGATTTCCACACCGACCACCACGCACGGGCGCATATATCGGAATTTTCAGGATGGGGACCGCCGGTATTATTTCATGCCCTGCCCCCTATGCGGGGAAGGGCAGGTCCTTGAACTCCTTGTCGGCGGGATAGATTACGGGCTCACGGCGCGATCGGAAACCATCGACGGCGTGGAACAGGTCATTGCCGAAAGCGTCCGGTATATTTGTAAAGCATGTCGAAAAGATATCTATGAATACCAAAAACAAGAAATGCTTATGGGCGGAAAGTGGAAGCCGACTGCGCGCCCAGTCAACAACCAATATCGGAGCTACCACATATCAAACCTCATGAGCCCGATAATGTTTTATACCTGGACACAAGTCATGCAGGCTTTCTGTGAAACCGAATGGGGACAGCGGATCACGAAATATAAATCGTTTATAATAAATATACTTGGTATGCCCTGGGAGGCTACCACGGAGAAAAAAGATTATCGCGAATTGGTGCAACGGGCAGAGGAATACAAGCTCGGCGAAATGCCGCCAGGCGCTCTTATGCCGATAGCCGGGTATGACGTGCAAAAGCGATGGATAGAATGTGTTGTTGTAGGGTATGGCCGCGACCTTGAGAAGTGGGTTATTGATCATCAGAAATTCTATGCAGAGGGAGAGACGCGGGACCGTGACGACAGATGCTGGCATGATTTCAGGAATTATGTTTTGACAAAAAAATTCAAACTGAAACACGTTGAAATACCGATTGCGATAAACGCCATAGACTCAGGATACAACCCGGAATCGGAAACCGGCGGGAATGATATCACCTCAGAGCATACCGTTTATGAGATCGTCGCCCGTACACCCCGGACCGTCGCATGTCGCGGGAACACACGGTTAAAAGACGCGGCGGTCAAGCAGGAGCGCGTCAAGCGGCAGAGCCCGTTGAAAATCCGGTATGACGTGGCGACAAACGAATTGAAAGATGAGCTATTTATTCAAGTCGATTTACCGCCGGGGGCCCCGGGGGCGATTCACTTCTCGAAGCATTTAAGCGATGATTTTTTCAAGGGATTTTTATCAGAGGTATTCACGGAATTGGAGCCAGGAAAGTGGGGATATAAAAAAGTATTTGAGCGTAACGAGCCGCTGGATTGCTTTTTATTATCACGCGCCGGCGCTGAAATCCTGAACCTTCCCGCGTGGACCCCTGAGATATGGGACGAATACGAAAAGAAAATATTGAAATGAAAGTTAATCCATAATAAAAAAATAATTGACAAAAGAATAATTAGAAATTATTTAAAATAATTAGAAAAAACGGCAAAAGAAATGATAAAAACTCTGGAAAAAATTCAATTAAATATTTTCACCAACTGCTCTATTTATTCCCCGGATGTCGAAATAATAAAACAAACATACATATCTTTTTGCCAGATGTTCGACCATAAGCAGGAAATACCGGTCAAGGTCTTTTGCGACAGTCATCCGCTTGAGGATAGATTTAACAAATACGTTTTGAATCTGCAAAAATATTTTGACACCATTATCGGAACCACCTCGCTTTCCGATGGATATTTGAAATCGATTGAAACCGGGGACCGCCCCTATCTGTTCCAGCTCGAAGGCGACTGGGTTTTCAATGATAACATCGCGCACACGCTCCGGGAAATTATCGAAGCGATGGAAACCGATGGTATTTATCATTTACGGTTCAATAAACGTGCAAATAAAATTGCCGGATGGGATAAGCAGATGGATGAAATGTCATGCGACGGCCTCGCTTACTGCGTGACGAATAACATGAGCAACAACCCGCATATCATCGACCGGGAAAAATACAACAAAGAAATAGCGGCATATATCCGTCTCCGTCCGGGTTCAAAAGGGATTGAAGAAATGCTTTTGCGCGCGCCGTTTAACGGTGCAATCTATGGGCCGATGAACTACCCGGCGACCGTATGCCATATCGACGGAAGACAGGGGAAGAGGTGAGGGCATGGGCGACCAATATGATAAAGACTTCTATTCCCGCAATCTTAATTTCCAGCGCGCACTCGCTGCGCCTTTGGTCCCGTGGATTATTAAGAATCTCAAATATAATTCCGTCGCTGATTTCGGTTGCGGCTGCGGGTATCTCTTAAGCCAGTTATCAAAAGGCAAGCGGGATTTTATCGGGATAAATTACAATGTTCCCGAAAATCTCCAGTTTGACAAAAGCCACTTCATGTCCGCGGATTTCACGCGGGAGGTAATTCTCAACCTGAAATACGACCTTGTAGTTTCTCTCGAAGTCGCCGAGCATATCCCGGAGGCAAGCGCGGACACTTTTATTTTTTCGCTCGTTTCAGCGGCGTCGAAATACATTATGTTCAGCGCGGCCACCCCCGGGCAGGGCGGCGTCGATCATGTCAATGAGCAGCCGCATGAGTATTGGCATGAGAAATTTATTAAACACGGCTTCATGGCTTGTGATGAAATAAGGCCGGTACTCGCTGGAAATAAGTCAGTCCCGTTTTGGTATAGGAATAATATTTTTTTGTATGAAAGGTGATTACAATGACAGATGAACAAATTATTGGTTTTAAAAAAGACGTTGAAGAGCTTTCGATTAAATACGGTTTAGAACACGTAGTAATTGGTGCAAGCGAGGGAGAGGTATTTCACGGTTATTTTTGTGCTGAAAACGAAAAACCATCTCCGCAAGATTTCTTTGAATCGGTGTGTAACACTGCGAGATTATATCAGGCGGCAAGAGAAAAAACCCTCGGCATTTTCAACCAAATGGCGCAAAGGAAATAAGATTATGATTCTTGAAATTATAATCTGCTTTATCGGCTACCTCATAGGACGGGCCGGTGACTACTTCGCGGGACACTGGGATTTTTTTCACCATTGGATTTATGGCGTGATATTTGTTATTATCGGTTTTTTTATCAGTACTTATTTTATTTTTTTCGGTATCGGGCTTATAATCAGCGACTTAAAAGACATGGCAGAATTCCGTATTTATGGGCCAGATAAAAAAAGCAAAGTGAATTTCTGGGGAATAGATTAAAAATCAACGAGGTAAAAGACATGGCAAAATCAAGCATAGCACTCGCGCCGGAAGGGACGTTTACAGATTACATTTATAAAACGCTGTACTGCCCCAAAGAACAGCGCGACATGCGTAATGTCATTATAGCCGATAAAATCAAGGTTCGGCCGTATGTCGAAAACATCATCGGAAAATCTCCGATATTCGACACGCGGATATGGTCCGGGTATGATGTCGATGAAGCGATGGAAAACATTAAGCCGCCGTGCGTGATAAAAGCGAATAACGCATGGCGCAGAATGAAGTTTATCAATACGAAATCGGAAATCACAAAGAGCCTCCGGGATGAATTAAAAATTTACATGACCGATATCCGCAAATCCTGGGAATGGTATTACCAACAAATAGTTCCCGGAATTCTCATCGAAGAAAAGCTCCCAGAAGAGCATATTCTTTTTCGCATATACACTTTTGGAGGCGTAGCGAAAATCTATTTTATTCAGCGGTTTGACGTATCTGGAAAATCAGGTGAAACATGGAATGTAAAATCAGATTCGTTTTATCGCGCAAGCGGTGAATTTATCCCGGTAACATGGAACGGTTTTCCGAACGAGCGTTACGATTTCAGCGCGGATCTTTTCCCGAAGCTGAACGCAATGGCGGAAAAAATAGCGAAGTTCCCCGAAGGAACCCCACGCTATCTTCGCGTTGACCTGTATCACATCTACAATCAGATTGTTTTTTCCGAGCTTACTATGCTTCCCGATGCCGTGACGGGGCATTATAATTATTTCAACCCGAAAGACCTTGATTTCGAAATGGGGGAATACTACGAGGAGGCGGGTCGATGAGTGAACAGCGTTTCGCCTTCGACGCAATAAACGACCGGATCAAGCATATTGCGCACCCGGTCGGAGTGGAGCTCGGTGTCCATCGCGGGTATTTCTCGCAACGTATGCTCGCGCTCCATCCAGGATTGACCCTTTTCATGATAGACGCATGGCACCCGATGGCCTACGAGGGAAAGGGAGACGACGCGGCGGGACCGGAAAGCCGGGCGAATTATCAAGAGAAATGCGATGATAACCACGCGGCAGCAATTGAGGCGGTCCGGCAATTTGACGGGCGATTTCGGGTAATAAGAAAATTCAGCGCGGAAGCGGTAGGCTTTTCAATCCCGGTTATTTCGATTTCGTTTTCATTGACGCGGCGCATGATCATGAGAGCGTGCGGGATGATATTCAACGATGGTTGCCGATGGTAAAAACTGGCAGCTGGTTGTGCGGTCATGATTATCCGAATTTCCCCGGAGTGGTCCGGGCCGTCGATGAGGCTTTCGGAAAGCGCGTTGAATTCGACGCGGATTTCACATGGTTTACGAGGATACAGAATGGACTCTAAAAAAACAATCGCCATAATAATTCCCGCGTGGAATTGCGCTGAGTATATCATGGATTGCATCCGGTCAATCCGCAATCAGTCCGGCGCGCCTGGGTGGACGATATCATGGTTTATCGGCGTTGACGCGTGCGAAAAGACCGCCGCGGTCCTCACGAAAAACCGCGTGCCGTTTTATTATTCTCCGAAAAACGTCGGCCACTATGTAATAAGAAATTCCCTCATGTCCCTGCATCCCGCCGACGCCTATGCATATTTCGATGCCGATGATGTCATGAAAGAAAACTATATCCTGCGTGTCACTCAGGAAATAGAGAAAACCGGGATCCTTCTGACCGGAAAAATCAATACCAATTCCGAATTGGTCCCGAAGTCCGGCGCGGTCGTGGAAAACGGCGGCGCCATGGCGTTTATCCATCCTGTCCTCGAGGCGGTTGGCGGTTTCAAGCCGCATAAGTGCGCGGCGGATACCGACTTTCTCCGGCGCGTGGAAATGGCAGGTTATCAAATCGCTGAAATAAAAGAACCTCTCTACCTCCGGCGCGGTCATGCGAACGCGCTTACAAAGCGGGCCGATACGGGGATGGGTTCACCATACCGAAAGCAAATATGGGCGGAAATGACGGCAGAACGTGAGCGGGGAGAATTTAAAATTGAACTTGTGACAACCGCGTTAGAATTGCGTGAACCGTCGGCGGTCGATCCTGCTCAATATCCGCCGGTTTATATTCTCATCCGCACAAGCGGCAGGCCGAATAAGTTCAAAATCATGATGCAATCAGTCCGCAACCAGACATATCCGAATATCATCACCATCGTTCACAGCGATAACCCCGATGATAAATACGTTGAAGGTGATATAATCATTCACGGTAAAAAGCTCACCCATGAAGACGGGCGCGGGTTCTATAACCTGTATTGTAATACGCTTCTTGATGCAATCCCAGACGATGCGCCCGGATGGTATTTCTTTCTCGATGATGATGACCAATTCTGCGCGGATGATGTCATTGCCCGTCTTGTTGCCGCGTCTCATCCCGAAAAAATCAACGTCTGCCGCGTGCAGAGATACGGAAAAATATATCCCCCGAACTGGGGAAAAGCTCGGTCATTTCATACACAGTCTTTTTTCCTTCACACGAAACATAAGAATCTTGCCCGATGGTGGAAGGCCCTCGGCGGGGATCATAACTACTCCGGACAGATTGCGGAAAAATTACAAATCAACTGGATCGGAAATCTATATTCCGCGAAATGCCAGACCGGGAAAGGGTATGGACTTGCCGAGCGGCATATGGTGAAGCATAGCCAACAGGATTTGAAAGTGCCGACATGGGTATTATATAACACCCGCGTAAAATTCCCGTCAGATTGCCGGGGCCGTGAGGGCGAAATAAAACAAATTCCATTTCGCCGGGCAATAGAACTTGAAATGCGGGGCAAGGTCATCATCAACCCGACAGGGCCTGTCATAGAAAAAAAGAAAATAGAGTTGCAAAAAAAAACAGGACAGATTATAAAGTATTCAATACCATCAATCAATGATCACACCGGAGGCGTTTAATGGCAATCAGCCAAACGTCAATCAGGTTTGCACAAAAGACAGTTAAAAAAATAGCCTCCGGAGTTACGGAGGCTACCGTCGATAAACATTGGCGGGAAGGTCGCGACCTCCAATATATTTCCATGATAAAATCCGCTAACGCTGCGGCACCTACCGAATATGAAATACTCCATCATGGCCGCAGGATGTTTGACGGTGACAATGATCAAGAAATAATCGAATCTCAAGAATCCTCCGACGTATATGTTTATTGCAGCTCTGAGGGAGACGAAACAACAATCGGACGGCTTGTCCTCACGGTGCAATCATGATAAAAAAGATAGGCGCGGGCGGATTTCTTTCGAGAATAAAAACCGTTGTTGATGAAATAAGTGGAAAAACCGCACTTGACGCGACGGTGGCAAAATCGTCAGAGATTACCGCGCTTGACGGAGTGGTTGACGCGGGATTTTTGGCGGGCGCAAAAGCCGCTGACCTCGGAGTTGTTGCCGACCTCGTTGATGTTCCATATGTCGAAGGACAGACCGCACTCGCTTTTCTGCATACAGGGTATTATCATATCCACGGTGCCGCGTTCGTATATCCAGATAAAGCCGCTCCGGTAACTCTCGCATCCGCCGCCGCATCATGGGCGGAAACAGGAAATATCATCGAAGTTATCCCCGCCAATACAATCATAAAAGATTTTGATTTACATTGGGCGTCACTCTCTGATATTTCCGCAGTTCTTGACGGGATAATTGATATTTTCGCCGGCGCGGTCGGTGCCGAAGTAAAAATAGGGGCCGTCGACGTGGTAAGGACCGCGAACTTCTCCCGGGAAAATGCCGTCCCCGTCCAGGTTCCGCAACAGCCGGCGAATACCAGGATATCATGCAGATTTACCGATAGCACTTCGTCATCCCGAACGGTCAGGGTGAAATTCTATGGGCATGTATATTCAACAAGCCTTACATAGCGTTTTGTGCGGAGGAGGAAAATGAATTGCAGCCGGAAATATATAAAATTCTTATCGGCCTTGTGGCTGTTATGGTCGGCGGCGGGTTTCTGTTTGGTTTTTTTGCTCTTCGTTTCATTAAGGGATATGACGAAAAAATACAACTCCTCTTTACCCGTACAGAGGATTTGCCAGCAATCAGGACCGATATCAAATGGCTAAAACATGGAAAGGGAGACGGCGAAGGATAATGATTTTCAAGACTGGACCGAAGCATATAACCATATCCGCCGCAGATTTTGCGAACGATGCGACGCGAAATGTAGTAAAGAGCGGCGCGCCTTTTGTGTAGAACAATTTTTATATATTGCTGAAAACTGGGAAATTGCAAATGATCATCATAAACAAACCTGAAGATATCGAAGCCTTAAAAAACTGCTATCTCATGAACGGCGGTATTTGGGGACGTTTCAATATTGGCGGGATCCGTAATCCATCCAACCAGGGAAAAGATGTTTTCAATGACGTGATTTTCGCCGCGTCAAACAGCATTGCGCTTTTATGTCAAGGCACCACTGACCCCGGGAAGCGCGGCACCGAGAAATCCGTCAAGGGCGTATGCCACATGATCGAGGGTTTCCATCAAAACGCATGGGCCCTCGGCTGGCATGGCGGGAAAGATAAGGCGTGGCGGCATGAGGCGTTTATCCAGGTGGCCTCGGTTCCATATTGGCGTGATAAAGACCGCGATTTCGACATTTCCGGCGCGGATCAAGTCATTTATGATGAGCCGGCAAGCGGGATAAATATTCATTCAACGATGGGGAAACCGGATGAAATCGGAGGATGGTCTATCGGGTGCCAGGTGGTCCGCGACATGGCTGAATTTATTAAGATCGTCGAAATGGCGAAAAAATCAGGTGGCCCGTTGTACTCGTATATGCTTATGGACTTGAAAAGAGAGACACGGTATTTTTACGATATGATTTTCGGAGGGTAGCATGGTCACAAGAAAGAAAGCCGATGATGCCGTCACCGTCGATGTAGATGTCCATGAAAAGAAATTCAAGGTCAAGATGAGATCATGGGTATGGATTTTGACGTTGATCATCGGGGTAGTTGGAACGCTTGCATATTTTCTCCGTGGGGTGATTTTCAGATGAGACTAAATATAATCCTTTCCATACTCCTTGCGCTTTCCATATGCGGGAATGTGTTTTTCATTTCTGGATGTAAAACATTTTCACCCGTAATAATCGAAGGCCAGCCGCCCGAGTGCAATGATTTTTATTCGGTCCTGAAATATTACAGCGTTCAGGGTGGAGACTCAGCATTTGTTGGCACGGTCTATGGGAATTGTATGTCCGCAAGAAAAGAAGCAGACCGGGAGAAAATAATAAATTGTTTCCGGCTGAATCAAAACAACCTTGAAGGATTTATGCGTTGTGTTAAATAGTTGTTTTCTTTAAAAGTAAAAAATTGATTGACAAAAAATGCAAAAACTGATTGATTATATTTTTAGTCTTATTTCAAAAAAATTCAGCGGGGATTTGATCGTTACATTTTCCCAGGGCGGAATAAGGTCAGTAAAAAAGGCGCAATATGAAAAAGTAGAATTGGGGTGAACTTATGCGTTCCCACGGCCCTTGTGATATTCGATGGTAGCGGGGCAAAAGGAACTAATAAAACACTATTAAATGCAATCATAACGGATTTCTTTTAAGCCTTAACCCCCGGAAGCCTCGGCAACCGGCACGGCAATAAGCCAGTTAAGATTTCTTAAAAGCCCGTATCTCTCAACAGAGGTACGGGCTTTTTTATATCCATTTTTTCACGGAGCCAAATGTCAACAACCGCCGAAATAATCGCAGCCCTCGAAGCTGAAATCGCTGAAATAAACACGGCGCTTTCACATATCCGAAAGGGCGGCCAGATGTACACCATTATGTCGGCATCCGGCGCGGGCACCTCCAGGACCGTCACCATGGCGGATTATGATAAGCTCCTGCGGCACCGTAACGACCTGCAGCGACAACTCGATGGGCTGAATGGCAGGCGCGCATTCCGGCTTGGGGCGGGGTGGTAATCATGCCGATACTGGTAATCCGTAACGGGAAGATGGGAACCATCCAAAACGAGAATCAGCTCAACGGAGAGAAAATACCCGGTGACCTGAATTCGTGGAAGCAGTTTTCCACGGACCCGAATGTCATCCTGAAATATTCCTACGGTCTTCTTTCCGAGCGCTCGGCGACGCTCTACCATACACACCCGCCGATAGCCGCCGCGATTGAAAAGCATACCGAATACGCAATCGGACCAGGGCTCCTTTTCCGATCCCAGCCGGATTGGCAAGTGCTCGGCATGACAAAAGACGCGGCGAAAGAATGGGGGATGCTTTTCCAGAAGCTCGTTCACTATGCGTTCTTGCTGATGAACTATTACGAAAAACAATCGGTCATTTTTCGGACCGGACTCATCCAGGGCGACAGCCTGCTATTATTCGACCGGAAAGACCCCGTTGACGGTATGCCGTTTGACCTCATCGAAACCGGCGGGGATCAGATCGCCTGGGAAAAGACCGATGACCTCACCGGAGGAGACCGGGTAATCCTTGGCGTCCGCACGGATAAATATCTCAGGCGGAAAGGGCTCTATCTACTGGATAGCCCCGGCTCAATTCCTTTTCAGGATGAAAATGGATTTCAAAACATTATCCAGTTTTTCGAGAAGAAAATCGCCCGCCAGCTCCGGGGGTATCCGCTGGCTTACCGGCTGATTGCCGCGGCGAAAAATAATGATCGATACTGGGATGCGATATTAAATCGTGCAGCGCTCGAGGCGACGGTTCTCGGTGTTGAAAAGAGCGACACCGGCGACGTGCGTGTCCAAATGGAACGCCTCGCGGAAGAGATGCGACTGAATAAAAAAGACCATGACGCCAATCCTGGGAATGACACGGGATTGACCCCGATAGGAAGCATAACAGAAATCGGCTCCGGTAATGTTCTTTCCATGGGCGCAAAGGGCGATTTCAGTTTTCTCGAAATGAAAACGCCGTCGAATAATTTCGAGAAATTGCAAGATGGATATATAAACCTTGTCGGCATGGGCACAGAGATGCCGCCGGAAGTCGTTAAGAGCATGTATAATACCTCGTACACGGCGCACAAAGGCGCGTTCAATGATTTCATAAAAAGCTACATGAAAAAACGCGCGACGTTTTCCAGCACCGTGAATTATCCGGTCATACGGGAACTTGCTCGGCACTTCATCATATCCGGAATACTCCCTATGCCGAACGAGCGGTTTTTCATCGATCCAATAGTCCAGCGCGCGGCGCTTTCCGGTAACTGGCTCGGGCCT
>Ga0209507_1002538_pt1 | contig 12263 bp, 15 predicted proteins | sample AD_UKC028_MetaG_FD_184414 | JGI IMG/M metagenome (GOLD analysis project Ga0209507, IMG submission 184414) | Active sludge microbial communities of municipal wastewater-treating anaerobic digesters from USA - AD_UKC028_MetaG (SPAdes) (version 2) | ecosystem: Engineered > Bioreactor > Anaerobic >...
TCGGTACGGGGTGGACGCCGAAACCCTGCTGGCCTTGCGCCTGGCGTTCAGCCTGCCGTTTTTCCTCGGCATGGCCTGGATCGGCGTGGGCCGGGCGGCCAGCCCCCTGACGCGGCGCGACTGGGCGTGGCTGTTCGGGCTGGGGTTGCTGGGCTACTACCTGGCCAGCTACCTGGACTTTCTCGGCCTGCAGTACCTCAGCGCGGCGCTGGAGCGGCTGATCCTGTTCGTCTATCCCACTCTGGTGGTCCTGCTGGCGGCATTGTGGCTCGGCCAACCGCTGACGCGCCGGGCGCTGGGCGCGCTGGCGCTGTGCTACGCCGGCATTGCCCTGGCGGTGGCGCACGATCTGCGCCTGGCCGGGACGGCGCGGGACCTCGCGCTCGGCGGCGCTCTGGTGTTCGGCAGCGCCTTGTCCTACGCGCTCTATCTGCTGGGCAGCGGGCGGGTCGTGGGCCGGCTCGGTGCGGTGCGGGTCACCGCCTTCGCCTCCCTCATCGCCTGCGGGCTGGGCATCGGGCAGTTTCTGCTGTTGCGGCCGCTCGCCGCGCTGGCGCAGCCGGGGCCGGTTTATGGGCTGGCCCTGGCGATGGCGCTGGTTTCCACCGTGTTACCGGTATGGGCCGTGGCGGAAGCGATCCGCCGCATCGGGGCGGGTCCGGTCGCCTTGACCGGCAGCCTGGGACCCATCGTGACCCTGCTGCTGGCGTGGCTCCTGCTCGATGAGGCCTTGGGCGTCGGGCAACTGGCGGGGGCCGCCCTGGTGATCACCGGGGTGATGGTGATCGCACGGCGGTAGGCGATCCAGGCCCCAAAGAACCTCCCGGTTCGTCCCTGGAGGGAACGAGTTCACGAGCAGCCTTGGGAGTGAGTTTCAGCGATGACCCGCCCTCTCTTCGAGACCACACACCCGGGCGAACCCTGGCCCGAGCGGCTGGGACCGGGCGCGGTGCTGCTGCACGGCTTCACGCTTACAGAGGCCCCGGCGCTGATCGACGAGTTGGCGCGCATCGCGGAGTCGGCGCCGTTTCGCCACATGATCACCCCGAGCGGTCACCGGATGACGGTGGCGATGACGAATTGCGGTGCGCGGGGATGGGTGTCGGACCGGACCGGCTATCGCTACGCAGCCCAAGACCCGGAAAGCGGTCGGCCCTGGCCACCCATGCCAGCCCGCTTTTTCGAGCTCGCGCACGCCGCCGCCGCTCAGGCCGGGTTGGCCGGCTTTCTCCCGGATGCCTGCCTGATCAATCGCTACGAGCCAGACGCACGCCTGTCCCTGCACCAAGACCGGGACGAGCGCGACCTGACGGCCCCGATTGTCTCGGTTTCCCTCGGCCTGCCGGCGGTGTTCCTGTGGGGAGGTCTGAAACGTAAGGACCCGACCCGCCGCATTCCCTTGGTCCATGGCGACGTGCTGGTGTGGGGCGGTCCCGACCGGTTGCGCTATCACGGCGTGCTGCCGCTCGAAGCGGGCCAACACCCGCTGCTGGGCGAACAGCGGATCAATCTGACGTTCCGCAAGGCCGGATGAGGAGGGACAGCAAATAGAACCCTGCTCGTCGGGCGGAAGGACCAGCCCCGAGGTGAGTACATATTCGCCCGCGCGGCAGGGCAGAAGACGGTATCGTTCCAGGCGGCCCGCGTCACCCTGCGGGGGATGCTGGAGAAAGCCGGGATCGAGAAGAAGATTTCACCCCATAAATTGCGTCATACTTACGCCACCAACCTGCTCAACGCTGGGGCCGAACGGGTGGACATCAAGGCGCTGTTGGGGCACTCCACCCTCAACACCACCCAGATTTATACCAATGTCGGGCAGGAGCGGATGGAGCAGGTGGTGGCGCGGTTGTGAACGACAAAAGATAGAACCTGACTCCCGTGATGCCCCTCTTGTGATGTGCAATCTACCCCGCACTGAAGAAAGCTGAAGAAATTGGAGAAAACAAAATGCGACTCGAATACCCTGGATCTGTTATATCTCCATACTTCCAAAGTCACTCCACACTCCCAGGACAGCCAAGCGGACCTGAAGATCCAGCGTTTCGTAAACGAATTTTATGCGAGGGAGATTCATGGTTTACCCTCGGGGCGATTCCATCTAGTAATATGTTATTCCAGCTTAAATTTGCCGAACCAACTATTCTTTATAATATTGCAAGCCCTGGAGATACGATTATAAATATGGCTAATTTAAGTAAAAACGATGAGTTGCGTAAACTGATTTATGAGAAAAATTTTGCGGTTTCCTGGAACTTAATATTTATAAGCGGTGGTGGTAATGATTTGATGGACCGAGCAGACAGACTACTTCGACAGCCATCATCTGGTGCTGGTACGCATTTGCTTGACTACATCGATCAAGCTGAACTCTCAAGACTGAAGGTGGATATTCAAAGCAGTTATTTAAAAATCGCCAAGCTGCGTGATGATTCTAGTCTTAATAAAGAGGTTCGTATCGTTACACATGTTTATGATTATCCGACGCCGCGTAATGCACCGGCAAAATTTCTCGGATCTACTATAGCGGGTCCATGGCTTTATAGGGCTTTTAAATTACATGATATTCCTAATCAATTATGGATATCATTAACTGATTATCTTTTTGAGTGGCTTGCTGGTGTGATAATTGATCTCACCGGTAAAATTAATAATTTTTATGTTATTTCCAGTACTAAAGGGACATTGGTTCGTGCCAAAATAGGTGAAAATGGTCGAAGCGGTGATTGGTTAAATGAAATACACCCAACACCCGATGGATATAGGAAATTATCGACGGTTGTTTCTCCAGAAATCTATCGTTTACTTTATCAATCATGATGAGGTTATTGCTAACTAACCCAACCTGCTCAACGCCGGAGCCTAACGGATGGATATCAAAGCCCTGCTCGGCCACGAGAGCATCGCCATTACCCCGATTGACACCCACGTCGGGCAGGCGCGGATGGAGAAGGGGGTGAGGAGGTTGTGAGCTTTACTGAGGGTCTGGTGGAATGTGCTGGCAAGTACTGGACTTTCCCCCAGCACCCAGACCCTACCCAAGCAACTGCGAAAATCGAGCCATTAACGGTTCGCCCATCGCGCCGTTCAAATGCACCGGAGAGGTATATTCTTTCTACCGAGACCTATAACTTGCTCCATATACAACCGTAATTGCTTGGAATACGAAGTGTTACGTTGGTGTTCGCCACCACGTTGGCAAAGTGATCGGCTGGATTGCTACGAATTTGCTCGGCGTAGTCGCCATCCAGTGGAAAACGGAACGGCACAACATGCTCGTTATCAGTGAAATTCAAGGCGACCAAACTGAAACGATGGCCATGATTCCGGGAGAACAGTAACAATCCTCGGGACTGGTACCCGTTCCAATCATTGTAAAAATAGTGCTCGCCACTCCTGAATTCTGGATTCTGGCGACGCAGGTCAAGCAGTTTGCGCACCAAGGCGACGATAGATTTGCCGATGTCATCGTAGAAATAGTCCCAGCGTACCGGACGCAGCAACATCACCCGACCGATTCCACCTGGCGGAATCCAATAATTCTCGCAAAACTCCTGACCTTGCCACAGCATCGGGATGCCTTTCGCGGTGAGCAACCCAATGAGGTAGGGTTGCTCCTTATACCAGAGATCGCGATTGCCTTGCTGCAAGAGGGTCTCGCCGGCCCACTGGATGCCAAAGGTACAAACAAAGCGCTCGTTATCGTGGTCCTCAAGATAATGAAAAGCACTTTTGGCGACCGTGTCCGTATTGAGAGTGACCGCCGACGGATAATCAGCCAATCCCCACTTCAATCCCAGATCAGTGATGGCGCCCAAGTTACCCCGTGCGACCGCCTTGGCGGCGTCCATGCTGGCGTTTTGCCAAGTGCAGTTACTGTAGCTCTGGGTCAGCACTCCAGAAGGGTCTTCGAGCTGTTCAGCGCATTGAATCAGGGTCACTTGGTGGCCATTGGCGAATCGTTGCCAGTGGCCACCGCCCATGTTTATTTTCACTAACTGATAGGTGTTATATACTAGATTAGCATAGCCCTGCCCGGCAGGACCGTCCCAATAATTTGGAACACAGTCATAGCGGAATCCGTCCACATGAAAGCGATCCAGCCATAAATAATTTACGGAGAAGAAAAAATCACGAGTGAACTGACGCGAGAAATCCGTGCTTTCTCCGAAATAATCCTTGGCAAATGCGCCCAAAAAAGGATTCTCTCGATAGCGTAGGCGGCGGTATAAATCGCAGTAGGGGAAACTCTCGGCGGTGTGGCCATAGACCGCATCGATGATCACGGCGATCCCACGCTGGTGGGCGGCGTCGACCAGACGCTGGAAATCGCGGCGATTGCCATAGCGCTCGTCAATGCCGAAGTAACCTATCGGCAGATAGCCCCAGTCTAGTGTCAATGCGACATTAGAGACGGGCATGATCTCTAGGCAATTGATTCCCAAGTCGGCCAAATAATCTAGTCGATTGATGGTGCCGTCAATCCCGCCGCCGAACTCTTCAAGGTGAAGTTCGTAAACGACTAGGTCATTCACGATAGGCGTTTTCCAAGTTAACTCCTGGTTGCTCCAGGGATGTTCTTGATAACCCAGGGTGAATGCAGAAAGTTTACCGGTTCCAAATTCGCGGGCGAACGGATCCACAACCCAATCGAGCACTCCAACATTAGGATTATGTATTTCATAACGGTAAACATAAGTGCCCGGCTGGCCCCACATTGACCCATGAAGACCCGGCGTGTGAACGATGTCTACTTCACAAGACCAATAGTCGCCGTAGACCGGATCTACACTATGCTTTAGCTCAAATGCCAGTGGTGCTATTTCCTTCAGGAATTGATCATGTTCGTGAATCACTTTGACGAACACATGATTATTATCCCCAGCGGAAATCCATGGAAAGAACACACCGAATTGGATCTTTCCAGGGGTGATCTCACGTGCGCCTAATTGATTTAATGGCATTCGGTTCATAAGGTGACTCTCTGAAATAGTTACCACTAATCTAATTTTATTAAGCACTATAGAAGCATGAGGTTCTATTTAAGAAAATGCTATTTTTCTCGCTCGGTCAAATACGTTTATGTCTTCAAAAATATAGTCAAAAAAACCACGTTGAGTTTCAACTTCAACTTCGTTTAACTTAACTTTATGGTACTTTTGATGGGTAATAATTTTTTGGTCAATCAACGTATTTATCAGCTCAATTTTGTCGTACTCAGCTTGATAAGATCCATTGAAAAAAATCTCGGTTTTTAAATCTTCATTCTCAATATAACTGGTAGGAAGTTTGCCAATCCATTTTCGATTAAGAGGGCGTGATATGAAGATTTTTTCAGCAATGGTTGCCTCGCTCAAAATCACACCACGAAAGTAGCAACCATCGATAATACTGGAGTCCTCGAACCCGTATTGAAGGACCCACAAACCCTGTTTGACGTACTCAGGTTCAATATCTTTATAAAGGGTTCGCGTGCGATATGAACTTCGGTCTCCCGAGTTTTTCCCAAGCAACTGTTTCGCTTTATCGTTTAGATGAACGATTTCCATGCCTTGGATCGGATCGTAACTATTAAAAACTATTCCGATTCCGCATTGATTGAATGTGTCACTGATATCAATAAAGAGCTTTTCTGGAAAGCAAGGAATTAATTGACGGACAGGCAATTCACTCAAAACCTCACGGGTAAGGAATAGTTTTTTACCTTGCCGCATTTGTTGCAGAACTCGTTCAAATAAGCTGATGGTGTTCTTTGTCATGTCAAGCATGAATTCTGGAAATGCGGTCCGCATCATATCTGGCTTGCCGTACAGACCCATATAGAGCAAGTTCCAATCATGCTGACCGAACGGCTCGGTGCTTTTGATGAAATTCTCTAGTTCCTTCCGCAGGTAGTCGGGCGGCAAAGTATGCTGCCCAATAGCTTTGATGTATTGATATACCCACCAGATTTGTCCAGACGTGCATGTAATCAGTTCTGGTTTAATTTTTTTATCCAACGCCGCCTGAAGAAATCCAGCACCAAAGGCATTGTTGCCACCTAGACCGCCCATAGCGAAAGCGATTGATTTGGAATCTTCATTAATTTTTTGAGTTTCGTTCATGATTTTCATCCTAGAAATAAATTGATTAACTCGTAGTTGCTACGATAGCAACGTTACGGCATTGATTCTTAAAGCTCCCTAAAAGTAGCGTGGTGCGCTAGAAACAAAAAGATCAGTCATCTCCCGCGACCTTTATACGAGTTGCTCTCGTGCAGTCTGGCTGTCGTGGGATTGTCAGTATCCGCAACTCTATATTCTTGTTTTGATATTCCTGTTCTGCGCAGGTTTATTTTTTTATTTTGGTATGATTTATATCATTTTCAAGTCAAAGCATAACTTTAGATTGACATAAATTAAATAAGTATTTTGACTTGAAGACTACGGGTTTCTCTGGATGATCGCCGGTGCAACGGATCAACCTTACAAAAACTGCACCAACTGCTCCGGTATCTGCTCCACCTCCCGCTCCTCTCTCGGCCCCAGCGTGACCGCCGCCTCGCCCAGCTTGAGCCAGAACTGCACCACCACGGCGCCCCGGACGGCGACGAGATCGAGCCACGGCCCCAGTTCCGCCGCGCGGGCGTAGTGCAACCGCAGAATCCCGCCCCGGTAGCGGGCCGGGTTGTAGGTATCCACACTGTCCAGCCGCCCGGTCAGCGCCGGCCCCCGGCCCTCGGGCCTCTCCACCTCGCCCAGCAGGAAGTAGGGGCGGCTCTGGTCGATGCGGCTGAGAAGCTAGCGCAGCGTGTGGCCCCGCAGTTCCACTCGTTCCGCCACGACGTGGAGCGGCTCGCCCTGGATCAGGCGGGCCTTCAGCGGATACAGGTTGTGGTGGGTCGGACTCGGCCCCACCGCCCGCAGCGTCCCGTCCCGCTCCACGATCAGGCCGTTCTGCCAGACCCCGACCACCGGGAATTTCCCGGTAACCGGTTGCAGGGTCAGGTGGTCGGTCGTAGTCAGTTCCAGCACGTACCCGTGCGTGCCCGCCTGGCGCTGGTATTGCTCCCGCGCGATGGCGAAGTTCTGGAGCAGGGCCTGCAAGCCATCCCGAAAGCCGAGGTGACTGAGCGGATAGAGCGCCGCGTGGTGACCAGCAACGCGGACAGCAGGATCATCTCCCCCTTGCTGCCGACTTCCAGCCGCCAGTTCCGATTGCCCGGCGTCACCACCCGGATCGGCGAAGGCCAGAACAGGTCAATTCCCCGGATGTTGAGCATGTCCAGCCACAGGTGCGACCAGGCGCCGCCCATCACCGCCCAGAAATACAGCGGATTGAGCAGCCCCAACGGTGCGGCCAGCAGCGCGACCATAGCGAGGCCGAGCGCGGAATGGGTGAGCGTGCGGTGGCCGAAGCGCCGTTCCAGCGGCACGGAGATAAACCAGAACAGCCGCCCGATCTTGGCGGGCGGCAGGTCGATGTCCGGCAGTAGGCTGGCGACGGCGGCCAGCGCCCAACTGATCCAGTCCGGTTTGTAGTCGAACAGGGTCGCCCCGCCCAGGTAGAGGACGGAGACGAAGGCGACGTGGGTGCCCAGGGTCATGAGGGGATGTGTTCGCGAAACGGAACGAAGCGCATGCCCAGTCTAATGGCGATGCCGATGATGCGCGTCCGGGAAGTGGGCATGGCTGTGCGTCAGCGGCTCGTGGCGGTGCCAATGACGATGAGGGCCACCGGTCGGCGTCCGCTCGTCGTGCGAATGCTGGTGATGGGCATCATGGACGTGCGCGTGCGCGTGTTCCATGGGCTCGTGGGCGTGCGGGTGCCCATGCTGCTCGGTCAGGTGCAGCCAGACGCCCAGGGCCATTAGGGCGGCGGCGACGAGCAACTGGGCAGTGAGGGGTTCACCCAACAAGGGAACCGCCAGGGCCGCGCCGAAAAAGGGCGCCACGGAGAAATAGGCGCCGGTGCGGGCGGTCCCCAGATGACGCAGGCCGACCACGAACAGGGCGAGGCTCGCCCCGTAGGCGAGTCCCCCGACGAGCAACGCGCTGCCGAGCGTGGGAAGGGGCGGCCAAACCGTGCCCAGCCAGCACGCGAGCGCCAGATTGACCCCGCCCGCCGCCCAGCCTTTGAGCATGGCGATCCAGGTCGCGTCGGCCAGCGACACCTTGCGCGTGAGGTTGTTGTCAATCCCCCACGCCAAGCAAGCTCCCACCACGGCCAAGGCCGGCCAGAGGGTCGAGAAGCGGGCCTCGCCGGGCCAGCCGATCACCAGCGCCCCGGCCACGATGGCGGCCATGCCTAGCGCGATGCGCCGGTCGAAATTCTCGCGGAAGACGAACCACGCCAGCACCGCTGTCAACACCCCCTCGGCGTTGAGCAAAAGCGACGCGCCCGACGCTGGCATCCCGGTCAGTCCGAACATCAGGAGCACCGGTCCCACCACGCCGCCGGCGAAAATCGCCCCCGCCAGCCACCCCCATTTCTTCAGCGGTAGCTTCTCCGCCGGCGAAGGGCGTACAAGGCGGTACAGCGCCAGTCCTGCTCCAGACCCGAGGTAGAGCAGGCCCGCTAACAGCCAGGGGTGGATACTCGCCAGCAACCCTTTGGCCAAGGGCGTGCTACCCCCGAACAGCAGGGCGGCCCCCAAGGCCGCCATCACGCCCGGTTGGCGTAATCCCTGTTTCCAATCCATAGCGTCATCGCTCCTGTTTCTCAGTAGCCCGTGAGGTGTAGCGGACCGCGATCAAAAACGGTCAGGTGGATTCGGGGGCGTACCCTGGGCCGCTAATTCGCCTTCCCCGCGCCCCGGAACAGGAACACCCGGAGGCTGATGACCACTGCCGCCAGCATCCCGGCGAAGATGTACAGTTCGGTGTCTCCCGTTCCTATCGCCAGATCGCGCGCGCCGACCACCGAGGCCAGCGCCACGATCAGCACCGGGGTGAAGTCGAAGCAGCGCACCCCCGCCGCGTGGTGCGGCGCCCGCATCTGGCGCGGGTCCACCCGCCGCTCCTGGGCGGTCAGCGAGATGGAGGCATAGCACAATCCGGAGGCCGTCGCCGCTTTTTTATCCAGCCCGACCGATCATGCCAAGTCCGCGTCGTCGTTCGGGATTCGCAGCCGCGCCGGCGAAGTTATCCACCGCGACGGGGGATAAACTGGCCGGGTGGGCGCCGAGGGACGCGGGAACGCACGGGGCCGGATGCGGGACCGGGGTCGGCCCTCGAGCTTCCGGCGGAACGGGACACCTGCTGCAAACCGGCCGTGCTTGTGGAACACTAACGCCCGGTTCCCGCGTGAGTTCCGTAAATGCCCTACGAGATCAACCCTATTCTCGACCGGCTGTGCGCCGCCTTCCCGGCCGGTTTCAGCCGCACGGCCCCCAAGCCGCTCAAGATCGGCCTGGGCGAGGAAGTAATGGCCCTGGCCGGAGTGCATCCAGCCCTGGCCGACCTGAGCCGTACCCAGCTTCGCCGGGCGCTGCAAGTCTACACCGGCGCTGCGGCCTACCGTAAGGCGCTGGTCAAGGGCGGCCCCCGCTACGATCTGGACGGGCAACCGGTGGGGGAGGTCACGCCCGATCAGCAGGCCGACGCCCGGAGGCCCCGCGTTCCGAAAGCGCCCGCTGATGCTGACGCAACCGCGCCACCGAGGCCCCGCCATCCGCCACCCGCGCCCCGGCGCGATGAGAACGCCGAACAAGCCCTTTTGAAGGAAGTGATCGCTATGGCCGTTCCCGGCAAGCTCGATGTGACCCTGAAGATCAACCAACGGCCCCAGGCCAAACCCGCTACGGCGCAAACCGTGGTGTTCGCGGTGCAGGCCGAGGGACAAACGGTCGTGGTAGAACTGAAGAACAAGATGTGGAACAACCTGAAGACGGCGGCGGAGACCTATCCGCAGTGGGTGGCGGCAATCACCGGCCCGATGGGCGAGGCTGTTGAAGGCGGGTTCCGGCTGGTGAATCCCGCCGTGCAGGTCTTTGAGAAGAAAGCCAAGCCCGACGCGGCGGCCCCGCCTGCCCCGGAACCCAAAGCCCCGGAACCGCCTACGTCCCCGGCAGAGGGCTATGCCAGGATGACGCTGAAACGGCGAGTCTGAAAAAACCGGGCAGGCTCCCCGTGGGATGGCCTGCCCTGAAGTGCATATGGTGCTCTGGCGTATTGACCCAGAGACCTAATCATAGCCCGCGCGAGCGGGATTACCAGACTGGGGGAGTGATCCCTTGACCCTCCCCCACCTCACCCAACGAACGGAGTAACCCCATGACCCTGTGCCCCGTCGCTCTTGTGGCCGGCTGCCAGAAATGCCCCATCGTCGCCCTGTGCCCGTTGAAAGGCATCATCGGCGATTACCAGAAGCCGGAAGAGGCCCCGCCGCCGCCCGCTGATCGCCCCACGAAGGAGAAGCCATGACGGGGATCGGATGAACCCGCCGCGTCCGGGTTTATCGCAGGATGATCTGGCGGCCAATGCGCTACCGTTAGCGTCGGCGAATTCCTGCCCGCGCCGGAGACGGCGCGACGTGTAGGCGCGTGCTTCGGGAATGCCCCGCCCGCCGGCGATTCACGCACGTAGCGCGCCGTTTGCTGGCTGGCCAGCGCGAGCTGGCCGCGCCGCGAACGGGATCGGTCACCCAGCCGGCGTCATTTCGAGACGGTCCACGGTCAGGTCCAGAGACCGCTCGTCGTCTCGGCACACCCAATGCAGCAGAGTGCCCGGAGGGTCCGGCTTGGCCCGAAACCGCGCCAGGGCGTCCTGGTACTGAGCCTCGGTGGCGTGCGCGCGCCGAATGCGCGGCAGGTTGCGCCGGAGTCCAGCCATGTCGGCATCGCGACCGCGCCCGATGTCGGCGTTGAAGGTGGTGGCCGTGCCGTTGCCATCGAGGGCGAAGAAGAAAAACTCGCCGCTGTCCACCATCCGGGTGAGCACGGTGCGGACGATGGGGTGGTCCGGCCGGACCAGGAGGTGGTACCGGGCGAAGTCGTAGAACTCGAACGCAAAATGCACGACCGTGTACTGCGAGGTGCCGAGCAGCGCGTGGCCGAACCGGAAGCCGGCGGCGGTGACGGTGGGCGGGAGGATGGCGTCCGGGCGGATCGCCAGGAACCCGCAGGTGCGCCGTTGCACCTCGACCAGTCCGAGCGCGCCGCACGGCCAGGAACTCGTCCATGAACGCACCGTTCACCGTCAGCCGGGGCAACAAAGAGACAACATAGCTCATTGGTCAAGCGCCGCTTCGGGGGTGGATGCGGAAAGCATACGCCCGGTACTGCGGCGGAAGGAACGATCGGTGGGAGGCTTGGAGTTGGCTCACCGGGTCGTTTAACGCATATCCGTCGGTTCGTCTCGCCAAAGCGATCCGGGAAGGACAGCGGATTTTCGGAGCGGATGCACTCGCCGTGGAGGTCGGTTGTGCGTGGATGCCGGTGACGGGACGCTGGTCGGTAACCGGATGGCTTCGCCTCCCCACTCCCGCCGGTGGAGGAGGACTTCTGGTGCGGTCGCTCAGAACCGGCGGCGGAGACCGAGCACGACCGCATTCGATGCGCCATGTTCGGCCACCAGGCCGTAAACATTCGATCGGTGGTGCAGGCGGATGAAGCCGGACCAGGGTTGATCCGGCTGACTGAATTCCAGTTCCGCCACCCAATACAGCAACAGCTTGGCGCTGGAGCCGCTGCGGGCGACTTCCACAGCCGGCTCCTGGGTGGCATACGAGAACCCCAGGCCGAACCCCGCATGGGTCGGAAGCCAGCGATTCCAGGGCAACTGCATCCAGCGGGCCAGGACAGCGGCGTTGAATTCCCAGTGATCCTGATCGCCCACATGACGGACCACCTGGCCCTCGACATCGAACTCGGCCCAGTCCTCGAGGTGGGCGAAGCGCCGCGATAACATGACGCCCGTCAAATAGGCATCGGGGAACCTCACGTCATCCCCGAGGATAATTTGTTGCCAACCGTTTTCGGTCATTTGCCCGGCGAGCAGGCTGATGGCATGGTCGCCGGGCCGGGCGAGATCAGGGGCCTCAATCGGTTGAGCCACCGCTTCAGTGGCCAGCAATACAGCGGTGGCCCGCATCACCGCCGCCCAGCTCTTGCACTGCCTTTCAATTCGCCGCGTCATTCGTCATCCACCCAATGTGTTCCACCCCCCCGCGACCTGGTAGCGCGCCTAGGAGTCTGTCGGACATGGGGGACGAGGTTCGGATAGACTCACCGAAACGGGCTGAAGCCTGGAGCGAGGAGACCGACGGTGAGCCATCAGTTCCGC
>Ga0209507_1002543_pt1 | contig 12237 bp, 13 predicted proteins | sample AD_UKC028_MetaG_FD_184414 | JGI IMG/M metagenome (GOLD analysis project Ga0209507, IMG submission 184414) | Active sludge microbial communities of municipal wastewater-treating anaerobic digesters from USA - AD_UKC028_MetaG (SPAdes) (version 2) | ecosystem: Engineered > Bioreactor > Anaerobic >...
CACGCTGGCGGTCACGCCACTCCGGCGCCTCACCGGCTGGAACGAGCTTATCCGACTCCGGCGGCTCCTCGGCACTTTCGCCTTCTTCCTCGCGACGCTCCACCTGCTCACATACCTGGTATTCGACCAGTCCCTCTCGCTCGCCATGATCCGCAAGGACATCATGGAACACCCGTGGGTTACCGCGGGGTTCGCCGCCTGGGTCCTGATGGTGCCGCTGGCCCTGACCTCGACCGCCGGCATGGTACGTCGTCTCGGCGGCAAGCGGTGGCAGCGGCTCCACCTGCTGGTCTACCTGGCCGCGGCGGGCGGGGTCTTTCATTTCCTCTGGCTGGTCAAGAAGGACGCCACCACGCCGGAGCGATTCGGGCTGGTCCTCGTGGCGCTGCTCCTCATGCGCCTTCCCGCGTGGGCCGTCCGGGCGCGCGCTTGATTCGCCCCCGACCCCCCGCTAGCTTCCGCCCTCGATGCCCTCACGTTCCCCGCTGCTCGACGAACGAGCCATCGCGCGCACCCTGGCGCGCATGGCCGTTGAAATCGTCGAGCGATGCCAGGGAACGGAGGGCCTCTTGCTTGTCGGCATCCAGCGCCGGGGCGTGGAGCTCGCGGAGCGCCTCGGACGGCTGATCGAGGCCTCCGAAGGCGTGCAGGTGCCGCGCGGCAAGCTCGACATCACCCTCTATCGCGACGACCTCCAGACCGTGGGCGTCGGCCCCGTGGTCGGGGAGACGCACCTGCCCGGCACCCTCGACGGCCGCACCGTCGTCATCGTGGACGACGTCCTGTACACTGGCCGGACCATCCGCGCCGCCCTCGACGAACTCGCCGACTTCGGCCGCCCCAAGCGCATCCTCCTCTGCGTGCTCGTCGACCGCGGCGGGCGCGAACTGCCCATCCAGCCCGACATCGCCGGCCGGACCGTGCGGGTGGGCCCGGGGGAGCGGGTGGACGTCCTCATCTCCGAACTCGACGGCCGCGACGCGGTGGAGCTCGCCCGTGCCGACTGACGCCGCCTCGCTCGCCCTTGGCAAGGACCTGGTCGGGCTCGAGACGCTCAGCCCGGCCCAGCTCCGGTTCATCCTCGACACCGCCGAACCGTTCAAGGAAGTGAGCGAGCGCGCCATCAAGAAGGTGCCGGCGCTCCGCGGGAAGACGATCGTCAACCTCTTCTTCGAGGCCTCCACCCGGACCAGGATCTCGTTCGAGTTCGCCGAGAAGCGACTGTCGGCCGACACGGTCAACGTGGCGACCCAGGGTTCCTCGGTCTCGAAGGGGGAGACGCTGGTGGACACGGCGCGGAACCTCGAGGCGATGCGGATCGACATGGTGGTCATCCGCCACGGCTCCTCGGGCGCGGCCAAGTTCCTCGGCGACCGGATCGCCTCCAACGTGATCAACGCCGGCGACGGCAAGCACGAGCACCCCACCCAGGCGCTCCTCGATCTCCTGACCCTGCGCGACAAGTTCGGCCGGATCGAGGGGCTCAAGGTCGCCATCTGCGGCGACATCCTGCACAGCCGGGTGGCGCGGAGCAACATCTGGGGGCTGACCAAGCTCGGGGCCGAGGTCGGCGTCTGCGGTCCGCCATCCCTCCTGCCGCGCGACATCGAGGAACTCGGCGTCACCATCCTGCCGCGCATCGAGGACGCGATCGCCTGGGCCGACGCGCTGAACGTCCTACGGCTGCAGCTCGAGCGGATGCAGGCAGGGTTCATCCCGTCGCTCCGCGAGTACAACCGCGTCTTCGGCGTCACCCGGGACCGCCTGGCGCGGGCCCCGAAGGACCTGGTCATCCTGCACCCCGGACCGATGAACCGCGGCGTCGAGATCGACAGCGACGTCGCCGACGGCGAGCACAGCGTCATCCTGCCCCAGGTCACGAACGGCGTGGCGGTGCGGATGGCGGTGCTCTACCTGCTGGCCGGCGGCACCGGGGCCGTCGCCGCCGCGGCACGAGGTGAGGCAGCGTGACATCCATCCTGATTCGCGGCGGCCGCGTCATCGACCCCTCCCGGGGCACCGACGGCGTCGCTGACGTCCTGGTCGAAGGCAACACGATCGCCGCCGTGGGCCGGGGGATCGAGGCTCCCGACGGCGCGCAGGTCATCGACGCCACGGGGAAGGTCGTCGCCCCCGGGCTGATCGACCTCCACGTGCACCTCCGCGAGCCCGGCCAGGAGGACCTCGAGACGGTCGCGTCCGGCGCCATGGCGGCGGCCGCCGGCGGATTCACCGCTGTCTGCGCCATGCCCAACACCGACCCGGTCACCGACAACCAGGCGGCGGTGGGCTTCATCGTGAGCCAGGCCCAGCGGGCGGGAAAGGCGCGCGTCTACCCGATCGGCGCCGTGACCCTCGGCCAGCGGGGCGAACAGCTCGCGGAATTCGGCGAGCTGGTGGGTGCCGGGGCGGTGGCGGTCAGCGACGACGGCAAGCCGGTCGGCTCCAGCCACATGATGCGGACGGCGCTCGAGTACGCCCGGACCTTCGGCATCCCGGTCGCCAATCACTGCGAGGAGATGAGCCTGGCGCAGGGCGGCGCCATGCACGAGGGGCTGGTCAGCACACGGCTCGGGCTCAAGGGGATTCCCGCCGCGGCGGAAGAGATCATGGTGGCGCGCGACATCATCCTCGCGGAACTTACCGGGGGCCACGTCCACCTCTGCCACATGTCCACGCGCGGATCGGTGGAGCTCATCCGGCGGGGCAAGGAGAAGGGCGTCCGGGTGACTGCGGAGGCGACGCCGCACCACTTCTCCCTGACGCACGAGCGGTGCGAAGGGTACGACACCAACGCCAAGATGAACCCGCCCCTCCGCGAGCACGAGGACGTCGAGGCGATCCGGCAGGGGCTCAAGGACGGCACCATTGACGTGATCGCCAGCGACCACGCCCCGCACCACTACGACGCCAAGGAGCGGGAGTTCGACAACGCGCCGAACGGCATCATCGGGCTGGAGACCGCGCTCGGCGTGGCCATCCGGGACCTCGTGGAATCGGGCGTGCTGTCCCTGCCGGCGCTGATTGACCGGATGAGCACCCGGGCCGCTCGGATCTTCAACCTGCCCGGCGGCACGCTGGCCGTCGGCGCGCCGGCCGACGTGGTGGTCCTCGACCCGACCGAGCGCTGGATCGTGCGCCCGGAGAGCTTCCGGTCGAAGAGCCGGAACACCCCGTACGCCGGCGCCGAACTGGTCGGGCGCGCCCACCAGACGGTGGTGCGGGGTCGGATCGTCTTCGACATCCGCACCGCCTGACCCGGACCGGGGGCTCGGCGGGGTTCCCCCGGCCTAGCACCGCGTTACATTTGGCTCTTCCGGCGTTTGCCGTCACGAGAGGGAAGTCCGACCATGGCCAAACCGACCCCCCCATCGGCCAATCCGATCGACGCGCTGCTCGAGGAGCGGGCCCGTTTCCAGACCTGGCTGACGCGCCTGGATTCGGCCGGCTCCGACGCGCCACCCGCCGTGCGCGCCAAGATCCGCGGCGATTACCAGCAGCGGCTCGACCAGGTCATCGAGTTGTTGCGGAGCCACGCTGCCTCCGTGGCCGAGCAGCTGGCGACGCTGCGGGTCCGCCAGGACGACCTGGCGGGGCAGGAGGAGAAGGCGCAGGAAACGCTCGCCGAGGCCGAGCTCCGGCATGCGGTTGGCGAGTACGAGGAATCGGAATGGGAGCGGGTCCGCGGCGGGAGCGAGCGGCTTCTCATCGACGTGCGCGAGGAACTGGCCCGGGTGAGCGATGAGATCACGCGGCTCGGCGAAGTCCAGGCGCTGATCGCCGCCACACCGGAGGCGCCGCCCGAGCCGGAGCCCGAGCCCGAACCCGAACTGTCGCCGACGGCTGCGGGAGACGAGGACCCAGGCGACGACTGGGAGCCCCTCATCCCGCTCGCCGAGGCCCCGGCGCCCCCGCCGCCCAGCGCACCGCGGTTCACGCCCCGGGGCGCGTCGAGGACGTCCGAGCCCACGCCGCCCCGCACCATCCCGTTTCCGCCGCGCGCCGAACCCTCGCCGGACGATCTGGCGTTCATCAAGTCGATGGCCGACGAGCAGCCCACCACGAAGCGGCCCAGCGGCGCCGCGCCGCGCGTCAGCGATGCAGGCAGCAAGCCGACGGAGGAGCCGCCACGGGTCGTCCCCGGAAACGAGCGGCCCAGCCAGGCCGCCGTCCCCAAGACCCTGAAGTGCGGCGAGTGCGGAACCCTCAACCGGCCGACGGAGTGGTACTGTGAACGGTGCGGGGCGGAACTGGCCGCACTCTGACGAGGCGGGGGACTGAACGAGAACGGGGCCCGGCAGAATTGCCGGGCCCCGTGTCGTTGCGGCGCGGTGCGAGCGGCTCAGGCCTTGGCGGCGGCGGCCTTGGCGAGGCGGCTCTTCTGGCGCGCGGCGGTCTTGGGGTGCACCAGGTTCTTCCGCCCGGCGCGATCGAGCAGGCTGGCGGCCTCGGACAGGGCCTTGCTGGCCTCGGCCTTGGTGCCGGCGGCGCGAACCTTCTTGACGGCGGTGCGCAGCTCGCTCCGCTGAGCCTTGTTGCGGGCGGTGCGAACCTTGGTCTGGCGCATGCGCTTCTTGGCGGACTTGATGCGGGGCACAGCGGACCTCTCTGAAACGGTGCGGCGGGAGGGCCCATCCCCCCCATCATTTGCAAGCGCGAATAGTAGCCGAGCCCCTGCGCAAGGTCAAGCAGCACGGTGCTTTGACTTGCCTCCGACCGGGGTGTATTCTTCCCCGCGCCGTCATCGGCGCCACACCCGGTCCACCCCACCTTCGATCCGGACGACGGTTGGAACAGCCTGCCGCCCTCACCTTGCCTGACCCGCCGACTTCGGCGTTGGGTGCCTCGCCGGCCTTCGTGGTCGAACTCGAGGCCTTTTCGGGCCCCCTCGACCTCCTGCTGCACTTGCTCCGGGAGGAAGAGCTCGAGATCGCGGACATCCCGATCGCCCGGATCGCCGACCAGTTCCTCCTGGTCATCCATGACCTGGGGCTGAACCAGGCGGCCGATTACCTCGAGATGGCGGGGCGCCTCCTTCGGCTGAAGGCGCAAATGCTCCTGCCGCGCCGGAGCGAGGAAGACGGGTGGGAAGATCCGCGCGCGGAGCTGGTCCGACGCCTCCTCGAATACCAGCAGATCCGCGAAGTGGCGCTCTGGATCGGGCGCGCCGCGGAGCGGCGTGCCGACCAGTACGCGCGCGGATTTCTCCCCCCGCCCCCGGACCTCCCGCCGCTTCCCCTGCAGGTCGACTTGGTGGAGCTGCTGCAGGCGGTGCAGCGGGTCATCGAGGGGATCCCCGCGCCCGTCCTGCACCGCGTGGTGGCACGGCCGCTCGACGTCGAGGGCGCCACCCGCCGCCTCTTCTCCCTGCTCGAGGAGAAGGCGGAGTTCGGCTGGTACGAGGCGCTGGGGCCCGCGCCGACCATCACCGACGTACTGTCCACGCTCCTGGCGCTGCTGGAACTCGCGCGCCGCGGCACCGTTTCCCTGACCCAGGCGGCTGCGTTCGCGCCTATGGTGATTCGCCGTGACTCCTCTCGCCCAGCTGATTGAAGCCGCGCTGTTCGCGGCCGCCCGCCCGCTCACCGCGGAAGAGCTGTGCGTGCTCGATCCCGACGCGTCGCTCGCCGACGTGCGGACCGCGCTGGAGCAGCTGCGCGAGGTGTACGACTTCAGCCAGCACGCCATCGAGCTCGTCGAGATGGCGGGCGGCTTCCAGCTCCTCACCCGGCCGGCGTTCGCGCAGGCGCTCGAGCGGGCGCAGTTCACGGTGCGGGCGTCCAAGCTGACCGCTGCCGCCCTGGAGACGCTGTCCATCATCGCCTACCGGCAGCCGGTCGGGCGGAGCGAAATCGAGGAAATCCGCGGCGTGTCGGCCGGCGGTGTGCTGCGCTCGCTCCAGGAGCGGGGGCTGATCGAGGTGGTGGGGCGGAGCGAGGCGCTCGGCCGGCCGCTCCTCTACGGCACCTCGCCGATGTTCCTCGAGCTGCTTGGGCTCAAGGACCTGAGCGACCTGCCGCGGGCGGAAGAGCTGAGCATCGCCATCCAACCGGCGCGGCCGCTCACGCCCGACGCTGAAGACGCCGCCGCGTACGTCCCGGCCGAGTCATGAGTGAAATGCGGCTGCAGCGCGCGCTCGCGCGCGCGGGGATCGCGTCACGCCGCGCCGCGGAGGAACTAATCCGCGCCGGCCGCGTACGGGTGGATGGCAAGGTGGCCGAGCTCGGGAGCAAGGTGGACCCGGACCGGCAGAAGATCACCGTCGGCGGCAAGGCGGTGCAGGTGGTCTCCCGGCGCTGGCTCGCGTTCCACAAGCCGCTCGGCGTCGTCACCACCGCAAGCGACGAGGAGGGCCGCCGCAACGTCCTCGAGTTCATCCGGGACCCCGCCGGCCTCACGTACGTGGGGCGGCTCGACGTCATGACGACGGGGCTGCTCCTGCTCACCACCGACGGCGAGGCAGTCCACCGGCTCACGCATCCCAAGTACCGCGTGCCGCGCCGCTACACCGCGCTCGTGCATGGCCGCTCCGCCGCGGAGCTGGAAAAGCTGGTGCGCGAAAAGGTAGTCGTGGACGGCCGGCCGGTCATCGCGCAGGAAGTGCGGGTACGTCCCGGCAAGGAAGGGCGCTGCATCCTCGACGTCACGCTCACGGAAGGTCGCAACCGGATCGTGCGGAAATGGTGCGAGGAAATGGGGCTCAAGGTCGAGCGCCTCGCCCGGCTCTCCTACGGCCCCGTGCGCCTCGGCGACCTGCCCGTGGGACGGTCGCGACCGCTGACGCCCCGCGAGGAGGCCGCCATCTACAAGACCATTCGGCTCGACCCGTCCGGCGACTGACCGGCACGCCCGCCCGCGCGGACCACCCCCCGGAGGAGTACGCATGACTGCCCAGCAGGCGCCCACCCCCAGCCCGACCGCGGAACGCCTCCCTCTCGTCGTCAAGGAGGTCGGCCTCCGCATCGTCGGACAGGACCTGATGATCGAGCGGCTCCTCATCGGGCTCCTGACCGGCGGACACGTGCTCCTCGAGGGCGTCCCGGGGCTCGCCAAGACGCTCGCGGTGCGCTCCCTTTCCGAGATCATCTCCGCCACCTTCTCCCGCATCCAGTTCACCCCCGACCTCCTGCCGGCCGACGTGATCGGGACGATGGTCTTCGACCAGAAGAACCAGGAGTTCCGGGTCAAGAAAGGGCCGCTCTTCGCCCAGATCATCCTGGCCGACGAGATCAATCGCGCCCCCGCCAAGGTGCAGTCCGCGCTGCTGGAAGCGATGCAGGAAAAGCAGGTGACGATCGGCGGCGCCACCTTCCACCTCACCGAGCCATTCCTGGTACTCGCCACCCAGAACCCGATCGAGAACGAGGGGACCTACCCGCTGCCCGAAGCGCAGCTCGACCGCTTCATGCTCAAGGTCCGCGTCGGTTACCCGACGCGCGACGAGGAGCGGGAGATCCTCCTCCGGATGGCCGGCGGCACGCCGATCCCGGTCCGGAAGCTCCTCGACCCCGCGGCCATCATGGCGGCGCGCGCCGAGATCGCGGGCCTCTACGCCGACCAGAAGGTGCTCGACTACCTGGTGGACGTCGTACGCGCCACGCGCGAGCCGGGCGCGGTCGGCCTTGGCGAGCTGAAGCCGCTCATCGCCTGGGGCGCCTCCCCGCGCGCATCCATCGCGCTGGCGCAGGCGGCGCGCGCGCACGCCTTCCTGCGCGGGCGCTCGTACGTGGTGCCGGAAGACGTCCGCGCGCTGGCGCCCGACGTGCTCCGGCACCGCGTCGTGCTCACGTTCGAGGCCGAGGCCGAGGACGTGGACGCCGACGTGGTCATCCAGCGGGTCCTCGCCGCGGTGCCCGTCCCGTGAGGATCGGCGCCCCCGCCTGGAGGCGCCTCCCGACATGACGCTGGTGTCCCAGGAAGTCCTCAAGCAGGTCAAGACGATCGAGCTTCGCACGCGCGGGCTGGTGTCCTCGCTTTTTGCCGGCGAATACCGCTCGACCTTCCGCGGGCAGGGGATGGAGTTCGCCGAGGTGCGCGCCTACGAAATCGGCGACGACTACCGCACCATCGACTGGAACGTCTCCGCCCGCCTCGGCAGCCCCTACGTCAAGACGTTCACCGAGGAGCGCGAGCTCACCGTGTTGCTCGTCGTGGACCACTCCGGGTCCACCCGGTTCGGCGAGCCCCGCACGAAGGCTGGGCTGGCCGCGGAGGTGGCGGCGGTGCTGGCCCTCGCCGCCGCCCGCCAGAGCGACCGCGTGGGGGCGCTCCTCTTTTCCGACCGGGTGGAGCAGGTGATCCCGCCGCGGAAGGGGCGGCGCCACGCGCTCCGCGTCATCCGGGACCTCGTCGCCTTCGAATCGGTCGGGAAGGGCACCGACCTCGCCGCCAGCCTCACCTACGCCGTGCGTCTCCTCAATCACCGCAGCATCGTCGTGATCCTCTCCGATTTCCTTGCCCCCAACTGGGAGCGCCCGCTACAACGGCTGGCCGGGAGGCACGAGGTGGTGGCGGTGACGGTGGACGACCCCCGGGAGCGCGCACTCCCGCCGTCGGGCTGGCTCGACCTTCAGGACGCGGAGTCCGGGCGGCGGGTGATGATCGACGCCGGGAACCGGGAGGTCCGGGGCCGGCTCGCGAGCCTGGCGGAGCGGCGGGCGGAAGAGCGGCGTCGCAGCCTCGCCGCCGCGGGCGTCGATCACGTGGCGCTGGTGACGGGACAGGACTACGCCCTGCCGCTCCGGCGCGCCTTTGCCCTCCGCGCCAGGCGCCAACGCCGGTGATGTCGGCGCTCCTCTTCCTCGCCCTGCTCCAGGCGCCCCTCCCGCAGGTCGGGGACACCATCTGGCTGGTCCGGACCATCCCGGCCCCGATGGGACGGGTTGCACGGGTGGCGCCCTGGAACCCCGAGGGCACGGTGGAGGCGCTGGGTCCCGGGATCCTGGTGCGTCGGGGCGATTCGCTCGAAGTGCGCTATCCGGCGGTGGGGTGGCTTCCCGGCTCGCACGCGGTGGAAGTGCCGGGCCCGATCCTCGTCTCGCCCGACGGCACCACCGATTCGCTTCCGCCGGCCACGTTGACGGTCACGGTGGCCAGCGTGTTGCCCGACTTGCCCGCGGATTCCCTCCCGGCCCCGCAACCGGAGGCCGCCCCGATCCTCCGGCCGATCCGGACGGGCGTTCCGGTGGTCGTCCTGCTGCTTGGCGCCACGCTGCTGCTGATCCCGGTCCACTACTGGTGGCGGCGGCGCGGCCGGCCGATGACCGCGCCGGAAGTGGCACCGCCGCCTGCGCCGCGGGATGCCCCGCTGGACGACTGGATGGCCGCCGGTGAGCCGCGGGCCGCGATTGCGGCCGTCGCCGCACGCCTCCGCGCCGCGGCTGCGTCGCACCCCTCGCCCGAGGCGGCAGACCTGCTCGACGCCATGGACCGCGCGCTGTTCGGCCCCGGGGACGCCGCGTCGGCACGGACGATGGCCACCGAGGCGCTCGCGCTCGCCGCACGGCTGGAGCGGACGGGAACGAGATGAGCCTCGCGCGCCCCCTCCTGCTCCTCCTGCTGCTCCCGCTGGTCTGGTGGTGGTGGCGGCGCCGGCATCCGTCGCCCGGGCTGCCGTACAGCGACGTCTCCCTCCCCGCCGCGATGGGCGGTCCGCCGTGGTGGCTGCGGCTCCCCCCGATCCTGCGCACGCTGGCGCTCGCCTGCTTCATCGTCGGTGCCGCGGGTCCGCGCGTCGGCGGCAGCCGGATCGAGATGAAGAAGGAGGGCATCGCGATCGTCATCGCGATCGACATCTCCAGCAGCATGTATGCGGAAGACTTTGCGCCGTCAAACAGGCTGGAAGTGGCCAAGCTCCGCGCGATCGATTTCATCCGGGGCCGGAGCGCCGACCGGATCGGCCTGGTGGCGTTCGCCGCCGAGGCGCTCACCCAGGTGCCGATCACGCTCGATTATCCGGTCCTCGAGCAGGCAGTGACGGACCTCCGCATCGGAAGCCTCGAGGATGGCACCGCCATCGGCACCGGGTTGGCCACGGCCGTGAACCGACTCCGGGACGCCCCTGAGAAGTCCAAGGTCGTGCTCCTGCTCACCGACGGCGTCAATAACCGGGGCCTGATTGATCCCCGCACAGCGGGTGCGACCGCCGCCTCGTTCGGCATCCGCGTCTATTCCATCGGCGTGGGAACCGAAGGCGAGGCGCCGATCCCCACCGGCCGAAGCGCCACCGGCCTGCGCTACGAAGTCCTCCCCGTTCAGATCGACGAAACGCTGTTGAAGGAAATCTCGGCCGCCACGGGGGGCAGGTATTTTCGCGCTACCGACAGCGAGTCGCTCGCCCGCATCTTCCGTCAGATCGACGGTCTCGAAAAGACGCCGGTCCAGGTGACCCGGTACCTCCATTACGAGGAGCTCACCAAGCCGCTGGCGATCGCCGGGCTCCTGCTGCTGACCCTCGAGCTCGGCATGGCGGCCACCGTGGCGGTGCGGATCCCATGATCTTCGACTCGACGTGGCTTCTGGTCCTCGCCCCGCTGTTGGGTGCCGCCGGCGCCGCACTGGCCTGGTGGGGCCGCCGCCGCCGGATCGACGCGACCACTGCGTGGTCCCCGGTGCTCGGGACGACGGCGGCGCTGCGCGGCCGGAGCGGTCCCTGGCTGGTCGGCGTCGCCGTTCTCTGCGGCGCGGTGGCGGTGGCCGGCCCACGCGGCGGGCGCACCTCGGTCAAGACGGAGGCGCGCGCGCTCAGCCTGGTCATCGCAACCGACATCAGTCGCTCCATGCTGGCGGAGGACGTCCTGCCGAGCCGGCTCGGCCGCGCCAAACGGGAGGCGCGCCGACTGGTGCAGGACCTCGACGGCGACCGGCTGGGCCTCATCGCCTTCGCCGGCCGGAGCTACATCCTCACGCCGCTGACCGTGGACGGGGGGGCGGTGTCCCTCTACCTCGATGGTCTCGACCCCGACCTCGCGAGTGAAGGGGGAACCGACCTCGCCGCCGCCCTCAACCAGGGGCTGGAGTTGCTCGAGGCGACGTCGGAAATCTCCGACCGGGTGCTGGTGGTCTTCACGGACGGGGAGACGCACGACTCCCTCTCCGCGGTGGAGGACGCGGCCGCGGCCATCAAGAAGGCGGGGATCCGGCTGATCCTGGTGGGCGAGGGGACCCCGGTGCCGGTCAAGATCCCCATCCGCGACCCGTCCGGCCGCCTGATCGAGTACAAGCTGGACCAGGACGGACAGGTGGTCGAGACCAGCCTGCGCGAGTCGGTGCTGCGCGCGGCGGCGGATGCCGCCGGCGGGACGGTGGTCCCGGCTTCGCTGTCCGACCAGGCGGGGGCGGTTCGCGAAATCGTGGCCGCGTTCAAGCGCAGTCCGAGCACGGAGAGCCGCGCCGCCGATTTGCGCCCGATGGGATGGCTGCCCCTCCTGATCGGGACGCTCGTGCTGCTGGGCCAGACCCTCCTGCGCCGCGGCGCCTCGCTGGTCGTCCTGGCCCTGGCGGTGGCCCTCCCCTCGATGGCCGCCGCCCAGCGGCCCTCGGCCGGCGCGCGCGCCCTCTCCTCTGGCGACCCGACCGCCGCCGCCGGCGCCTTTCTCCAGGAGGCGCGGGGCGGGGTCCAGCGCGACACCGCGTTCTACAACGCCGGCACTGCCGCGCTCCGTGCCGGCGACCTGAAGGTCGCCCGGCGCGCCTTGCTGGAGGCGGCCCGGAGCACTGATCCGGGGCTCCGGTACCGATCGCTGTACAATCTCGGCGTCGTCGATCTCCGCGCCGCCCAAGCCGATTCGAGCCTGCGCGACACCCTCGTCGGCGAGGCGATTTCCCACCTGCGCGAGGCGTTGCTGCTCGAGCCGGCATCGGAGCGCGCCAAGTGGAACCTCGAGCTCGCCGAGCGGATGCGCCCTCCGCCTCCGCCGTCGAGCGGGGGAGGGCAGAAGCCTCCGCCCCCGCAGGGCGGGCAGCAGCCGAAGCCTCCGCAGCCGCAGAACAACCAGAATCGCGGCCTCACGCGGGAGCAGGCCGAGCAAATCCTGAACTCCGTGGAGCGCGAGGAGCGCGCCACTCGGAATCGACAGCTCGACCGGCTGGCCGGTGGCATGGGAGGGGCCAAGGATTGGTAGTCACCTTCCTGGCGCTCGCCATGCTCCAACAGGCTCAGCCGCCCGAGTTGACCGTCACCCTGGACCGCGACGAGGTGGCCGTGGGGGAGGAGGTCCTCCTCACCATCCGCACGCG
>Ga0209507_1002552_pt1 | contig 12211 bp, 7 predicted proteins | sample AD_UKC028_MetaG_FD_184414 | JGI IMG/M metagenome (GOLD analysis project Ga0209507, IMG submission 184414) | Active sludge microbial communities of municipal wastewater-treating anaerobic digesters from USA - AD_UKC028_MetaG (SPAdes) (version 2) | ecosystem: Engineered > Bioreactor > Anaerobic >...
AGTTCCGCGATCGGGGAGTAGTGCACCGGGAACGGCCCGAAGAGCCGGCGGACCGGGAGCAACAGCACCTTGTAGATGACGTCGATGGGCGGCAGGGTGATCAGCGCCACGACAGGTGCGTTCAGCCACCCCAAATTGTTCTGCACCTGGTCCAGCGAGGACGCGCTGATGATCGTGTGCAGTCGCTGCGGGTCGTAGAGGTAGAACCCGCCGGTGGCGCCGTTCCGGTTCCAGCCACCCCACCCGCCCATGTAGGTCAGCGTGAAAGGCGGGACGTTGCCGGTCTCGGCGTGGCTGACGATCCCCGCGAACGGCGATTGCGACGCCGGGTACCCGGAGCGGATCGGGAGGACGAACCAGGCCCAGTCCCGCCGATACTCCGGGTCGGCGTACACCTGGGTGTAGATCCGTTCCCAATCCGGCAGGAGCTTGACCCGTCCGACCGAGTCGAAGGGCTCCACGTAATCGGGGAGCGGGGCGCCCCCGGTCAGGTAGGCCTGGTGATCGAACTCCTTCAGCACTTGCTCGGCGGCTTCCGCGGGGCCGATGCCGGAGTAGATCCCGACGAACGGATAGGTGCCGTGCCCGTCCTGGTTATGGGCGCCGGGGGAATACAGGAACAGGTCGAGGCCCTTGCTGTCGGCACCGATGTAGGCGATGGGGTGGGTGTTGACCTTCGTTTCCGCACTGTCGGCCCAGGCGCGGTACCGGACGATGGCGTCCATCTCGGCGGCGCCCGCGCGCCCGTTGGCCAGGGCCTTGGACTGCCGACGCCATTCGTCGCGCGGGGCATAGGCATTCGGCGCGCCGAAGGACACCGGCATCACGTTGTAGTGGAAGTAGTAGTCGATGCGACGGATCACGAGGGGATCCTCGCCGTCGAGCTGGTCCGGGCCGCGGCGGAGGAGCTCCTCCACCTGGGCGGCGGTCTGGGGCGCGGTCACCTGCGACATCGGGCTGATGACGACGTTGATGTGCTCCCAGTCCCCCTCGTGCTTGTTCCCGGCGTCGTTGAAGGGGTAGAAGAACCAGTACTGCAGGACGAACTCGTAGCGCGGCTCCCGGCTGCCCGCGCCATCGACCGGGGCGATGAAGGGGTGCACGTAGACCGAGATCGCCGGATCGTACTTCCGCTGCAATCGGCCCGTGGCCGGGTCCAGGAAAGCCGCCTTCCAGGTGGCGGGGTCGAACCCGGGCCAGTTCCAGTAGAGCACCGAGAAGGGGTCGTAGTCCGGGTCGACGGCGGCGGTATTGAAGGACTCGGCCAGCGGCTGGTTGGGGTCGAATTCCCGGAGCAGCTGCAGCACGCGGCAGTCCTCGATCGGCGTCTCCAGGCGGAGCAGGGCCAGCAGACTGTCGCGGGACACGGTGCCGGCGGGGCAGGGGCGGGAGCCGAGCGACGCGAAATCCACGGTCTCGGTGCCGAGCAGCTGGGCGCCGGCGTAGGTGTCCCAGCGATCGATGGTGAGCAGGGTGGCGCCGCTGATCTGTTGCGCCTGCTGCATGTCGAGCGGCACCAGCCCGGTGTTCCGGATCATGAAGGGTGAAAAGCGCACGCCCAGCGCCTGCAGCAGCCGGCCGCGGCCGTCCTCGATCCCGTCCCGGGGGGCCTCGTCGACCACGGCGGGGCCCATCGGGGGGCCGTACAGTCCGAAGACGCTGTCGGCCACGGTCTGCCGGATGATGCGCGGGTAGGAGAGCGGGACGTACTTGAAGTACTCCTGCTTGGTCATCTCGGCGGTCTGGGCGTGGAGCGGGGCAGCCAGCGCGAGGGCAGCGGCGACGACTCCGGCAAACAGCGGGATGCGGGCGGACGACGTCATTGCGTGGCGCCTTTCAGTCCTTCAGGAAGTACTCCACCGTGCTCACCACGCGCACCTTCTTGGCGATCTGCCCCTGCTCCTGGATCCCCGGCGCCTGGTCCCGTGCCAGGATCTCAAAGACGCCCTGATTGGCGCGTCTGATGCCGCCGAGGTGGCTCTTCGAGTCGGTGGCGAACTGGTCGGCCGATTCACGAGCCCGCGCCGTGGCCTCCGCGATCATCGCCGGCTTCAGCTCATTGAGGCCGGAGTAGACGAAGGTCGGTCCGCCCATCCCATACTCGGCGCCGGACGAGAAGACGACGCCGGCCTGCACCAGTTCGCCCACCTTCTGGCTCGCCGCAAGCACCTTGGCGGGCTCGCTGCTCCGCACCATCAGCGTCTGGTTGATGACGTAGCGGGTGACGACGTCGGAGTTGCGGTACTGGTTGGTGAAGGCGTCCGTCACCGAGAATGACTGCAGCTCGGTCAGCGCGGTGTCGATGCCCTGGCGGGTCAGGAACACCCGCACCTGCTGCAGCTGCGTCTCGAGCCGGGCGTAGGCGCGGCCGAGGTCATTGTCGCTCACCACGATGCGCAGGGGCCAGAGCGCCAGGTCGGCCTGCGCATCGCGCTCCGAAATGCCCTTCACGGTCACGTAGCGGTCCGCGGTCCGGCTCCGCGCCAGCCCCGCGCCGGCCAGCCACCCGGCGGCCGCCAGGCCCAGCGCCAGGACCAGGGCGCCTGAGACGATCGGTTCGAGCTTCTTCACGAGTTGCTCCAGTTGATTGTTGCTTCCCCGCTTTCCCGCGTCCCCGCTGCCTCGCTGAATCCTCACCCCCTGTCCCCCTCTCCACCATGTGGAGAGGGGGGACGCCGGTCAGACCTCCAGCTGCGCCTCGATTTCCTGTCGCCGCAGCAATTCCCAATACCGTCCGCCGGCCGCCAGCAGGTCGGCGTGGACGCCCTGTTCCACCACCGTGCCGCGATCGAGGACGATGATCCAGTCGGCGTCGCGCACCGCCGCGAGGCGATGCGAGATGATCACGCTCGTCCGTCCGGCCAGCGCGTCGCGGAGCCCGGCCAGGATCCGCGCCTCGGTGTGCGCGTCCACCGCGCTCAGGGCGTCGTCGAGGATGAACACGGGGGGATCCTGCGCCAGCGCCCGCGCGATGGCGGCGCGCTGCTTCTGGCCTCCCGAAAGATTGATACCCCGCTCACCGAGCAGGGTGTCGTAGCCGTTCGGCAGGTCGGGGAGCGCCTCGGCCAGCTGCGAGACCTCGGCCACCCGCTCCAGCCGGCCGTCGTCGGGCGCGCCGAGGAGGACGTTCTCCCGCACGGTGGCGCTGAAGAGAAAGGTCTCCTGCGGCACCACGCCGAGGTTCTGCCGCAGCTCCTCGAGCGAGATGGTGCGGACGTCGAGGCCGTCGAGGAGGACGCGACCCTTGTCGGGGTCGTAGCTCCGGGCCAGCAGTTCGGCCACCGTGGACTTGCCGGAGCCGGTGGCGCCGACGATGGCCAGCGACTGCCCAGGCCTGACCTCAAATGAGACGTCCTGCAGCACCCAGCCGCGGTCCTCGGCGCCCGGGTACTTGAACCAGACCCGCTCCAGCGCGACGCTCCGCGCGCCGCGACGCGGCGGCAGCAGGGCGGGGTTGGTAGGCGAGGTGATGGCGGGCCGCTCGTGGAAGATCGCGTTGATGCGCCCCATGGCGGCTTCTCCGCGCTGCACCAGCGTCACCGCCCAGCCGAGCGCGATGAGAGGCCAGGCGAGCATCATGAGATACACGCCGAACGCCACGTACTCGCCGACGCTGACCGTGCCCGCCATGACCAGGCGTCCGCCGACCGCCAGCACCACCACGCCGCCGAGCCCTGCGAGGAGCGCCAGCAACGGGTGAAAGGCGCCCTGTGCCTTGGCCAGCGAGATGTTGCGGAGCCGGTACTCGTCGTTGAGCCGTCGAAACTCCGCGGTCTCCGCCGCCTCCTGGCGGTATGCCCGCACGATGCGGAGGCCGGAGAGATGCTCGTGGACGTGGGTGGTGATCGTCCCGAACTGGTCCTGGATGGCCAGGGTGCGGATGTGGATCCGCTGGCCCAGCGAGATCATCACCACGGGGAGCCCGAGGAGCGGCAGCAGCGCCAGCGCCGTGAGCCGGGGGCTCATGGAGAGCATGGCGGGGAGCACCATCGCGACGCGCACCGCCGTGTCCACCATGTACATCAACGCCGGGCCGGCCGCCATCCGCGCGGCGAGCAGGTCGTTGGTCGAGCGCGCCATGAGATCGCCGGTGTTCGAGCGATCGTAGAAGGAGGGCGAGAGCCGCTCGAACTGGCGGAAGAGGTCGTTCCGGAGGTCGTACTCGACCCAGCGGCTCCCGCTGTTGAGGAGCTGCCGCATCCCGAACCGCGCGGTACCGCCGAGCAGGGTGACCCCGACCAGGAGGAGGGCGGCCCGCGCGACGGCGGCGTCGCCGGCCCCGCTGTCGATCAGGTTGATGCCCCGTTCCAGGATCTTGGGGCCGAGCGTGATGAGCGCGTTCGAGATCACCACGCATGCCAGGCCGACGGCGTAGGTGGACCTGTATTTTGTGAGGTAGGGCACAAGCGCCCGGAGGGACTTCAACATATATTTCGGGTTACCATGTGATGCAATTTCGTCTGGTGCAGTCGCACCGGGCAAGCCGTCTCAACAGGAGCTCGACCATGCGCAACGCCCTCACCGCCCTCTGCGTCCTGGGCCTCGCCGCCTGCGGCGGCGGCGAAAAGTCCGATGCCGCCGTCGCGGACAGCCTGAGCCGCGACCTCCAGCTCGCCCAGCAGGACTCGACCAACCCGATGGCGGACACCGCCGCCACGCCTGCCGCGGCGCCCGCCGCCGCACCGGCCGCCGCGCCGACGGCCGCCGCCCCGAAGCCGAAGCCGAAGCCGGCGGCCCCGAAGCCGGTCGCGCCGGCGCCGCCGCCGGAGCTCGTGGCGGGCGCCACCTTCTCGGCCACCGTGCCTGACACCGTCAGCTCCCGGACCACCAAGTCGGGCGCCATGATGCAGGCCAAGGTCGGTGCGGACGTGAAGGACACCGACGGCCGGGTCGTCATCCCCGCCGGCTCCACTGTCAACATCCGGCTCGACCAGTTCAAGTCCGCGCCGACCAAGGGCGGCAAGGAGACGTTCTCGGCCTCGCTCGTGTCGGTCATCATCGGCGGCACCAGCTACCCGATCGCGGGCAAGGTGGACCACCTCGACTACACGCTGAAGGGTCGGGGCATCACGGGCGGGACCGCGGCCAAGGTCGGCGCGGGGGCGGCGGTCGGGGCCATCATCGGCAAGGCCGTCGGTGGGAACGCCACCGGCGCCATCGTCGGCGGCGTGGCCGGCGCCGCTGGCGGCGCAGCGGTGGCCAATGAAACCGGCGACCAGGACATCACCGTCCTGCCGGGCGCCCAGGTCACGATGACGGTGACGGAGACGTTCGTCAAGAAGTAGGCGGGAATGCGGGGAAGCGGGGACGGCCTCTTCCCCGCTTCCCCGCCGTCTTGCTTCCCCGCCTAGTATCCCGCCCCTCCCCCTCCCAGCCGCGGATCGCTGACGCCCTGCCACCCTGTGGGCGTCCGGATGATCGCCTCGACGTCGCCGGTGTAGCCGCCCTCGTTGACGGTGTGCCCCAGTTTCCTGAGCTGCTCCACTGCGGCCGGCTGGAACCCGCCGCGCTCTACCCGGATCACGTCCGGCAACCCCTGGTCGTGGAGCCGCGGCGCGGTGACCGCATCCGATAGCGACATCTTGTGGTCCAGCACGTTGCTGATGACGTGATACACCATGGTGATGATGCGGGGCCCGCCCGGCGTGCCCACCACCATCTTCAGCTGCCCGTCGGCGCCCACCACCATACTCGGCGTCATCGCCGAGAGGGGCCGCTTGCCGGGCTGGATCGCGTTGGAGTCTCCCTGCACCAGCCCGTACATGTTCGGCCGGCCGGGCGCGCTGGCCAGGTCGTCCATCTCGTCGTTGAGCAGGAAGCCGGCGCCCGTCACGGTCACCGCGCTGCCGTAGCTGTTGTTGAGCGTCGTGGTGATGCTGACCGCGTTCCCCTCTGCGTCCACGATAGAGTAGTGCGTGGTGGAGGGGCCGTCCTTGAGGCCGGGCCGGAGGTCCTCGGGAGGCGTCGCGCGGCGCGGGTTGATGGTGGCGCGCCGCTCGGCGGCGTACTCCTTGGAGAGCATCTGCTGCACCGGATTGTGCACGAAGCCGGGGTCGCCCATGTAGGCGTTCCGGTCCATGAAAGCCCGCGCCATCGCTTCGGCTTCCAAATGCATGAGTTCGGCAGAGCCAAAGGGCGGCAGGGGAGAGAACCCTTCCATGATGTTCAGGATCATCCCCATCGTGGTGCCGCCGGAGCTGGCCGGCGGCATCGAGTAGATCGTGTCGCCGCGGTAGGTGAGGACGATCGGGTCCCGCCAGTAGGTCTTGTAGTTGGCCAGGTCGGCGTGGGAAATGATCCCGCCGCTCCGCTCCATCTCCGCGACGATCAGGTCGGCGGTCGTGCCGGTGTAGAAGCCGGCGGCCCCCTTGTCGCGGATCCGCTCCAGCGTCTTCCCGAGGTCCCGCTGCACCAGCGTGGAACCGACCACGGGGGGCTGGTCGTTCGGGAGGAATTGCGCGCGGGAGGCCGGGAAGAGGTAGAGCCGCGACATCTCGTCGCCGATGGACTCGCGGCGGTACTGGTCCACCACGTAGCCCTCGTTCGCCAGCCTGATGGCGGGGTCGATGACCTGCGCGAACGGCAGCCGCCCGAACCGCTGGTGCATCTCGAGGAGCCCCGCCGGGGAGCCCGGGACCGCCGCGGCCAGCGCGCCGGTCAGGCTCAGGTCGTTCGGGTCGCCGTCGGGGTCGAGGTACATGTCGCGGGAGGCGCCGGAAGGGGCCATCTCACGGTAGTCGAGGGCGTAGGTGGCGCCCGTCGCCTCGCGGTAGAGCAGGAAGCCGCCGCCGCCGATGTTGCCGGCCTCGGGGTGTACCACCGCCAGCGCAAAGCCGACCGCCACCGCGGCGTCCACCGCGTTGCCACCCGCCCGCAGGATGTCGAGCCCGACCTGGCTCGCGATCTTGCTGCCCGAGACGACGACGGCGCTGTCGGCGTCGGTCACGATGGCCTTGCCGGCGAACTTCCAGCCGTCTGCCACGCCCGACGGCTGGGGACCGGCACAGGCGGCGAGACAGAGCAGGAGCGGGGCAGCGGAGCGGTGTAGGTGCACGGGAGTCCTCTGTGGTGGGAAGCGCCCGGAGTGGAGGTTGCCCCGGAGCGAAGGGCTGACCTAATTTAGCGATATCTCTCCCGTGGCAAGTCGGGCTTCCTCCTCACCCGGTCCAGGTGCCCCCGTGCGCGACCCCAGGCTCACCGAGCGCCGCAACCCGCGCACCGCGGCCATCGACACCGCGACCAGCATCGAGATCGTGGACCTGATGTCGGCGGAGGACGCCGCCGTCCCCGCGGCGGTGGCCGCCGCGCGCGAGCCGATCGCCCGGACCATCGACCTGATCGAGGCCGCCTTCCGCTCCGGGGGGCGGCTGTTTTACGTCGGCGCCGGCACCAGCGGCCGACTCGGCGTGCTCGACGCCTCGGAATGCCCGCCGACCTTCGGCTCGGAGCCGGAGATGGTGCAGGGGATCATCGCTGGAGGGCTCCCGGCGCTGGTCAAGTCCGTCGAGGGAGCGGAGGACGACCTCGCCGCCGGTATCGCGGCCGTGGACGAGCGGCGCGTCGGCGCCACGGACGTGGTGGTCGGCATCGCCGCCAGCGGCACCACGCCGTTCGTGCGCGCCGCGCTGGGGCGGGCGCAGGCACTCGGCGCCCGCACGGTGTTCCTCAGCTGCACCGCGCCGCCGCCGCTCATCACCGACACTTGCGACGAGTGCATCACCGTCCTGGTGGGCCCCGAGGTGGTGACCGGTTCCACCCGGCTCAAGGCGGGCACCGCCACCAAGCTGGTCCTCAACCTCCTGACCACCGGCGCCATGGTCCGGCTGGGCAAGACCTACGGCAACCTCATGGTGGACCTCCAGGTCCGGAACCAGAAGCTGGCCGACCGCGGCGAGCGGATCGTCATGGAGGTGGCCGCGGTGGATCGCGATGCGGCGCGCGCCGCGCTCGAGGCCGCGGGCGGCAGCGTGCGCACCGCCATCGTCATGCTGCGCACCGGGAGCGATCGCGCCACGGCGGAGCGCCGCATCGCCGACGGCCAGGGCCGCCTCCGCGGCATTCTCGGTGACCCTCCCCCCGTGGAGCCAGCCTGATGGAACGCCCCTCGCTAATCGTCGGCCTCATGTCGGGCACGTCACTCGACGGGATGGACGCCGCCCTGGTCCGCTTCAACGGGCCGACCCGCGCCGAGCTGGTGGCGTTCTCCTCCCGCCCCTACGACAAGGAGGAGCGCGCCCGGGTGCGCGCGGCGGTGGAGGGCCGCGCCGCCGCCCCTGCGCTGGCCCGCCTGCACGTGCTGATCGCCGAGTGGGCCGCCGAGGCGGTGCAGGCGGTGCTGCACGCCGGCGGAGTCCGCGCCGACGAGGTGGACGGGATCGCCTTTCCGGGGCAGACCATCTGGCACGAGCCTCCCTTCGTGAGTTGGCAGCTGGGCGAGCCGGCGGTGCTGGCGGAGGCGTTTGGTGTGCGGGTGGTGAGCGGGTTCCGTGCGCGCGACGTGGCGGCGGGAGGGCAGGGGGCGCCGCTGGTGCCGATGGCCGACCTGCTGCTCTTCTCCGACGCCGAGCGCAACCGCGTCCTCCTCAACCTGGGCGGGATGGCCAACATCACCCTGGTGCCGGGCGGGGGCCGGGAAACGGGGGCCATCGCGTTCGACACCGGCCCCGGCATGGCCATCATCGACGCCGTGGCGCACCGGGTGGACGAATCGCTCACTTGTGACCTCGACGGGGCGCTGGCCGCGGCGGGCAAGGTGAACGAGGCCGTGCTCCGCGACCTGCTGGCGGACGCGTACTTCCACGACGCGCCCCCCAAGAGCACCGGGCGGGAGCGCTTCGGCGACGCCTACGCTGGCGCCCTCTATGCGCGCGCCCCCGGCGCCGACGCCGTGGCCACCGCAGTGGAGTTGACTGCCCGCTCGGTGGCGGACGCGGTGTGCCGCTGGGCCGGCGACGCCGGCGAGGTGGTGGTCTCCGGCGGCGGCGTGCACCACCCCGGGCTCATGGCGGCGCTCGAGCGGCAACTGGCGCCGATTCCGGTTCGCCGGTTCGACACGCTGTTCTTCGACGGCGACGCCAAGGAGGCGGTGGCCTTTGCCCTCCTCGGCTACCTGACGCTGCACGGCCAGCCCGGCAACCTCCCCGCCGCCACTGGCGCGCGCGGCGCCCGGGTGCTCGGGTCCATCACCCCTCCATGACGCACGGCCGCCTGATTCTCCCCGCGCTCCGCTGGCGGGACGACACCGGGTTTGCCCACGAGGCAGGCGTGATCGACGTCGCGCTCAAGTTCGGCGCGGGCGGATTCGTCTTCTTCGGCGGCAGGCCCGAGGCGGTGCGGGCACTCAGCGCGGAGCTGCAGGACCGCGCGGAGCGGCCGCTCCTGCTGGCCTCCGACCTCGAGCGCGGGGCGGGGCAGCAGTTCCCGGGGCTCACCGAGTTTCCGCCCCCCGGGGCGCTGGCCGCGCTCGATGACTTGAATGCGACGCTTGATGCTGCCCGCACGACGGCGCACGAAGCGCTCGATCTCGGCATCAACTGGGTGCTGGCCCCCGACGCCGACCTCGATATCGAGCCCGCCAACCCCATCGTACAGAGCCGTTCGTTTGGTGCCGACCCGACGGAGGTCGGGCTGCTGGTTGCGAACTGGGTCAGGGCATGCCAGGATGCCGGCGCGCTGGCCTGCATCAAGCACTTTCCCGGGCACGGCCGCACCACCCGCGACAGCCACGACGAAGTGCCGACGGTGGACGCCGACCGCGCCACGCTCGAGGCCACCGACCTGATGCCCTTCAGGATCGGAATCGCGGCGGGGGTCGCCACGGTCATGACGGGTCACCTCCGCGTGCCCGCGCTCGACCCGTCGGGCACGCCGGCGACGTTCTCCGCGCCCATTCTCACCTACTTGCGAGACGCGCTCGGCTTCCGAGGGCTCATCGTGACCGACGCGCTGATGATGGGTGCCGCGGTGAAGGATGCGGCGAGCAACCCGTCGGTGCGCGCGCTCGCGGCGGGATGTGACGTGCTGTGTTATCCGGCGGATCCGCAGGAGGCGCACGACGCGATTACCGATGCGATGGCGACAGCAGCGCTGCCGGAGGCGAGAGTGGAGGAGGCGCTTGTCAGGTATGGGGAGGCACTGCTTCGGGCCCATTCACCTCACCCCCCAACCCCCTCTCCAGCAAGTGGAGAGGGGGGGCGCATCACAACCTCGGCGGGCGTTCCCCCTCTCCAGTTCCTGGAGAGGGGGACAGGGGGTGAGGCGGATGCGATTGGCGACCGACTCCTGTCCCTGGGCATGGTCCGCGGCAAGGCGCCGCGGCTCAAGGCACCCATCGAACTCATCATCATCGACGACGACCAGGGTGGGGCGTGGCCCGCATCGCCGAACGATTACGTCGAACGGGCGCTGCGGGGCGCCGGCGTGCCGCTTGGCCCGGGCGGCAGCCGCGTGGTGCTGGCCTTTGCCGAGCCGCGCGCGTCGAAGGGGCGCGCCGGGTTCGGGCCGGCCTCGCTCGATGCGTTCCGGAAGTCGACCGGAGCCGCGGCGGTCATCGTCTTCGGCCATCCTCGGCTCGCCGCCGAGGTGCCGGGTGATGCGCCGCTCCTGGTGGCGTGGCATCGTCAGCGGCTCATGCAGGAGGCCGCGGCGCGCTGGCTGGTGGGGCGCATCGGGTGAGGGCGCTCGACTGGGGCGTCGTCGTCGTGTATCTCGCGGGCACCCTTGTGCTGGGGTTGTGGGTGGCGCGGCGCGGGGCCAGCAGCCTGACCGAGTTCTTCGTGGGGGGCCGCGCCATCCCGTGGTGGCTCGCCGCCACCTCGATGGCGGCCACCACCTTCAACGTGGACACGCCGCTCTACGTGGCGGGCCGGGTGGCGCGGGACGGCGTCGCGGGCAACTGGGAGTGGTGGTCGTTCGCGCTGATGCACGTGCTGGTGGCGGTGGTGCTCGCCAAGCTCTGGCGCCGGGCCCGGGTGCTCACCGACGTCGAGCTGACGGAAATCCGCTACGGCGGACGCCCGGCCGCGGGGCTCCGCGCCTTCCGCGCCTTCCTGATCGCCGTCCCCTTCAACTGTCTCAGCATCGGCTACGGCATGCTCGCCATGCGGAAGGTGGTCGTGGCCCTCGGCGTCTTCGACAGCCTGCCGCCGCTCCCGGGCGACGAGCGGCTCTGGGCCATCCTGCCGATTCTCATCATCGTGGTCATCTACACCGCCGCCTCGGGGCTCTGGGGCGTCGTGGCCACCGACTTCCTGCAGTACATCCTCGCCATGGGGGGCGCCTTCACCGTCATGTTCTACGCGCTGGCGGAGGTCGGCGGGCTGTCGGGCCTCACCGCGGCGCTCCGTGAGAGCGGGCAGGGGGACAAGCTGAACCTCCTCCCGACCGGCCCCGACGCGACGCTGCCGCTCAGCACATTCCTCGGATACCTGTTCGTGCAGTGGTGGGCGTTCCGGAACAGCGACGGCGGCGGGATGTTCGTGCAGCGGCTCTCCTCGACCGCCGACGAGAAGGAGGCGGCCAAGGCCGCGCACCTCTTCAACATCCTCAACTACGTGGTGCGCACCTGGCCCTGGGTGCTCGTGGGGCTCGCGGCGCTGGTCGTGCTGCCGCACCTCGACGACCCCGAGCTGGCCTACCCGATCATGATGGTGCGCTATCTCCCTACCGGCGTGCTCGGGCTGGTGTTCGCGAGCCTGCTGGCGGCGTTCATGTCCACCGTCTCCACCCAGGTCAACTGGGGCGCCAGCTACGTGGTGAACGACCTCTACGCGCGCTTCTCGAGCCAGCGCGACGAGGCGACGCTGATGCGCGCGGCGCGCTGGGCGTCGGTCCTGCTGGCGATGATCGCGGGGGTGGTGTCGTTCTTCATGGACAGCGTGGGCGGGGTGTTCCGGTTCATCATCCTGATCGGCACCGGGCCGGGGCTGGTGCTGCTGCTGCGCTGGTTCTGGTGGCGGGTCAACGCCTGGGCGGAAATCGCGGCGATGGCCGCGGGACTCCTCCTCGCGGTCCTCGGCTCCACGAGCGCCTTCGCCGAGTTCACCTTCGGGCAGCGGCTGATGCTCTCCGCCTTCGGGTCGATGGCGGTCTGGGTGCCGGTCATGTTCCTGACCGCGCCGGAGCCGGCCGCGGTGCTCGACGACTTCTACGCGCGGGTACGCCCCGCCGGCGCCTGGGGCCCCGTCCGCGCGCGGACGAACCTCACCGCCCT
>Ga0209507_1002555_pt1 | contig 12198 bp, 10 predicted proteins | sample AD_UKC028_MetaG_FD_184414 | JGI IMG/M metagenome (GOLD analysis project Ga0209507, IMG submission 184414) | Active sludge microbial communities of municipal wastewater-treating anaerobic digesters from USA - AD_UKC028_MetaG (SPAdes) (version 2) | ecosystem: Engineered > Bioreactor > Anaerobic >...
CTCCAGTTGCGCTTCAAGGCGGTATCGGCAAAGCCAGCCAGCAGGTCGAGCTGGGCGACGGCGCGGGCGATGGTTTGCAGGGTCGGCACGGCCGGCAGCAGTTTGTCGAGGATGCCCTCGTAAAGCAGCTTTTCGCGGGCCAGCGAGCGTTCCTGGGCCGATAGCGCCTTGTCCTCGAAGGCCTTCAACTCAGGCGTGATGTAGCGTTCGGCGTTCTTCAACGTCTGGCGCCGGCGGTAGTCGTCGGGAATCTTGTCGACATTGGCGTGCGTGACTTCGATGTAGAAGCCATGCACCTTGTTGTATTCGACCTTGAGGCTGGCAATGCCGCTGCGCTCGCGCTCGCGGACTTCCATGTCGACCAGATAGGCACCGCAGTTGTCGTTCAGCGAACGCAGTTCGTCCAGTTCGGCGTCGTAGCCGGGGGCGATGGCGCCGCCGTCGCGAATCTGGGCGGACGGTTCGGCAGCGATGGCGCGAACCAGCAGATCCAGCGCCGGCAGTGGCGTTTCCAGGTGGGCGTGGAGTTCGTCGAGCAACGGTGTGGCTGTTCCGGCGAACGGCGTGCGCAAGGCATCCAGCCGGGCCAGCGATTCGCGCAGGCTGGCCAGGTCGCGCGGCCGGGCGTTACGCAGGGCGATGCGGCCAGCGATGCGCTCGATGTCGGCGATGCCCTTCAAGTCGCGGCGCACTTCGCCGGCCATGCGGCCGTAGTCTTCCAGCAAGGCTTCGACGGCGCCATGGCGGGCGGCGGGAATGTCGCGTTCGCGCAGCGGGTGGTGCAGCGCGTGGCGCAGCAGGCGCGAACCCATGCTGGTCACGCAGTTGTCGAGCAGCGAGAACAGCGTCGGCGAGGGCTGTCCGCGCAGGGTTTCGGTCAATTCCAGGTTGCGTCGGGTGGCCAAATCGAGGCCCAGGTAGGCGCCTTCGAGTTCCACGGCCAACGCCCGCAAATGCGGCAATTTCCCGGACTGCGTGGCCTGCGCGTATTGCAGCAGCGCACCGGCGGCGGCAACCGCCGGCTTCAGTCCTTCGGCACCGAAACCGGCGAGCGAGGCGACCTGGAATTGATCGCACAGCAGGCGTCGCGCCGAGTCGAATTCAAAATACCAGTCCGGCTGGCGGGTACGCGCCGCTTCGCGGCCGAAATCCGGCGTACAGGATTCCGGGTAGAGGATTTCTGCCGGGCGGATACGTTCCAGCGTCGCCGGAATCTGATCGACCGGCACCTCGGTCAGAATGAACTCGCCACTGGCCAGGTTCAGCCGTGCCAGCCCGGCGGTATTGCGTATGGTGGTGATCGCCAGCAGCCAGATATCCTGTTTGTCATCGATCAGCGCCGCATCAGTCAGCGTGCCGGGCGTGACGATGCGCGAGACCGCCCGCTCGACTGGTCCCTTGCTCGTCGCCGGATCGCCGATCTGTTCGCAGATCACCACCGATTCACCGGCTTTCACCAGCTTGGCGAGGTAAGGCTCCAGCGAGTGGAAGGGCACGCCGGCCATCTTGATCGGCATCCCGGCCGACTGTCCGCGCGTGGTCAGGGTAATGTCGAGCAGGCGGGCCGCCTTCTCGGCATCGTCGTAGAACAGCTCGTAAAAGTCGCCCATTCTGTAAAACAGCAATGTGTTTTTATGCTGTTTTTTTAGTTTTAAGTACTGAACCATCATGGGAGTATGGCCCGCAAACTCCGGATCGACAGGGAGGGCTGATTTTTTTTTGTTCATTTAATTCAGATGGTTAAATTTTGTTTTCGAGCGTAAACGTGATGCTCATGGGTTCGCTGCCTTGATGGCTGACGTAATCAACCGGGCCGAAGTAAAGAAAGGGAGCTGCTTTCCCTGCAGAGAGTTTGTTTTCTCTAACGAACAGGTGGATTTTTCGTCCGTTCTTTTTGTGCTCGATGACTTCACGCCCGCGCTTGCTGATCGGGTTGGTGGAGTTCTGTGATTGCCAGTGAAAGGTGTTTTCGTCGATCCAGTAATCAGTGTATCGGTGATCTTCTGCTTTTCCCTGCTTGTTCAAAGTGACCAGAAGGACATGCGCGTTTTGCTGGTTCAGAACGATATGTCCACTGTTCCAGCTTCCCGGGTTGTAGTCTTCTCCAAATAGCGCGGGAATTTCCTCGCGCATGAATGGCTGCCCGATGGCCAGATCGAGCGGGTCGATGACCTGCTTGAGACGAGCCAGTGTGCGCATGGCGTCATCAGCCGGCAAGTCTTCGTAGTCCGGATTATTGGCTTTCAGGATGTAACGGCCTGGCCCCTGTTTGGTGACGACACGCAATAGATACTGGTTATCGCCGTATTCGTCCTGGCGTTCGATGGCGACGATGTGCCCGCTGATTGAGCCCGCATTGTTTGCGGTCAGCAGTTCAAGTAACAAGAAGTCGCCATCACGAATCGGGTGCTTGCCACCGTTCATCGAGTTGCCAACTGCCCGAGCGATGAAATGCCTTGCGGGGTCGAGTTGCCCGTATGAGATCGGCAGCGAGCGGTGTTCCAGCACTTCGGCGGTACTGGTGCGGAAATGGCCACAGGCGATGCGCAAGTCTTCGAAATAAGGAAGTTCGAGCCGCGGTCGATCTTTTGGCGAGGGAAAGGCAAGAATCTGCGCTGTTTCGCCAGTAGTGGTTTTGCGGGCGTCGTAGGTGGCAAAGCGGAAGTCGATCAATTCCTGAACCAGATCGGCGAACTGGTCAGCCTGTTCGCCCGGGATGACGAGCGTTGTCTTGAAGCTGTCACGGTCGACGATGAAAAAGCGGGGTTTTTCATTGTTGCTATTTCCACCAGTCCAGGCACTGATCGGGTTCTTGTGCCAGTAACGTTGCCACTCGATGGATTCACCGCTCACCTGGCGAATGTCTTCAGGAAGATCGGCGAGCAGGGGCGGACGACGTTGCATCAGCGTCCAGGATGTCTGTGCCAAGGCAGACAAGGCAACAGCCCCGGTCCACCCTTGCAGATTCTGGAAGGCTTCCAGAAGCACCATCTTGAAACTACGTGTCAACGCAGTAATTTGCAGTTCAACGAAGAAGCCCCGATAGCGTTCGACCAAAGCGCTCTCTACTTCGCCAAGATCGCCCATGGCCTCGACCATCCCGAACCAACTGCCGTACTGCTGGCGAATGCGGGTTGGCGCCGTACCGGCTCGATAAAATTCAGTCAGGGTCGGGCGGCGTCCCAGTACTTCGCGAAGGGTGGTGTAATCCTCGGCCAGACCATTGCTGTCGAGCGACTTGAGAAAATCGATGAAACGCAGGTCGTAATTGATGAAGCAGCCTTCCGGAAGGGGCCAGGTGCTCTTTTCGAGTTTGCGGGCGAAATCCCCCAACTCGCGTAGCTGTCCACTTAATCCAGCGAGTGCTTGCGGTTTGTGCAAGAAGGATTTGTGATTGGCGATGAAATCCAGGACGACCAGTTGATTTTTTCCTTCGGCATGACGAAGACCGCGCCCGAGCTGTTGCAGGAACAGTATTTTGGATTCGGTCGGGCGCAGCATCATCACGGTGTCGATGGCCGGCAAATCGACACCTTCGTTGAACAGGTCGACGGAAAAGATCACTTGCTGTCGGCCGTCGGCCAGTTGCTGCAATGCTTCGCCGCGTGACAGACTTGAACCCGCATAGACCGCGTCGGCGGCGATACCGGCAGCGCGAAAGTGTTCGGCCATGAAATCGGCGTGGCGGCGTGAAACACAGAAGGCCAGCGTCCGGGTCTGCGCTTTGGTTTGCCATTCACGTAGCGCGTGGTTGGCCCGAGCGCGTGTGGCGAGTTTGTTGGTCAGGGTTTCCGGGTCGAATTGACCGTTGCGCCAAGGGATTTCACGGTAGTCGACCGATTCGTCGAGGATGCCGAAATAATTGAAGGGGGCCAGGAAGCCGCCGCTGATACCGGCGAACAGGTTGCGTTCAAAAACCAGATTGTCGTCACAGAGCGCGAGGATGTCCGATTGGTCGCTACGGTCCGGGGTCGCCGTGAGGCCAAGCAGAAAGCGCGGTGTGAAATGCTGGAGCAGGCGTCGGTACATTGGCGCAGCGGCGTGGTGGAATTCATCGACGACGATGTAATCGAAATGCGCTATGACGAACTGTTGCAGATGCTGCTCGCGGCCCAGGGTCTGGATCGAAGCGCAGAGGATGTCGACTTCACCGTCGCGTTTGCGCCCGGTATAAAAACCGATGCGTGCCTGCGGGCGGATGCGCAGGAAGGTTGTGGCTGCCTGCGTCAGAATTTCCTCACGATGGGCAACAAACAGGATGCGAGCAGCTTGCGTTTGCCGGGTATCGAAAGCAGCGAGCCAGGTTTTGCCAAGGCCAGTGGCGAGAACGACCAAACCACGCTGAAACCCCTGGAAGCGTGTTTCGCGCAAGGCCGCGAGGGCATCCCGCTGAATCTCCGTCGGTTCTGGCGGAGGATCGTCGTCCTTGCTGCTCAGCGAGATTGGCAGAGGCATTGGTTTGCGCCTGGCCTCATACGCGTTGATCCACTCATCGTTCAGTTCAATGCAACGCGGATTGGCGAACAGGATTTCGAATTGTTTGCGCGCTTCCAGAAAACCCTCGTCGCCGGGGTAGTCGATGCGGTAATTCCACTCCAGACCATCGGTCAGCGCCTGGCGGCTGATATTGCTGGAACCGATGAAGGCGGTGCCGTGAAGTTGTCCATTTCGGAAATGCGCGAACAGGTAGGCTTTCATGTGGAAGCCTTGTTCGTTCAATTCGAATACCTTGATCTGGGCTCCTTGGGATTGCAACAGGGTCAACAGACGCAGGGCCTCGGGATCGGTGACGTCGAGGTAATCACTGGTCAGGATACGAAGCCGAACCGGATTGTCCGGCGTTGCCCGATTCATCGCTTCCTGAAAATCAGGCATCAGCAGCCGCAGACCGCTGGATTTGATGAAGGCGACGGTCATGTCGATTTCATCGGCGTGCGCGATGGCATGTGAGAGTTGTGGCAGGAACGGATGGTCGCGGCCACCGATAACCAGCTTTGGTGTATCAATGGATGCCGGGGCACGACGAATCAGTGCGTTCAACCACTGCTCGTCCCGGCCGGGGCGCTGGTCCGTGGTGATCCAGGTTTCCGTCGCGGCAATACCCGGAAGATTAGTTAACCAGCCGGCTAGCCGGCTTTCGGTAGCGTCGGTGAAATGCCTTCCGTTATGTTTGCGTTCGCCTTCGCCGTACTTGAAGCTGAGATATAGGATGCCGTCGGATTTGAGTGCTTGCCAGAGGCGTTGCAGTGTTTCCGCGAGCTGGTTTTCCGGCAGGTGCAGCAGGCTGGCGCAGGCCCAGATGCCGTCGTAGGTTGCGATTTCGTGAACATCGGCGAAGCTGTGCCGGGCAATCGGCAAGCCGGTATGCGCTTGCGCCAGGGCCACAAGCTTCGCGGAGGCGTCGAATGCCGTGACGCGGTAGCCCTGCAGATGAAAGGCCTTGCTGTCCCGCCCTGAGCCGCAACCCGCATCGAGAATATGCGCGCCGGCCGGCAACCAGGCGAGAAAACGCTGCTGGAGCGGCGCCATGTCGACGCCCTGTGTATCCGAGAAGAAAACCTCGGCATGGGTATCGTAATAGGTGACGGTGTCGATCGGTGGCATCGGTCGGCGATGAATTTAGGCGGATTTAAATTTCGGCGGAAAACAAAACCCGCCGAAGCGGACCCATAAGAATGCGGTGATCGTGTCCTTGGACGTGGTGTAAGAGGGAATCAGGAAGTAATCGATTCCAGTCTGGCTAGAGCGCAATTGTCTCATCACCGGAGCGATGCCTGCCACCGATTGCCGGTCAGACCTCGACAAGTTCAATCAAATGCGGCCCCCCGGCGTGGATCGCCTGGCGTAGGGCGCGGCTGAATGAGTCGCTACATTTAGCCTGGGCATAGCCAATGTCGAATGTGAGGGCGGCGTGCTCGAAGCTGATCCTTTGCGGCGTTCGCCAGCCTTGTTCGAATTCGGGCAGGGCGGCTTGCGGCAGGAAGTCGAAAATGCCGCCTCCTTGGTTGTTGACCGCAACGATGACGGCATCGCGCCCTTGCGCCAACGCCAGGCCGCCGAGATCGTGCTGGCAGGTCAGGTCGCCGAGCAGGGCGACGACGCGACCATGCACGGCGGCGACGCCGAGGGCGGTGGAAATATTTCCGTCGATACCGCTGGCGCCGCGGTTGCCGTAGAAGACGAGGGGCTTTTCGCCGCTACCAGAAGCGCTGTCCAGTTGGCGGATGGCCAGCGAGTTGCCGACGAACAAGGGGGTATTGGCCGGTAATTCATCCAGCAGTACGGAGATGTGCCCGGTGTTCGTTCGCGGCGCTGCTACCGTGGCCTCGATTTCCATGAAACCGGCCAGCCAGGAGGCAGGTGCGGCAGCAGGTGCGGCGGCCAATAGCGCCTGGCAGACGGCGAGCGGCTCGGCGCGCAGCACATGGGTGAGGCGGTGCGCCGGATCGCTCCAGCGCGGCCACGGCTCGACCAAGGCATGGATGGCCGGGTTCAAGGGCTGGTAGTTTTGCAGGTTACGGGTCACCGGGAAGGTGCCGAAGCGCAGAATCCACTCAGGCTGAAGCGTGTTGGCCGCATGCGGGTCGGCCAGCCAGCGGTTGTAGCGGACGCAAAGATGCGAGCGGTCATGCGGACCGAAGCGCAGATTGGACAGCGGCTCGGCGAGGATCGGGCAGTCCAGGCGGGCGGCAAGTGCGGTCAACGCCTCGGCAAGGCCGATTTCCATCGCCAGTTCGCCACAGACAATGATGCCCGGCCGGCCGGAGATGGCCTGCGCCAGTGCGCGAATGTTGCCTTCGTGCGGTGACAACTTGGGCCGAGAAACGACAATCGTGGCCGGTGAGCAGGGGGCTGGCGTTGCGGTAGCCGGCAGCAGCGGTTCGCGGAAAGGCTGGTTGATATGCACCGGCCCCGGATGCGGCCAGCAGGCCTGTTCGTGCACTCGGGCAGCAAAATGCTGCAGGTAAGCCGGATCAAAGTCGTCCTCGGGTGTGCCGAGCAGGTGGCTGGCGCGGACATGGACGCCGAAGAGTACGCGTTGATCGACGGTCTGGTTGGCGCCGCAGCCCTGCAGTTCCGGCGGCCGGTCCGCGGAAATGGCGATCAGCGGCACGCCGGCCTGGCTGGCCTCAATGATGGCCGGCAGCCAGTTGGCCGGCGCCGTCCCGGAAGTGGCGAGCAGCAGCACGGGGCGGCGGCTGGCCTTGGCGATGCCGAGCGCAAAAAAGGCGGCGCTGCGCTCGTCCACCGCAACCTCGCACAGCAGTCCGGGCTGGCGCAGCATGGCCAGCGCCAGCGGCGTCGAGCGGGAGCCGGGGGAAATCACGGCATGGGTTACGCCTGCAGCGACAAAGCCGCCGACCATCGTTTGCGACCAGAGAAAGTTGAGCGTGCCGGTATCGGTCATCAGGTCCGGCCCAGCGCCGGCGGAATCAACAAACCGGGAATTGTAGTCGCTTGGGCGGCATTGCGCGGGAGCGCTGTGATACTATCCGCCCCGTTCCTGGTTCCCGGGTTTGTCCGGTCAGACAGGGAAGGAGTGGTAGTTCAGTTGGTTAGAATACCGGCCTGTCACGCCGGGGGTCGCGGGTTCGAGTCCCGTCCACTCCGCCAACATTACGCAACCCGTTGAAAATTCTTATAATTTCAACGGGTTTTTTGTTGGCCGAAGGCGGGCAGGGTCAGGTTGAAGTGCATCGCCGCCAGGCGCAGTCCGAGGACGATACCCATCCCGGCCCAGGACGCGATGACCGGGGATACCCCGGCCTCCTGCAGGCCGATCATAGCGAGCGCCCCGGCCCATGCTGCCGAGGCGTAGAGTTCGCCCTTGAGAAAAACCAGCGGCACGTCGTTGCACAGCACGTCGCGCAGGACGCCGCCGACCACGCCTGTGATGACCCCCATCAGGCTGGCAACCAGCCACGGTGCGTGCCACTGCAGCGCTACCTGGGTGCCGACGATGGTGAATAGCGCCAGGCCGAGGGCGTCGGGAATCAGGAAAAGGCGGGGGGGGAGCGTGAAGGCGCGCGCCACGAAAAAGGTGACCAGTCCAGTGCCGAGCGCGACCACCAGATAGGTTTGATTAACCACCCAGAACACGTTGCGGTCGAGCAGCAGGTCGCGAATGGTGCCGCCGCCAAGCGCGGTCGCCACGCCGACCAGCAGCGCACCGATCAGGTCCATGTGCTTGCGGCCGGAATCGAGCACGCCAGTGAGCGCATTGACCGCCACGGCCGCCAGACCAACCCAGTAGAGCAGGGCGTCCATGCTCACCTTAGCGCTGCAGTTCCTTCACCGCGCGCAGGGCTTCGCGCTTCGAATCCTTTTCTTCCTCGTCGGCGCGCTTGTCGTGTTGCTTCTTGCCCTTGGCAAGGCCGATTTCGAGCTTGATGCGGCCACGGGTGTAGTGCAGGTCGAGCGGGACAAGGGCATAGCCGGCCCGTTCCACCTTGCCGATCAGCTTCATGATCTCATGCTCGTGCAGCAGCAGCTTGCGCGTGCGCGTCGGGTCGGGGTTGACGTGCGTGGACGCCGTCGGCAGCGCGGTGATGTGCATGCCGATCAGGTAGATCTCGCCCCCCTTGACGATGACGTAGGATTCCTTAATGTTCATCCGGCCGGCGCGGATGGCCTTGACTTCCCATCCCTGAAGGGCAATGCCCGTCTCGTACTTCTCTTCAATGAAGTAGTCGTGGAAGGCTTTTTTATTGACCGTGATGCTCATGCTGCCGGGTGATCCTTTAAAATTCGCGCATTTTACAGGATACAGGAACGCTCCCGCGGCATGGCTCTGGTCGAAAAATCCGTACTCATCGAGCAATCCGCGGCCCGCATGTTCGAGCTGGTCGATCGTTGTGAGGACTATCCCGCCTTTCTGCCGTGGTGCAGCCAGACCGAGGTCAAGTATCGCGATGCCTTGAAGACGGTGGCGACCCTGCATGTCAATTACCACAGCGTTAAGACCTGCTTCACGACCGAGAACGACAAGGCGCATCCGCAGGACATGAGCATCCGTCTGGTCGACGGGCCGTTCAGGCGGCTTGAAGGCTCGTGGCATTTCCGCGCGCTGGCTGAAAACGCCTGCAAGATCGAGTTCCAGCTGCACTATGAGTTTTCCAGCAAGGTGTTCGAGAAGGTGATCGGTCCGGTCTTCAGCCATATTGCGAACACCTTTGTCGATGCCTTCGTGCGCCGTGCAGCTCACGTCTATGGAGAAAACAATGGCTGAAATGCTGAAAGTCGAAGTCTGCTATGCGCTGCCGGAAAAGCAGTTGCTGATTCCGGTCAGGTTGCCAGAAGGCGCCACGCTGCAGCAGGCGATCGAGGCCTCGGGGCTACTGGCAAAGTTTCCGGAAATCGACGTGAAGAAGAACAAGTTCGGGATCTTCGCCAAGCTTTCCAAACTCGACACGGTCCTGCGCGATCACGACCGCGTCGAAATCTACCGGCCGCTGATCGCTGACCCCAAGGAAGTCCGCAAGCAGCGTGCGGCCGAAGGCAAGGTCATGAAGAAGGGCGCCGGGGAGACCGACACCGCGGAGTCCTGAACAAATGTGACACGTTCAGCCGGCTCTATTTGCAGGACTCGGCGATGATCTTGCGGGCACGGTCGATTTCATCGCCGCGCTGCTCGTCTTCCAGGAAAGTCTCGCCACCCTTGCCGTCGGGCAGGATCATGCGGCGGCCTGATTCAAGCGCCTGCAGGTGAAGCCGGGCACGGTCGCAGTTCTCGCGAAGCTGGGCAGTCTGAGCCGCTTCCTTCGCTTCCTTTTCGGATTTTTCCCGCGCTTCCTGTTGCCGCTTGCTGAACTCCATGTTCTTTTCGGCAGTCGTCTTCGGCTCATCCGACGGTTTGGCAACCCCGCCCATTGAGGGCGGCGGCGATGTCCCAACGGCCCGCGAGTCACGTGCGGAAGCCGGCGGCGGCGTATCGGAGATCACCGTGCGGCCGCTGCTGTCCTTCCATTGATAGGTTTGGGCACAGACCGTGGTGACGGTTGCGGTCGACGCTAAAAACAGGGCGAAAATCAGGGCGCGTTTCATGGTCATCCAGTGTTTTGTGTGATTTCTGTATAATACGTTTTTGTGACCTTGGATCAAAGGCCATGCGCATTTTGCAAAAAGCCCTGACTTTCGACGACGTTCTGCTTGTCCCCGCCCATTCACAGATTCTGCCGCGCGATGTAAATCTCGCGACCCGGCTGACACGCAACATTTCCCTGAACCTGCCGCTCCTTTCAGCGGCCATGGATACCGTGACCGAAGGCCGTCTGGCCATCGCCCTTGCCCAGGAAGGCGGGATCGGCATCATCCACAAGAACCTCTCGCCCAAGGCCCAGGCTGCCGAAGTGGCGAAGGTCAAACGCTTCGAATCCGGCATCCTCAAGGATCCGATCACCGTTTCACCGCTGATGACGGTGCGTGACGTGATCGAAATTACCCGCCAGTACCGCATCTCCGGCCTGCCGGTGATCGACAAGGCAGGCAAGGTGGTGGGCATCGTCACCAACCGCGACCTGCGTTTCGAAACCAACCTCGACCAGCCGGTCAAGGCCATCATGACGCCGCGCAAGCGCCTGGTCACGGTGAAGGAGGGCGCCAGCGTCGAGGATGCCCAGGAACTGATCCGCAAGCACCGCCTAGAGCGCGTGCTGGTCATAGACGATGACTGGCGGATGCGCGGCCTGATCACGGTCAAGGATATTCTCAAGTCAACCGAACACCCGCTGGCCAACAAGGATCTCTCTGGCAGCCTGCGAGCCGGTGCGGCAGTCGGCGTCGGTGCCGGCACCGAAGAGCGCGTCGAACTGCTGGCCGAAGCCGGCATCGACGTGATCGTGGTCGATACCGCGCACGGCCATTCGCAAGGTGTGCTTGACCGCGTCAAATGGGTCAAGCGGAACTTTCCGCAGATCGAAGTCATTGGCGGCAACATCGCCACTGGCGATGCGGCGCGGGCGTTGCTCGACAACGGCGCAGATGGCGTCAAGGTCGGGATCGGCCCCGGGTCGATCTGCACGACGCGCATTGTGGCCGGGGTCGGCGTGCCGCAGATCACCGCCATCCAGAACGTTTCCGAAGCGCTCAAGGGCAGCGGCGTGCCGATGATCGCCGATGGCGGCATTCGCTACTCCGGCGATATTGCCAAGGCGATTGCCGCCGGTGCCGATACGGTGATGCTTGGCGGCCTGTTCGCCGGCACCGAGGAGGCGCCGGGCGAAGTCGAGCTGTTCCAGGGCCGCTCGTACAAGTCTTACCGCGGCATGGGCTCGCTGGGCGCCATGCAGGCCGGATCGTCCGACCGCTATTTCCAGGAAAACACCGCCAACGTCGACAAATTCGTGCCCGAGGGCATTGAAGGCCGGGTGCCATACAAGGGTTCGGTGCTGGCGGTGATCCACCAACTGATGGGCGGCCTCCGTTCGTCGATGGGCTACCTTGGCTGCGCGACGATTCCGCTGATGCACGAGCAGGCATGTTTCGTGGAGATCACTTCGGCCGGCGTCCGCGAATCGCACGTGCACGACGTGCAGATCACCAAGGAAGCGCCGAATTATCACGTTGAATGACGTGATGGCTAAGTGGCCGACCTGGCTCAAGGTACTGATCGCCGTCGTTGGATTCGGCGGCGTAATCGCCTTCTCGCAGTTGCTGCTCTACCTTGACCGGATGGGCGCCAGCAAGTTCGATCTCTGACAGGTGCCGGATTTTCCGGCACTTTTTTCTTTCATCGCTGAAATCTTACATTTCTCCATGTCCCACCAGAAAATCCTCATTCTCGACTTCGGTTCCCAGGTCACCCAGCTGATTGCCCGCCGCGTGCGCGAGCAGCAGGTCTATTGCGAGCTGCATCCCTTTGACGTTTCCGCGGCGTTCATCCGCGATTTCAATCCACAAGGCATCATCCTTTCCGGCGGACCGAACTCGGTTTATGAAGCGATCGAATGGAAGGCGCCGCAGGTGGTCTTCGAGCTGGGAGTTCCGGTCCTCGGCATCTGTTACGGCATGCAGACGATGGCCCAGCAACTGGGCGGCAAGGTCGAAAGCTCGGGCAAGCGCGAATTCGGGTTCGCCGAAGTGCGCGCCCGCGGCCATTCGCGGCTGTTCAACGGGATCCAGGACCGCACCAATGCCGAGGGCCACGGCCTGCTCGAAGTCTGGATGAGCCACGGCGACAAGGTCACCGAACTGCCGGCC
>Ga0209507_1002561_pt1 | contig 12168 bp, 12 predicted proteins | sample AD_UKC028_MetaG_FD_184414 | JGI IMG/M metagenome (GOLD analysis project Ga0209507, IMG submission 184414) | Active sludge microbial communities of municipal wastewater-treating anaerobic digesters from USA - AD_UKC028_MetaG (SPAdes) (version 2) | ecosystem: Engineered > Bioreactor > Anaerobic >...
AGGTAATAGCGTACTTTGCGTTCTGTCCTCGCCCTGGATGAATCGCTTCATTTGAAGCCTCCCGTTAATGCTTATAGCATTGACCGAAGGGCGCTACAGAAGTTCACGTTTTTACACAGTCTGGGCCGAATTCCGCCGGATGCTAAATGAAAATCGGCGAGCGACAAGCCGGCCGGATCGCCTGATAGCGAAGCTGCTGCGGTCGACGGTGAAAAATGGTCGATTTTCAGGGCGTCCCTATCGGCCGGCCGTTGCCGGGCGGACGACCACCGGCGCCGTGGCCAGGCGCTGGAACAGCTTGCGGGCGCGGATCAGCGGCCAGCGGTCGTAGAGCAGGATTTCGATGGGCCGCCACAGGGCGACCCAGCCGAAGATGATGAGGCTGTGCTCGATGGTTTCGACGAAGCGCGAATCCGGGAAAGCGTTGGTCAGCGCGACGCCGGCCAGCGTGGCGAAGAGCATGACCAGCAGGCCGACCGCCAGCCCCTTGCGCCCGAGGCGGCGCAGTTCGCCCAGTTCGGTCTCCTGTTCCCGGGCCTGGAGCGCGAAATGGTGGCCGATGGCGGCTTCCAGTTCCTTTTCCAGCGTCGGTTCCAGCGTCGCCGGCGGCAGGTAGACGACGAGTTTTAGCGGCTGGCTGGCGGCCGCTTCGCGGGCGTAGGAGACGATGTGCCGTTCGGCTTCGCGGTCGAGTTCGCGTTCGCGAAATGGCGCGGGGTCGAGGCTGTTGAACAGTTGCTCGATGCTCTTGATGCGAATTTCGATTTCTTCGGCGTTGGTCATGGGCTGGATGGTGGCAGGTTCGGCGGGTTATGCGGAAGGGATTTTAAGCCAATTGACCGAGCGCCCCGCATGAAGCGAGTTCAAAGTCCGGCGGCAAGCGCCGCGATTTCTTCCGGCTTCTCCAGTTCCGCCAGAAACCACGCCAGCGCCTTGCCCGGCTGCCGGTTGCGCCAGGCAATGTGCAGTGGCATGGCCGGGCGCGGGTCGACAATTTCCTTTTCGACCAGCCGGCCGGCGGCGATCTCCGGCTCGGCCAGCCAGCGCGGCAGATGGCCGATGCCGAAACCGGCCACTTGCGCGCTGGCCTTGGCGCGGATGTCGGGGACGCGCAGCGTGTCCTGCCCCTCGATGAAGCCGATGCTGCGGGCGAGTAGTTCCTGCGAGGTGTCGGCAACGACGATGGCGCGGTGGCGCAGCAGCTCGCTGGCGGGAATCGGCCCCGGCCAGGCGGCCAGCGGATGCTGCGGGGCGACGACGAAAACGAACTGGCTGTGGCTGCACAGGGGGCGCGTGGCAATGCCGCTGCGTGCCGGCATGTCGCCGGGGGCGCCGATGACGAGGTCGGCGCGGCCGGTCGCAAGGGCATCCCAGTTGCCGCCCAGCACCTCGTAATCGAGGCGGATCTGGGTGCCGCAGCCGACGACCAAAAATCGTTCGAGCAGCGGGTAGAGGCGCTCGACCGGGATGATGGCGTCGATGGCGATGCGCAGTTCCGTTTCCCAGCCCTTGGCGATGCGCTGCACGCGGCGTTCCAGTTCGTCGGCGGCACGCAGCAGGTGGCGGCCGTCGTCGAGCAGGGCGCGGCCGGCTTCGTTCAGCGTCGCCTTGCGGCCCTCGCGGACGAAGAGCTGGATGTCGAGTTCGCCTTCCAGCTTGGCGATGGCGTGCGACAGCGCCGAGGGAACGCGGTGGAGGGCGACGGCGGCAGCGCTGAAGCTGCCGTGGCGGTCGATGGCGTCGAGAATGTGCAGGAGATCGAGGGAAATCTTCATGTGAATTTTATTGAACGATAAGTCCGGAATAATTCGCTGGATAGGGCTGAACTCTACGCCTAACATGGCAACTAAGCTATATCGTCAATTCACAAGGAGACCGCCATGATCGTCCCCAGACTTTCCGCCGAACGCGGCCATGCCGACCACGGCTGGCTCAAGGCGCTGCACAGCTTCTCCTTCGCCGACTACTACGACCCCAAGGAAATGGGCTGGGGCGCGCTGCGCGTCATCAACGAAGACCGCATCGTGCCCGGTGCCGGCTTCGGCAAGCACGGCCACCGCGACATGGAGATCGTCACCTACATCCTCGACGGCTCGCTGGAGCACAAGGACAGCCTCGGCAACGGCGGTGTCATCCGGCGCGGCGAGGTGCAGCGCATGAGCGCCGGCAAGGGCATCCTGCACAGCGAGTTCAACCCCTCGCAAGAGGCCGGTACGCACCTGCTGCAGATCTGGATCGAGCCGGCGCAACTTGGTAGGCCGGCCAGCTACGAGCAGCAGCCGCTGCCGGAAGCTGAGCTGCGCGGCCGCTGGCGGCTCGTCGCCTCGCCCGACGGCGCCGCAGGCAGCACAACCATCGGCCAGGATGCGACGCTGTGGGCCAGCCTGCTGGCGCCCGGCGAGGCGCTGGGCTACGAGCTGGCGCCGCGCCGCCTGGCCTACGTCCATGTCATCCGCGGTCGACTCGCCGTGAATGGCCAAAACCTGGCCACCGGCGATGCCGCCAAGATCGCCGACGAAGCCCGCCTTGATTTCCGGGCCGACGAAGAGACGGAATTCCTGCTCTTCGACCTGCCCCCCGTTTCGCAATAACCAAACCAACCCCAAGGAGAACACCATGAGCAAGACGATCGTCGTTTACCACTCCGGCTACGGCCATACCCAGCGCGTCGCCGAGCATGTCGCCGAAGGCGCCGGCGCCGAACTGCTGCCCATCGACGCCGAAGGCAACCTGCCGGAAGGCGGCTGGGACAAGCTGAATGCCGCCGACGCCATCATCTTCGGCACGCCGACCTACATGGGCGGCCCGAGCTGGCAGTTCAAGAAATTCGCCGATGCCTCGTCCAAGGCCTGGTACACCCGCGCCTGGCAGGACAAGGTGTTCGGCGCCTTTACCAACAGCGCCAGCCCGGTCGGCGACAAGGGCGCGACGCTGGCCCAGCTGCAGACGCTGGCCTCGCAGCACGGCGGCATCTGGGTCAGCCTCGGCCTGCTGCCGGCCAACGGCAAGGCGGCGACGCATGCCGACATCAACCACTTGGGCGGCTCGGTCGGCCTGCTCGTGCGTTCGCCGTCCGACGCTGCGGTCGACGAGATTCCCCAGGGCGACCTCGATACCGCGAAGCGTTACGGCCAGCGTGTCGCCGAGGTGGCAACGCGCCTGAACTAAGGAAGTTTCAGCCGGCGGCCTTGCCGCCGGCTGGCGCCCGCCGAGCCAGTTGCCTGATGGCGACTGTCACGGCTGCCAGCACCAGCAGCGGGTCGACCAGTGCATCCCACAGGTTGGCGAACAGGCCGCCGGCGTAGCCGGCGAGCGCCAGGGCGAGGATAAGCAGCCAGTCATTGCGCCGGTACCACCACAACGCCGCCGCCAGCGCGCCGGAGCCCAGCAGCAGCGGCCACGGCTGGTAGCCGATGGCATAAGGGTCGAAAGGCCCGAGCCCGAGCGCCAGCGGATAGAACACCACGGCGAACCCGATCACCAGCCATGCCGGGCGATCGTTCAGCGGCGATGGGGCGCGGCCGGCCAGTTGCCAGACGGCGAGCGCCAGCAGCGTCGCCGACGGCGGGCCGGCGAAGCCATGCAGCAGCGTGGCGATTCCGGTCAGCAGCGCCAGCGGGACTGCCGCCAGGCCAACGTGGCGCCGCTTCGCGCCGAGCGGCAGCAGCGATACCAGCGCCCCGAAGACGATGGCGTGGGCGAGCCAGCCGTAGATCGCACTCGGGTTCATGGCGGCCCGCCGTCCAGCCAGGCCTCGCTGAACACCGCATGCTTGATGCCCTGGCGGCGCCAGGTGTAGGCGAGATGAATGCGTCCATCGCGGCCCTGCAGCAGCGCCGGATAGGAAAACTCGACGAGGTCGTCAGTGTCGCTTTCGACGCGGCGCGCCAAACGCCAGTTCTTGCCGGCGTCGTCCGAAAGCCACAGCAGCAACTGGTTGCGGTTGCCCGCAGCGTTGCCGGCGATCAGCAGGCGGCCGCTGTGCAGGCGCAGCAGGGCGACCGACGAATTCGGGTTGGGCAACGGCAGAGCGTCGGCAGCCGGCCAGTGGCCGCCGCCGTCGGCGCTCGTGGCGGCGCGGATTTGGCCCGGCCCCGGTCCGGCATCGCGCAGGGCGGCGAGTGCATGCTGTTCGTCGAGGACGGCCACCGCCGGCTGCAATGTCCGTCGCGCCTGCGCCATGCGCACCTTGTCGACGATGCGCCCGTCGGCCGCCAGGCGCAGCCATTCGCCATGCTTGGCGATGAACTCGTGATAGACCGGCAGGCCCAGCCCGCCGTCGGCTAGCGCCACCGGCGGCGCCCGCCCCAGCGTGCTGATATTGAAAAACGGGGAGGTCTGCAGCTTGGTCGCCGGCGACCAGGTCGCGCCGGCATCGGATGAAACGGCGTGGTTCAGCGAACTGCCGGCCCAGCCGCCGAGCGCGACGCTGACGAACCACAGGTGGAGCCGGCTGCCTTCGGCGTAGAGAACCGGATTGCCGACCTTGCGCACGTAGGCGCGCGTCGCCGCAGCCGTGCCTTCGCGCGTGGCGATTGTCTGCGGCTGGCTCCAGCCGCCGGCACCCAGCGTCGCGAACCATACGGCGACGTCGGCGGCACCTTCGCGGCTGCCGGCAAACCAGGCGGCGGCGATGCGGCCGTCGGCCAGTTCGGCCAGTGCCGCGGCATGGGCCGAAGGCGCGGCGGTCGGCAGCAGGGCGGCGGCGAAGCTGGGCGGGTTGCGGTCGGCTTGCGCCGCAGGCGGCGGCACGAACGCCGGCGCCGCCGGTAGGGGCGCGCGCCACGTGGCGCCGGCTGCGGCCAGCAGAAACAGCATTGGCGCCAGCCAGCGCGGCAGCGTCATGGCGCGACGATCTCGAACCAGACGATGGTCGTCATTAGTGGCGCCAGATTCCGGGTCGCGAAAGCCTGCTGCCAGTCGTCAGCCGTGGCGCCGACGCGGGCGAAACGCAGGCCGGAGCCGTGCGAAGCCAGGTTGCGGTAGCTGCCGACCTGCTTCGCCTGCAGCCCGGCGGCGGCGACGGTAGCCTGGAAACGGGGAATGTCTTGGCTTTCCATGAAGACCAAGGCGTTCAGCGCCTTCAGTTCGGACAGATCGTGTTTGTCCAGGCCGCCGTAATGACGGTGCGTGCGCTGGCTGAGGATCGGCAGCAGCGCCGGTTGCGGGCCGTCGAACATGGCGATGTCGCGCGTCCGCCCGAGCTGGCGGACTTCATCGGGGACGGCATTGACACCGATGGCCGGGAAGATTCCCCAGAGCAGGGCCAGCCAGTAGAGCATCGGCGCGGCCAGGGTGTGGGCCGGCGAGCGTTCGCGCCACCAGGCCCAGGCGAAGTAGAGGGCGGGGAGCGGCAGCCAGTACCAGCCGCCCAGCCCGAACCAGAAGGTGAAGCCGGCGAAGGCGGCGCCGAGCAGCAGGGCCAGGATCAGCCCGAGGCGGAAGGGCCAGCGCGCGCGCATGTCCGGCAGCGCCAGCGCGACCAGGATGGCCAACGGCACCAGCGAGCCGATCAGGTAGCGGTCGAAGCTGCGGATGAAGGCAAAGGGCAGGAAGGTGGCGAGGAACCAGAACAGCACCAGGCGATCGACAGCAGAGCCCTTCCAGGCCGCCCAGGCGGCGACGGCAAAGACGAAAACCCAGGGCAGCGCGACGTTGAGCAGGCCGAGGAGGATGGCTGGCGAGAAATTGAAGAACTGTCGCGATTCGAGTTCGCCGGCCAGCACCAGATCGGCGGATTCCGGGTAAAGCGCACGGACGATGAAAAACCATGGCAACGCCAGCACGGCAAAGAGCAGCGCGTGGCCGGCCAGCGGCACGAAGTGTTGGCGCAGTTGCGTCAGCCGCAGGCGGCCGCTGGCCAGCAGCGCCAGGCCGCCGCCGCCGCAGACCAGCGCGACAATCGGCCCCTTGGTCAGGAAACCGGCGGCCAGCAGCAGGGTTGTTGCGGTCAACCACCTTTTTTGGCCCGAATCCAGCCACACCAGCAGGCTCCAGAAGGCGGCGGTGGACAGCGCGGCGACCGGCACGTCGAGCATGAAACGGCGGCCCTCGCTGGCCATGCCGAGGCAGCCGAGCATTACGCAGCCGGCGATCCAGCCGGTTTCGTTGCGGCCGGAAAGGCGCCGGGCGATGCCGGCAGTCGACACCACCAGCAAGGTGGCAAACAGTACGGCGACGAAGCGGGCGCTCACCAGTGAAATGCCGAAGGTCTCGAAACTGGCGCGCCCCAGCCAGTAAAGCAGCGGCGGTTTGCGAATGCGCGGCGCGCCGTCGAGGAAGGGCACCAGCCAGTGATCGCCCTCGATCATCTCCATCGGTGTACGTAAGCCGAGGAAGAACTCGTCCTTGCCGGTGAGCCCGGTCGCCTCCCAGATGCCCGGCGCCAGCACCGCGAGGGCGAGCAGAAAGAGCAGCAGGGTCTGGCGGGCGGGGGAGAGGGTGGACATGGGGCGGGATTTTAACCCGCTTCGCTTTGTACGCCCCCTGAGGAGACTGAATGGGGGCTCAAATATGCCCTAAGCAGTCGTTGGGCCTAGAAACCCCGAGTTGCCGGTTTGCTTTGTTTTGCAGACAAAGTGGCTTGATCAACATGCCGCTGGCTGTGACGTAGCTGCGCAATGTCCCGGCCGGGCGGCGTCCCGAACATGCGGCGATATTCACGGCTGAATTGCGACGGGCTTTCGTAGCCGACGTGGTGGGCGGCCGAGGCAGCATCGGTGTTGGCGACCAGCATCAGGCGCCGGGCCTCGTGCAGGCGCATCTGCTTCTGATATTGCAATGGTGTCATCGCGGTCAGTGCCTTGAAATGGTGGTGCAGCGACGATTTGCTCATGTTCGACAGGCTGGCCAGCCTGTCGATGCTGATCGGCTGGTCGAGGTTCGTTTTGAGCCAGTCGATGGCGCGGACGATCTGATGGCTGTGGCTGCCGCTGGCAGCAGCCTGGCGCAGTCGCGAGCCGAGGGAGCCGGTGAGCAGGCGGTAGAGCAGTTCGCGCTCGATGATCGGGGCGAGCACCGGGATGTCGGCGGGCGTATCGAGCAAGCGGGCAAGACGCAGCGCGGCGCCCTGGATTTCGGCGCTGATGGCGCCGACGGCAATGCCGCGGTCGACGGCATCCAGGGCCCGATTTTCGGGAATGGCGGCGGCCAGTTCGTTGATCTTCAGCGGATCGATCAGCAGCGCCAGCCCCAGGTACGGCTCGCTGGCCGAGGCGCAGGTGATGCGCGAGAACATCGGCAGGTCGACCGACGAAATCAGGCAATGTCGGGCGTCATAGTCGTAGGTCTCTTCGCCCACCGTGATGCGCTTGGCGCCCTGCACCATCATGGCGAAGACCGAGGCCATGATGGCGCAGGTCGGCGCGTCGCAATTCGATCCGCGAAACAGCCGCAGGCCGGGGATGACGGTGTCGACGGCCCCGTCATCCGGGCAATGGCGGTGAAGAATCTCGGCGAGTTCCGCGCGCTGGCGAATCAGCGCGGCGTTTTCCATGGCGCTGGAATCATTCGGGCGGGGCGGGGTCTGAACGGCTGTATTCATGGCCGACAGGGTAGCGGTTTTGCCGGCGGCCGACGAGAGGTGGCGGGCCGTTTCTGGAGGATCAGGCAATAAGTCTGCACGATTGGGTTATCGCTTCGCCTCGTCTCTCGCCCACACTGTTGTCACCGACAGGGCAATCCGGTTTGCCGCTGTTCCCTTTTGGCAAGGAGCTTGCAGATGATCAAACTGACTATTAACGGCAAGGTGCATCAGGTCGATGTGGCGCCCGATACGCCGCTGCTCTGGGCGTTGCGCGACACGCTGCAGTTGACCGGCACCAAGTACGGTTGCGGCCAGGCGCTGTGCGGCGCCTGTACCGTGCATGTCGAAGGCAGCCCGGTGCGCGCCTGCATGACGCCGGTGTCGGCAGTGGCCGGGCGCAGGATCACGACCATCGAAGCGATCGACACCCAGCGTGTCGGCAAGGCCGTGCAAGAGGCCTGGCGCAAACTGGATGTCGTGCAGTGCGGCTACTGCCAGTCCGGCCAGATCATGAGCGCCGTGGCGCTGCTCAGCCAGAACCGCAAGCCGACCGATGCCGACATCGACAACGCAATGTCGGGAAACCTCTGCCGCTGCGCCACTTACGTGCGTATCCGCGCGGCCATCCACGAAGCCGCCAAGGCGCTGGCCTGAGGAGATAACCATGTCCGAGATCATCATCGAAAACCTCAGCCGCCGCCGTTTCCTGCAAGGCAGTGCCGGCCTGACGCTGGGTTTCTGCCTGCCGGCCATTGCCGCAGGCGCTGCCGGCAAGTTGGGTGCCGCTACTGCGGTCGACACCGAAATTAACGCGTTTTTGAGAATCGGCGCCGACAACAGCGTAGTCATCCTTTCCAAGCACCTCGAAATGGGCCAGGGCAGCTACACCGGTCTGGCCACCATTCTGGCCGAAGAACTGGACGCCGACTGGAAGCAGGTTCGCGTCGAAGGCGCCCCGGCCGATGCCAAGCGTTACAACAACACTTTCTGGGGCCCGGCGCAGGGTACCGGCGGCAGCACGGCGATGGCCAATTCCTGGGAGCAGATGCGCCAGGCCGGCGCCGCCGGGCGGGCCATGCTGGTTGCCGCTGCCGCCAAGCGCTGGAATGTCGGCGCGGCCGATATTGCGGTGCGCGACGGCATCGTCAGCCATGCCGCCAGCGGCCGCAAGGCCAGCTTTGGCGAACTGGCGCTGGATGCCGCCAGGGAAACGGTGCCTGCCGATGTCAAATTGAAAGACCCCAAGGATTTCCGCCTGATCGGCAAGCAGGCCAGGCGCAAGGACAGCGCGGCCAAGACCAACGGCACGGCGCAATTCACGCAGGATGTATTCCTGCCCGGCATGCTGGTGGCCATCGTCGCGCATCCGCCGCTGTTCGGCGCCACGGTGAAATCCTTCGATGCAAGCAAAGCCAGGGCGGTCAAGGGTGTCGTCGATGTCGTGCAGATTCCGCAGGGCGTCGCCGTGCTGGCCACCGATACCTGGAGCGCCAAGAAAGGGCGCGATGCCCTGTCGGTCAGTTGGGACGACAGCAAGGCCTTCAAGCTGGGCAGCGATGAAATTCTGGCCAAGTACAAGGAAATGGCCAAGAAGCCCGGCCTGGTTGCCGCGAATAAAGGCGACACGGCGAAAACCTTTGCCGGCGCCGCCAAGGTGGTCAGCGCCTCCTTCGATTTTCCCTACCTCGCCCATGCCGCGATGGAGCCAATGAACTGCGTCGTCCAGCTCAAGGCCGATGGCTGCGACGTGTGGAACGGCGAGCAGTTCCAGACCGTCGACCAGGGCCGGGTGGCCGCGCTGTTCGGCCTCAAGCCCGAGCAGGTCAAACTCAACATGCTCTATGCCGGCGGCAGTTTCGGGCGTCGGGCCTGTACGCACTCCGACTACGTGCTGGAGGCAGCGCATATCGTCAAGGCGATCAACGGCAAGGCACCGGTCAAGCTGGTCTGGCTGCGCGAGGACGACATGCGCGGCGGCTACTACCGGCCGCTCTTCCACCACGCGCTGGAAGCGGCGCTCGATGGCAACGGCAAGCTGGTCGGCTGGCATCACCGGCTGGTCGGCCAGTCGATCCTGACCGGTTCGCCGTTCGAGGCGATGATGGTCAAGGACGGCATCGATCACGTGTCGGTCGAAGGCGCTTCCAATCTGCCTTACGCCATCCCCAATCTGCTGGTCGATCTGCACACGCCGACCGATATCGGCGTGCCGGTGCTCTGGTGGCGCTCGGTCGGTTCGTCGCACACGGCGTATTCGACTGAGGTTTTCCTTGACCAAGTGGCGGCGGCGATGGGCAAGGACCCGGTGGCCCTGCGCTTGGAATTGCTGACTGAACACCCGAAGCACGCTGGCGTACTCAAGCTGGCGGCCGAGAAAGCGAGCTGGGCAACACCGCTCAAGGCGGCCCCCGGCGAGCGGCGCGGCCGGGGCGTGGCGGTGCATGAATCGTTCAACTCCTTCGTCGCCCACGTCGCCGAAGTGACGATCAAAAAAGACGGTTCTATTCGGGTCGACCGTGTGATTTCGGCCGTCGATTGCGGTACGGCGATCAACCCGGACAACATCCGTTCGCAGGTCGAAGGCTCGGTTGGCTTCGCGCTGTCGGCGGCCATGAGCGGTGAAATCACGCTCAAGGGCGGGCGTGTCGAGCAGGGCAATTTCGATGGCTATCCGGTGCTGCGCATCGGCGACATGCCCAGGGTCGAGGTCCATATCGTGCCTTCGACGCTTGCCCCGACCGGCATCGGCGAACCTGGCGTCCCGCCGGTCGCCCCGGCCGTGGCCAACGCCATCGCCGCTGCCACCGGCAAGTTCCTGACCAGGCTGCCGTTCAATACTACCGATCTGGTGGCCTGACATGGACAGCCTGGATACGCAATTGCTGGACGCCGCCCGTAGCTGGGCGGCAGCCGGGCATCGCTTCGCCTTGATCACCGTCGCCCGCACCTGGGGTTCCGCCCCCAGGCCGCCGGGTGCATGGATGATCCTGCGTGACGACGGGCAGGTGCAAGGCTCGGTATCGGGCGGCTGCATCGAGGACGACCTGATCCGCCGCGCTGCCGCCGGAGAATTCACCGGTGAATCGGGCAACACCGTGCCGCGTGTTCTGCGCTATGGCGTGACGGCCGATGAGGCGCATCGCTTTGGCCTGCCCTGCGGCGGCACGCTGGAACTGGTGCTCGAACCGGCGCCGGATACCGCCTTGCTCGAACAACTCGCCCAGCGCATCGCCACCGGCCAGCTGGTGCAGCGGCGCGTCGCGCTCGCTACTGGCCTCGTCAGCATTGCAGGCGGCAGCGCCGGCGACAGCCTGCAATGGGATGGCGAAACGCTGGTCACGCTGCATGGCCCGGCGTGGCGTCTGCTGATCATCGGCGCCGGGCAGATTTCGCGCTATCTGGCGACGATGGCGCAGGCGCTGGGCTACCGCGTCTATATCTGCGAACCGCGCAGCGAGTACGCCGATGGCTGGGATGTGGCGGGCAGCGAACGCATCGCATCGATGCCGGATGACGCGGTGACCGAGCTGGCGCTCGATCCGCGCAGCGCCGTCGTGGCATTGACGCACGACCCCAAGCTTGACGACATGGCCTTGCTCGAAGCCTTGAAATCGCCGGCCTTTTATGTCGGCGCCCTCGGCTCGCACGCCAACAACAGCAAGCGTCGCGAACGCCTGCTGCAATATTTCGACCTGTCGCAGGCCGAAGTCGACCGCCTGCATGGCCCGGTCGGCTTGCCCATCGGCAGCCGCACGCCGCCGGAAATCGCCGTCTCCATCCTGGCCGAGATGACCGCCGTGAAAAATGGGCAAATTTCCCGGTCGACCGCAGCAGCCGTCGATCCCTACGCCTGCCGCGTCGCATGAAGCAAATCGTCGGCATCCTGCTGGCCGCCGGCAGCAGCCGGCGCTTCGGTGCCGACAAGCGCCTGCAGCCGCTGGCCGACGGCACACCGATGGCGCTGGCCTCGGCGCGGCACCTGGCCAGGATATGTCGTCGCACCATCGTCGTCATTCGCCCCGACGATGCAGCGCTGGCCAGCCTGCTGGCAGCAGAAGGGATGGAAACCGTCGTTTGCGACCAGGCAGCGCAAGGCATGGGCCACAGCCTGAGCCGAGGCATCGAGGTCAGCGCCGATGCCGACGGCTGGCTGGTTGCCCTGGCCGATATGCCGTACATCGAGCCGGCCAGCTACGCTGCCGTAGCGGAAGCGCTACAGAACGGCGCCCGTCTTGCCAGGCCCGCCTATAAGGGGAAAGCCGGCCACCCGGTCGGCTTCAGCGCCATTTACCGTGCCGATTTGCTCGCCTTGACCGGCGATCAAGGCGGCAAGTCCATTCTCGATGCTCACCAGGAACATATCCGTTTGTGCCCGCTGGACGATCCCGGGGTCCTGAAGGGCATTGATCGTCCATCGGAGTTTTGGCCGAGTTGTGTGAATTAGCCGTACGGCAGGTTTCGAAGTTCAGCGGTCGCTTAAATGACTACTTGACGGGATAGTCGATTGTCCGCAACTGGCCCAGACTGTGTAAAAACGTGAACTTCTGTAGCGCCCTTCGGTCAATGCTATAAGCATTAACGGGAGGCTTCAAATGAAGCGATTCATCCAGGGCGAGGACAGAACGCAAAGTACGCTATTACCT
>Ga0209507_1002562_pt1 | contig 12166 bp, 10 predicted proteins | sample AD_UKC028_MetaG_FD_184414 | JGI IMG/M metagenome (GOLD analysis project Ga0209507, IMG submission 184414) | Active sludge microbial communities of municipal wastewater-treating anaerobic digesters from USA - AD_UKC028_MetaG (SPAdes) (version 2) | ecosystem: Engineered > Bioreactor > Anaerobic >...
CGCGCGCGCAACGCGGCACCGGCCGCGGCGCGTGCGTCGCCATCGATGTCGGCCACGGGCAGCGCCGGCGCGGCGCCGATCGACGCTGCGGCCATCGGCACTGCAGCCATCGGCGCGGCGGCCATCGGCGCGGGGTGCAGCGCATCGGCGGCGGCGATCAGCGCGGCGCCGTCCTGCGGTGCCGGCCGGCCGGCGGCGATCGCCTCGACCCAATCGCCGAGCTCGCCGAGCGCGCGCTCGGTGAAGCGGCGCAGCTCGGCGTCGAGCTGCGGGTTCTCGGCCAGGCGCGCGTTGTACAGCCGCTCGCAGGCCCAGGCGGCTTCGCCGAAGGCCCCGAGCCCGACCATGCGCGCGCTGCCCTTGAGCGTGTGGCAGGCGCGGCGGATCAGCGTCAGGTCGCCGAGGTCGCCGGGCGCGGCGGCCAGCCGTGCGAGCGCGTCGTGCGCGCCTTGCAGCACTTCGCGCGCCTCTTCGATGAAGATTTCGCGCATCTCGGCATCGTCTTCGAGGCCGGTGCCGCCGCCGGCTGCGGGCGGCGGCGTCAGCCGCACGGCGGCCGGCTGCGGCGCGGGTTCGGGCCCCGGCGCCGGTTGCGCCAGATCGGCCACCGCCTGCGCGAGGCTGGCGCGCGCGGCTTCGCGCGCAGCGGCGTCGTCGCCGGCGCGGTCCAGCGCCGCGCGGGCCGACACCATCGTCTCGGCCAGCGCCCGCTGGTCGGCCAGCAGCGCCTGCTGCGACAAGCGCTGCAGCCCGAGCTTCAGGTCGGCGTCGGGCAGCGTGCCCTGCGCGAGCGACTGCGCCTGCGCGACCAGCTCCGGCGCCGGGCCCGCGGCCTCGTCGAAGCCGCCGAAGGTCGACAGACGGCTCGCGCGCCGGCCCATCACGGCGCGCAGCCGGCCCTCGGCCGCGTCGAAGCGGAACAGCGCGCGCGCCATCTGCGGCTGCACGCTGAGCATGTCGATCAGGAAGCCCAGCGCGCCCAGGTTGTCGGCCAGGCGGTCGAAGGCCGGCTGGTGGGCGCTGCCCTGCAGGTCGATCTCGGCCTGGCTGAGCCGGTCGACGTCGTCGCGCATGCGCAGCACCGCCTGCGACGCGTGCTCCAGGTCGAGCACCGACAGCACGCCGCGCATCGACTGCAGCTGGGCGGGCACCGGGATCAGCAGCTCGCGCTGCGCCGGGTCGCGGAAGTACTGGTCGATCTGCTTCTCGACTTCCGACAGCGACGCGCGCAGCTCCTGCACCACGCTGCCCATCGTCTGGCGGTCGGACACGCGCCGGTACAGCTCCTCCATCCAGGGCTCGAGCGGCTGCGCGGCGCGGCCTTCGCCGACCTGGCGGATGCGCTGCGCGAGCCGCTGCACGCGCCCGGCGACCAGCGGCTGGTCGAATTCGCCGTCCTCGAGCGACGCATCGAGGTACAGCACGCTGGTGGCCACTTCCATCGCCAGCGCCGGGCTCGGCGCGGTGCCGGCCGCCAGCGTCTGCGCGACCGCACGCTGCAGCGCATCGGCCAGGATCTCGCCCGACGGGTACAGCCGCTTCAGCGATTCGCCGACGAGCGCGAACTGCTCGGCCAGGCCGCCGGCGCGGTGCGCCTCGCCGCCGGCGACCGCCGACCACTGCTCGGTCGCGCCGGCCACGCGCTTGCGCGCCTGCGCGATCAGCGCCGGGTCGAAGCGGCCCAGCCGCACCGCCAGGTAGTCGAAGGCGGCCGACTCGTCGACCGCGTAGGCCGCGCGCACCGCGGCCAGCCGCGGCGCCGCTTCGGCAGCGTCGGGCGCGCGCGCGTGCGCGCAGAAGAACAGCAGGTCCAGCGCCAGCCGGTCCGAGACCTCCCGCTGGCCGGCCAGCGCCATGCGCAGCTGCGCCAGCAGCCGCGAGCTGATGCGCTTGGTGTAGACGTCGGCGTCGAGCAGCCCGCCGGCCTGCGCGTCGTAGAACGCCGCGGCGAGCTGCCACACCTGGCCGAGCGGGCCGTCGGCATCGGTGCCGGCGCCGAGGCCGGCGCACAGGTCGCTCATGCGCGCCATCGCGGCGCGGTCGGGCGCGCGCATCATCGCGAGCACCTGGGTCTCCATCGCGTCGCGCGCCGCCGCGTCGGCCGTGCGCGGCGCGGCGCTGGCGTCGGCCGGCAGCGCCTGCCACTGCCATTCCTCGCGCCACAGGTCGGCCGGGTGCACGCGGTCGGCGCCGGCCAGCTGCTGCAGCTTCAGGTACTGCGGGAACAGCGCCAGCGTGGGCACGCCCTTGCCGGCGAGCTTGCGGCCCAGGTAGTCGAGCACGCCGAAGGAGGCCGATTCCACCGCCTCGGCCGCGGCCGCGGTCAGCAGCTGGGGCTTGGCGACAAAGCGCTGCACCGCGGCTTCGCTGGCGCGCAACACGCGCGCCGGGCCGGGCAGCCCGATCATCTCGAGCGCGCCCACGCTCTGGTGGATCTGCGCGCGCGCGCCGCGCAGCACCGCCGGGTCGACGCGGTCGAGGTCGGATCCGGCCAGCGCCTCGGCTTCCTTCAGGTGGCGGCGCAGCGCCTTGTTCGCGTTGTCCAGCGAACGGCGCAACTCGCCGTGCACCCACGACAGGGTGCTCAGGTCGTCCGGCGGCACGTCCTCGACTTCGGCGTTCAGCATGCGATTGGCATCCGGCGATGGGACTCAGGCAACCTTGAAGCGCGCCACCGACTGCTTCAGCTCCTCGGCGCTGCGCGACAGCTCGCGCACCATCTGCGCCGTCGAGCGCGTGCCGTCGCCGGTCTGCTCGGTCACCGCGAAGATGTGCTGGATGTTGGACGCGACCACGCTGGCCGACGCGGCCTCGCTCGAGGCCTGCGCCGAGATCTGGCCGATCAGCGCCGACAGCTGCCGGGTCACCCGGTCGATGTCGGCCAGCGCGGCGCCGGCGGCGTCGGACAGCTGCGCGCCCTGCACCACGCCGTGGGTCGAGCGCTCCATCGCCGCCACCGCCTCCTGGGTGTCGGTCTGGATCGTGCGCACCAGCACCGCGATCTGCCGGGTGGCGTCGGCCGAGCGCTCGGCCAGGCGCTGCACTTCCTCGGCCACCACCGAGAAGCCGCGCCCGGCCTCGCCCGCGCTGGCCGCCTGGATCGCGGCGTTGAGCGCGAGCACGTTGGTCTGCTCGGTGATGTCGCCGATCAGCTCGGTGATCTCGCCGATCTCCTGCGACGACTCGCCCAGCCGCTTGATGCGCTTGGAGGTGTCCTGGATCTGGTCGCGGATCGCGTTCATGCCGCCGATCGTGTTCTGCACCGCCTGCAGCCCGGTCTCGGCCGCCTGCAGCGACTGGTCGGCCACCTGCGCGGTCTGCTGCGCCTGCGCCGACACGTCGTTGATGCGGTCGGCCATCTGCAGCACCGACTCGCCGGTGTCGCGGATCTCGCGCAGCTGCTCGGTCGAGGTCGCGAGCAGCTCGGTCGAGGTCTGCTCGACCTGCTGGGTGGTGTCGGTCACGCGCGCCGCGGTCTGCTGCACCTGCGACACCAGCATGCGCAGTTCCTCGACGGTGTAGTTCACCGAGTCGGCGATCGCGCCGGTGATGTCTTCGGTGACGGTGGCCTGCTGGGTCAGGTCGCCCTCGGCCACCGTCTGCAGCTCGTTCATCAGGCGCAGGATCGCCGCCTGGTTGGCGTCGTTCACGCGCTTGGCCTCCTGCTCCTGGCGCTCGGCCTCGAGCCGCTGGCCTTCGGCCTGGCGCGCACGCGTGGTCTGGCCGCCGACGAACAGGCGCAGCACGCCGGCGCCGCCGCCGGCCAGCATCAGCCCGAACACGGCCAGCAGCGCCAGCTGCAGCGGGCCGGCGCCGCCGGATTCGGCCAGCAGCCGCTGCGCGGTCTGCAGCCCCTGGCGCATCGCGTCGGCGTCGGCGACGACCGCGCGCCGGGCCGCAGCCGCCGCCTCGGCGGCTGCGCCTTCGGCCGGCTGGCCCTGGGCGAGCAGCAAGGCGACGTTGCGCTCGGTCCTGGCTTGCAGCGGGGCGATCGGGCCGAGCACTTCGCGCACCGCCGGCTGATGGTCCTGGCCGGCGGCCAGCCCGCGCAGCGCGTCGGCCAGCGCCTGGTTGCTGTCCTTCAGTTCGCCCGGCGCCGCTGCCTCGCCCGCACCCGCCAGCAGCGCGGCCTTGGCCACGCGCTGCGTCTGGGTCTGGGCCTGGCCGGCCAGCGCCGCCAGCTCGACGCTGCGCTGCGTGCCGGTGTAGACCATGGCGGCCACCGCAGTCAGCCCCGCCAGCCCGACGCCGAGCAGGCCCAGCAGGATGCGCTGCTGCTGCCGCGCACCCAGGCGGCCGAGCAGCGGCAGGCCGCCGGCCGACGCTGCCGAGCCGTCCGCCGCCTGCAACCCCGCGCGGCCGCCGTCGTCGGGCAGTTCGGAGACCGGGGCTTCGGACAGGATCGACGAGTCGGCCAGCATCGATGCGCCGACCGGCTCGACCACTGCCGGCCTGCCGGCGCGCGGCGGCAGCAGCCGGTCATCGTCGTCCGGATAGGCGGCGGCGAGGTCGTCGAGCTGCGAGCGCCGGATCGCGTCGCGCTGCGCCAGGTCGCCGGGCCGGCTGCTGATCTTGTCCATGAAGCTCATGTGCACCTCTAGCTGATGCTCAGGGCCGGCGCCGCGCGGCCACGGGTATGGGGTCAGGCGGCCACGCCGAGGAACGGCTCGCTGGCGGCCAGCGCAGCCAGCTCGATTTCCTGCCACACGCGGCCGTCGGCGTCGCGCCAGCGCGCACCGGCAAAGGCGGGCCGCGGCGCGGGGCCGTCGTCGGGATGCGGCTGCAGCTGCCCGATCTGGCGCAGCCCGGCGAGCCGGTCGACCAGCAGCGCGCAGTTCACGCCGAGCATGGGGTTCAGCGCCAGCAGCCGCGCGCCTTCGGGCGGCGCGCCGCCGGCGCTGCGCAGGCCGAGGAACACGCCCAGGTCGACCACGCCATGCAGGCCGCCGCGCAGGTTGGCGACCCCGGCGAACCACGGCTGGGTGTGCGGCACCGGCAGGGTCCGCCCGACGGGGAAGATCTCGCCCGCCTCGTGCAAGGGGAAGAGCACGCCGCAGCCGGCGCATTCGACCGCCAGCCACGCGCGCTGCGCGGCTTCGGTGCGCGCCGCCTGCATGCGCGTGGCGAGCCGGTCCTGCAGTTGGCGCAGTGCTTCGCGGTTGGACATCTTCAGAGCCTGTGCAGCGAACGATCGCCGGCGTGGTTCATGCCCATATCGGCACTCAGGCCAGCGCCTTGATCTTGCGCATCAGCTCGTCGGCATCGACCGGCTTGACGATGTAGTCGCGCGCGCCCTGGCGCATGCCCCAGACCTTGTCGGTCTCCTGGTTCTTGCTGGTGCACATGATCACCGGCACCGCCGCGAAGCGCGGATCGCGGGTGATCGCGCGGGTCAGCTGGAAGCCGTTCTGACCCGGCATGACCACGTCCATCAGGATCAGGTCGGGCTTGTCCTCGCTGAGGCGGCGCATCGCCTCGTCGCCGTTCTCGGCGGTGCGCACCGCGAAGCCGCGCTTGCCGAGCAGATCGGACATGTAGTGCAGCTCGGTCTTCGAGTCGTCGACCAGCAGGATCTTCTGGATGGACATCGGCGCTCCTCGGCAGGCGCGGCGGGCGTGGGCTGCGGCGGCGGCGCTTCAGGACGCCCGGCCGCCGAACTGCTCCACCGCGCGCAGCAGCTGCTCCTTGGTGAAGGGTTTCGTCAGGTATTCCTCGGAGCCGACCATGCGGCCCCGGGCCTTGTCGAACAGACCGTCCTTGCTCGACAGCATGATCACCGGCACGTGCGCGAAGCGCGGGTTGCGCTTGATGATCGCGCAGGTCTGGTAGCCGTCCAGCCGCGGCATCAGGATGTCGCAGAAGATCAGCTGCGGCACGTGGTCGTTGACCTTGGCCAGCGCGTCGAAGCCGTCCTCGGCCAGCACCACCTCGTGGCCGCCCTGGCGCAGGAAGATCTCGGCGCTGCGGCGGATCGTGTTGCTGTCGTCGATGACCAGCACCTTCGTGCCGGGCGGCGCGCCGGCAGCGGCTTCGTCGATGTCCACGGGGCGGGTCTCCTTGGCGTGCGCGGCGGCCGGCACGGTTCAGTCGAAGCGGACCATCTCGAAGTCCTCCTTGCGGGCGCCGCATTCGGGACAGGTCCAGTTCATCGGCACGTCCTGCCAGCGGGTGCCCGGCGCAACGCCGTGCTCAGGGTCTCCGACGGCTTCGTCGTAGATCCAGCCGCAGATCAGGCACATCCACTTCGCGGGTTCGTTCACGGTGCTCGCATCACTACAATGGCCGGGAATTGTAGGCACGGGGTTTCCGGAAAAACCAAGTTCCGATCGGTACCTACGCAACATTCCTCAGTTTGCGCTAGAGGTTCACGGAATCGCCCGCAAGCCCTTGACCGCGCAGGATCCGACCGATGACCGCCCCTGATCCCACCGCCCCGACCGACCCCGAAGAGCCGCAGGCCCCGGCCTGCGTGATGAGCTTCAATGTCAGCGAGCCCAGCGGCGCCGGCGGCCTGGCCGGCGACGTGGCCACGATCGCGGCGATGGGCGCGCATGCGCTGCCGGTGACCACCGGCATCCTGCTGCGCGACACCGCCGAGATCTTCGAGCACCACCCGCTCGACGCCGAACTGGTGGCGCAGCAGGCGCGCTCGATCCTCGAGGACGTGACGCTGGCCGGCTGGAAGGTCGGCTTCCTCGGCTCGGCCGAAGGCGTGAGCGCGGTGGCCGAAGTGCTGTCCGACTATGCCGAGCTGCCGCTGGTGGCCTACCTGCCGTCCTTGAGCTGGCTGGAAGAGGACGAACAGCAGTCCTACCTCGACGCCTTTCGCGAGCTGATCCTGCCGGCCACCGAGGTGCTGGTGGGCAACCACCAGACGCTGAGCGACTTCCTGCTGCCCGACTGGGAGCAGGAGCGCCCTGCAAGCCCGCGCGAGCTGGCGGTGGCCGCCGCCGGACACGGCACGCGCTACGTGCTGGTGACCGGCGTGCTGCTGCCCGGCAAGGGCGGCGAGGGCTTCATCGACAACGTGCTCGCGTCGCCGCAGGGGGCGGTCACCGGCGAAAAGTTCGAGCGCTTCGACGCCGGTTTCGTCGGTGCCGGCGACACGCTGTCGGCGGCGCTGGCGTCGCTGCTGGCCGCCGGCAGCGAGCTGCAGGCCGCCATCGGCGAGGCGCTGACCTTCCTCGACCAGAGCCTGGACGCCGGCTTCCGGCCGGGCATGGGCAACGTCGTGCCCGACCGCTTCTTCTGGGCGCTGCCGCCCGACGAAGGCGCCGAAGCCGACAACCCCGAGGAACTGCCGGCCGACGACGGCCCGGCCAAGCACCTGGTCAGCCGCCGTGTCCACTGAAGCAGGCACTGACAGGCCCAACGAGCGGCTGTTCGCGCGCGCGCAGCGGTTGATTCCCGGCGGCGTCAATTCGCCGGTGCGCGCCTTCCGCGCAGTCGGCGGCACGCCGCGCTTCATCCGCCGCGCGCAAGGGGCCTACCTGTGGGACGCGGCCGGGCAGCGCTACATCGACTACATCGGCTCCTGGGGGCCGATGATCCTGGGACACGGCCACCCGGCGGTGCTCGACGCGGTGCAGCGCGCGGCGCGCGACGGCCTGAGCTTCGGCGCGCCCACCGAGGCCGAGATCGAGCTGGCCGAGGCGATCGCCGCGCTGGTGCCGGGCGTCGAGCAGTTGCGGCTGGTGTCCAGCGGCACCGAAGCCGGCATGAGCGCGCTGCGGCTGGCGCGCGGCGTGACCGGCCGCTCGAAGATCCTGAAGTTCGAAGGCTGCTACCACGGCCACGCCGATGCGCTGCTGGTCAAGGCCGGCTCGGGGCTGGCGACCTTCGGCGTGTCCACCTCCGCCGGCGTGCCCGCCGAGGTGGTGCAGCACACGCTGGTGCTCGAGTACAACAACGTCGCCCAGCTCGACGAGGCCTTCGCGCAGCACGGCGCGCAGCTCGCCTGCGCGATCATCGAGCCGATCGCCGGCAACATGAACTTCGTGCGCGCGTCGCTGCCCTTCATGCGCCGGCTGCGCGAGCTGTGCACCCAGCACGGCGCGCTGCTGATCCTCGACGAGGTCATGACCGGCTTTCGCGTCGCGCTCGGCGGCGCGCAGAGCCTGTACGCGGCGCAGATCCCGGGGTTCCGGCCCGACATCAGCGTGTTCGGCAAGGTGATCGGCGGCGGCATGCCGCTGGCGGCCTTCGGCGCGTCGCGCGACATCATGAGCCGGCTCGCGCCGCTCGGACCGGTGTACCAGGCGGGCACGCTGTCGGGCAACCCGGTGGCCACCGCCTGCGGGCTGGCGACGCTGCGCGAGATCAGCCGGCCCGGCTTCTTCGACGCGCTCGCGGCGCGCACGCGCGCGCTGGTCGAGGGCCTGGCCGCCGCCGGCCGCGACGCCGGCGTGCCGCTCGTCGGCGACAGCGAAGGCGGCATGTTCGGCTTCTTCTTCGCGCGCTCGTCCGACGAAGGGCTGCCGCAGCACTACGGTGCGGTGATGGCCACCGACCAGCCGCGCTTCAACCGCTTCTTCCACGCGATGCTCGACCGCGGCGTGTACTTCGCGCCGGCGCTGTACGAGGCCGGCTTCGTCAGCGCCGCGCATACGGCCGACGACGTCGCCGCGACGCTGCAGGCCGCGGCCGCGGCGCTGCGCGCCTAGCCCGAGCACGACGGCTGCCCGGCCGATGCACATCCACATCCTCGGCATCTGCGGCACCTTCATGGGCGGGCTGGCGGCGCTGGCGCGCGAGGCCGGCCACCGCGTGACCGGCTGCGACGCTAACGTGTACCCGCCGATGAGCGAGCAGCTGCGCGCGCTCGACATCGAGCTGATCGAGGGCTTCGACGCGCAGCAGCTGGCGCTCGCGCCGGACCTGTTCGTGGTCGGCAACGTCGTCACCCGCGGCAACCCGCTGATGGAGGCGATCCTCGACGCCGGCGTGCGCTACACGAGCGGGCCGCAGTGGCTGGCCGAGCAGGTGCTGCCGGGCCGGCATGTGCTCGCGGTGGCCGGCACCCACGGCAAGACCACGACGACGTCGATGCTCGCCTGGATCCTGGAGGCGGCCGGACTGCAGCCGGGCTTCCTGGTGGGCGGCGTGCCCTGCAACTTCGGCGTGTCGGCGCGGCTCGGGAATGCGCACGGCGCACGGCCGGCGAGTGCAGGCAGCGCCCGGCCGGGCGGTGTGGGCGGCGCCGTGCCGGGGGGAGCGGACAGCGCCCTGAAGGCGCGTGCGGGCAGCCCCTTCGTGATCGAGGCCGACGAGTACGACACCGCGTTCTTCGACAAGCGCAGCAAGTTCGTGCACTACCGGCCGCGCACCGCGATCCTGAACAACCTCGAGTACGACCACGCCGACATCTTCCCCGACCTGGGTGCGATCGAGACCCAGTTCCACCATCTGGTGCGCACCGTGCCGCGCAGCGGCCGGCTGGTGGTGAACGCGCGCGACGAGGCGCTGGCGCGCGTGCTCGCGCGCGGCTGCTGGAGCGAGGTGCAGCGCTTCGGCACGGCCGGCGAAGAGCCCGGGGCCTTGCGTGCGCGCGGCGAGCCGCACAGCTTCGACCTGCTGCGCGGCAGCCTGCGCATCGGCCATGTCGAGTGGGCGCTGCTGGGCGAGCACAACCAGCTGAACGCGCTCGCGGCGATCGGCGCGGCCGAGCATGCGGGTGTCGCGCCCGACGCGGCCGCCGCGGCGCTGGCGCGCTTCGAGAACGTGCGCCGCCGGCTCGAGCTGCGCGGGCAAGCCGGCGGCGTCAAGGTCTACGACGACTTCGCGCACCACCCGACCGCGATGCGCACCACCGTCGACGGGCTGCGCCGCCGCGTCGGGCAGCAGCGCATCCTGGCGGTGTTCGAGCCGCGCTCCAACACGATGAAGCTGGGCTCGATGAAGGCGCAGCTGCCGTGGGCGCTGGAGCAGGCCGACCTCGCCTTCTGCCTGCAGGGCGACTACGGCTGGGATGCGCGGCAGGCGCTGGCGCCGATGGCCGAGCGCGCCGTGGTGGCCGATACGGTCGAGGCGCTGGTCGCGCGGATCGCGGCCGCCGCCCAGCCCGGCGACCACGTGCTGTGCATGAGCAACGGCGGCTTCGGCGGCATCCACGCCAAGCTGCTGGCCGCGCTGCAGGCGCGCGCGCGCTGAAGGCCGGCAGGTGGCGGCGGCGATCACCCACCTGCTGTACCTGCACGGCTTCCGCTCGTCGCCGCAGTCGTTCAAGGCGCAGCGGCTGCAAGACTGGCTGCGCGCGCATCGGCCCGACGTGCATTGGTGGTGCCCGCAGCTGCCGCCGTCGCCGCGCGCAGCGATCGCGTTGCTGCGCGACGGCATCGCCGCCTGGCCGCCGCAGGCGTCGGCGGTGCTCGGCAGCTCGCTCGGCGGCTTCTATGCGACCGTGATCGCCGAAGCCGCCGGCTGGCCGGCGGTGGTGATCAACCCCGCCGTCGACCCGGCGCGCGACCTGGTGCGCTACGTCGGCGAGCAGACCGCGTACCACGACCCCGACCAGCACTTCGTCTTCCGCGCCGAGTACATCGACGAGTTGCGCGCGCTCGCGCCGGCGACGATCACCGATGCACAGCGCTATTTCGCGGTGATCGCCAAGGGCGACGAAGTGCTCGACTGGCGCGAGATGCAGGCACGCTACGCCGGCGCGCAGCTGCGGCTGCTCGACGGCAGCGACCACGCGCTGTCGGACTTCGACGCGCACTTGCCGGCGATCCTGCGCTTCCTCGGGCTCGCGGGCTGAATACGCCGGCCTGCGCGAACGCCTCTCGAGGACACGCCGGGCCGCCGCAGGTTTCCCTGACGTGCGCGGGGGGGCGGGCCGGACGCAGCCCGGCCTTGGCGGCGCGGTCAGGACACCACCAGCACGTCGCGCCCGCTGTGGTGGATCACGTCGAGCGCCGTGCTGCCCAGCAGCGTCTCGGCGACCAGGCCCTGCCCGTGGCGGCCGACCACCACGCAGTCCGCCGCAAAGGCCGCCGCCTGCTCGACGATGCCCAGTGCCGGCCTGGCGTCGGCCACGGCCGCCTCGATCTCGCCGGCGCCTGCCGCCCGCAGCTCAGCCGCCAGCGCGTCGAGCTTCTGCCGAGCCTGCCCATGCAAGGTCGCGAGCAGGCCGCCCGCCTGCTCGGCGCCGGCATGCTGCGCCGCGTGCTGCCACTGCGGATCGACCACGTACAGCAGCCGATGCCGTGCCGCCGGAAACAGCGCCAATGCGCGCTCGGCCGCGCGCCGCGACACTTCGCGCAGGTCGATCGCGGTGAGCACGCGCCCGTAGGGCTTCGCGCCGTCGTCGCGCACCACCAGCACCGGGCACGGCGCGTGGCGCAGCAGCCGCAGCAGGGTACCGCTCGTGCCGAGCGCAGCCGGATCGGAGCTGCGCGCCAGCACCACCGCGGCCGCGTTCATGCTGCGCGCGCGTGCCGCGATCACGGTGGCCGGCGCGCCGGCGGCGAAGTGCGTCTCGACCTTCAGGCCTTCGCGCTGCGCCAGCGCGGCGGCGAGCGCGTCGAGCTGCCGGCGCAGCGCGTTCTCGGGCGCGGCGCCGCCGCCCAGCCACTGCATGTCGAGCACCGACACCAGCGACTGCCAGGCGCTGCTGTCGAACGCATGCAGCAGCTCCAGCAGCGCGCCGTGGGCATGTGCCAGCTGCGCGGCACGCTCGACGGCTGCGTTGGCGCCGGGCGAGAAATCGGTTGCCGCGATGATGCGGCGGATCGGCGGCACGGACATGGCGCGTTCGACTCCTTCCAAGGGGGTTGATTCGACCGATGACCGGCTGCGCCGGCCGCGGGCATCCTAGCCCATGCCGCCGCGGGGCCGGGGCACGGCTGCGCAGGGCGCTCCGTACAATCGCGCGCCAGCCGTGCCGGGCACGCCCACCGGTCTGCCGAGCCACCCCGATCGCGCCCGACCGCCGCGCGACCCACAGACCCCGGAGACTGCGATGCAGGCCCTCATCAAGCTGTCCCAGGCGATCGACCGGCTGAACGCGACCGTCGGGCGCTACGCGATCTGGCTGATCTTCGCGGCCACCGCGATCAGCGCGCTCAACGCAGTCGTGCGCAAGCTGTTCAACTACAGCTCGAACGGCTTCCTCGAGGTGCAGTGGTACCTGTTCGCGTGGTCGTTCCTGATCGCAGCCGGCTTCACCTTG
>Ga0209507_1002565_pt1 | contig 12150 bp, 12 predicted proteins | sample AD_UKC028_MetaG_FD_184414 | JGI IMG/M metagenome (GOLD analysis project Ga0209507, IMG submission 184414) | Active sludge microbial communities of municipal wastewater-treating anaerobic digesters from USA - AD_UKC028_MetaG (SPAdes) (version 2) | ecosystem: Engineered > Bioreactor > Anaerobic >...
TCCATCTGGCCAAGCAGCATGGGATTCCGGTCGTTTGCAACTTGGCAGGGGGTTATGCCGTGGACTATGAGGACACGCTGCGCATCCACATGAACACCGGCGAGGCCATGAAGGAGGTCTATCACGGGTACGGTGCCGCCTTCATACCGGTTGATGCCGTGTAGGGTTGGTGGTAGCATGGTGATATCAACAGGAGACTTGCTCATGCGTGATCTGGCAAAAATCGCCAAGCGAAACGGTACGGCCCCGTGGGATTGCTGTCGCTTGGCGGCCAAAATCATGTGTGAGCAAGAACAGATCGCCGCCACAACCGGCGTCATATATAGGTTGCTCGGACCAACAGGTAAAATTTACATTGGCTCGACGCACAGGGCGCTCATTGCGAGGCTGGCTGAACACATTGCCTGTGCGCTGTATCCAGATCGAAACCGATCTCATAAATCAAAGCTTTACCCCGCCATGAGAAAACATGGTGCCTTGGCTTTTTCAATAGATGTGCTTGCTGCTTCCAATGATGACGCTGACCTGATAACACTTGAGGGTGCCAAGATTTTAGAGTTCGACTCCATTTCGTCCGGATACAACATCCGGATGCCGGCTGGTATTCCGGGGGTTAATTCACCATTTTCAATTTTGGATTGTCAGAGTGCCGCGCTCCTTTTCAATGAGGGGTGGTCGCTTGAACGTATCGGCGAAGAGTTTGGCTGCCATGCCTGTACGATAACCCTCATGCTTGGTAGGGTCGGTGTAGATACGAGATCGCGAACAAATATCCGTCGTGTTGATCTCGATAATGATCAGCTTTCACGGTTGCTGACCCTGCACAACTCCGGGCTTAACCACGCTGCGATTGGTAGGGTGCTTGGTGTGGATCGTTATGTCGTGCGGCGGGCGCTTGAACGACAACTCGGGAAATCCGAATCATCACGAGCTGCGGCAAACAATGCGATGCGATCGGTAATTGACGAAGCGCGTCTTGTTTCTCTGTTCAAATCAGGGTTGCGCCTTAAAGACATCGCGGTTGAGCTTGGTATTTCACCATCGACAGCAAACAGGTATTTGCGAAAAGCCGGCATTTCACCAGATGAAATAAAAGCGAGAAAGGGTAAAAGGGATGTCAGCCTTTGATCAGTACAGTTATCACCCAAGATCGGTGTTTGTTCCTTTGCACTCGCGCACCCAACGATGGGGGGTGGTGATAGCACATCGGCGTTGCGGAAAAAGTATTGCCTTGCTCAACGACATTATCGTTCGGGCGCTGCACAAGCGTCCCGATGGGATGCGCGATCAATACGCCATGATGGCCCCATTTCAAGTGCAGGCGAGGCAAGTTCTCTGGGAATATTTGAAGTCCTACACCGCTTGCTTTGCCAAGTGCCCGGGCTACTCTGTTAGCGAAATGAACCTGACGGTCACGCTACCCGATCCAACCAACTTGAGCAAGAAGGGTGCAAACATCATGTTGCTCGGTGCTGAGAATGCCGAGAAGCTACGGGGTATCTTTTTGTCCGGGATTGTTCTTGACGAATATCAGGACATCGCCCCTTATGTCTGGGACACAATTATTCGCCCGGCACTGGCTGACCGTGGTGGCTGGGCCATATTCAGCGGTACAGTAAAAGGCCATGACAACCCACTATGGGAGCTATACGAGCGGGCGAAATCCGACCCGGCCAACTGGTTTTCCACCCTCTTGCCTGTAAGTGAAACCGGTGTTCTTTCGGCTGATGAGGTTGAAGACCTGAAGCGAGGGATGACCGATGAGGCTTTTCAAGCCGAGTTCATGTGCGACCCCGCGGCCACGGTAACCGGCCGCATCTTGCTCCCCTACATCAAGATCACCCAGATCGGGAAAGTCCCTTGGCAACCTGATGGCGGGCCGGTCATCACGGCATGGGACTTGGGGATGTCGGACAGCACGGCAATCTGGACTGCCCAGAGTGTCGGGCGCGAACTTCACCTGCTCCACTACTACGAGGAATCCGGGGAAGCCCTTGCACATTTCGTGGAGTGGCTGCGCAAGCTGCCATACGCCAAGAGCTTCGGCGCCCACCTGATGCCACACGATACCAATGTCCGGGAGCTTGGCACGGGTGTGAGCCGGCTCGAGACCCTGCGCAACCTTGGCATGCGCAACATCAAGATCGTGCAGAAGCTGCCGAAATCCCAGCAGATCGACGCCGCTCGGATGCTGCTATCCCGCTGCTGGATCGACAAGGAGGGGTGCGAGAAGGGCTTGCGGGCGCTGCGCGGCTACCAATTCGCCTACGATCCGAAGCGCCAGTGCTTCACCATGTCGCCATTGCACGACAAGAACTCCAACGGGGCCGACGCATTTCAGCAGCTGGCGGTGGGGCTGAAGCGGGCGAACACACACATGGAAAATAACCCCGGGGTGTTCGGGATGAGCGACGGGGTCGAGGATGTTTTCGTGGATGATGGCCCGGTCGCCGAGCCTTGGCAGGATACCACTGGTGTGTTCGGCTGAAGTATGTTCTAATCCGCGGCATCATCGCCTGAGCCAACATCATGCCCAACGTCAAACGAGTTCGCCAAGATCAGGAAGCCGCTGCAAAGCGCTATGGTGAGTACGCCAATCTGGTTGAAAACTACAACGCTCAGGTGGGACAGGTAAATGCCGCCAATCAGGCGGCGGCCGATCTCTACAACCAGCAGGCGGCGGAATACAACAATTTTGTTGGTCAAGTTAAGGCGGGTCTAACTACGGCCGTTGCACAAATGGAAGATGGTCGATACGCATCTGTCATCGGCGAAAATGGTAAAATAATTTACAACTTGCGTACTGAAAAAGGCGCCCCCTATGATGCGTCGACAATATACAACGATTTGAAATCGTTGCAGGATGCAGGTGGTGCGATGGGGTATGTGAGGAACTCCGACGGAACAGTCACCTTGTATCAGAATCAAGGTTCGCTTATGAACAAGGTGACGGGGGTTGGTGAATCTGATTGGCAACCTGTTGGTGTCCCAAACAGAGTAATGGAATTCACAGCGAAGCCGCCGACCCAACAGGAACTCAACGTAGCGCAACCTGCAGAACCGAAACCTTGGAACCCCAGCCGTCGCGATATTGCCGAGCTGCAAAATCCAACGGTCGATGCGGCCGGCGGCCAGCTTTCCGCCGCTACAGGTGCTTACGCCAACACCGGGATTCTCGCCGAGGCGAACAACCGTAGTCCGATCTTGGCCAACCCTGAAGAAGAACCACTCACGCCCAGCAACTCGGGTATCTTGGCCCGGGTAAGGGCAGGGGAATTTTAATGCAAACCGAACAACTTTATCTGGAAGACGAAGCGCTCGCTACCGAATTGCTTGAAGACATGCTGGTCTCACCAGAGCAGGCCGAGGCTGAGCAGCAGCGACTCGATTATCAGCAGGAAGAGCTACGGCAGAAGCTGGGTCAGGTGCTGATCAAGCGACGCGACGAGGCGATCCGCTTCCGCGCGGCCAGCGGTATCGAGCGCCAGTGGGCGGAAGACCAAGCCTATTACGAGGGTGAGGAATCGACATCCAAGTCGTCCTACTACAAAGGGATGACGCTGGATTCCCCGCTTCTGGCCAAGCCGAAGAACGCCTTCAAATCCAATGTGTTCCTGAACATCACTCGACCATACGTCGAGACGGCCGCTTCCAAGGTGATCGAGGTGCTGTCGCCGGTGGATGACCGGGCTTTCTCCATCGAGATTTCCCCGATACCTTTTGCCATCATGGGTGGCGAGGTGTTGCAGGGTACGGCAGTCCCGCAGCAACCGCAGGTGCCGGAGGCCGGGCAGCCGCCGATGGTGGATGCCAACGGGCAGCCGGCCACGCCGGAGCAGGTGCAACAACAACAGGTCAAGCAGTCGGTCGAGGACAAGCTGCGGATCGCGGCGCGTGGCGCCCAGACGTGGATCGATGACAAGCTGCAGGAAAGCGGCTACAACTCCGAGCTGCGCACGCTGGTCGATAGCTCGGCCCGTTTGGGCACCGGCGTCATGCGCGGGCCGATCCCGGTCATGCGCCGCTCCATGAAGACCGAAGCAGGCACGATGGTCATCTCGGAAGAGATCGTCCCGGAATCCCGGTCGATCTCGGTATGGAACTGCTTCCCGGCACCTGATTGCGGCGACAACATCCACAACGGCCAGTTCTTCATCGAGCACGACAAGCTCACCGAGAAGCAGGTTCGCGAGTTGCAGGGTGACCCGAGCTATCTTGCTGACGCCATTGAGCGGGTTATCGAGGAAGGTCCGAAGGCGAACGCTGCCACCACGATGGCCGAAAACCCGTCGGATTCGAAAGACCCGACCGCCAAGCGCTTCAGCGTCTGGTACTACCACGGCTTCCTGTCCGCCGACGATGTGATCGCAATGGGTTGCGATTGCGGCGGTATCAAGGGTGGCGTGGCCGCGGTGATCACCATCATCAACGACACCCCGGTCAAGGCCCACTTGGCGCCGCTGAGCAAGGGTCGCTACCCATACGATTTCATGTGCTGGCAGAAGACGGCTGGCAGCCCGTGGGGTATCGGCATTTCCCGCCAGATTCGTGCCTGCCAAGCCATCCTGAACGCCACGGTGCGCTCCATGATGGAGAATGCCGGCCTGTCCAGCGGCCCGCAGATCATTCTCGGTCGCGGCTCCATCATCCCGGCCGACGGGAAATGGGAGATCACACCGCGCAAGGTTTGGCTGCTCAAGCCCGACGCCGACATCCCGGACGTGACCAAGGCTTTCAATGCGGTGCAGATTCCCAGCATCCAGCAGGAATTGCTCGAGACTGTGAATTTCGTGTTGAAGATGGCCGAGAACGTCACCGGTCTGCCTATCCTGCTGCAAGGCCAGCAAGGGCCGAACGGCGTGCCGGATACGGTTGGCGGCATGCAGATTCTCGTGGCCAACGCTTCGAGCCTGCTGCGGCGCATGGCACGCATCTTCGATGACTCGATCACGAAGCCGCATGTCACGGCCTACTATGACTGGATGATGGAGTTCGGCGAAGACGACTCGATCAAGGGTGACTTCCGCGTCGTGCCGCGTGGCGCCAGCGCACTGGTGGCCAAGGATATGCGCGCCACCTTCCTGACCCAAGCTGTTCCGCAGATGCTGGTGAATCCGGCGTTCGGTATCGACCCTGCGCGCTACTTCAAGGAAGTGGCCAAGCTCAACGGGCTCACCCCGGAAGACGTGCAATTCACCACGGCCGAGCTGCAACAGCTCATGTCCCAGCCGACGCCGCCCGACCCCCGCGTTCAGGTTGCCCAGATCAGGGCCGAGACCGACATCAAGACGACCCAGATGGAAGTCGCCACCGATCAGGCTCGCATCGCGCGTGACATAGATCGGGACACACTTTACGTAGCTGCCGAGAATGAGCGTACGATGGTGACTGCTGCCACCAAAAAGGCTGAGCTTGAAATGCGAGAGCGCCTTGCCACGCTTGAGTATGCCAACAAACATCAGCTCACGATTGAGCAGATCAAATCCAAGCTGGCGCTCGAAGGTTCGAAGATGGACCTGCAGCGCGAGCTGGCCCAGTTCGGTCATGTCAGTGCCCAAGAGGCCCGGGTGACCGACAGCCACTTGGCCAAGCAGCAGGCGGTTGTCGAGGGTGCGGTCGAGCAGGTGGTCACGCCAGCGGTAGAACCCCCGGGCCGCGCGCCTGATGGGCAGGGGTTTGCACTATGAGTCTGTGGCCTGACGACTTCGAGCTGCAAGACCCGGCCACGGTGCCAAGGATGGCAGAAGAAGCCCGCGAGCAGTGCCGCCTCGTCGCCGCGCTGCGCCGCCACTGGCACCTGCGCCCGGACGAACACCGCCCGCTTGTGTTCTCCGTTCCGATGGGTGGATCGCGCAACCCTGCTGAGGGTGCCAATCTTAAAACCCAAGGCGCCCTATCGGGAATACCCGATTTGATCATCTGGTTGCCGGAGGGGCGCAGTATCCTGCTCGAGATGAAGGCCCGTAACGGCCGGTTGTCTCAATCCCAGAAGGAAATCCATCATCACGCCGGGCAGCTCGGCTTCCCCGTGATCACCGCCTACAGCGCAGAGGATGCGCTGGCTCAACTGAGGAATATCCAATGAGCGCCATCAATTCCCTGATCGACCTTGTGTTCGCCGACGCCGACGCCGCGCACAAGCAGCATCTGGCCACCGAGACCCTGCAGGAGCACGAGGCTCTTGGCGAGTTCTATGCCAGCGTGCGTGATGCTGTTGATGCTACGGCCGAGGCCATCATTGCCTTGGGTCAAATCCCTGACGGTGAGCCCGACATGCTTGCCCGGCTGCAGGCCAGCTTCCGGGAACTGGAATCGCTGCGTCCGGTGTGCGATGGGGTGAAGCCTGTCGAGAACCTGTTCGACAACATCGGCGCCGCCTACCTGAAGGCGATCTACAAATTGAGTAGGCTCGGAGACAAGTAGTGCGAACCTGCGCGATCTACTCAATCACCAACTTGGTAACTGGGAAATGTTACGTTGGTTCGTCTTTGGACATGCGGCAGCGGATCAATCGCCACTTCAACCACTTGCGCCAAGGCATCCACTACAACCAAAAGCTCCAGCGAGCTTTCGATAAATATGGCGAGTGGGCCTTTGATGTCAAGCAGATCGATACCTGTTTTGTTTCAGATCGAGCGGCATGCGAAACCATGTGGATTGAGCGCATGGAGGCGGTTGATTGCGGGTACAATATCGCAAAAGAAGGGATGTCTTTGCTTGGCACACCCCAGTCACCGTTGCATGTGGCCAAGCGTGTGGCTTCAAAGAAGGGCTACAAGCATTCTGAGGAAACCAAAGCCAAACTCTCTGCCGCAAAGCGCGGAAAAAAGATGCCGCCAAAATCGGAAGTCACTCTTGAGAAGTTGAGGGTTGCCGGGCTTGGAAGAAAGCATTCCGAAGAGACAAAAAAGAAGATGTCCGATATCGCCAAACACCGGCCCGCTCGCGAGAAAAAGCAGCGCCCGGTTCGTGAGAAAAAACCGTGGCCTGCTCGCTTACAAAAAGAGCATCTTGCTCGACTTACTATGGACCGTCAAATCAGGGCGGTTATTGGACTTCTTTGTGGAGATAATGCCCAATGAAAATTGATGCCCACAGCGCCACATGGATTGCGGTTTCGCAATACGCTGAATCGCGCCTTGCCGAGCTGCGGCTTCGCCTCGAAGCGCCGAACACGAACTGGGAGGACACCCAAGCCACCCGCGCACAGATGCGCGAGATGCGCCTGCTTCTTGCCCAAGCCGAGCCCATTGAGGCACAATACGTAGCACTTGATATTTCACAACAGGAGTAGTGCCATGCTGACCGAACAACAAACCCCCGAACAAGAGGCAGCGGAGGCCGCCGCATTTGAAGCCGGTTTCCACGAGGAACGCGGCGAGAAGGTGCCGGCTTCAGCCGTCGTTACTGATCCGGTGGAAACCCCGCCCACCCGGGTCGAAGAACCGCCGGTCGCCGACGACAAATCCAATCCCGCTGCTGATCCGGCGCCGACCGCCGACCCTGCCCCCGAGCAGAAGCCGGTTATTGCCGGGCTGACCGAAGAGCAAGTTGCTCAGGTTCTCGCCCGTGTCTCGAGTCAGCAGAGCACCCTCGACAAGCTGGGTGGTCGTCTGGGTCAACTCATGCAGCAGGTTGAGGCGCTGAAGTCGCAGCCGAAAACTCCGGGCGAGCGCCGCCAGTTCGACCTCAAGCTCGAGAAGCTGGGCGAGGCCTTCCCCGAACTGGCCGAGATGCTGCGTGAAGACCTGAAGGATATCGGTGGCGGCGAGGCGCCGGCCGGCGAGCAGCAAAACGTCTTCACCGCGGACGACGTGAATCGCATCGTCACGGAAAAGCTGACCAGCTTCCAGCAGCAGCAGGAGCGCGGGCTCGAAGTGCGCATGCTGAGCACCGCCCACCCGGATTGGGAGCAGACCATCCGCACGCCGCAGTTCGCCCTATGGCGCGACAATGTGATCCCGGATGGCAAGGAGTTGATGGAGTCTGAGAACGCCGCCTTCATTTCGCTGCGCCTGACCCAGTTCAAGGATTGGGCCAAGCAGACCACCGTTGCCCCTACCGCACCTGTGCCAGCTCCAACCCCGGCACCAAAGCAGAGGGTAATCAATCCGCGCCTTGCCAACGCCGTGCTACCGAAGGGTAACCATGAGCAGGCTCCTGCCGAGCAAACCGAAGAGGACGCTTTCTTGGCAGGGTTCAATGCTGAGCGGGCAAAATCGGGCTATTGACTTTTCCAACGTCAAGCTTTACAATGCAGTCTCTTACTCAGGAGGAATCACCATGAAACGCAATCTCATCGCCATTCTGGCACTCACCTTTGGTCTGTTCGGTGGCTCGGCCTTTGCCAACAACGACAATCGTGGCGGTAACGGCCCGCAGGTGCAAGGTCAAGAACAAGGCCAAGCACAGGGTCAGATGCAAGGCCAACTGCAAGGTCAGGCCCAAGGTCTGATCAATACCAACAACATCAGCAATCGCATCTCGAACGATGTGCGGAACAACGCCAACGCCTTTGCTGCGGCGCAGGCCGGCGCAAAGTCGAATGCCCAGAACCTGACTACGACCGATGTGCGCAACAGCAACGGTGGCAACAGCCTGACGGTCAATGAAGCGCCGATCCCCGCTGACACCAGTGTTCGCTACAGCGGCGACTACACGGTCAAGAATACCCCGGGTATTGCGCTCGGCAACGTCTATCCGACGGCGCCGTGTATGGGCAGTTCGACTGTCGGTGGTTCCGGCCCGGGCTTCAGCATTGGCATCGGCACCAGCTGGACGGACAACGAATGTGGCAAGCGTGAAACCGCACGCTCATTTGCCGGCATGGGCTTGAAGGAAGATGCCCTTGCAATCCTCTGCACCAGCGAGTATGCCGCTGCCGCGCCGTCGTGTGCGAAAGCCGCCAAGCAAAACGAATAGTCTCCCTGTTGGACCTTCGGCGATAGCCAGCCCACCCCACAAGGGTGGGTTTTTTATTGTCTGGTGTATTGACAGGCCGACGTTGTTATGACACAATCCAGAATATCAACAGGAGGGTACCATGAAGAAATTAACTCAAGGCGCTGTCGTCGCCCGCTTTCGTGAAACGCACGGCAACAAGTACGACTACTCCAAAGTGGAATACCGTGGAACGAAAGTTCCGGTGACAGTCGTTTGCCCTTTGCATGGGGAGTTTGAAACCACCCCCGGACACCACATGGCCGGCATCGAGTGTCCGACGTGTGGTCGAAAGAAAGCTTCGGACGCACGTCGCATGGGCACCGATGGTTTTATCGAGAAGGCGAGAGCGGTACATGGCGACACCTACGACTATTCAAAGGTTGCGTATGGGCGCGACAACGGTGACAAGGTTGAAATCGTTTGCCCTGAGCACGGTTCATTCTTTCAAACACCGGCCAACCATTTGTGCGGCAAGGGGTGCAAGGGCTGTGCCGACTTGAGGACGGGTGGGGCGCAATCAATGACCGAGCAGGAATTCATCGAGAAGGCGCTGGCTGTGCATGGTAACGCCTACGACTACAGTCAGATAAACTACCGCGGCACAATCCGTAGGGTGAAGATCATCTGCCCGACCCACGGCCCCTTTGAGCAGATAGCATCTAACCACATCCATCAAGCTAGCGGGTGCCCGTCATGCACCACCCCGGGGACATCCAAGCTGGAAGCAGAGGTATTCGAGTTTGTACGCTCCATTTGCCCTGATGCTTTTGCTGGAGATCGCACTATTCTCGGCGGCAAAGAGTTGGATATTGTCATCCCATCCAAGATGGTTGCCGTCGAATTTAACGGCATCTGGCATCATTCGACGGCATTCAATCAAGATCGAAAGTATCATCAGAACAAGACGGATGCCGCCGCTGCTGCCGGCTATCGCCTGATCCACATCTGGTCAGACGAATGGATTCTGAATCGCGAGGTGATCAAGGGGTATCTGACAAACGTGTTGGTTGGTGCAAGCAGGAAAATCTGGGCACGCAAATGCAAGATCGTTCCGACGACCGGTGCTGAGCAGCGAACCTTCCTTGAGGCGAATCACCTTCAGGGAATGGGTGTTGGTGGTTCCGGGTGTGCCCTAGTTTATGAGGGGGAGGTTGTTGCTGTTGCTCTACGTATCCGTGACGAGCTTGCCCGCTGGTGTGTGAAGATCGGCGTCAATGTTGTCGGCGGCCTGAGCCGGGCGATGCGCTGGTTCAATGTAAAATTGCTGAGCTACTGTGATCTGGCAAAGCATACTGGTGCCGGGTATCTTGCTGCCGGCTGGGAGGATGCCGGGCGCACCGTAAATCCGCAGACCTTCTTCGTTGATGGCAAACGGCGGATCAGTTGGCAGGCCGGCGTGGCTTTGTCAGGCAGCTTCAAGCGGGCAGATACCGAGGCGGCGGGGCTCTTCAGGTTGAACGGGTGCCAGCAAAGAAAATTTATATGGAACCCTTGACAATATCCAAAATGTGATATAAGTTTCGCACATGGCGCCATTCAAACGACGCCGACCAACAGCCTGACCCTCACAGTGGCCGAGCGAAAAAGCAACAAAACCAACTCGTATCGCTAACTTTTTCCGTGAGGCACCACAAATGGCAGGTCAACTTTATTCAACCCAAACTCCCCGGATCGGCAAAGTAAAAGGCGAGATTCTTTCCCGCGCCATCCCCTGTGAGGTTCTGGGTCTCGCAGCTTCCAACAAGGAGCTGCCGCGCAACGCATCCAACACGATCATCTTCCGTCGTTGGGTTCCGTACAACGCGACCGTCTCGAACCCGAACGTTCTGGTCCAGAACGTCAATCCGGCCAGCACGGTTGAAAGCGACGCTTCGAACCGTGTCGCCACCATCCTGACCAACAACCTTGCGGCCGAAGGTGTCACCCCGACCCCGGACAGCATCGTTGCTCAGGACATCACCGCGGTCATGGTCCAGTACGCTTGCCTCTACTCGTTCTCGGATGTCGCTGCCGACATGTATGAAGACGACATCGAGGATGCGCTGAAGACCCAAGTGGCCGAGCGCATGATGCTGATCCGTGAGCTGGAGCTGTACTCCAAGGTTCGCGCCTCGACCAACCGCTTCTACGGCGGCACCGGCACCACGCTGGCGACTGTCGATGGCAAGCTGACTGCGAAGATGCTGCGCAAGATCGCTCGCTCGCTGATGCTCAACCATACCCGCAAGCCGACCAGCATTCTGGCCCCGACTCCGAACATCGGCACCAAGCCGATCGAAGCCGCGTTCATCGTGTTCTGTTCGACCGACATCGACGCCGACCTGCGTGACGCCACCGCCTTCCCGGGCTACACCCCGGTTGCGGCCTACGGTTCCCGCAAGCCGATGCACGAGAACGAGCTTGGTTCTTTCGAGAACTTCCGTTTCGTCGCCTCCCCCGAACTGGTTCCGTTCCAGAACGGCGGCGCTGCTGTCGGCACCACGGGCTGCGTTTCCACCGGTGGCACCAACATCGACGTGTATCCGCTGATCATCACCGGTCAGGAAGCCTACGGCACGGTCGCCCTGCGCGGCGCCAAGTCGTTCGATCTGGGTATCATCCCGGTCGGCAACCGCGACTCGGCTGACCCGCTGGCACAGCGCGGCTACGTTGGTTCCAAGTGGTACGGTGTCTCCGTCCTCCTGAACCAGCAGTGGATGGCTTGCGCCCTCGTCGGCGCCGGCAACCTCGCTTAACCTGCGAAGCTCCACAAGAAACCCCGCTTCGGCGGGGTTTTTCTTTGCCTGAAATATTTACTTTTGAAAAGTTTCGTGTTATTCTTCGAACCATCAACAGGAGATTTTGATGGCGCACACTTTAGAAAGCTGTCGTGTTTCAGCAGCAAAGTATCAGACCAAGCAGGGTTGGCGAACCGCTGAGTACGGCGCCATGCAAGCGGCGCTTCGTAACGGATGGTTCGGTGAATGCACCGCCCACATGGTGCCGGCCAAGCGTGGAACGAAGCTCGGAAGCACTCACATCTCGACAGAACAGTGGGTTGCCAAGGCGAAGGCTAAACACGGAGATCGATACGACTATGATTCAACTGTGTTCAATGGCGCAACGGAAAAGCTGACGATCATCTGCCCGGAGCACGGGCCTTTTGATCAAGTTGCATGGACGCATATCAACGGAACCGGATGTCCAAAGTGCGGCAGGGTAAAAGCA
>Ga0209507_1002567_pt1 | contig 12148 bp, 9 predicted proteins | sample AD_UKC028_MetaG_FD_184414 | JGI IMG/M metagenome (GOLD analysis project Ga0209507, IMG submission 184414) | Active sludge microbial communities of municipal wastewater-treating anaerobic digesters from USA - AD_UKC028_MetaG (SPAdes) (version 2) | ecosystem: Engineered > Bioreactor > Anaerobic >...
GATATAAATGAAGTGCTTTATTGCCTTAAAAAGAAGAATGCCAAAGGGGCGAGACACCTAACCAAGTGGCTTAATTTAATGAAAGCCGTTCAATCCGTAGGCACCGGAATTGAATTACCAGCGAAGGTTAATGAACTCGAGAGCGCTTCGATCCGTCACGGCTGAGCGAGAGGCGAATGCGTTACTTTTTTAAGCCCATTGCCGACTAATAGTTAGACGCAATTGAAGGATAAACGTTAAGGAGGACTCATATGGGTAAAAATCAACATATTGTTCACCGGCCAGATGGTTGGGCAGTTTTAGGAGAAGGCAATGGGAGGGACACCTCTGTGCACCGGACACAAGAGAGGGCCATCAATGAAGGGCGTGGGATTGCAAAAAACCAGCGTTCCGAATTGCTCATACATGATAGACATGGCCGCATTCGTCAAAAGGACAGTTTTGGCAATGACAACTTTCCTCCACGAGGATAACATGACCACGACAACTAAACCGAATATAATGCTCGATGATTTACTACGTCGTATTCTGAAAGACCAAAAACATCGAGGAATTACCGGTATTTTTCTGGAAATATAAACTATTATGGACATAATTCCACTTCAAAAACTTCATGTCAGACTTCTAAAGGAAGAAGTGCGAGCCATTGATGATGTTTTTGAAAAAAACGTCCGCTTGACGCCATATAAACTTAAGAGTGGGTTAGGTTTTTCTGGCACGCTTCATATAGCAGTCCCTAACCAGAACGTTCCTAGATGGTTTGAATTTGTTGAAACGGGTGTTGATGGCGATTTGCGACAATTAATTAACAAAACAAATGCAGCAGTTTTGGCGATAAAAGTCGCAGGTAGATTTTTCATATTTACTTTTGGTCATGGGCGGTACCTCATTAAGCAATCAGCTTTTGTGTCGGACTTTGGGATCAAAGCAGCATTAAATGGTCTAAAACATGACAGCTTGCGAAGTCTTGATACATATACAGTTGAGGAACAAACAATACATAAACGTACGCAAGCGAGTCGCTCTTCTGGGATTGGAGCCTTTGGGCTTGACATAGGACGAGACATACTAAGATCCGTGACTGGTATGCCCCGCGCCGAACTACCGGAGTATTTACAAGCACTTTCAGGCAACGAGTCGGTCTTAGCTCTTTCTGTGCGTGTTGATTTTCCGAGTTTAAAAACACTGTGTGAAGATTTATTGATACTTTACAGAAAGAGGGTGTATAAAGCGAACTTTTCTTGGGTAGATAATATCGGGCGTGTTGCGGATTCTGAAGTGGTTGATATTCTTGATCAGCGTTTGGTCGAAAACTTGCGGCTTGGGGATAAATCGAAAGCCTATGTGGCTCCTCCCGAACCAGTAGACTGGATGGAAGTCACCGGGTTTTCGTATTCTGGTCGGCGTGATTTGAACGATTCAGATATGAACCTGGCAAGCTATATTAGCGGAAATGAAGATTTACAAAGTCTCAGTATTGAGAAAGTTCATCATGATAAAGTTTACATGTATAGTGATGATGAGCGAACTGCTTTCAAAGATTGGAGTGTCTATAAGTGTTTGGTTTTCGAAACTGAATATCAAGACAAGCGATTCATTTTAACCAATGGCGATTGGTTTCAGATCGACAAGGATTTTGCAGCAGAAGTGCTTAAGGATGCAGGTTCAATTCCAATGTCCACACGGCAGTTTCCGGCTGTTGCACGAAAAAAAGATGGTAAATTAGAGGCTGAAGGTGACTACAATAAACGAGTTGGTAGCATAACGAAAAAAATGGCCGTTTTAGATTGTAAAAATGTTAAATGCCAAGGGGCCCACAGTTCAATCGAACCATGTGATTTGCTTTCTGATGCCGGAGAATTTATTTTCGTTAAGCATAGGAAAGGAGGGTCTTCGAGTTTGAGCCATTTATTTTCTCAGGCACGTGTTTCTGCAGACTCTTTTTTAGGAGATGAACATTTTCGGCGAGGAATTCGTTTGCATTTACGTGGAATGAATCTATCGTGGGAAAAATGGATACCTATTTCACGTCCTAATTCAGCCAATTATAACATTGTCCTAACATTTCTTGGTGTTAATCAGAAAACGTTTGTAAATGATCTCCCATTTTTTAGTCAACTTAATCTTGCACGTACAGCGCAGATGTTAAGATCACGGGGTTTCGAAGTTACAGTAGCGGGCGTGCCAGTTCAAAACTAAGTTAAGGGGTTTTGCGGATTATTGATTTTTCTGTCTGCGATAAATTCCCAATGAGTAAGGAGAATAACATGCAAAAACTGTTAGTAAGCATCAGGGGATCTAACGAAGCAGTTGAGGCCGCGAAGGGAGGAGCTCAAATAGCTGATGTAGAATACCCTGCCTCAGCACTCGGGACTCCGTATCCACTTAATATTATGGCAACACGTAATCACCTTAATAGGGCAGGATTTAAGCACATGTTTGTGTCTACCAATATCGGGGAAGTTCAGTCTGTTCGCGCATCGGCTTGTCAAGCAGCTCTTGGTGTTGCGATTGCGGGTGCAGACTTAATTAAGTTTGGCCTTGCCGAACAGTCCCTAAATTCGGCCATTTATCTAGCGCGAAATATTGTCAATACAGTGCGGAAGTTAACGCCCAAAAAGAAGAAACTGTACCCTGCAATATTTGTTGATGAAGATATGCAGCGTTTTTTCCGGGTATTTAAAGACGGACCGAAATTGGCTCAGGCTTCAGGTGCTGATGGAATCCTAATCGATACGTTCAATAAACTGATTGGCAAGGGATTGCTCGACTATTGTTCGCTCAAAAATATCGCCGATTTCGTAAAGGCGATGCATAAGATCAAAAAAGAAGCTTGGATTGCTGGATCCATAACAGTTGATGATCTTCCAGGTCTTTGGAACACTGGGGTGGACGTAATATGTGTTCGAGGGGCTGCTTGCGCTAAGGATAAAGGGAAGGGGCGTTTTGGGGAAGTCCAAGAAATGGTTGTTAAAAAGCTTGTCGAGACAATACCTGATTAGTCCGCGTGCAGACCTGAAAGACAATGACAGCTAACTGCTTATCGACATGTCCAAAACAAAAAAAGCGTTAATTGATGAACATCTTGTTAATCTCGAAACATTGGAAGGAGACCCATTATGGGCTACTAAAACACGCCTTCGCAGGTGTCAATTTGGTGCTTACCAATGCATTAAGAATTCTCTCGTAAATTATGATAAGTATGGTTTTACTAAAGACGATCGCGGACATTATATCGTTCAAATGACGACAGGTGCGGGTAAGTCTGGTGTTATTGCCTTAGCCGCTTACTGTTTGCCAGCACCTTTTAGGCGTATTCTCATCGTTGTGACCAGTGACGTTTTACGTAGCCAAATAGCGCGCACAATCAATCCCATATTATCTAAGGAAACGTTTTGGACAAAAATTGGATTTTCCCCAAGTGATAATATTCGACCAATCATGTGCCAAGGAAAGGATTTGCCAAAGCGATTGGATGAAAACAATCGTTTTGTAACAGTGACAACTATTCAGTCGCTCACCTCGGCTGGAGGACGAAAACTTCAAGGTGTTTATGATTTAATTCTTTTTGATGAAGGCCATAAAAAAGGCGCGCTCGAATGGGATCCTGCTGTTGAGGATGTCGGGGTTCCAACAATTCTTTTCACTGCAACGCCATACCGGGCGGATGGAAGACCATTAAATGCATTAGTCATTTATCGATATGTTTTTGCAGAGGCCCGCCGAGATAATCCACCAACGTTGCGGCCTCTTATATTTAGGCCCATAGATTTCAGTCTGAATAATATGGGACAAGCAATTAAAACTGTATCTCAATACATTCTCTCAGAAAAAGCGCGGTGGGGCTCACATGGACAGCCCAAGGTCGTGCTCCGCGTTAACAATCATAAAGAAGTCGCTTCTTTTGTTATGGCTTTCAACAGGCTTTCTGGGATATCGGCTGTTGGCATTCACTCACAGTTCAACGGCAATCATCATAAATTGTTTAATTCTACTTCCCGCATTCCTAAAGATGCAAATGTTCTCATTCACCAAAATATTTTGCTTGAAGGTTTTGACGATCCGAATATTACAGCGGTGGTTTTTACGACCGAAGTTGACGACGGCCGTGTGTTTGTACAGCAGGTCGGGCGTGCGCTCAGATGGAACAACTCATTGCCACCATCTATTTTGCAGAAAGCTGCGATATTCTGTTCAAACAAAACAAAAGCTGAAGAATCATGGCGACTATTCCAAGAATTCGAAGAGGATCCAAGCGGATATGCATATAAAGGCCATCATTTTACACCCACGCTTGAATCAGTAGAAAAGAATTTCACGGAGCATTTATTACTACGCCCGTCGGCTCAAATTCGAAGTTTGATTCGCCCTAATGCAAAATCGATTAAAATGATGGCGGAAGAGATAAAATATTGGATATCACATCAATCGGATTTGGTTCTTAGAGCCTCAGGAATAATGGGGGGCCATAAACAACCACCTGCAATTAGTTTTTTAATCGAACGTCACGTGCGTCCACCGTTTATACAGTTTCATTTTGAAAACAGAGAATTAGCTGTTTTAATATTCGTATTTGGTAAGAAACATGTTTTTGTTCAATCCAGTATGGGACGTCTTCCTAAATTCGTAAAGAAGTGGCCTCTGTGTTCACCTGATACCATTAAACATTTAATCCCCTTTGAAAATGCGGAGATACAATCCGTGCAACTGCGAAATTTGCATGATGGGGTTGGAACCATACGTGCACGTGCTCTATGGGCTGACGGTGCAGATAGGCATATCAGATTCTCCCAAGATGGAAGCTTTGCGCCGCAAACACTATCATGGTGGAATAAGGGTGAGGAATGCTCGGAAATGGCAACATTTACTTCGAGTCGTTTTGGGTCGAACGATCATGTTTCGTTTGTTGATTTTTTAGAGTGGTGTCAAAACATTGAATATCGGTTGTTGGTAACACACCAACAAGCTCATTCATTGTTTGATAGCCTTGCCGAAAGAACTAACGATCAGCCCGGAATACCATTTCTGATTAGGTTTGATCTTCCTCAAGAGTGCAACATTAGCGACACCAACAATCAAAATGTTCGTTTAATCTCAAACCAATTGTGGGCAGAGGTGGGGCCAAAAGGAATAGGGGTGCTCGAGGGGGGTGATCCCCCTCTCGCGTTACCGTCCATAAGGTTGCAGATTCGATCCGCCGAGCAAGCATTTGATGTTCAATGGGATAGTGGTTCTAGGCTTAAGTTATCGTTTCACGGGGAAGAGTATGACTTATTGGACTGGGTTAAAGAGCATCGACGGTTTTCTGTCTTGACAGATAACGGAGTAATGATGATTAATGGCATGAATTACCGGCAGAGAGAACCTTCCCGCATACACTTGGCCGAATATCTAACTGCTTTGCCTTGTTACAATGGTTGTAAAAAAGAAGTGACTCGTAAACGTGGGAAAGGCAAGGCATCTTGGGCAGTTGGGACTGTTTTTGATAAATTCGAATCCGCTCACGCCAAAGATACGATACATAACGGGGGGGATTTTTCGACACTAATATGTGACGATGGCAATGGAGAAATTGCGGATTTTATTGCGGTAGATTTAGAAAGGAAACGCATAGTGTTGGTGCATGCAAAATGTGCATATCCCAAAGGTGTTCGAGTCAAAGATCTCTACGTTGTATTAGGGCAGGCCGCTAAAAATGTGCATAGACTTTGGATTGTCCCATCTCAAGATCAAATAAATCGTTGGACCACAGGTGCTCATAATACTGGTAGGTCACGCTTGCGTTTTGGGCGTTGGTCGTCAGAAGCTACTAATCTATTTAGTAGTCCTCATACACAACGAGAGGTCTGGATAATTCAGCCGGCGCTTAATGTGGAATATTTTTTAAAGCAACTGCAGAATAGTTCAATGACAGATGCAAAGCGTTTGGCGTATTTAATCGATCTTAATGCGGCAACAATTACATCCGGGAGTGCAAAATTTCGTATCTTCGGAAGCTAATATAGATCTTTATGCCCGGCGGTACAGTAACAATTTAGGAAATATTGTAATATGACTGCCTTCGTAAAGGACAAAGTAATCTCTTCCTCCTAAAAACATATTTTTGCCATTTAAAACATTAAGAATGACTTGATCTTTTTTTGAAATGAAGGTAAGACATGTCCTACCATGCGCAAACGTAGAGTTATGCTCGATGAGTTGACGATCCAAGTTTATGATGACGGAAGCATTGAATGGAATGGATTAGACAAGTTCCTGTGGGAACACCTCCATCAACCGGCGATTTTCCTCGCAAAACGTTGTTTGGCAAACAAGATGAGACGCTTGGCCAGACGACAAAGAAAACTCCTTAATTCTAATAATTGATAAATCCCAGAATGCGCCTAGAATAGCGCATTTCGCTGTTAACTGGGCAAAAATGGGAATCATCGAATTCCGATGCTTTGATGCTATGGGACGACTGAAAATGGCGGAATTATTACGAAGTGATGCTAAGAAATAAGCATCTGTTCCGATAAGATAGTGAATTATCGACGGAAAAAGAAAAGGCGGCGGTTAACTGGAACCGTCGCCTTTTCGAAGCATTACTTAAATCCTCCCCGGGTAGGACTCGAACCTACAACCCTCCCGTTAACAGCGGGATGCTCCACCATTGAGCTACCGAGGAATATAGTGGCAATTTGTCTTTACGCTTATTCCTCTCACTTTCCGCACTCTCCGCGGAACCTTTGGTTCCGGTTCAGCACGATAAACCGTGCTTCAGTGCTTCAAGTGCCATGGGCAGGCTACATATCCTGATTACCCCCATGGCCGAGGAAAAATGGCAAATAGTCGTTACATATTCCTCTTCCTCTACGCACATTCCGTTGAACCTTCGGTTCAAGTTCGGCGATACGACTTCGCCTCAGTGCTTCGAGGACCACGGCAGGCCGAATGGCCTGAATACTTCCGTGGCCGAGGAATAATGTTTTAAAAATCAGTTTCTTCTTCTCTTCTCCCCCACATCACCGTAGTGCTTCGGCGAAGTATTCAGCCCTTCTGGGCTGTCGCCTGCACTCGAAGTTATACGAAGAGTGTGGGGGCCACAGGCCTGCTGTGCAGGTCCTTCAGTTGCATAGAACGCATTGAAGGGCACGCCTTCTGGCGTGACTACTCCTGTAGCCGAGGAAAGGTATTTAAAGATCGTTGCTTCTAAATCTATCTCGCTCAATGCTGGAGCGAGCTCCCCCGGGCCCTACTCGGGCCGTCGCATTCGTGTGCCACTGGCACACGCGACCCATTGTCCTGAACTAGCAGTTCAGGACGGCAGGCGGTCACATCGTGACCGAAACCCCTGCCGAGCTACCGAGGAATATATTTATAAAAGACCGTATATTGTTACGACTCGTAGATTTTAGCAGGCAGAAACCGATTTTGCAATCCGAACGCACACGTTCGGAAAGTTTCTCCTGACCATGAGGGTTCTTTTCATATCCCCCCGCGTCATACAACCCCTCTCTTTTTCAGTTCCCAAAAACACCTGGCCGTCGCATTGATATCATGAACGGCATTATGAGCCTCGTTCAATTCTTCGCCGAAAAGCTTTCGATGCAGTTCCTCTAATTTAGGCCACTTATAGCCGTAATTGCCCTGCAGGGCACAAAATTCAACCGACGATTTCATCGTGCAAATATGTTCTTTGGTCAGAATCGAATTTTTCATCCCCTGCCTCAAGAATTCCGCCCCGATGATATTGGCGTCAAAACTCACGTTGTGGCCTATCAAATAGGTCGAGCGTTCGATCATTCCTTGAAATTCCGATAGCACACGCCGCAAATCCATCCCCTCCGTCATGGCTTTTTCAGTCGTGATACCATGAACGGCGGATGACTCCGCCGGGATCATAAATCCGGACGGCTTAATGATGTGATTCCCGCCGGATATGTTGCGACCATCCTTGCCATAAAACAACCACGCCAATTGAACGAGCCGCGGCCAATTATCGAGATCGGTCACCGGCGCGCTCCAGCTCCTTGGCAGTCCGGTCGTCTCCGTGTCAAAAAACAGATACATGGGTTTGATCAGTCCTCATCGCTTGATTTCAGCCGGCAATGATCCATTTACGGATGCGAGTGAGAACACCGCGCACGGGGCGTTTCATCATCGAACGACCTGATTTTCAGCGTCCTTTGAGATAGGGCACATAATTCATGTCCGCACGCATAATATGCTCCCGCCACCAATCGGACAGGAATGCGGAGAGTTCCCGCCAGAGCGTAGGGTTTGTCCGATCTCTTTGTTGATATCGCAGATTCTTGACCTTACGGATCAGATCTTGATGCTGTTTTTTGTGAGCGGCGAAACCCGGATAACCCGATTTTGCCATCAATTCTTCTTCCATCTTGAAGTGTTCCAAAGTGTAGCGCTCCAGGAACAGAATGATCGGTTCGGTGGCTTTGTCCCCTTTTCCTTGTTGAACGCTGTCAAAGAGATTATTGACGTTTTCAACGAGCGTTTTGTGTTGAGCGTCAATCGACGTGATGCCGGTCTGCATGATGCTGTTCCATACGATGGCTGGCATTGGAGATCCGTCCTTCATCCTGTTTGTCAAAAATAAAGCGGAAAATAGGCTGGATTTCGAGAGAAACGGCCCTATCGGGGGATCCCCGCCCCCGAAGTCCGCCGGGGGCGTAGAATGGCCGGGAATCCGGGAGGGTTTTTTAACGGAACGAAACAAAAATATCCCCCCACCCATCCATTGAAACTCAGGCGTCAATCACCCGCAATGATTCGATCACTGAAAAGTTTTTTGTCGGAAGACAGATGACTCGTTCCCTCCCGTAATCCCCCCGCAAGGAGCTCAACACTTCATCAAGCCACGAGGGGCCGACGGAAAGAACCCCGTCGAAATCAAGCTCAATCATCTCTCCGGGAACCGGATGGATATGGGCTTTCATGGATAGAGCCGCTTCCCTTCCTGCGGGTCGCGACGTGAGGATGGTGCCGTAAGATTTTAGTGCTATTCTCATATCATGCTCCAAAGGATCAATGTCACCGTGCCAATAGGGGGGTGAGGGTGCACCGCTAACACGCTTCGGCATTCCTGACCGAGCGATCCATAATCCACTATACCAGCTCCGGATCGGCAGGCCACTCCCCTCTTTTCACCCACGACGATGATATTCCTCACGAATTTCAGACCGTTACCCCTGTTCTCCGGGGCTCGCCCGGATAAGGTCTTCTCAAAAGCCGTGATGAGAGCCGATTGGTCGTCCGGAATGGATGGGTCCACCCGCCTCAAAGACCGAAAAACCCCTTGTCCCCGGTCCGCAATGCAGATCCAAAGACGTCCCGCCGTCACTTGAAACTCGAACCAGCACCCAGGGACATCCCTCCAGTTTCCCAGATTATGGTCGAAACAATTGTTGCCGATCTCCCCCGCCACCGATATGACAAGCGACAGGTCCTCTTCTTTGAGTCCCGTTTTCGTCAGGGAACTTAAATGACTGAGCCGGGCCGTGAAAACATCACGTGTTTCGCAATTGCTCTCTCCCGGATCTCCTGCCGGTCTGTCATTGGAAGCGCTCCAGTTCAGCACCTTATCCAATCGGGGATTCCCCGCAATGTAATAGAGCGTCTTCGGTCCACGACCTATCACTTCAATCTCACTTGCCGCCACCATAGACCTCAAGTGACGATGGATAGCTTGAGGCGTTATGCCAAGTTCTTTTTTTAAATCATTTGGCCGCACGCCCCCCCTCTTCTTTATAATTTGCAATATATTGTTTCTAGTCTCAGTCTTCATAGTTTATACTTTATTGTAAACTATAAACTATAAAATAGCAATAGGGCATTTAAATACAAAATTATGGACTTAAAAGACGACGGGAGGAGACAAAAAACGCGGCGGTTCGGCTGAACCGTCGCGTTTTTCTTGTAAGTGATGCGGATCCGATTATGAGCGGGGACTGTAGACGCGGTAGTCGATCAGCGGGAAGATGTTGTCCCGGTCTTCAAGACCGTGAAGGTAGCCCTCATCGATGCGGTTCTCCCGGACTTGGCTTTCCAACCGAAGGAACCGGTCGCAGTGGTCCCGCGTGCGCTTTTCGGCGTAGTTCTTCGCCGTGCCCACCGTGATCAGGAACGCCCAGTCGGACGATTGCGCCAGCAGCAGTTCGCGCGCCAGTTGGTTCAGCGCCCGTTTCTGGACGCCGTCCGCGTTGGGGTTCTTTCCGGCGAGGTCGATCATCTTGTCGGCCATGATGTGGAGGTGCGGATAGATCCAGTCGTTGCTGGCGTTCAGCCACACTTCGTGGTAGCCCTTGTCCCCCCACGACGACGGTTCCGGCTCGATGATCTGCAGTTCGGGAAATTTCTCGAGGTAACGCATCGGGGTGGTCATCTTGAACATGTCCTGGTCGTAATGGACCTTGCGCGCCAGGTATTCGAGGAAATACGGCCCTTCGAACCACCAGTGCCCGAACAGTTCCGCGTCGTAGATGGACACCACCACCGGCGGACGGTTCATCACCGTCCGGAGGTATTCCACCTGCCGTTCGCGGTTGAACATGAAGTTACCCGCGTGGGAGGCCGCCGTTTCCTTCGCGGCGCTCGGCGAGTAGGGCTGTTTGTCTCCCAACGCCACCCGGCCCGTTACTTTGAAATATTTCAGGCCGACGTTCCGACGGACGCCGTCTTCGTGCAGGTAAGGACGGATGTATTCGTAATCGAGGTCGTAGCCCACGTCCCGGTAGAACTCACGGTAACTGAGGTCGCCCGGATATCCCATCTCGGCGGACCAGACCTGCTGGGCCGTCTCCATGTCTCGGCTGAAGAACGCCACGCCCTGCTGGCTGTAAACGGGAGAGAAGATCCCATACCGCGGACGCGGGGTGCCGAACAACAGTCCGTGCGAATCCAAAAAGGTGAACCGGATGCCGTTTTCCTTCAAGACCTTGTCCACTCCGGGAGCGAACGCGCATTCGGGCAGCCAGATCCCCTTCGGGGGACGGCCGAAATGACGCTGGTAATCGTCCACGGCCACGCGGATCTGGGCGTAACGCGCTTCCTCGCGGATCATGAGCGGCAGATATCCATGGGTGGCGCCGCAGGTGATGATCTCCAGATGGCCGTCATCCTGCAGGCGGCGGAACCGTTCGAGCAGGCGTCCGTGGCAGGCGTCCACGATCTCGCGGATGCGGTAGAAGTTTCGCCGATACATCTCGGCGGTCTCCTGGAACGCGGGCGACAGGGACCGCGTGCGGTGGACTTCTTTTTCGGACAGTTCGATGAGCTTGTTCAGCCGGGCGCGGTAACGGTTCATCAAGAGCTCGTCGGAAAGCATGTTGCACAACGGCGGGGTGAGCGACATGGTGAAGGGTGACCGGACCCCTTCGCCCGCCAGGCGCTCCATCATGTCCAGAATGGGGACGTAGGTCTCCGTGATGGCTTCGTAGAACCAGTCTTCCTCGAGGAAATCGTTGTATTCCGGATGACGAATGTAGGGAAGATGGGCGTGCAGGACGAGATTGAGATAACCTTTTGGTTCAGTCATGGATTTTGCGCTCCGATTCGCTGGCTGTGATTTTGTTGCGTCAGTCTTGAGAACTTCTTTTGCATCCGGCCCTTTGTCGGCTTCACCTTCCAAGGGGGCGGTCAGAGGATTCTACCCCGACTCTCGCTCTTCCCCCTCGCGGCGGGAAGAGCGGACAGGCAGAGAACGGCGCGACAACCGGTGTGACTCATCCGGGATCGTGTCATCCTCCGTGGATCAAAGACGGGATTTGTCCGTGGACCTGGAAACGGTGAACGCGATCCCTTTGTTGAAGTCGCCATCCGCCGAGGTGGCCTCGATGGGGATGTTGAGCGTTCCGTCGGGAAGAGCGAACCGCAGGGAGAAGGTGCCGTCCGGGTTGAGGGCGATGGGCTGCCCCTGCACCGTGACTTTGGCGTCGGCTTCGGTGGCCCCGTAAACGATCAGTTCGCAGTCCGCGCGCAGCCAGAACCCTTTGATTCCGGGAGCCGCCGGCCGGGCCAGAGAGGAGATCCCCGCCGAACCGGGCCAGGAAGAGATGGATTTGAGGAATTCCCAACGCTGGGCCAACATCTTGGTGATCTCCAGCGAACCGGCGCCGAGTTTTCCGCCGCCGGACAGTTGGAATAGACGTTC
>Ga0209507_1002568_pt1 | contig 12146 bp, 7 predicted proteins | sample AD_UKC028_MetaG_FD_184414 | JGI IMG/M metagenome (GOLD analysis project Ga0209507, IMG submission 184414) | Active sludge microbial communities of municipal wastewater-treating anaerobic digesters from USA - AD_UKC028_MetaG (SPAdes) (version 2) | ecosystem: Engineered > Bioreactor > Anaerobic >...
GCGCAGGGCCTGCCGACCGTCAGCGCCGAGGCGCGCGCGGCGCACTATGAGGGCCTGAAGGAAACGGCCTTGAGCCCGACCATGATCATCCCCGAGATCCCCGACCGCTACGGCGCCGTGATCGGCGTCTCGCAGCCGCTCTACACCGGCGGGCGCGTCTCCAGCCTGAAGCAGGCCGCAGCGCTGCAGAGCGACGCGGCCCGGCAGGCGCTGGCCGGCACGGAGTCCGACGTGGTCCTCGAGGCCCTGTCCTCGTACTGGTCGTGGTCCCGGGCCTTCTTCGCCCTGCGCGCGCTGCGGGCGTCCGTCGACCGCATGGAAGCCCATGCGCGGGACATGAAAAACATGAACGAGGCGGGCCTGGCGACGGATAACGACCGACTCTCGACGGAGGTCCTGCTCGAACGGACGCGGCTGCAGCGGACCGAGGCGGAGCGGAACGAGGCCCTGGCCCGCGCGAAGCTGGATTTCCTGACCGGCGCGAGCTTGCCGTCGAACGCGGCTGCGGACGAGGCGGCCGCGTCGCCGGCGGCGGATCCCGCGCCGGAGTCCGTGTTGCTGGAGATGGCCGCCACGAACCGGCCCGAGGTCCGGGCCGCGGCGCTCGAGGCCCGATCGGCGGCGAAGGCGGTCCGCGCGGCGCGCGCCGGCTACGGGCCCGAACTCGCGCTGTCCGCCCGCTATGAACAGGCGCGCCCGAACACTCTCATCTTCCCGCCCGAGGACGAGTGGCAGGACGATGCCTTCGTGGGCGTCGTGGCGTCCTGGGCCCTCTTCGATTCGGGCCTGACCCGCGGCCGGGTGCTCGAGGCCCGGGCGCGCGCCGAGCAGGCGGACCTGCGCCGCCGGCAGGCCGAGGACCGGGTCGCGCTCGAGGTCCGACAGGCGCGGGTCGCCCTGGCGAACGCGGGCGAACGGGCGGTGGTGGCGGGGCGCGCCCGGGACAGCGCCGCGCTCAACCTGCAGTCCGCCACCGATCTCTGGCAGAACGGCCTGGCCCGGCACGCGGACGTGCTGGACGCCCATGCGCAGCTGACGGACGCCGAGTTCGCGCTCGTGTCCGCCCGCGCGGACGCGGTCGTCGCGCGCGCCGCGCTGGATCATGCCGTCGGTATCCTGGCCGCCCCGAAACCCTAGCCCCGGATCCCCGTGAACCGCGAAGGCAAAGAACCGGTGATCGCCGTGGACGGCCTGACGAAGGTCTTCGGCCGGTTCACGGCCGTGGACCGCCTTCGCTTTAACGTGGAGCGCGGGGAGATCTTCGGGTTCCTCGGGCCGAACGGCGCGGGCAAGTCCACGACGATCCGCATGCTCTGCGGCCTGCTCTCTTCGACCGCGGGCACGGCGACGGTCGGGGGGTACGATATCAACCGCGACCCGGAGGCCGTCCGGCAGAACATCGGCTACATGTCCCAGAAGTTCAGCCTCTACAAGGACCTTACGGTCGCGGAGAACATCGCGTTCTTCGGCGGCGTCTACGGCCTGGCGCGGCCGCGGCTCCGCGAGCGCGCGGGCGCGGTCGTCCGGCTCGCCGGGCTGGACGGCCTGGAGGACCGCCTCGCGGGGACGCTCTCCGGCGCGCACCAGCAGCGGCTGGCGCTCGGCTGCGCGATCCTGCACGAGCCGCCCATCCTGTTCCTCGACGAGCCGACGAGCGGGGTGGACCCGATCTCGCGCCGCCATTTCTGGGACCTGATCCAGGACCTCGCCGGCCGCGGGGTGACGATCCTGGTCACCACGCATTTCATGGACGAGGCCGAGTTCTGCGGGCGCATCGGGTTCATCAGCGGCGGCCGGCTCGTGGCGCTCGACACACCCGCGGCCATCAAGCGCGACGCCGTCCGCGAGGACCTCTACGAGGTCTCGCTGGCGGACATGCAGCGCGCGCGCGAGCGGGTCGAGGCGGTGCCGGGCGTCGTGGCCACGTCGTACTTCGGGCGGCACCTGCACGTGTTCGGCCGGCCGGGCGAACTGACGGCCGAGGGCCTGGGCCGCGCTCTGGCGGAGGGCGGGATGACCGTGAACTCGGTGGAGCGGGTGCCGGTATCGCTGGAGGATGCGTTCATCCGGCTGGCGGCGACCGGCCGGGAGGCCGCCGCGTGAAACGCTTCTGGGCCATCTTCAAGAAGGAGTTCCGGCAGATCGGGCGCGACCCGCTGTCGCTCGGCCTGCTGATCTTCATCCCGGCGCTGCTGTTGGTTCTCTACGGCTACGCGCTGTCCTTCGACGTCAAGCACATCCGGGTCGCGGCGGCGGATTATGACCGCACGCCGGAGAGCCGGGACTTCCTCGATGGCCTTTTCGAGAATCCCTACTTCGACCGCGCCGGCGCGCTGGGCTCCTCGACGGAAGCCGACGCCGTGCTCGACCGGGGCCGCGCGCGGGCGGTCCTGGTCATCCCGCGGGGTTACGCCGCCGACCTCGCGCGCGGCGGGGCGGCGGACGTGCAGGCGCTGGTGGACGGCGCGGACGCGACCACGGCCGCCACGACGATCGGCTACCTCGACGCCCTCGCCGAGCGCGCCGCGCTCGAGGCGCAGGCGGACTTGCGGGCGACGCCCGCCGCGCGGCCGGCCGTGATCGCCGTTCCGCGGGTCTGGTTCAACCCGGAGCTCGAGAGCGCGAAGTTCCTCGTCCCGGGCCTGATCGCGCTGCTGCTGATGCTCTCCGCCGTGGTGGCCACGTCGCTCTCCATCGTGCGCGAGCGGGAGAGGGAGACGATGGAGCAGATGATGGTCTCGCCGCTGCGGCCGGAGGAACTGGTCCTGGGCAAGACGCTTCCGTACGTGCTGATCTGCCTGGCGACCATGGCGATGGTGCTGCTGCTGGGCTACGTGCTCTTCGGCGTGGCCATCCGGGGCTCGTTCCTGCTGCTCGGCCTGGCGACGCTGCTGTTCCTTTTCGCGGCGCTGGGCATGGGCGTGCTGATCTCCGCCGTCACCCGCTCCCAGCAGGTCGCTTTCCAGGTCGCCGTCATCGCCTCGCTGCTGCCCTCGATCATTCTCTCCGGCTTCATTTTCCCGATCCGCAACATGCCCCTGCCGATCCAGGGCGTCACGCTGATCCTCGCGCCGCGCTACTTTGTGTCCGCGCTGCGCAAGATCATCCTCAAGGGCGCGCCGTTCCAGGCGGTGTGGATGGACCTGCTGGCGATGCTGCTGCTGGGCGTGGCGTTCAACCTGCTGGCGGCGCACAAAACCCGGAAGGCCCTCTGGTCATGAACCGCATCCGGAGCGTCCTGGCCAAGGAGGTGATCCAGATCCGGCGTGATCCGCGGATCCTCGGGCTGCTGATCGTCGCGCCCGTCCTCCAGCTCCTCGTGCTCGGGTCCGCGGTGACGACGGACGTCCGGGAGATCCGGCTGGCCGTGCGCGACAACGACCGCTCGTACCACAGCCGCGAGGCCGTACGCGCGCTGTCCTCCTCGGGCTATTTCCTGACGACGATGCTGGACGGGCCCGAGGTCCGCGACGCGGATCGCCTGGTCCACGGCGACGCCGGCCTCGTCCTGGTCATTCCCGCGGACTTCAGCCGGCAGCTGTTGCGCGGCCGGCCCGCGCGGGTCCAGGCGCTGGTGGACGGCTCCGACAGCAACTTCGGCGTCCTGGGCCTGAACTATCTCCAGAAGGCGCTGCGCCAGTACTCGGGCGGACTGGTCCGCGCGGACGCGGCGGACGCCGCGCGGCGGGGCCGGGCCTCCGCGCCGGGGATCACCGCCGAGTCGCGCGCCTGGTACAATCCAAGCTTGGACTCCCGCCGCTACATGGTGCCGGCCGTGATGGGCCTGTTGCTGATGGTCGCGACCATGGTGATCACGAGCATGGCCCTTGTGAAGGAGCGGGAGGAGGGGACGATGGAGCAGGTCATCGTCACCCCGCTGCGGCCGAGCGAGCTGATCGCGGGCAAGCTGCTGCCGTTCGTCGGCATCGGGTTCGCCGAGGTCACGCTGGCCGTCGCCGTGATCGTGTTCCTGTTCCGCATGCCCCTGAAGGGAAGCCTGGTCCTGCTGTACGCCGGGTCCGGGCTGTTCCTGCTCAACACGTTGGGCCTGGGCCTGCTGGTGTCCACGCTGGTGAAGACGCAGCAGCAGGCGATGCTGGTGGCGACGTTCTTCATCATGCTGCCGTTCGTGCTGCTCTCGGGGTTCACCTTCCCGGTCGAGAACATGCCGGCGCCAATCCGGGCCGTCGCCGAGTGCATCCCGCTGAAGTTCTATCTCCGCATCGTGCGCGGGCTCTTCCTCAAGGGGGTCGGGCTTCGCAGGCTGTGGCCGGACGCCCTCGCGCTGCTGGGCTCCGGCGCCGCGATCCTGGGCCTGGCCGTCCTCAACTTCCGCAAGCGGCTGGATTGATGCCGGGCTGGTCCACGGTTGGCTTTCCCGGCCTCTTTCGCCGTGTTTTCAAAATTTATACCTTCCCGCGAAGGAGGAGCGGCTGTGCTGCGGCGTGTCGTCCGGCGCCAACGTCCACTTCGCCCTCGAGGAGATCAAGAAGGCCAAGGGCCGGAAGCTCCGCGTGGTCACGCTCCTGGGCGACCACATGAACCGCCACCTGACCGAGGAGCGGTGCGTGACCCGAGGCCGAACGGAACCCCTTAACGCCCGCCCGCGATCCCACGGGCGGGCGCTTTTTTTACGCGGCCCCTCCGGCCGGCTGCTCTTCGACCTCACGCCCTTGCGTCGTTTTACAATACGCTGTATTCATATATAGCCATATGGCTATATATAAATATATCCAGTCGGCATCCATCGAATGAGCGGGACGATTACGGCGGGATGGAAAAAGGGGGCCTCCGCGGCCCCCCCTGGACAGGCGGACCAGGCTACGCCAGGGCGACCTGCGCGGCGTGGATCACGCGCCCGGAGAGCGCGTTGATCTTGGCCAGCCGGCCGGCGTCGAGGGCGGAATCCAGTTGAATGGTGCAGCAGGCCGCCTGCGCGCCGTCGAAGATCACGTTCGAGATCTCCTCGGCGTTGACGTTCGCCTCGCGGATGGCCGCGAGCACGTCGGCGAGGACGCCGGGCTTGTCGTAGTGGCGGACGACCAGCTGGAAGCGGGCCGGGGTCTTCTTCATCTTGTTGACCCAGTTCTCGACCCGGCCGGTCTCCCCGTACACCTTGATGATGCGCACGGTTTCCGTGGCCACGGCGTCCTGGGCCTGCTCGGTCGAGGCGCCGATGTGGTGGGTGCCGTACACGCCGGGCAGCATGCCCAGTTCGTCGGCGAACGGCCCGTCCTTGCCTTCCGGCTCGCCCTCGAACACGTCCGTGCCGACGCGGATCCTCTTCGCCTTCACCGCCTCGACGAGGGCCGCCTGGTCCACGACGCCCGCGCGGGCCGTGTTGATGAACAGGGCCCCGGGCTTCATGGTCGCGATGACCTCGCGCGAGATGATCCCCTTCGTTTCCGCCGCCTGGGCCAGGTGGACGGAAATGATGTCGCAGGTCGGCACCAGCGCGGCAATCGAGGCCGCGTATTCCACGCCCAGGGCCTCGGCCTTCTCGGGCGTCAGCGAGCGGCTCCAGGCCTTGACCTTCAGGCCGAACGCCCGCGCCCGCGCGATCAGCTCCTTGCCGATCATGCCGACGCCGATCACGCCCAGGGTCTTGCCGAGCAGTCCGGCGGCCTTGGAGTACTCGGCCTTGTTCCACCGGCCCGCGCGCAGGTCGCTGACGTTCTCCACGAGCCGGCGGTCCAGGGCGCAGATCAAGCCCATGGCCAGCTCCGCCACGGCCACGGAATTGGTGCCGGGGCAGTTGGACACGTACACCCCCGCGGCGCTGGCCGCTTTCCGGTCGATGTTATTCGTCCCGGCGCCCGCCCGGATGATCAGGGACAGGTTCTTCGAGGCCTGAATGGTTTCCGCCGTCACCTCCGTGGAGCGCACCACGATGATGTCCGCGTCGCCGCTCTTCGCGGCGATGTCCGTGGCCCGGGTGCCCGGCTCGTACGCGACGTCGTGGCCGAGTGTGCGGATGGCGGCGATGTAGCGGTCGGGGAATTTATCGACGATCAGGATTTTCATGGGTATCTCGGGGTTGATCTTCCTCTTGCGGTCATCATGGGGCAGGTCCTCGACCGTTGCAAGCAGGGCGTCGCTCCTGCCGCTTCTTTCTCCGTTGCCTCCTGTTCACAAGCGAGTATTCGAGGACCCCATGAGGGGCTGGGTTATTTCCGAAGAGACAGGTATGGTGAGCCCGTGATGCTGGGCACAAGAGAGGAACTGGAACGCTGGATCGCGGCGCGCCGCGGCGAGCTGGCCGGCGGCGGGATAGGACTCGACGGCGGCGAACCGGGCCGCATGGAGCCCGGCCTGTTCGATGCCGCCCGCGTCCGCGTGCTGATCGCACGGCTCTCCTCCTACCGCGACGTGCTGCATTCCATCACGCACCGGATGCTGTACTGGGCGGCCCGGAACGCGGACGGCGCCTTCGTCGATCTGGCCTTCTGGCCGCCTCCGCGCGATGCCGCGCTTATGGCCAGGGACGGCGTCCCGTGGTGGTTCGGAACCGCGTCCAGGCAGCCGCCGGCCCGGTTCGACGTGGTCGCGATCAGCCTGTCGGTTCAGCAGGAGGCCCTGAATCTCCCCGCCGCGATGCGCCGGTCGGGCCTGAAGCTGTCCTGGGCCGCGCGGGCGGCTGATGCCAGGCATCCGCTCGTTTTGCTCGGCGGCAACGCCGCGGGCGCCGCGCCGTTTCTGCACGGCGACGCGGAGGGGAAGGACTCGGGCGGACTGGTCGACGCGGTCTGCTTCGGCGACGGGCTGACCTGGCTGCCCCGGGTCCTCTCCGCGTGGGCGGAGGCCCGGGCAACCGGCATGGACAGGCCCGAGTTTCTCGCGCGCCTGGCCCGAGACCTGCCCGGAACCTACGTGCCCGCCTTCTACCGGCACGAGTATTCCGGCGAGCGGCGGGCCGCCATCCGTCCGCTCCGCGACGAGCCGCCGGCGCGTGTGACCTACCGCAAGGACCCGGCCGAAACGTGGATGAACGGCTACGACGGCGCCTTTATCCCGTTCTCGGACGAAGATACCGAGGAGACGCTGCCGCTGGCGGCCGGTTGCGCGTACCGCTGCCGGTTCTGCCAGACCGGCTGGATGCGCGGCTCGCTGGATGTCGCCGACCCGGCCGGGTTCCTCGGGGCCGCCCGGCGGCTGCGTGCGGCGATGGCCGCGTCGGACCTCAACCTGCTGGCCTCGGACGCGTGCAGCATCGGGCGCCTGGCGGCCTTGATCCCGCCGCTGCAGGAGATCTTCCCGCGGCTTTCGGTCAAGAGCCTCTCCCTCTTCAGCCTCGCGCACCGGGGTGACCTGCGCGCGCTGGTGCAGGGGCTGGACAAGCGCGAGTTCACCTTCGGGGTCGAAGGGGTCAGCGCGCGGCTGCGCGCCTGGCTGGGCAAGCCCGTGTCCGACGCAGAACTCGAGGCCGTCGTCCGCGAACTGGCGCCCGCCGGGCTCCGCCGGATCAAGCTCTTCTTCATCGCCACGGGTCGCGAGGAATCGGCGGACTGGGCGGAGCTGACCCGGCTCCTCGGCGCCGTTCGGGCCGCCGCGCCGGGGGCCGCGCTCACCGCCAGTTTCACCCCGCTGTTCCACGCGCCGTTTACGCCGCTGCAATTCGCGGAGATCATCCCGCTTTCCGGGCCGATGATCCGGGAGGCCGAGGCGGCGGCCCGCGCGGGCGGCGCGGAGTTCCGCTGGAGCGCGTGGCCGGACGAGATTCAATGGACGAATCTCCTGTGCCGCCTGGGCCGGGCGGCGACCCCGCTGCTCGTGAAGCTGTCGCTCGATTCCGGGCTGCGCTACGACGAGCACCTGCCCCCGGCGGCGCTGCAGGAGACCCTGGCCTGGCTGCGCGACAGCGGGCGGGATGTCGCGGGGCGGATGGCCGAGTGCCGCGAGGAGGACATTTTGCCCTGGGATGATTTCGAAGGCGGCACTCCGCGCGAGCGGCTCTGGCGGCAATTCCTCCGGGCGTCGAACGAGCCGACGGAGGAGCGGGCTGTGCCGGTGTCCGGCGCCGGACCGCGCCCATCCCCGCGAAGCCGGAAGAGCGCCAGGCCGGTTGTTTTCCTCGCCTGGCTGCCGCCGCCGGACGCCGCCCGGCCGGGCGTCACGCTGGCGCGCGCCCTGCTGCGCGATTTCTTCGCCGCCCGGCCCGACGCGGTCCGATGGTACGCCGGCTCGCCCGAGCTGATCCGCCCGTTTCCCGGGCATGGCCTCGCGTTTGTGCGCGCGTCCTTTTTCGAAGGTTGGACGCCCGGCCCGGCGGAGATCCGGGACGCCGACGGGGCGGCGCGGCGCCAACTCCTGGCCGGTCCGCTCCCCGGCGGCGCGGCGCCGGACCCGGATGAGTGCGTGTTCGCGGTCCGATTCGCAGGCGACGCCCGCGCCTTCGCGGCGTGGATGAGGCGGCGCGGCGTGCCGTTCCAGGATTTCCGGAACGAGCGCGGGTTATGGTCCGTGGTCCCGGCCTCCCGCCGTCATCGGAGCGGGCTGCTGTACCTCCTGAACGGCGGCTCCGAGCCTTCGTTCCTCGCGGCCGGCCTTCGGCTCTCGGCTTTCCTGGGCCGCGACGGCGCGGCCCTGTTGCGCGGCGCCGAACTCATCGGCGTCTACGGGCCGCCTTCCGGCCACTGTCCCGCCTGCGGCGCGGCCGCGCGCCGCGCCCTCGTACGAACGGCCGCGCCCCTCGAACTCTGCGAAGGACCCTGCGCCGGTAAAGCCGGCTCGACTTCGCGGGGCCGAGCGGTTACATAATCGGTTCATTTCCGACCGGTTAAGGGGGATATGAAAGCCGCATTCGAAAGCTTCCAGGACGAACTGAACCGGCTGGTCGCCGCGTTCGAGCAGGGCTTCCAGGCCTTCACCGCGCCGGACTACTCCGAGGCCCGCGTCCGCGAGGATTTCCTCAACCCGCTCTTCCGCGCCCTCGGCTGGGACCTCGCGAACCGGCGCGGCCTGGTCCAGAGCCAGCGCGAGGTGGAGATCGAAAGCCGCACCGATGTTGCCGGGCGCGCCAAGCGGGCGGACTACCTCTTCCGCGCCGACGGCCGCGAGCGCTTCGTCTGCGAGGCCAAGAAACCGCGCGAAACCCTCGGCGAGCGTTACGCCTTCCAGGCCAAGCGCTACGCCTGGAACAAGGGCCTGCCGCTCGCCATCCTGACGGACTTCGAGGACCTCAAGGTCTACATTGTCGGCGGCCGGCCCCGCCCCGACCGCCCCGACGACGGGCTCTGGAAGACCTGGAACTTCCGGCAGTTTTCCCTGTGCGCCCGCGAAATATGGGACCTGCTCTCCCGCGAGCGCGTCGCCGCCGGCAGCATCGAGGCGCTGCTCGACAGCCTGCCCAAGGCCCGGCCCGTCAAGGGGAAGGCGCGCCAGCCGTGGCTGATCCGTCCGGAACGCACCAAGGCCCTGGACCAGGACTTCCTCGAATACCTCGACGAGCAGCGCCTCTCCCTGGCCCGTGACATCCTGGCCAACAACACCCGCGAGGATATGCTGGCCGAAGGCCGGCTGAACGAGGCCGTCCAACACATCCTCGACCGGCTCCTCTTCCTGCGCATCTGCGAGGATCGCGACATCGACACCGGCCTGCGGCTGGCGAAGATCGTCGAGACCTGGCGCCGCGCCTACGGCCACGAGGACCGCCGCCGCCCGAAGCAGGGGCATTTCTTCCGCGAGGCGAGCGCCGCGTACCGCGCCGCGCCCCCGGCGGAATCGCTCTGGGCCGCCGTGGTCGGCCATCTCCAGGCCCTGGACCGCCGCCCGCCGGGCAATATGCCGCATTTCAACGGCAACCTGTTCAAGCCCCACTTCAGCGAGGACCTGCGCGTCGGCGACCAATGGCTCTGCGACTTCATCGAGGACTTGAGCGACGACGAATCGCCCTACCTCTTCAACGTCATCCCCGTCGAAATCCTCGGCAGCGTCTACGAGCGGTTCCTCGGCAAGGTCATTCAGCCCAGGGGCCGCGGCGTGGCGGCGGACGAGAAGCCCGAGGTCCGCAAGGCCGGCGGCGTCTACTATACCCCGCGCTACATCGTGGACTACATCGTCGAGCAGACCGTCGGGAAGCAGCTCGACGAAATTGCCGGGGTAGGGCGCGTTGGCTCAACGCGCCGCAGGGACGGCGGCTTGGGCCAAGCCGCCCTACCCGAAAGCCCTACCTACGCCGTCTTCGACAAAAAAACCCGCGCCCTGAAAATCCTCGATCCCGCCTGCGGGTCCGGCAGCTTCCTCCTCCGCGCCTTCGAGCGCGTCGGCGAGCATTACCAGCGCCGGTTCACGGAGCACCCGGAAGACCGCAAGCCCGACCGGTGCTGGACCGATCCCGCCACGGGCGACGTCCACCTCGCCGTCGACCTCAAGCGGCAGATCCTGCGGAACAATATTTTCGGCGTCGACCTCGATGCCCAGGCCGTCGAGGTGACCCAGCTCTCCCTCTACCTCAAGATGCTCGAAGGCGAAGACCGCCAGACCATCAAGCAGCAGCGCGAACTCTTTCGCGACGACACCGCCCTCCTGCCGCCGCTGGAAAATAACATCAAGCACGGGAACTCCCTGATCGCCTCGGACTTCTCCCTCGTCCCCGAAGACTTGATGCGTGTCCACGCCTTCGACTGGGACATCCAGTTCGCCGAAATCATGAAGGGTGGGGGATTCGACGCGGTGATCGGGAATCCGCCGTATGTTCGCATGGAAGAATTCGCTCCCATTAGAAAATATCTGCGTTCGCACTACAAAGCTCATGAAGAGCGCGCAGATGTCTACATCTACTTCTTAGAGAAGACGTTAAGCCTAATAGGAAATACCGGCCTAATCGCCATGATTGTGTCGAATAAATTTACGGTGGCAAAATATGGGCAACCATTGCGGTCAACCATCAAGAACATGGGCTGCGTTTATGAAATTGCTGACTTCGCGGGCGCGCGTGTTTTCAAAGGCGCAACGGTGCGTACGATTGTCTTGGTGATGGGGCGGAATGAAAAATCACCCTCTAGTCGGACGCGATACATTCCCGTTCCAAGTGCTGCTAGCTTTGAATCAATAGAGTCGGGTCGGTTATCGGTTGCGCAATACGCAAATGATGCCGAACAATTCTTATCGCCCGGCCAACTTACCGAACGCCCCTGGGCACTGATTCCAGCCGGACGGGCTGACCTCCTTGCGAAGCTTTCTGAAAGATTTCCCGATCTTGTTGAGGCGTTTGGATGGAAGCCACTCTTCGGAATCAAAACGGGCCTTAACGAGGCGTTTGTATTGGATGCGGACGCCAGACAACATCTGCTCAAGACTGACAGAAAAAATCACGAAGTGATCAAACCATTTTTATTCGGAAAAGACGTGAAGCGGTACGCGATCGATGATTCTGGTCGTCACGTTATCTATTTTCACAACGGCGGGCATCCCAAGGAGTTCCCGGCAGTCAAGACGCATTTGGAGCGTTTCAAGTCGGCGCTAAATCAACGCGCCGCTCACCAGGAATGGTATGAGCTGCAGCAGCCTGCGGTCGCATTGTTGCCGCTCTTGGCGAAACCCAAAATCGTCTATCCCATAATTGCTCCTGAATCTCGCTTTGCCTTAGATGACAAGGGCTACTTGGTAAATGACAAGCTGTTCGTTCTGCCAACCGATTCGCGCTTTCTGTTGGGACTTCTAAACTCAAAACTTGGAAACTTCTTCTTTACTTCGGTGTGCGCGCGTTTGGAGGGTCCGGGCGCGTGTTACTTCGAATTCAGATCTCAGTTTGTCGAAAGATTTCCTGTTGCTGGCATACGGCATTCTTCGCCGACTGACCGCGCCCGTCACGACAAGCTGGTCGAGTTAGTGGACAAGATGCTGGTGTTGGTTCCGAAGTTGCGGGCGGAGGCGAGCGAGTCCAAGCGGAAGACGTTACAGAACGCGGTGGACGCGACGGACCGGCAGATCGACCGGCTGGTGTATGAACTCTACGGGCTGACCGGGGAAGAGATCGCGCTGGTGGAGGGCGGGGCATGAGGTATCGGCTTTCCCGGCACGCGGCGCATGTCCTGCACGAGAGAGGCATTGCGGAGGAGTGGTTGGAGCGTGTCTTGCGTGAACCGCAAAAGGTGGAGCCTGATGAAGAAGACCGCGCGCTGGAGCATCGTCTGGCCTGCATCCCG
>Ga0209507_1002588_pt1 | contig 12091 bp, 10 predicted proteins | sample AD_UKC028_MetaG_FD_184414 | JGI IMG/M metagenome (GOLD analysis project Ga0209507, IMG submission 184414) | Active sludge microbial communities of municipal wastewater-treating anaerobic digesters from USA - AD_UKC028_MetaG (SPAdes) (version 2) | ecosystem: Engineered > Bioreactor > Anaerobic >...
CCCGAACTTGCCGACCTGCCGCTGGAACCTGTCCATATCCCGGATAATGACCACCAGCAGGTTGCCCTGGGCGATGCCCGTCCCCGACGCAACCCAGCTGCGCAGGTAGTCCGCGAGCAGAGGGTTGCCGCCGGTGTCCGGGTCGTCCAGCACCGCCGCCACCCGGCCGGGGCTGGCCAGGACGCCTGCCAGGACCTGGTAACTGGTCAGGGCGTCGAACTGCATTTCCTGGCGGAGCCGGCCCTCCAGGCGCTCCCGCATCTGGGCCACCCGGTCCTCCGCAGTCCCCGCCTCAGGGCCGCTCCTCGTCTGCTGGATCCGCTGGCGCAGGCCGGCATCCTCGGTGCGCAGCCCCTCGCAGGCGCGGAACGTCAGCACCGTCCTGTTGCGGGCGGCGGCCGCAATCACCACTTCCCCCAAGGGGGCGAAGCCCTTGCCGAAGGGGAGAAGGTCCTGCACGAGCCCGCTGACCGTAACCGACGTGAACGCCGACCCGTCGGACATCGGCTCCCGCAGGGCTTCCACCACACCCCGGCCGCTCAGTTGCCGCTGCATGTTCTGCTCCTTGCTTCAAGGTGCCCCTCGTCGTCCGACGCCATGGCCTCGGGCTTCAGTTGCGTGACCTCGTCGCTCACCGCGAACCCCGCTTCGCCGAGCCGCTCGTCCAGCTTCCGCGACAGGTCCAGGCAACCGCGGCCCGCGAAGCCCTCCATGTCGAAGAAAGCGTTCCCACCGCGGTCAACGGTCAGGTACACCCTCTCCCCCGTTGGCCGGAAGGCCGCCTGGACCGGCCGGCCGTCGATCAGTTCCGTCTGCACGTCGAACCCGTGGCTTCTCAGGGCGCCGGCCAGCTCCCTGGTAATGGCTTGGTCCAGTTCCTGTTGCAGGCGCTCTTCCTCTGCCCGGCGATGCTCGGCCTCGGCGCGCTGCCGCTCTTCCTCAGCCTTCCTGACAGCCTCGCCGGTGGCGGCTGCCACGGCCGGCGCGGGCACGTAGTGTGCGGCATCGTCGCTTCTGCCACCTGCCCACCGGCGCCTGACCCTGATCGTTCTGCGCGAAGACATGGCCTCAAGCACTCCTTTCGTCCTGTTGGCCCTGGAGCCTGGCGGCCTGCCTGGCCGCCTGGTCCCGGTTCAACCTTGCCCGTTCCTCCTCCTCCTGCATGGCCTGCTCCAGCCGCCTGACCAACGCCTCCTGCTTGAGCAGATCGTCCCGGCGCGCGCTGAGCACCGTGGCCAGCTCGGCGGCCTTCGCCTCCTCGTCCGTGGTGTCCTTCGCAACCCTCTCCAGCCGCTCGGCGGCGGCGCTGACAGCCTCCCGCGTCTCCTCGAGCTGCGCCTTCGCCGCCTGCAGATCCCCGTCCTTCCTGGCCAGCTCCTGCTGGTGCTCGCGGATCCGCGCGCGGGCATCCTCGATAGCCCCGGCGACGGCCTCGTTCTCGTCCACGACCTTGGCCTCCTTGCGCTCCAGGCAGGCCAGCTCCCGTTGGCCCTTGGAAAGCGACCCGTCCAACAGCGCCCCCCGCCCGTCGCCGCACGTCGGCCTCGCTGCCAGTAGCAGAACCTCGTTGGTGGCCCGCTTCGCCATGCCCACGATGATCTTGCCGAACTCGCCGGGAATATGGGTTTGCGGACGGCCCAGCAGCTTCTTCCTGGCCTCCACGGCAGGATGATGGTCCCGTACAACCTCCAGATGCACGCCCATCAACCGCGTGGAATCCATGAACCACCCTAGCTTAAGCTGGTCCACCTCGTCCGACTCCAGGACCGTGCGGTCGGCGGCGCGCCACATCTCCAGCACCTCAATGTGCTTGTCATACAGGTCTATGCTTTCCCTCGCGCGGCGCCGCTCCCGCGGGTCCGGAGACTCCGTCGCCAGCCGGCTCAACTCTCGCCGCTCCGCGCGCACCTGCTCGAGTGCCTTGGCCGTGGACTCCGCGGCGCGGCGGTCCTCTTCCTCAAGGGCTTTCATCTCGCGCGCGTGGTTCTCCATGGACCTGATGCCCGCCTGCAGTACCTGCACCCCGGCCTCCGCCGTGTAAGCGAGGTTCTTCGCCCGCCAGTCCAGCGTCTGGAGCAGCCGGCTGTCCCCGCCCCCGAGGTGGAACCGGAAGACCTTCGCCTTCACCCGGACCTGCAGTTCCGCCCGGCGGCAGGCGATGACCGCCTCGTCGGCAGGGCCGGGAAGCGCCAGCGGCTCGAAAGCCCCGAGGTCGTTGCGCACGAGGCACCGGCCGCCGGCAAGCACCGCTGCCTCCCAAGCACCGTCAGGCGTGCAGGCCAGGGCCCGGACCTGCCCCGGCACAGGCACCTGGCGAAGCAGGTTGCCCTTCTCCCCGAAGCGGGCCACCACTCCGCCGCAGTCGCAGCCGAAGAAGAACGCGCCGTCCGCAAGCCCGCCGCACAGGCAGCGGCCAGGCAAAGGCACCCTGCTGGCCGCCCCTCCGCGCACGATGACCGCCTGCGCGGACCCGTCGGTGACCACGTAGGTCCCGGGTTCCTCGGTCAGGTGGATCCGCACGGCCCCCAGCCGGAACCTGCCGAAGAGCCCTCCGGGCGCCGGCAGCTCCGCAAACATCCGGACGTTCCCGGTCGCGGCTTCCAGTACCCCGAGGGATCTCCCGCTGACAAAAACCACGCCGTCGGCGGCCTCGTCCCACACCAGGCCGCGGACCTTCGCCGGCAGGGTTTCCCGGAACACCTTGGCGGCCTGGACATTGAGGCAGCGGACCGTCCGGCCGTCAGCGCCAGCCAGTACCTTTGCGTCAGGACTGGCGGTTATCAGCCCGGACGGCTCCAGCTCGGCAATGGGCAGGGCACCCGCCGCCAAGTCCGGGTCGCACCTGAACACGCTGCCATCGGCCCGCAAGACCGCCGCGGTCTTCAGGTGGGGCAGCGGCACCGTCTGAACCGCCTCCGCGTCGCCCAGGTCGAAACTGCTCAGTGGTTGTGGCTGTGACATGCTTGGATCCTCCTTCATCTCCACGGGCCCAAAGCTACAGCTCTCGGTGGAACTCATTGCCGCAACGCAAACAGCGTGCCCGGACCTCGACAGCGGCGCGGATGGTCGTGCAGCCCTTGCTGCACACCCACTTCAGCATCTTGCACGACGTTCTCACGGGCTCTGCTTCGGGAAGCAGGTACTTGAGTTCAGGCAAGCCGTGACTGACGATCAGCTTGTTAAAGAGCCCGTCCGCCGCGATTGAGAGGGTATGCCCCCGATTGTCCACCTCGATGCCGAAGTGATGGCTCATCAGCCGGTATTCGCGGTTGTGGTAATTATGCTTGCCCGGCTTCCCCCGAAGTTCCTGCCATAGATGGAGCAACTCATGGAACCAGACCTTTAGTAGGAAACCAGGGCCACCTTCTTCGAGGCAATCGTCAAGATCTAGCGTAATCTCAAAACGGAACCCAGCTTCACCGTGATTGTTGATGTACGTGCCATAAGCACGGGGGAGGGACCGGAACCTGAGATGTGGACGCGGCAGCGGACCGCCAAGGATTAGCGAGAACTTCTCGTTGAAGATATCGAACCAACGCCACAGGAAGGCTGCAACTTCACGGTATACCCATGTGGACTGGCCCACATACTCCTTCACTTGGTCGTTCATGGCGATATCTGCATCACTGCACTTGTTTCGGGAACTGGTGACCCCTGTGAGATCCACCGTAACTGTGCGGCAAGGATCTGCCGTTTCGTTTTCCGGTTTATACTCCAAGGCCCCTCCCTCCTGTGGGGGAGCGGCGTCAGCAACGGCGGTGCCGGGCGCAAGCTGGCCGGATGTCGGTGTCATCGGCCCCACTCCTCACGCCGACCGGCGGTGTGTCAGGACCTGGGCGCGGTTCACCTTCGCGCGCCGCACGGCCGCGTCCACCAGGTGCCTCGGCAGGGGGAAGCCCTTATGCGTCGGGTCAACGGCCAAGCCCTGGCCGCAGCAGGACCGGACGGCCTTGCGGCGGCCCGCCATGACGTGGCCCGCAGGCCATGTGGCCCCGCACGGACACGGCTGCCGGCGACCGATCACGGGGAACCGGGCCGGTGTGCTCCTGGCGGGCTGCTCGATGGGCGGGGTTGCCGGTGCCGCAGGCGCCGGCTCCACCAGCGGCGCCCGCCCGCCCGTCTTCCGGAAGGTCTTGATGGCGGCGACGGCCAGGAGCAGCGCTGCGGCGGTTACTACCAGGACAGTGATCAGGCTTGTCATCTCGATTCTCCCTTCATCCAGTTGCGGGGGACGGCCCGCAGACGGCGGGGCACATAGGCAAGTTCTGGGCCAATGGATCCGGCGCGCTTCTGAATCCCGTTGCGCCGTGGCAACAGGGCTTTCAGCGGGGACTTACGATATCGTGCGCATCGAGACCGGTTGGGGCGCCTGGTTTCTCAGGCACCGTGAGAAATGAGGATTCTCACGCCGTTCTCAGATTCTCATGAGAATGCCGTTGGCCGAGAGCGGCCCCTGCATGGCAGGGGTGTTTGACGCCGAGAGCCTTTGCCCTAGAATCCTCCGGCAGCAGTGGGGACGTGCCTTCAGGCCACCACGGAGGAGGAGTCACCACCATGATCACGGTATTGGAGAGTGAAGCTGCGGGCAAGACCGCGGCACCGGGGGAATGGGCTCTGTTCACGTTTCTGATCCGCAACCTTGGCGATGTCCCCAACAGATACAGCTATCGCGCAAGCATCCATGAGGTCAAGGGCGAGAGCAGCAAGGGTCGCGACATTACGCAGGAATGGTTTGCCGCCGGCGGTGAGATCCTCGTTCCTGTGCCCCTTGGCGGGGGGCAGGAAATCCAGAACGCGTCAGCGACTGGCATTCTCCATCCAACCGGCGGCGCCCCTTTCCTTGAGGTACATGTCCGCGTCCATGTTCCCGTTTCCACCTTACCCACAACTGCTGACCGGTATGCTATTGTCCTTCGTTCTTCGTCGGCCGCCGATGAAACTGAATGGTCAGAGGGGCTCTACATACTGACGCTACGAAGTCAACGAAGAGAGCGGCTGGCCTCAGAGGGTGCATTGCCTGGTCACACAAACACAGCCAAGAAGGACGCGCAGACCGATTCACTGGGCAAGCCGGATGCCGGCGGACATGTACGCTTCTCCCACCTCAAACGGCAGCCGTTTGACCCGATTGAAGCAGGGAACGGCCTCACAGCTCTGCCAAGCCATTCAAGAAGCGGCCCCGACTGGCAACAAGCACTCGCTCAACACCTCAGCAACCATCCTGCCACGGGCAAGGAATCAACGCCTATTCACCAGTACGTCTGTGCCTGTCTCCGGACGCGAGCGGCGGTATCGGGGGCCTCCCAAGAACAACGCACGTCCTTATTGGCTGAAGCCAGGCAGGTCTACGAAGCGCTTCTTGCCCGCTATGACTGGGAGTGGTCGGCAAGATGCACCATACTTGAGGAGCTAGGACGTTGTCGGCGTGCACAATTCACCGGGAACTACGACGAGATACTCGGCATATCGCCGCACCTATTGGATGTGCTTGAAGTGATTGACGCCGTTGCTGATAAGACTTGTAGCGTGCTGATCCTAGGCGCAACAGGCACCGGGAAGGAACTGATAGCGCAAGCGTTGCATCGCAATAGCCCACGGTGCAAAGGCCCCTTCGTAGCCGTCAATTGTTCCGTTTCCAAGACTATCGAGAATGACATGTTCGGCACATGCGCCAAGAGCTTCACTCAAGTTGAGGAAAGGCCGGGGCAGTTCGAGAACGCTCATACGGGGACGCTATTCCTCGATGAGATTGGTGACATGTCCATGGATCTCCAGCCAACCATCCTCCGGGTTCTTGATAGCAGTGTTGTTGGAAGACTAGGAGGACGTCAGCACACGCCCTCGGATAAGTGTGGACAAGGCAGCGCGAACCATTTCGCGATTCCTATCGATGTCAGGTACGTTTGCGCCACCAACCATGATCTGGAGAAAGCTGAACGAGAGGGGACGTTTCGGGGTGAGTTGCTGGGCCGCATTTCAAGCATTCGCGTCTCCCTTCCATCGCTAGCTCAACGCCCAGAGGACATTCCAGCCTTGGCCGATTTCTTCTTGGCCAGGACAAAGCGTCACAACAATCTGCAATATGACGTCACGTTTGCCCATGATCTAATGGCGGCTCTTCGGCAATACAGTTGGCCGCGCAACGTTCGGCAACTGGAAAAGACCATTGACGCAATGGTCGCCTGTACTAGGAATACGACGGTGCTATCCTTCGCGCATTTGCCAAGTGACATCAAGAAAGCGCTAATAGATTGTAGCGGTTCCGCAAACGCGACCCAAGTGCCTGTGACCGACGCTCAGTATCTTGAGGAATTGAAGCTGTTCGCGGATGCCTTTCGGTCAACAGGAATGAATCGCTACCGCACAATGGAGATCCTTCACTTCAGCCAAGCGACTTTCTACCGTAGGCGCGACGATGCGATCGCTGCCGGCCTACTGCCTCAGATGGACTAGCCGCATGTTGATTCTCTTTATATCTTCTCCGCCAAGGCCGGCAAGACATCGTCCTTTGTACTCCCAGTCAAGAGCCTCGGCCTTGTACCCGGTGGCGATGAGATCTTCGACAAGTTGTGCTCTCTCAGTATCCTCCGCAGATCTCTTCTCGTATTTCTTCTCCACAGTCAACCCCAGAGGATCTATCTCGCAGGGGAGCATCGATTCTAAGTTCACGGCAGAAGCCAGCCAATATCCATCCCATTCAAGCGTGTGCGCAAGCTTGTCTGTGTCCACTATTAAGAGGGCTGGATGATCATGGTATTGTCGGGCCCGCTCTATTGCGAGACCCCGCGGACCAGTGGGCTCTCCATAGAAACACACAGGTTTGCCGTCGTGTCTGAACTCCCCATACTGCGCAATCTGTCCATACATGTAGTTCAGACAGGTTCCGGTATACAGCAGTCTGGGAGGAGCCCTTGCCTGGTTGGCGTCGATATCATGCGTCATGCCCATATAGTAACAACGCGACTTATAAAGCTTGCTGAGAGTCGCGAAGCGGGGAGGGCAGCATAATGGCTCAGCCCGCTGTCATCCGCCATCCGGACCAACCCACGCTTGTCACTGCCGGGCCAGGGGAGTGGGCAACCGTAACGTTTGCCATCCGCAATCTCGGCCTGGAACCAGATAGCTACAGTTACGAACCATACGTGTATTCCATTCGCGGCGGGGAAAGCAAAGGGCAAGACCTGACAGCGCAGTGGCAGGCGTTCGAAACGATCCAAGTCAACCAGTCGCTTGGTTTGGGGCAAGTGGTGCAAGCAAGCAGTGGAACCGGCGTCATTCATCCTGCGGGTGGGAACCCGTATCTCCCTCTTGTGTTCCGGGTGCGAGTTCCTGCGGATGCTGGTCTAGTTGGAACGAAGTTTCTGCTTGGACTACGGGCAGTATCCCGCTTGGACTCTACAGAGGTGTGCGAGGCATACATCGTATTGATGGTGACCGAAGGAGCAGCGGCCAGCATTCGCCTCTACGCCGGGAGGCTCAAGACCGAGATGGAAGACACTTGGCAGCGTTTGCCAGTGTCCATTCAGTTGCCGGAGCCAGTCCCGCTTAAGGTAGCGCTTGCTTGTCACAAAGCGGCACTTGTGCCTGTCGCTGCTGACATCCATACCGGATTGTCTCTTGGGAAAGCCATAGAGCAAGCGTTGGCAGCATCTAGTGTCGTCGTCGTCCTTGGTAACGCCGGAGCTGGCAAGACCGCCTCACTGAAATGGGTTGTAAGGGAGCAGGCTATTCGACTCCTGCGATGCGATGCAGACACGACCGCTAAGGTCCCAGTCTATGTTGACCTGGGGAACTTCAGAGACTGTGCCTCGCTGGAAACCATATTGACTAAGGCCCGACCTGAAGGGGTGACGACAAAGCACTCTGTATGCTGGTTTCTCGATAGTCTGGATTTGCTCTCTGACAAGTGCACCCCCACCACTGTTCTGCGAGATGTCAAAGAAAGAGCTGCAACAGAAGATCAATTCGTGTTGTCCGCAAGGCCCACCAGTGAAATCGAAGGCTCTTTGGACAAATGGGGGCGTTCCTGGCGTATTTCCCTGTTGCCCATGGATGGTTCGGCGCGCAGACTGTGGATCGACAAACACGCAAAAGGCGCATGGCCTAGTCTGGCCAAGTGGGAGGCCACGAACCCAGCTGCTCGCCAGTTCCTTGACACACCTCTATTCTTCGCCATGGTTCTCTCCTCTTGTCTCAACCCAAGCCATAGCCTTCCCATGAACTGCGACGTCTACCCTGGTCGTACCGGGATCATCCGCGCTTTCGTGCACTGTGCCATGGAGTGTGCGGTCAGAGATGGGCGGATTGCGAACCTCGAACGGCAGAATCTTGATCACGCCACAATCGCGGGTTTCTGGTGGTCCGTCGTAACTTCTGGTGACGTAGACCGTTTCTTTCAAGAGCAAGAGGCGTATCATGGCTCGCGCGCCTTTGTCGACTGGACTGCGCGGAGATGGCCTGAATCCAGAGATATCCTAGTGAGGACAGGACTGCTATTCTATATGCCTTCCGAAGACGTCTATTGTGTGCCCCATCAGCTCATAGCAGAGTACTGGGCCGCCCGCCATGTCGAATCCAAGTTGTTGGAGGCCGAAGCCACGAATCGATTTGAAGACGAGGTGCTAGCACAAACAGATGATCTGCGTCCTAACATGATGATCCCGTGCGCGTTCGCGATCTTGTCATCAAGACCTAATGGCGCGACGCTTCTTCGCAGAGCACTGGACGCAATGGCCAACGTCGACGCCCTTAGCGCCTTCTGGATTACGGGGAAGGTCGGTGGACCAGACGCTAGGGATTTTCTTGTTGGGAAACTCAAAGACGCAAACGACAAGACGCGAGTGGCCGCTATGTGCGCTATGCTCGCGCTCGCTGATCCTGAGGTCCTTCCCGATATCGTTCGCGGGTTAGCAGATGCAGATCGCGGAGTCAGAACTGGTGCCGTGCTGGCTCTTATGAAATTGCGCGACCCACGCGGTTTCGAGCCATTATGCCATGCATTAGCGAGCGATGATTGTCTTGTTAGAGCGAATGCAGCAGAAGCACTGGGAGAATTTGGGGACATTCGCGCAGTTGCCTTGCTTCAGCCACTGGTCGCGGACGACAACTTCCTTGTAGCCAAGGAAGCCGCAGAAGCGATAAGCAAGCTGCAAGAGCACATGGATGGCACTAAGTCCTCTTAGCGCCACCGTGGTTCACAATACTTGCCTGCGACGCGGCAGCCTGATCGTGCAACAGAACCCTGCCCGAAGCGATCATCTTCCGGCGGCCGGCACCATCTCTGATACGAGACGCACATCCACGGCCCCGCCGGCGAACACCGCCGCAAGCTCCTGGCTGAGCTGCCCTGTCACCTTCTCGTCCGTCCCCATCACCACCACCCTGTCGAACCCCGCGGCCAGCGCCCTCCTGACATTGTGCGCCGCCTCCAGCTTGCCCGGCCCGGTATTGCCCATCCCGCCACTTGCCCGCGGCCGTCTTTATAAGCTTCCGCGCCCCAGCGTCAGCGGCCGGAGCGGGGTTGCTGGTTATGGCTGTGGACGATTGCGTGACGGGCAGGCAGGAGAGGCACGCAGGCGCGCCCCTGCCGGGCTGCACGCGCACCGCCGACGTTCTCAGCGCCCGCCGGGAGTTCCTTTCCCGCAGCGTGGAGGAGATACGGGCCGACCTGGACTCGCGGCACCGGCTGCACGAAGACACGTTCTCGTCAATCGAAGCAGACCTCCGGCGGCTGCGGCTGGATCGGGGCTACCTGGACAACTGGGCGGCCGGCTACGAACCGTCGGTGGAAAGCAGGAAGTCGGCGCTGGACAAGGGGATTGCCGACCTCCGCGAGGCCCTCGTCGGGGAAGACCTGGCCTTCTGGCGCGATTCCATCGGCCTGCACAGGGAATTGCGCGAGGCAATCGGGGCCGGCCACCTGGCCGAAGCTGCCGGGGGCCTCGCCCCCGCGGGTTTATCTCTTCCCCCCTTGGAGCACGGCCGCGCCGCCTCCCCCCTCCGCCCCGCCTGTAAGGAGGCCCCGGGCCATGGGTAGGGCGATGGCTATCCCCGGCCGCCCCCCCGCCGGCCGCGGCGGCGGGAAGGTTTCTCGGCACGTTTCTGGGGCGCGGGAAAGGTTTCTCAGGCCCCGGCGGCCGGGCCGGGAGGTTCCTCACGTTTCTCGGCCGGGAGAGAAAGTAGGCAGGGGAAGCGTCGGTGCGGGTTTGAACAACCCAGGGGGAGGTTTCTCGGAGATGGCTCGTGCGACAGACCATTGGCCGCGTTGTTGCAGGAGCTGCCCGTGGTCTAGCGGTTCCGGCCGGCCGGGCAAGGAGGTGCCTTGCCGATGACCCAGGAGATAGATGAGCTGTGCCGCCGGCTGCTCCCTGTGGCAGGGGACCGGGTGCACGAGCTGTGGGCGCTCTACCAGGGCGAGAACGCCGATGGCCGCCGCTGGGTGGAGCTGGAGCTGAGGCGTCTGGCCGCGGAGCAGCTGGGCGTCACGTTCCAGGAGACGGGGCCCATGCTGGAGCCGCCGCCAGAGGAAATCTGCGCCGGCGATTACGTCCTGGGCACCGCCACCTACAACGGCCAGGACCGCTGGCCCTTCGGCCTCCGCGAGGAGGAATGGATCCAGCACGTGGGCGTGTTCGGCCGCTCCGGCAGCGGCAAGACCAACCTCTGCTTCGGGGTGCTCAAGGCGCTGGCCGGGCATGGCAAGCCCTTCGTGATATTCGACTGGAAGCGCAACTACAGGGACGCGGTCTCCTTCCTGCCGGGGATGGTGGTCTTTTCTGTCGGGAGGGACGTCTCGCCGTTCAGGTTCAACCCGCTCATCGTCCCGGAAGGGACGCCGCCCGGCGCGTGGCTCAAGAAGCTCATCGAGATCGTCGCGTCGGTCTACTTCCTTGGAGAGGGAGTGAAGTTCCTGCTCCAGAACGCCATCGACGCCGTCTACAGGGAGTACGGCGTCTACGACGGCACGGTTACTTCCTGGCCGACGCTGGCCGACGTGGCGGCCAGGCTGGACAAGGAGGACCCCACCGGCCGCCGCGCGGAGTGGCAGGCGTCCACCATGCGCGCGCTCGGCGCCATCAACTTCGGCGAGTTCGGGAAGGTGGTCAACGTGCGGGAGCCGTTCCCGCTGGCCGGACTGCTGCAAAGGCAGGTGGTGCTGGAGCTGGACGCGCTCACGTCCACGGACAAGACGTTCCTGACCGAGGCGTTCCTGCTCTGGCTCCATCACCACCAGATGGCCCAGCCCGGCCGGGAGACCTTCAAGTGCGCCGTCGTGATCGAAGAGGCGCACCACCTGCTGCTGCGGAAACGGCAGGAGATGACCGGTGAGGAAACGGCCCCGGACATTCTCCTGAGAGAGATACGGGAGCTCGGCGTCGGCATCACTCTTTTGGACCAGCACCCCTCTCTCATTTCCAAGCCCGCCCTGGGAAACTCAGGGACCACGGTCTGCATGAATTTGAAGCATGCGGATGACGTGCGGTCAGCAGGAGACGCTATGGGGCTTTTCGGGGATGACCGGAAGGCCCTCGGTGAGATACCGGTCGGCTCGGCGGTGGTGCGGTTGCAGGGACGCTGGCCGCGGCCGTTCACCGTGCGGTTCCCGCGCGTGGAGGTGAAGAAGGGCAGCGTGGACGACGCGAAGCTGCGGGAGCTGATGGACAACGCCATCCTGCGGGGCTTCCCTGGCCGGCTGGAATGCCGGATGCTCCACGAGCGGATGGCGCTGTTCCTGGAGGAGGCATGGGGCTTCTTCGGGCCTCTGCTGGAGGACGCGGGGGTGCCCGGGAACGGGCCAGGCGAAAGCCCCGGCGGCCCTGGGAAGGGCGGCGAAGAAGTGCGCAAGTGCGAGGGCGAAGACGGTGCCGCAACTGGCCGGAAGAAGGCAGGAGAAGAAGCGGAGCGGGACGGAGGCGCAGGCGGAGAAGATGCCGGGGACGGCCTGCCGCAGGCCGACTGGGAACTGCTCCGGGACGTGGCGCTGAGGCCGGCCGAGGCGACCCATGAGCGCTACGGCCGGCTGGGGCTGACGTTCTACCTGGGGAACAAGGCCCGGGATGCGCTCGTGGAGAGGGGGCTGGTGGCCGTGGTG
>Ga0209507_1002595_pt1 | contig 12075 bp, 11 predicted proteins | sample AD_UKC028_MetaG_FD_184414 | JGI IMG/M metagenome (GOLD analysis project Ga0209507, IMG submission 184414) | Active sludge microbial communities of municipal wastewater-treating anaerobic digesters from USA - AD_UKC028_MetaG (SPAdes) (version 2) | ecosystem: Engineered > Bioreactor > Anaerobic >...
AGACGATTGACCTAGCCGAGGACCGCGACCGCTTCCGCGCGATGATGGACAAACTGGGCATTCCGATGCCCAAATCCGGTATGGCGAGCAACTTGGAAGAAGCCATCAAAGTCGCCGACACCATCGGTTACCCCTTGATGGTCCGCCCCTCTTACGTCCTTGGGGGACGCGGCATGGAAGTGGTCCATGACGAGCAGATGCTCAAGCGCTATGTGAATGCCGCAGTCGATGTAACACCCGAGCGGCCGATCCTCATCGACAAGTTTCTGGAAAACGCCATTGAAGCCGAAGCCGACGCGATTTCCGACGGTACGGACGCCTTCGTGCCGGCGGTCATGGAGCACATCGAGCTGGCCGGTGTCCATTCCGGCGACTCGGCCTGCGTCATTCCGCCCATCAGCATTCCGGCGCGGCACATCGACACAATCAACGATTACACCAAAAAGATCGCCGTGGAATTTGGCGTGGTGGGTCTCATGAACATCCAGTACGCCATCGCCAATGACGTGGTTTATATTCTGGAAGCCAATCCCCGCGCGTCGCGCACCGTGCCGCTGGTGTCCAAGGTCTGCAATATTTCCATGGCGCGAATTGCCACGCAAATCATGCTGGGCAAAAAACTCAAGGACCTGAAACTGAAGCATCATGCTTTCCGTCATTTCGGTGTGAAGGAGGCCGTCTTCCCGTTCAATATGTATCAGGAGGTCGATCCAATCCTCGGGCCGGAAATGCGCTCCACCGGCGAAGTGCTGGGGCTGGCGGATTCGTTTGGTCTGGCCTATTACAAGTCTCAGGAAGCCACCGGTCAGAGCCTGCCTGCCGAAGGCACTGTTTTAATCACAGTGGAAGAAAAAGACAAAGGCGGTATCCTGGAAGTTGCCCGCGCTTTTGCCAAAATTGGGTTTAAGATCATAGCCTCGGAAGGCACTAATAAATTTTTTGCCGATCATGGTATTATCTCTGAGCGGATTTTGAAGATGCATGAAGGACGTCCCAATATCGTGGACGCAATTAAAAACGGCGAGATTCAACTGGTGATCAACACACCGGCCGGCCGACTCAGCAAATACGACGATTCTTACATCCGCAAGGCGGCAATTAAATATAAGATCCCTTATATTACCACGGTGGCCGCCGCGGTAGCCGCAGTCAAGGGCATTGCCGCTTTCCGTCAAGGTCATGGCAGGGCAAAATCACTGCAAAGCTATCATGCGGAGATTAAATAAAGGCAAGGTTCACGATCAAAGGATAAAAGTTAAAGAGCGACACAAAGCGCGGCAACCGGCGCATGCCGGCGCATAAAAATAAATGGGATGGTCGTTGACCGTCCCATTTATTTTTCTAGCAATTCCAACTCTTGAAGAATTTCTCTGGCACGCTCCACCTGATCTTCCTGAACCAGTAAACGCGCGTATGCTCCGGTGGCAACCAGCATGTTGGTGTTCTCTCCCTGAAAATAATAATGGATCGCTTCGCCATCAAGCACGGACTTGATAAACGCGATGTCGCCGGGATTATATGTGGAGAAAACTTCCACCATCTCCACATAACGCAAAGCATCTTCAGACTCCGGCGGTTGACCATTGACCAGATCAGCGCCGCAATCCGCGCAATGACTAAAACCTTCCCGATATTCAGCTTTACATTTTGGGCAGTACATCTTGTACCTCTTCATTGCTCAAATCCCGGCGGCGGTGTAAAACCACCCAGAACGTTTTCCATCTTCATGGCCAGATCCAGCGACGTGCCGTCTTCCATATAGGGTCCCATGATCTGAATGCCGACTGGCAAATTGGCTTTTGTCTTGCCCGCAGGGATCACCGTTACCGGCAAGCCGGCCAGCGTCGCGATGGATATCCACTTAAACGTCTCTGCGTAATACCGGATGCTGTCGGACGATTCGATGATTCGTCCCCACATGTTGCGATCATGATTGTGAGCAAAAGCAGGTACGCAGTTTGCGGGCATTAAAAAGGCGTCAAACGTTTTGAAATATTTCTGCCAAGCCAACCGGGAAGCCAGCCTGCGCAAGGCTAATGCTGACCAATCCTTATGTGAAATTGTCAGCCCATCGACAAAATTTCTATAATTGTCCCCATAGGGCATGCCGAACAACATCTTCAGTGTGTTAATCACCTTATCCGTAAAGGTTGGCGACTGAGAGACAAAGGCGGCCATCAGCTTGAAGTAAATGTCAAATATTTCTGAGGGCTTCATTCCCTCAGGCCATCCTTCTTTTACTTTCACGCCTTTCCTGCGCAAAGCTAAGGCGGTGTTGGATATGATGGTTTTGATTTCAGGATGAACCGGGCAGAAGGGATCATCCGTAACATAGCCAACTTTGTAATCTTTGAGTGTTGCTTTGCGGGCTTTGGGCAGCTTCCATCTACAAGATAAAGCATCTTCGGGAGCGGGTCCGGCGATGATTTCCAGCTCCAGCTTCAAATCAGCAGCAGAGCGCGCGAGTGGCCCGGCAACGGCCAAATCGTTCAGGCCGGCTAAGTTCAGGGCCTGCGGAATTAAAGTGGGCAGTGGCGGAATCGAACCCTGCAAAGGCACCAGATGGAGCGAAGGCTTATGTCCGCAGACGCCACAGAAGTTGCTTGGCGTGCGGATTGATCCTGCGAGATCCGCGCCGAGTTCAAGAAATCCCAGTCCCGCGGCCAGCGCTGCTGCTCCCCCTCCAGTTGATCCTCCTGATGTTTTAGCAACGTCCCATGGATTATTCGTCGTTCCCGCTATCTTGTTGTATGTTTGAATGTCACTCGCGCCGATCGGCGTGTTGGTTTTACCGACAATGATCGCACCGGCGGCAAGCAGCCTGTCCACGGCCACGGCATTTTCTTGAGGAATGTAATCGGCAAGTTCAGGAAATCCGCAGGTCGTGCGCAATCCGGCCGTCAAAAACTGATCTTTAATAAGAATCGGCAGGCCATGCAGCGGCCCCCATATCTTTCCGGCAGTCAGAGAGTTATCCGCCTTGCGGGCACGCTTCAGCGCCTGTTCTTCATTGAGCGTGACGAAGGCGTTAATTTTTTCATTGTGCTTTTTAATGCGAAGAAAGACGTGCTTCGTCAGTTCCCGCGATGAGATGACGCCTGCCTTGATGGCCTTGATGGCCTGCGTGGCCGTACCGAAATCGGGATCAAAGCTTGAAGATGATGGTGAAGAAGAAATCTTTTTTTTCATTATAAAATCTCCTCTCAATTGGACAGGCATGTGAATAATGCCACCTTTCTTCCCATTAATCTACTGATTTGTTTGTCTCGTATCCTTCAGTCATTCATGAACTTCCTGCCTGCGTTCTTCGCACAATCCCCGCCCCCTGGAGGGCTGGAATTGAGAGAGAAGGATTCAAATATTCAGTTTTGTCAATAAGAACATCTGTGCTATAAGGGATCGGACTCAAATAAAAAATGGAAAAACATGGAACCCCTTAAGGGCTTACAACGAAAATACCTGCGCTCCCAGGCGCATCATTTGAAACCGCTCGTGCTCATCGGCGCCAAAGGCATGACTGAGCAACTGCTCGGCTCGGTTGATCTCGCCCTGAGCGATCATGAATTGATCAAGGTAAAATTTGGCGAATTCAAAGAAACGAAAAAAGAGATATCTCAAGAAATTGCCAAGGCAACAAAAAGCGAACTGGTCGGCCTCATCGGCAATATTGCCATCCTCTACCGCCAACAGCCACAATCGGATAAAAGAAAAATAAAAATACTTTAAACCAGGGGGTGAGTTCAGAAAACGCGCCTTACCTTTATTGCATGAGTTTGATCAATATATCCTGTCTGGAGGTGATGTCATGGAAAACGATTCAGTAAAAATTAAGGCTGAAGCCCTGTCTGATTTCTCGAAATTCATCGGTCCCATGAAGGTGCGAACCATGAAGGCTGCCGGTCTTGACGTCATCGAAGATAAACGCGAAGGGGCCAGCGTCTGGGACATAACGGGGAAAAAGTACATTGACTGCCAGACCGGATCCGGCATCATGAACGTGGGAAGACGCAACCCGGATATTGTTGCAGCCCTAAAGACAGCCCTTGACACCTATGATATTGGTGTCTTTCTCCTCTGTTCAAAACCGAAAGCCGACCTGGCAAAAAAACTTGCCGCAATCACACCGGGTGACCTTCAGTGCACCATCTTCGGCGTTGGCGGGGGCGAAGCAAATGACGCAGCCATCAAGATCGCTCGCGGATACACGATGAAAAGGGAGATCATCTACACACAGAAGGCCTACCATGGCCATACCGGTTTTGCGCTTTCTGCCATTGGACGCAACGCCTACAAGGAACCTTTCGAGCCTCTGATGCCGGGGTTCAAGATGGTGCCCTTTGGAGATATTGAGGCCATAGCAAAAGCGATCACCGATGATACCGCCGCAATAATCCTTGAACCCATCCAGGGCGAGGGCGGTATCAACATCCCGCCCGACGAATACCTCCCGGCCGTAAGAAGGCTATGCGATGATCACGAAATCCTGCTCATCCTCGATGAGATACAGACCGGTTTCGGGCGGACGGGAAGGATGTTTGCTTCCGAACACTGGGGTGTCGTCCCGGACATTATGACCGTTGCCAAATCTTTAGGCGGCGGCATTTACCCCATTTCGGCAACCATCTTTAAGGAAGAAATCCAAGACTTTTTCATTCCCCACCCTTTTATACACCTCTCGACCTTCGGCGGTTCCGATCTCGGGTGTATCGTGGGCATGGCCGTGATCGACTATATACAAAAGTACAATCTTCTTGATCACGTCGAAAAGATGGGTAGGAAATTCCAAGCCGGCTTCGATTCTTTCCTGGAAGATTACCCGTCGCTCCTCCTTGAAGTGCGCCGGAAGGGTCTCATGATGGGACTGCAATACACGAACGAATCCATCGGACCGCGGATGACGAAAAAACTTGCCGATAGAGGTGTCATCGCTATTTATACCGGAAACGACCCGAGTATCTGTCGACTGATGCCTTCCCTGGTGATTACCCCCGAGGAAGTTGATTTTGTTCTCAACGCCCTTGCAGACTCGATGAAGGAACTCTCCGGGGAAGCAGGTCTGGGCAAAAACGATTAATCTATTTCAGGAGGAAGGACATGGCGACGAGTCAGGAAATTCTGGAAGCGCTGGCCGATTACCAGATACAATGCAACGACAATAAAAGATTGCGTAAGATGCAGCGGGACTGGTCCAAGCTCATTCATTTCGTGGCCGAAGACACGGGTGACACGTTCACCATGAATGTGGTGAAAGGTGAAATTGTTTCCTTTGCACCGGACATAAACGGGACGCCCGATATCATTGTTACAACAAATAGCGAGAATTTCTGTGACATGTTTTGGGGAGACTTGAATCCCTCACAGAAATATCTCCAGGGGGAAATCCGCGTCAAGGCGAGCCAAGAGGACGTCGTCCGGATTGATGCAATCACCATGATCATCTGGCCGGACATATAGGAGGAATCGATGACCGAACTAAAAAAGGTAATAAAACTCCGGACCGTTATTTCCACATCCGCCGGAATGGCTATCGCCACCTCATGTTATCTGGCGGGTATCCAGTTGGCCACAATCCTCGTGGGTGAACTCGCGTGGATCTCCATTTTGCTGGCTGGGTTTCTCTGCCTGCTTTCCTCAATGTGTTTCTCTGAACTTACATCCCTTTACCCGTCGGCGGCAGGAATCAAGCTCTTCATTCAAAACGCGTTCAACGAAAATATTTCAATCATCATCGGCATGTTTTATGTCATCCTGGGGATTTCTATGGTGGGCGCCGAAAGCTATCTGCTCGCAAGCGTCCTCTCCGGCACCTTTCAGATATTCAATCCCTTCTACGATAAATTATTCTGGATACTTTTCTTTGTCCTGTTTGTGGGCTTGATAAACTTCAGGGGGGTCTATATAACGGGCCTTCTCCAGGACATCATGACCTACAGCATGATTGCCTTCATGATCGGCGTTTCCATTTATACCTTTGCCACGCATGATATCAACATCAGCGTTGCTGCCCAGAGCGCCAAGTTCACGCTGGCAAACATTATCCAGGCAGCCGGTGTCGGTGTTTTTCTTTTTGTCGGGTATGAGTGGGTCACCCCGCTGGCCGAGGAGACAACAGACTATCGACTCATCGGGAAGGGCATGCTCTGGGCGATTGGCCTCCTCTCCGTGACCTATGCTCTTTTCATTTTAGCTATGTATGTAGGCCTCACGTCTGATCAACTGGCCGGCGGCACACCGATTCCCCATATTGTTTTCGGCACAAACCTCTTCGGTGTGGCGGGTACGGTAACCTTTATCGGTATGAGCATCCTCGCTTCCGTGACGTCATTTAACTCCGGTCTCCTCAATACGTCGAGGTTTTCCTACGCCATGGGAAGGGATAATGTCCTACCCCGGTTTTTCAGCAAGCTCCATCCGGCCTACGCGACGCCATGGATAGCCATACTCTTTCTTTGCGCATTTGCAATTGCCATCAGCCTTGCCACGCTGTTTACAGGGAAATACCTCTTCATTATCCTGATGGCAGCGGCGCTCGAGTGCTTTATTTACGTCGTCGCGGCCGTATGTGTGATCAAACTCAGGAGAAAATACCCGGAGAAGGAAAGATCGTTTAAAATCCCGCTGGGCTACACAATACCAATCATCGTCATCGTGGTCTTTACTGGCCTGATGGTCGGCATATTTACAGATGTCAGTCATGACTATATGGGAAAAGTTCTCTTTAAGAATTACTGGGTTGCTGTTGTCATGGGCGGATGTTTCCTCTTCATGATTCTCTACACCCTAATCGTGGTGCCTATCTTCAAGAAGAAGGCTGAAGAAAAAGCGAAAGCCAGAATAAAGAGAAGGCCGAGCAAAAGCTGAAAGAACCAGTTGCCCATATTACTGGCAATCTCGCACATGCCATTTTCGAAAATTATCAGGGAGTCAGAAGGTCGGAAAGGGTTTGAAAACGGCCCCTATCTTCTCGTTAACTGCCGGTACTTGATACGATGCGGCTGATTGGCGGCGGCGCCCAATCTATTTTTGCGGTCTTCTTCGTATTCGGAATAGTTGCCGTCGAAGAACAGCACCTTGCTGTCGCCTTCAAATGCCAGGATGTGCGTACAGATTCTATCCAGAAACCAGCGATCGTGGCTGATGACGACGACACAACCGGCAAAGCTCTCCAGGGAATCTTCCAACGCCCGCAACGTGTTGATGTCCAGATCGTTGGTGGGTTCATCGAGCAGCAGAACATTGGCGCCTTCCTTAAGCATGCGAGCCAGATGCACGCGGTTGCGTTCACCACCGGAGAGCGTTCCCACTTTTTTCTGCTGATCCGTTCCGGAAAAATTAAAGCGTGATACGTACGCCCGGGAATTGATCTGCCTTGATCCAATAGGAATAATGTCCTGACCGTCGGAAATCATCTCCCAGATGTTTTTATCGGAATCAAGGGCGTCACGGCTCTGGTCAACATAGGCCAGTTTCACGGTCTCAGCGATGCGGATCGTACCGGCGTCCGGCTTTTCCTGGCCTGTGATCATGCGGAACAGCGTGGTCTTGCCCGCGCCATTGGGGCCGATCACGCCGACAATGCCGCCGGGCGGCAGTGAAAAGGTCATCCCTTCAACGAGCAGCTTTTCACCATAACCTTTATTCACGTCCCGGGCTTCAATCACCAGATCACCCAGACGCGTCCCCGGTGCAATAAAAATTTCGCGTGAACCGGATTCCTTTTCCAGATTATTGTCCAGTAACTCCTTATACGCATTGATACGCGCCTTGGATTTGGCATGCCGTCCTTTGGGCGACATGCGAATCCATTCCAGTTCGCGCTCCAGTGTTTTGATTCTTGCGCTCTCGGACTTTTCTTCATTCTTCAGGCGGTTTTGCTTTTGCTCCAGCCATGAGGAATAATTGCCCTGCCAGGGAATACCCTGCCCGCGGTCGAGCTCCAGTATCCAACCGGCAACGTTATCGAGAAAATAACGGTCGTGCGTTACGGCAATAATGGTGCCTTCATATTTCTGCAGATGATGCTCCAGCCAGGCAACGGATTCGGCATCCAGGTGGTTGGTCGGTTCATCCAAAAGTAGAATGTCGGGTTTCTGTAAAAGCAGGCGACACAGAGCAACGCGGCGCCGCTCGCCGCCGGAAAGAACTTTTACAAGGGTGTCACCCGGCGGGCAGCGTAACGCGTCCATCGCCATTTCCAGGCGTGAATCCATATCCCAGGCGTCGAGCGCATCCATCTTCTCCTGTAAAGAAGCCTGCCGGTCGCAGAGTTTGGTCATCTCATCATCTGACATATCCTCGGCAAATTTGTCGTTGACGGCGTTATATTCGTTGATGATGTCCATCGTGGACTGCACGCCCTGCTCTACCATCTGTCGCACGGTTTTAGACTCGTCCAGACGCGGTTCCTGCTCGAGGTATCCCACCGTGTAGCCCGGAGAAAGAATGGTCTTCCCCAGAAATTCATCATCCACTCCGGCCAGAATTTTCAAAAGCGAACTTTTGCCCGAACCATTTAGACCGATCACGCCGATTTTTGCGCCGTAAAAATAAGAAAGATAAATGTCTTTGAGCACCGGTTTTTTTTCATAAACCTTGCTGACTCCAATCATGGAGTAAATCACTTTGTTTCCTTCATTGACCATGTAACATTGATCCTTTCACGTCTCTTCCTATACCAGCATTCTTTGGCTAACTCTGGTGGCTATGCCGCCACTTTTTTCTTTGGAACGTAATATGTCTTCCCTAAATGTAGGGGAAAATATTTTGAATGATGATATTAAAATTGTCCTGTATTTTTTCCCGGCCTTCGATAATGCCCATGTGCCCGGGTAAAAGCAACTCGATATCCAGATCGGATAGCGCGACGATGCTCTTTTTCAACAAGGATCCGTTTCCCCCGGGAAAATCCGTGCGGCCGACATTCTGTTGAAACACGACATCGCCGCAGAACAATGCTTTTTTGTCCAGCCAGTAAAGTCCAATGGAACCCGGCGTATGGCCGGGAATGGAAATGACTTTAAATATCTGATCGCCCAGTTCGAGCTTGCCGTCTTCAAGTTGCATGTTGATCTGCATCTGCGGAACGGTGATCCCGAAGAGACCATAGAGTTCGCCACCGACTCCTTTGAGAAAGTCCATCTCCTTGCGGTGCAGGGCGATCTTCACCTTTTCCTGATCAAAAAGCTCTGAACCCTGAAAGTGATCGGGATGCGAATGCGTGTTGATCACGTACTTGATGTCCTTCTTCTTGATGCCGTCATTCGCCATCTGATTGAGCAAATCGGGCAGATAGCGTGTCAGGCCAGGATCAATGAGCGCCTGTACGTCCCCGCCGATATAGTAGCTGTTGCAGTTATTGTCGAAGTAGTTCGCCCATTCATAAATATAAATATCATCTCGAAACTTCATGTCCAACCCTTCCTTTTTGAAAAAATTTTCCTCTGGAACCTCGCGTCCTTTTCAAGGGAGTCAACCTTTTACTTTTCCTCGCAACCAGTCATGAATATCCCCGGCTGATTTTTCCCAGCCTTTTTCCAGCATGGGCAGGTGGGCAAATTGTTTATACTCAATATAATCGGCCTGTAAAAAATCGGCTAAACTCTTTTGCATGGCTGCCGGGGCAATCACATCTTGAACGCAGCCGATCACCAGCTTTGGACACTTTATTTGCGACGGATAGACCGGATAACCCTGCGCTACCTGGTAGCCAACCACCAGGGATTCGGCAACAAACATGTCAAAAACATTTTTCCGTTCACCAGGAGCAATGTTGTTGAGAACGGTTTTTTCGGCCATCATAAAAGTCGGTTTGACCGGCTTCATGTTCATCATTCCCCACATCGTTTTAAGGATCGTTCCCGAGTAGGGCAGATCATTATTTACCTCTCGCATAACGCCAAACGGGGGCGCGCTGGCTATTGTGACGAGTGCTTTAATCGAAGCGGTGTTTTCCGCCATTTTCTGGGCGATTAATCCGCCCAAGCTATGTCCGATTAGGGCGCAATCAGCAATATCGAGTTGCCGGATCACTTTTTCTACGTCAACGAGATAATCCTCGATTATGACCTGCGCCAGCGCCTCTTCCCGATCAGACGGGAAATGGCCCCGGAGGTTCACGGCAAAGACTTTCCAGCCTTCATCCGCAAAATATGGAAGATAATTTTTCCAGTATCGACTTGTTCCGCCCGCACCATGGATGAAAAGCAAAGGATAGGTATGCCGAATTTTCCTGGGCTGGATTTTATCCAATACCAGATTTTCAATTTTAATCTTCAACAAAAAATCAGTGCCTTTTTATCGGAATTCGCCACGCCTTTTATCCTGCCGCGGATGATCCGGCAGGTGTCTTACGTGGGACAAAAATCCAAAGCAGAATATAGACAAGTAACCCTGTCCCGAAACAAATAAACAGCAAGGTAAATAATAAACGCCATAGCCATGAAGGAACGGGGGTATGTTCTCCCAAACCACCACAGATGCCGCTAATCCAGCGGTCCGTATTGGACTTCGTAAAGTTACGCAGCCAGTCATCTTGCATCATGAGCTGCCCTTTCTTGATTTTTTGTTGGTAAAAACGGGCAAATCTAAATATGCGATTCCATCATTATCGATCATCGGATCCGCCGGATCGGACGGCCATTTTTTTTGGCGGCAAAACTTTGTCCAGCGGCATCTCCGAAGAGCTGTGACCAACTTTAATCAGATAGCCATTTTTGTCCACCAGCATGATCATGGGCACACCAACCACATTGTAGGCATTGCCCACAGAACCGTCTTCATCCAGCAGCGTCCTGTAGAGAAGAGCATTCGCCTGGACAAATCGCGCAACTTTTTTCGCCGGCTCCATGATGTTGATATATATCACCACCAGGCCGCGTGAAGAATAGGTTTCGTGAACTTTCTTGTAAACGGGTATTTCGGCGCGGCATCCGGGACACCAGGTTGTTCCGAAAAAAATCAACACCGGCTTGCCGCGCTGAGCACTCAGCCGGAACGTTTTGCCCTGTATGTCCTTGAGGATGAAATCCGGCGCGATGGAGTACTGCGGTTTGAATGGCGCATTAGGAATATACTGGCCCCAGGAGATCGATATAGAAACAAAGATCAATATAAAAATTAAAGCAATGAAAATATGAACTATTTTTTGCATCATACCCCTTCTGCTAAAAAGACAGCATGCCGGCAGTATACAGAAAATATTCAGCCGCGCCAATCAAAATAACACCGAAAACCCTGGTGACCATCGTCATCCACCGGCCGGACTGCGGAAGCGCAGCGATCAAACCGGTAAACGTGCCGGCCAGAATCAGGAGCGTACCCATGCCAAAAGCAAAAACAAACAACAGGCCAAGCCCCATAACCACATGGGTTTTCAGTGCCACAAAACCGAGCAGCACCCCCAGCACCGGCGCGGTGCAGGGGCCGATCACAAACCCGGAAGCCGCGCCCAACAGAAAACTGGGGAGGAAGCCCTTCCTCCCGCTTCCGGAATAGGCCGCCAGTTTTTGCGGAACGGGGAGAGAAATTGTAAAAACATCGAGCATGGACAATCCCATCAGCAAACAAATATTGGCCATGATAAAATACACGAGCGGCGTCGTCTGCATCTGTCCGAACAGTCTTCCCGACCAGGCTGCCGCTGCCCCCAGCGCGGCGTAGGTGACGGAAAGTCCCACCACATATGAAACAGAGAGCAGAAATCCGCGCAGCTTTGATCTGGATCCCTTGGCGCCGATGAAGCCTACCGTCAGGGGAATCAGCGGATACGTGCAGGGGGTAAAGCTGATCAGCACGCCGCCCAGGTAAGCGGCCAAGAAGGAAAGTCCGGCGGATCCCTCCAAGTATGCGGATAAATTGCTGACTAGATTTTCGATCATCGGCTGTCCAAAGTTTTCTTTAAGAGAATGTATAGATAGGAAAGAAAAAGTCAAGGTGAAATACATACGCGGATTGCCTCAAATAAAATGTTACCGAAGGGAGTAATAAAAGAGATACGTTGACTCAAAAACCGATGTTACCGAAGAAGGAATCGGAAACGGAGGTTTTGATATGAGTCCCCAGACGAAGGAAGAGTAT
>Ga0209507_1002602_pt1 | contig 12060 bp, 14 predicted proteins | sample AD_UKC028_MetaG_FD_184414 | JGI IMG/M metagenome (GOLD analysis project Ga0209507, IMG submission 184414) | Active sludge microbial communities of municipal wastewater-treating anaerobic digesters from USA - AD_UKC028_MetaG (SPAdes) (version 2) | ecosystem: Engineered > Bioreactor > Anaerobic >...
GTGAATTGACCGGCAATGTTTTCGACTACTGTTGCCACCGTTCCAGTTCCAACATTCTCGACACCGACTACATCAATCTGGAATATGCCTGAGTACAGAACGTGCGTTCCGGCAATGTCTTGGCTTGACCTTGTTGCAGGCAAGTACCATGCGCGTAGATAGGTTCCTGACGGTTGGGAAATAGGCGCGTTCTGGTATTGAACAGTCAGAGATTGAGTTCCTGCCCATGTTGCCAAACGACCTTCAAGCGCGGCGCGGATTGTTTTATCGGACACTGTTTTGAATTTCCATCACGGATAGCCTAACCATTCCATTCGGCGCTTGTTTCGACCATCCGTTTTCAAGCCTGTCAGCATACGGAAGGTTATTAGTCAGGAATACGCTTTGACCGTTTAAAGTGTAGCTAACCACTGTGGAAGTAGCTTTTGATATTGCACCGCTTCCGCTAGGGTCGATTGCTTGTGAAGTCGATAAATCAGGCGAACCGATAGAACAATTCCAGTTAGCCCGAAAACGCCCAGTATCAACCGGAGACTTTTGAATCACGCGATTGAATAGTTCGATCATCGTTACTTTTACGATGCTCTCCACTTTGTCATTCGCCGCTTCGATCTGCTTTGCAAGATTCAAGGCGAACGTGGTCATTTCCGTACCTGTACTTCATACAGTACCGGAGTACCTGCTGGATTGGTTACAGTTACCGGAGGAACGATGTTCCACGTATCCGAACCGATAACCAGCTTGTCGCCTTCGGTTGGCTCAGTGAGTCCAAACGGAGAGAGTAGAACTAGCCTGTCGCCAATCCTGATCTTTTCACCGTCAATCAAGCCCTTGTCGAAATCAACCGTGCAACCATGCCCGACCTGATCAGTATAGGTTACGGTTACGCCACCTGATGCCGGATCGTAAGTTGTACCGGCGGCGACTTTCAAAGTGACGGACTGACCGAACTCGGTAATGAGGTCGTCGGCAACATCCGCCATGTCTGAATAGAAGGTCATGCGCGGATAACCTTGATACCACCGAGTCCGGTAGTCAATTGCTTCAGCAGCGCATCAATCGCCGCATATCGCTTTTGACCGCCAGTATCTACAGGCGTCGTCTGTTTCGTGATCGGCCCGACCTTGACCATAGTCACCACGGACGGCTCTACATCGGCAAACAGGCTTTCGGTCAATGCCTTTACGGCCAGTTCAACCGTGGCAGAGCGCAGCCTGTTCATTAATGGATCGTCGTCCCAATCCCACATTTGGCGCGGGAATTCCAACGCCTGTAGATAGTAGGATTTAGCCGAACGAAAGTTATACATCGTGTCTATGTATTGCGTGGCATTGCGTAGTGCGGATTCTTTCACCGCATCAACTCCCGTCCATGCGGTCAAACCGTGGGCAGTGCAATACGTTCCGGCATCGGCAACTGAGATATAGCTTTCAGCCGTATCCAATCCCGTACCGTCTTCGACAATCAGTGACATTGAAGCCTTTCAAATCCGCCCCGACCGAAGCCGAGGCGGTTAGAAGTTATCAGCCTAGCAACAGGGCAACGTGTTCGGTCTTCACGACCTTGACGCCCCATGCACAGCTAATCTCGTATTGCATCTGGCGATACTGCGGATACATCGCCACCTCAAACGAGAGGCCGGAACGCGGGTCAGTGACCGTAGTACGATCAACCGCCATGTCGCCACCATCCGGGAGAGCCGGAAGGCGCTGTGCCAGAACGATAGCCGACTTGGCGAAACACATCGAACGGGTGGTCGAAGCAACCATCGTGATGGCAACAGTACCAGTCGCGGCGGTAGCGGTCTTCAGGCCAGGCGCAGCGATGGTGATAGCACCAGCAGCAACGGCGGTGATGACGTACTTGTGAGCGCCAGACTCATGCGCCAGCGTAATCACATCACCGGCAGCAAGGCCAGCGGTGTAATCGGCAGTCGTCACAAGCGAAGTGGCACCAACCGCACGAACCGCAGAGGTCAGCGTACCGGCAGAGAACGAACCGGCAGTATGGAACTTGGTTTGACCAGATTCACGAACCATCATGCCGTTGATATCGAGCAGAACACCTTGGCGAAGGATCGAATCATTGGCGTTTGATGCGTCGTAACCGGCTTGCTTGCCACGAAGGTTTGCACCGGCAGCGGTGTCGATGACCAGTTGCAGGTCAGAAACCGGAGCGCCGTTATCGACCAGAATCTTGCGTGACAGCGAGGCAGCGGTGTAGTCACCGGCAGTAGCGAACGGAACGGTAGCAGCAGCACCGGCAGCGCGGGAGGCGTACAGATGGAGGCCGCACAGGTCGGATTCGATCTCATTCACGAGGGTACGGATAGCCTGTTGAATCTGAGCGCCGCGAATGTTGCCAGCACCATACGAACCGGCGACGGACAGGGTTTGTTCTCCATTCCAGCGAATCGGAACGCGACGTGCCTTGGTGATCGACAGAGTGACGTTACCAATGGTCTGGTCGCCATCATCCGGCGTGGTAGCGGCGGGAGCGATGTCGCCAGCGGCGGCGGCGGGCGCAACGAAGGTGCGGATAGTTTGATCCTTGGCAGCACGTTCGGCAGCGGCATCCATCGTGACGGCGGGGATCATGCCGACCAGTTCGCGGGAAACAACATCCAGCGATTCGTAGATTTCAGGGATGAGATTGGTAAGAGTGTTTGCCATGATTGGCTCCTGTTAGGTGATTTCGATACCAGCTTTTGAAACGCTCATTTTCTCTTTAGGAGAGAGTGCTTCAAATTCGGCGCGGGTCATTTGCTTGGTTGAACCCTTGCCCTGGCTGTTTCCATTTGCGCCTGATCCAGAAGCCTTCGCTTCAAACCAGTGCGGCGCTTTGTTCTTCATGTCGCCGAACCACTCCTTGAGCGTTAGCGGCTTGCCGTCTTTGCCGAGTACGCCTTCTGCCGCTACTGGATTCCCGTTGTCGTCAATGACGAACATAGAACCCGCGCGGTAGAGAGCATCTTCTACAGCAAAGTGATACAAGCCAGCCGCAGCCGATTCAGCACGGATGCTGTTTTCAAGCACTCGCTTGCTGAAAGCACTGACGCGGGCTTCAGCGACTTCACGGGCGGATCGTTCCGCCTGCGTTTCCGCTTCATAACCTGCCTTCATGCGCTCGGTTCGCTTGTTTATAACCTCGTCAATCTTTCCCGACTTGATAAGCGCGGCGTCTTCGTCTTCGGAGAATTTAGATAGCAATGCTTTCATGGCATCAGGGTCGATACCTTCAAACCTTGCTAGCTGTTCCTTGGTCGCCTTCAGCGAGCCGAGGATTTCCGAATTCTTGTTCTTCAATCCCGCTACTGCGGAATCAATGAGCGCCTGAACTTCGGGCGCGACGGTTGCTTGGTCGTTCGTGTCTGACATGGTTTCCCCTTGGGAGTGATTGACGGCCTGGCCGTTGTTGCTTCCATCGCCTGACGATGGATGTAAAAAAGCCCCGAACCAGTTAAGGCGCGAGGCTTTGGTAATCTTTAGGCGAACGAATCCGCCACGGTTTTAGCTTAACTTAAATCTATTCCGTTTGCAACTACCATGTAATTACGTGTCCTTTTGCTAAACAATGGAGACAACACCTAACCTTAACCGGCTTTATGCCTTTGATAACGTCAGCATTCCCGACGTTAGCATATATCCATGTATTCGACCCGCAGAACGGACAGTAACGAGAAACGCTGGATAACCTTACCGATGATTTCGGTTCGTCCGGATTATCTTTTGATGATACTAACTCAATCATTGCAATGATTTGTGCAAATCAATCCATTTTCCTTTTCGCCATGTAGAAACAAGGCCGAACCTAGATTTTTCCCTGAATTGCTTTCTTCGCTGGCGTGCGTTTCCGCTAAATTTCTCGTTCGTTATCTTGGCGCTTCCTCCTGACAACTTTTCAAATGATCCGCAATTGTCTGGATAAAATATTGATATTGTTGATTGGCTACCAATGCAAATAGACATTTATATCCCTGCCTTTCTGAAGTATTCCGCATCACGCTTTCTAAGATCGTCTAGCGTCAGTTTATCACCGGCACGATTGACGAAACGATCAACCGGCATCCCTGCGCGAAAAAGTTTAGCCCTTGTCGGGCCAAGCACATCATTCTGAAAGGCTGCATCCTTGCCCTTCAGCCATTCATTATAGGTCATCTTGGCAGGGACTTGACCGTCCATGCTGGAACGCGTCGATTCGGAAAACTCCGGTAAATCGACGCCGAGTTCCTTGAACGACTTCAGCACGTAAGAAGTAGTCGAACGGCAGTTAGGATGCGCTGGCGGCCGTGGCCCTGAATTGACGGGGAATACTTCGCCATCCCTAGCCTGACAGATTTCGGATGTACGCCCGTCAAGGGTCGAAACCCATTTAACGCCTTTGACCAGATCACTATTGGCTTCTGCAAACTTCTGGCGCGTATGGTTTGCTGTATGGCTGATTGCAGTTCTAACTACAGTTTCAGCATTGCGACGGGTTATCTCAATGATCCCGTCCTGATACTGACGCGCTTTTGTTCCTTTGATGCGGCGCACAATATCCGCGATAGGCTGGCCTTCAACATATCCAATTCTAACGGCGTCCCGAATCTTTGCCGCCTTATCAGCCTCAAGCCCTGCCATCCATTCGGACAATAGGCGACCTTGGAATGGTCTAGACACCGTTGCAGAGAGAACTTGAGCGACAGGAACCGTAGCGACCTGAAGCGTTACGGGTAATTTATTCTGGAATAGCTGTTGCTGATAGCCGAGTTCATAGCCTACAAGGTCGGCAAGTTCGGTTTGTAGCTCAAACCTGATCTTCTGATATGCCGCCGCGTTAATTTCACGGACTGACGATAGAAGCGATTCCAGACGATCAACCGTGAAAGCGCCAGGAGGAAGGCGAAGCAATGCCGCCTCCAGTTTCTCAAACAGGTCTTTGTCTGTTCTGTTGAGTAGCGCAATGACCTTATAGACGACTTGGTTCTGATAGCGAATCAGATCATGAGAGTGATCTATTGCCGCCGTCTGTAGGGCTTCATTTACGGTTGGCATTAGTCTATTTCCGCAAGGATCATTATTAGTGCAATGGCTTCGTCATCGTCATTTTTGGGTTGTGTCTTAATTGAGAGACTCAATGTTGCTTGTGTCTCATTTTTGGCAATCTGCGAGACACTAACTATTTCAGAAACAAGATCATTGACCGGCGCAAGCTGTTCGACCTTGGCGACGATCTCAGGCTCAATCGCTTCCGGTATCGGAATGACTACAGGTTCAGACGATTCCGGCTCATTCGCTCTGGCAATCCGCGCCAATACTTCGGATGCTTCGCGCTCAATCTCTGCAAGGCGTTCTTTCTCTAGCCTGTCGCGTTCCTCTTGCGCCCGTTTGATTCCTTCGCGGAGCTTAACAAGATCAACGTGCGAATCATCGCCGCCGCCTGTATGTCTAGGTTCTTCTACTTCTCCAACTTGACCCCATGAGTTGCCCCATGCTTTAAGCCATGAGTTACCCCATGCGCTCACACCGGCCCCCACGGGTCGCCGTCTGTTCCTGTTCCATCTACAGTCTGGTTATTGACCTTGCGCATGTCTGAATGTATCGGCGTGATCTGCGCAGCGGCGAGGATCGCGGCGGCGATCTCTCCGGCTGTGGGGCCACTTACTCCTGTTGAAGAGTAACCAATGGCAATCCCAGGTGTTTCCCGATTGATACGAATAGCGAAGTCACCCAACGGATCAACAAATGGATCGCCTCCACCATCTACTTCAAGAATCCCATTCGTCACCGCAAGGGTGTGGTCCGCCGATTGCGGCACAATACGCCAGCCATTCAGCAGGAACAGGTAGAGCGGAATGGCCGGAATATCCCCGCCAACCGCTCGAAATGCCTGTGCGTATTGAGCGTTTCCAGCAGATACCCAATCCTTCCACCGCGAATGCAGGTCGATCAAATCGAGCGTCACCGTCCCGCCGGACAGGGTAATTCGCTTGGTCGTCCCGTCAAAGGTATATGCCATGGGTTATACCGGATTGCTATACCACCGCTCAAGGCCGGCCACGAACGAGCCGCTGTTAACGGTCGATTGCAGGATAGTCCCTGAAGCAATGGTGATCTTGGCGTTGTCTTTGCCAATCGCCACGCCGATCCATGCCTTGTCGGTCGTCCATGCGTAACTGAACGACTTCGTTGCCGCGCCGCCCGTCAGGTCGCCGGTCATGTCTGCCGAACTGGCATCCTGCAACAGCGTCGCCCCTGAACCGGGATAGGTCGCGGCATCGTAAATCCAGAACTTTGCATCAGCGGCATCAGCCTGCAAATATTCATCGAAGCTGAAGGTGATCGCGGCGGTGTATGGGTAGGTACGATAAGCCTGCGTATCGTCCGCTTCTGCCACGTTGTTGTAGCTCGCTGCCGACAGGTTGCTGATGTGTATACCGCCAACCCCCGTCTGGTAGATCGTCTTCAGCGTTGCGCCATCCATCCTCACTAGAGCTGGAGTGACTTGACCAGTCCGATTGCCAGTGCCATCAGCGTCAATGTCTGATGTCTTGCGGAGCTGGCGCTGTACCCACGAATAAACTTCGTCGTAAGTGTGCGTGTTGGCGTTGACGATGACGTGGAAATTGTAAGGCCCGTTAGTGCCAAGGCTGGCCGACTGTGCGGCGGCATACCAGGTGATGCTCATGCCGGTATAGGCATCCACCGTAGTGTCGTCTTTCGTCACGCCCGCATCGACTGCATGGGTAATCGGGAAGTTGTACTTTTTGTAAGTCAGCGTCGTGTAGCCGATGTCAGCATTGCTCGACTCGTCGTAGGTATAACCAGCTTCGCGTAGGAACAACTTAGCATAGGCCCGGTAGTCATAATCCGGCGTGCCGTCGCCATTGGTGTCGGAGTAAATCTGTACCAGCTCATTGACGCCGAATGTCGTAGATAGATTGACGTGCGTGAAGGCCGCTGTCGAAGCATTTGTGGCGCTGGATAGGGTGTAATACGGCGCGCCGCTGATGACCGCGCCAAGTGACACGAAACAGGCAAACATCGCCGTTGTCGCACCTGCCACATTCACATAAGCCACACCGCAGTCCCGCACCATCTTGATCGTCGTCGCATCAAGGAACGTCCATCCGTTGATCAGTTCCATCGACTCGTCGTGGATCATTTCACGCACCGGCAGGGCATACTTGATCAGGGTAGCATCGGCCTTGATGACCTCCTTGATCTTGGAGAACAGGCACTGGCCTGTCACCCCGTCCTTGGCAACCAAGGCTCCACCTGCAACCAGTTGAATCGTCTTCGCTGCCGTGTCAAACCGCAGCATATTGGTAGCCGAATTGACCGAGTAGGTCAGGCTGTCCGGATCAATAATCTTTGCCATTTCATATTTCCTTTATGCTGGGTTCGAGTACCAACGATCGGCTGGCATTTGAATAGGGATTGTTGTGTCTGCTGCCTGATAGGTATAGTCAAACTGCTGGATTGCATAATCTGGGTGAATGATATGAATGAATCCAGCAACCCCACCAGACGAATGGCTAAAACTATATGATGTTCCGGTAGTCGTTTCGGTGCCACCAATTTCAACCGCAGAAGCGCCTTTTGATCCGGTATAACAACGAACTTCAGACCCTGCCGGAATACCAGTTAATTCTAGGGTGTATGACGCGGGCCACGGCCCGTACCCGTGATCGAATTCATAAGCCCCCGCGTCATAATAAGTTGTTGTTCCATTTTCATAAGATGGTCTTACGGCATCGGCAATATCAACCACTGGCGCTGTGTAGTAATCGACACCTGTATCGACTTGAGGAGAGCTTGCAGAAGCTGGCTTAAAAACGCCGCCGGAATAATCTAGAAAATCTGTCGTGGCAATTACTCCGCGAGTGCCACTGCCGGCAATCCACGCCTCCCCCGTCAGGCCGAAGTTTTGAGTTGCCGTAGTAAAGCCTGCACTGGCTCCCCAGTTGGTTGTATTGCCGACAGATATGTTTGCGTAGAACGCGCCTATGAGGTTCGTCGTACCTGCTGGGCGCATTCCAATAGTGCATTTTGTTACCTGATTATTTGCAACAAGCAGCCCAGCCATGTACTGTGTAATAGAAATCCCATGATTCCATCCACAAACGACACATTGAAGGATTGAACACCCCGGACCGGATTGTGATATGCCAGTAGCAACCGTGCCAATAGACGCAAAACCCGTTGAGCCAATCACTATAAGGCTGATTGCAGACTGACCAAACGCACTTAGAAGCAAACCCGTTGAGCCATAAAACCCCGAAGTCACCTTAAAGGTAAAGCCATTTAAGACTGTTCTGTCACGATTGCAGTGGAGTGCAGTCGTAGCAGACGCAGACCCTTGATAAGCAATATACCCAGCGCCAATCACCCCAGCATGGAATGCCTCTGTTCTGACACCATTTATCTTTGACTCTATTCTCAGCGCCGCAGCTGGAACGTTGATCTGCATCGCGGCAGAAAAAGTATCTGTGAAGGCTTCTCCAAGTTCGCAAAATTCTACGTCAATACTCGAGGCACCAGATCGTCCGCTGTTCCATGACGCAAGCCCATCATAAATGCGCTCGCTGCCAGAGGATCCCCATCGGGAAAGATCAGATAGTCCGTAAGAAGCAAGGCGAGTAGAAGGGGAAACAATTAAATCGGATTTGAGGACGACAGCCGCATAGGTTGAACTTCCGGCGAATGTTATATTCCCAGTTCCGGCAATCGCTCCAGCTTCAGACGTATGTAATGTGAACGTGTTAACTGCTGTTGATCTTGCATATACTGGGGTGTCAGTGCTAAGTTCTGCCGGTAGTGTTCCGCTCGGCCATAATTTATGCCCATTGAGCAGACCGTGACCAGTAAGCGTCACTACATCGGTAGTCGCACTGATGCTGACCGTTTTACCAGTACGGCCACCCCAACAGACGAGAGAATAGACTGTTGCCATTACGCAAGAATTTCCGCAGCACGACCAGAAGCTAGCAAGCCAGCTTGTTCTAGCATTTCAACAGCCGCAACCGTATCAGGATCATCAAGGTTGACTTCGTCAGCCAAATCAAGCATGGATAGATAATCCTCCAAAACCGCATTCGTCTTGGCAGCCGTGCGGATAGTGATGCGTTCTTCAGCAGAGAAGTGCCGCAGATACTCTAGCTTTGTCAGAATTCTCTCAGCGGGTTGTTGAACGACTGGCTTTTGTAAAATGTGATTGAACGTATCAAACGGATAAATTGCCGTATGCTCCGGAGAATCTGCGCTGTAAGCATAAGCAACCTCGCCTGTCAGGCGATTCTCAACAAGATAATTTGGCATTTCGTTCCTTTACTCGTCAATCTTGCGCGTGATTACGCAGATATAGCATTTCTGACTGGTAACGATAGACCTCAGTCCCGTCGCTCTTTCTGATAACGATGTATTCGTTCATTTTGTAATTCCAAAAATTGACCCGATTCCAAATTTCACTGCCAGTGTTCCAAGCGCCAGTACGGCGAGGATGTGCAGGATTCCCCAAATGCTTTTCTTGGCGATGTCGGTTTTCAGGTCGTGCCAAAATTCCTCCTCTGCTCTAGCGGCAGCTATCATTCGCTCGTGGGCTTCTCGGTGATTCTCAATCCCGTCCGGGAAGGCGTGCATCAGCTCGCGCTTGGCGTCAAGAATTGAACCTTCGAGCATGGCCTTTATCTTCGGCATTTGGTCATCGGTATGACGTGCCAAGGCGTCGTCAATATCGGCTTTGGTCAGTGCTGGTGCCATAGGTTGCTTTCTTGTTTTTGGGGAAATAGTGGTCGGCGAGCGCCTGTTCTTTTGTCGCCCAGCGTCGCACGGAGACAATCCTGTAATGCGTCACGACGTAATGCCCGGCGAACGCGATCACGAAGTCGTCCTTGCTCCACCGCCGCCCTTTGGGTGGTCGGTACTCGATGCTTCTGAACCGTCTTAGCCCGGTGCGCTCCGAATAGCCGAAGTGCGGAATCAGCCCCCGGAAAGCATGCGAGCGGCGAATCCATGCGTATTGATGCCCACGGGTTTGCAGCCATAACCACATGGCGACCAGCCAGCAGTTGAGAAGGGCGCGCTTCGACATTCATGTTAGCGCTCGGACAGCAAGTCGGTCTTGCGCTGGCTGCCATAGCTGGTGCCGAGGAAGAAGCCGGTAACCGAGCCGAGCACCAGGCTGATGATTGACGACACCACCATGGCGCGGATGTCATTGGTCCAGCCCTCGCCAAACATGACGGCGATGACCACCAGATAGACCAGCGGCAGCAACAGCAGCGAAATCCACAGGGCCGGCGATAGCCAGGGCTTGCCGGTAGCCTGCGCGGCGGTGTCGTATTTGCGAGCGCCGTCGATGCCACCACCACCTGACTCACCAGTTAGTTCGTACCATTTCGATTCAATGGCTTTGGCGTATGCCGTAGCAACCACAGGATCGTTCTGTATCGCATTAACCGCGCCTTCTGCGGTCGGCTGATCGGTGATTGATTTGGCAATCTCCACAGCCATTTCAGCAGCCTTGGCGTTTTTCTCTGACTGCTCGCCTTTCCCGAATAGACGAATGAGCGAAGGCGCTGCCTGAATCAGCGACGGAATAGCTGCAAGAACGAACGGAGCCATGTTGGTATCCCCTTGGGTTGGTTCTGGAAAGGTATCGGTCGCAATCGCGCCGCCTCCTTTCAGGTTATCTAGGAAGGCTAGGCACTTCGCCATAGACTTGGTGGGCTGTCCGTATGGAGACCCAGGAAGAGAAGCCCATTCGCGGTTGCATCTTTCGATTGCCGTTTCCCAATCACCATCAAGCACGGCTGGCAATGCCCTGCGCCGTTCAATGAGATATAGCGCGGCTTGATCCTGACTAGCTGGCGTGAAATCAGGCAAATCAAGCGCCTTTACACATTCATCCCAAGTACGCGAAAGAAACTGATAAGCACCCGCTGCGGTTGAGGTGATCGGCTTGCCGCCTAGCGTTCTTGTAATTGCAATGCGCGGATGATCGTCTGTTTGTTCAACGATTCCACCACCAAACAAGGTCGTATATCCAGCGCCCTCGGTATAACGGATAAGGGCAAGAAACGCTTGAACGTTCTGGTTCTTGAGCGTTTTGTCGTACTTAGCCATCATTGCACCGTTTGCGGCATAAGATCAGCGCCGGTTATGATTCCGTTTTCATCGCGTGTAATTGTAATCTGTTTCTTTACCTGCCCGTTGCTATCCATGATGATTACAGGTTGGGCCTGAGGTTGCGGTTCTGGTTTTGCAGCCAATTGAGCAACCATAGCGGCAAGGGAAGCTATTTGTGCCTCAATGGCGGATAGGTCAATCTCTGCCACCTGTGGCTCTGCTACTTGCGCGGTCAGAGTTTCAACCTGTTTCCCGAGATCCGCGATTGCATCCGTAACCGCTTCCATTCCTTGATTCGGCTCCGTGGTATCCGGCGTAACAGGTTCGACCGGCTCATTCGGTTGCGGCGCATTCGGTTGAGTGTCATTCGGTTGCGTTCCATCCTGAACCATTCCGAGCGCCATTCCCTGCTCGTTAATTCGTTCCTGCTCATCGTTCCATTCGTTCTCCGGCGAGATGATTCCGCGACGTTTCCACTCATCGAACATGGTTTCATCGGACAGCTTGCCGGATTGATTCGCCTTCAACAGAAGTTCAGCAGAGGCTTCCCCGAGAGTTGCCGCGCCGAAGTCAGTGAATAGCGATACCGAACCACCATCAGTCTCGCCAACCCAATCAGCCATATATTGCAGACATTGGTCTAGACAGTCCTCGAATACTTCCACGATCTTTTGCAAGGTGCATCGGTTCGCCTCGTTCTCGCTTGTGACTTGGGTAGCGGTAATGTCTCCAGGCTTCAAGACGAGAAGTTCCGCGCCCGTCTGACGCATACGCTCTTCAAGGTCTAGCAGTGACTTGCGCCCTGCCTCGATAGCCTGGCCAGAATGTTCCACGAAGCGCATATCTGCACCCACTGGAAGTTTCACGGCTGACGATGCGCCAACAGTAATCTGTGAATCGTCATTCGCCCCGATGACCGTCAGGATAGGAACCCGCGCCACATGGAGGA
>Ga0209507_1002610_pt1 | contig 12034 bp, 13 predicted proteins | sample AD_UKC028_MetaG_FD_184414 | JGI IMG/M metagenome (GOLD analysis project Ga0209507, IMG submission 184414) | Active sludge microbial communities of municipal wastewater-treating anaerobic digesters from USA - AD_UKC028_MetaG (SPAdes) (version 2) | ecosystem: Engineered > Bioreactor > Anaerobic >...
TGATCGGGCTGCTGCCGCGCTTCCTCTGGCAGTCGCTGCTAGCCGGCTGGCAGGTCGCCCGTCTGGCATTCTCGCCGCGCCTGCGCTTGCGTCCGGGGTTCGTCGCTTTTCACAGTGCTTATCCCCCGGGGCACTTGCGCAACACCTTCGCCACCATCGCCAGCCTGATGCCGGGTACGCTGCCGTGCGGCGAGAGCGAAACGGAAATCTTGTTCCATTGCCTCGATGTCGAACAGCCTGTATTGGCCGAACTGGCCGAGGAAGAAGCAGCGTTGTCGGGCGTGCTCGAACGGGGGGCCGTCGATGGCTGAGTTCCTGCTCGTTGCCGCCATGCTGGTGCTGCTGATGACGGCGGCCGGCCTCGTGCGCCTGTTGCGCGGCCCCGGCGATGCCGACCGCATGATGGCAGGGCAATTGTTGGGAACGGGCGGGATCGCGGTATTGCTGTTGGCATCGGCGATTTCCGAGCCGGCAATCGCCGATGCGGCGCTGACGTTGGCACTGCTCGCTGCCTTCGCCTCGGTCGCCTTCGTCAAATACGGCGGCGGCTTCGGCCGGCAGCGTGCCGCCGGGCGAGAGGACGGCGAATGAGCCTGCTCCTCGACGTGTGGACCGTGGCCGCCGTTACCGCCGGCCTCTTCTTCTTTCTCGCCGGCACCGTCGGCCTCTTGCGCTTCCCCGATACGCTGACCCGCCTGCATGCGCTGACCAAGGCCGACAACCTGGGGCTCGGCTTGGTCGTGCTCGGTCTGTTGCCACGCGTAGACGGCCCGCTGGCGGGCCTCAAGCTGATCTGCGTCTGGCTGCTCGCGCTGCTGGCCGGCGCAACCGCGTCGCAGTTGATCGCACGCCTGGCGCGGCGCGCGAGGCCGCCGGCATGATAGGCGGCATATTCGTCGATGGCGGCCTGCTGGCGATGGTCGTCGTGGTTGCCGTGTGGACGATACTGGTGCGCGATTCGTTCGCGGCCGTCATTGGCTATGCCTGCTACGGCCTGCTTCTGGCCTTCGCCTGGGTGCGCCTGGCGGCCATCGACGCGGCGTTGACCGAAGCGGCGATCGGCGGCGGGCTGACCAGCGTGCTGTTGATCCGCGCGGTGGTGCGGCTGCGTGCGACCGAAGCGTCGGCGCAGGCCGAAACCCCGGGCCGATTGCAGCGGATTCTGGCGGCCGTCCTGTCCGCGGCGGTGGCCGGGGCATTGGGGGTGGTCGTCCTCGGCCTGCCCGAGCCGGCGCCTTCACTGGCGCCCCGGGTCGCCGAGCATATCGCCAGCACTGGCCTTGGCAATGCGGTGACCGCCGTGCTGCTCGCCTTTCGCGCGATCGATACGCTGCTCGAGGCCGTGGTGCTGGTCTATGCGCTGGTCGCGGTCTGGGCGCTGACGCCGGATCGTTTCTGGGGCGGGCGTCCGGGGCCGAAATATGCGGTCGAGCCGAATGGCATGCTGGCCTACCTGGCGCGCCTGTTGCCGCCGCTCGGCATCGTGGTCGGCATCTATGTTTTCTGGGTCGGCGCCGATCTGCCCGGTGGCAAGTTCCAGGCCGGTACCCTGCTGGCGGCGATGTGGCTGCTCACCATCATGGCCGGGCTGACCGATGTGCCGCCGATCAGCCGGCGCTTGCTGCGCATCGCGCTGGCGGCCGGCACCGTTGTCTTCCTGGCGATCGGCTTTGCCGGCGTGCCCTTGGCGGGCGCCTTTCTGGCGTATCCGGAGGGTTTTGCGAAACCGCTGATCCTGCTTATCGAGGCGGCATCGATGGTATCGATCGCGGTCACGCTGGGCTTGCTGGTGGTCGGCCCGCCGGAGCGGAGCGGCGCGCCATGAATGCACTCACCCTGTTCGGCCTGTGTGGCAGCGCACTGGTCGGGATCGGTCTCTACGGACTGATCGTCAACCCGCAGCCGCTGCGCAAGATTCTTGCCTTCAACATGATCGGTAGCGGCGTCTTCCTGCTTTTCGGCTTCGTTGCCCGGCGCGGTGCGGCGCTCGGCATGGGCGGCGATCCAGTGCCGCAGGCCTTGGTCATCACCGGTATCGTCGTTGCCTTCTCGGCAACCGCGCTGGCGGTCGCCCTGCTGCTGCGCCTGCACGAAGCGACGGGCTCGGCGACGCTGGGCGCGGCGGACGGCGACGGGGCGCCCGGGGCATGAGCGTCGCAGAGGTAGCCATTCCGGCAGCGACGACGGCGGGCGGCTTCCTGCTTGTCCTGGCGCTCGTCCTGCCGGTGCTGGGGGTGCTTGCCGCGCTCGCCCTCGGCGGGCGCCACGCCCGGACGGTGGCCATGTTGGTGCTGCCATCGGGGCTCGTGCTCGCCCTCATGCTTGGTAGCGAGCTGGTGCACTCCGGCCAGGCGCTGGTCTATGTGCTCGGCGGCTGGGCGCCGCCGCTCGGCATCGCGTTGCGTGCTGACGGCCTGTCCGCGGCCATGCTGTTGACGACCGTAGTTATTCTTCTGGCGGTGGCAGTTTACGGAGACGGTGATTTTCCGATGCCGGCGGGGGGCCGGGAGGCACGGGCGCCGTTCATGTTCTGGATCTTGCTGCTCGCCGTCTGGGGCGCGCTGAACGCCGTTTTCCTGGCCGGTGACCTGTTCACGCTCTACGTCGCGCTCGAACTCCTGACCTTCGCCGGGGTGCCGCTGGTCTGCCTGGACGGCCGCCCGGAAACGCTGCGTGCGGCGCTGCGCTACCTGCTCTTCGCGCTGTTCGGCTCGGTGCTCTACATGCTCGGCGCGGTGCTGCTCTACGGCACCTACGGCACGCTCGATATCGCACTGCTGGCCGGACTGGTTCGGCCGGTGCCGGCGGTTGTCGCCGCCGCCGCGCTGATGACCGTCGGGCTGCTGGCCAAGACGGCACTGTTCCCGCTCCACCTGTGGCTGCCGCCGGCCCATGCCGGGGCGCCAGCGGCGGCCAGCGCGGTGCTGTCGGCATTGGTCGTCAAGGGTTCGTTCTTTCTGGTCATCCGGCTCTGGCTCGATGTCATGCCCGGCATCGTCACGCCGCTGGCAGGGCAGTTGCTGGCCGGGCTGGGGGCCGCCGCGATCATCGTCGGCAACGTGGTGGCCCTGCGCCAGACGCGGCTCAAGTTGCTTATCGCCTATTCGACGGTCGCCCAGATCGGTTACCTGTTCCTGATGTTTCCGCTGGCCGCCGGGCTGGCTGCCATGAATCTGCCCGCCGACCCGGCGGTGACCGGCGGCCTGCTGCAGGCGATCTCGCACGCGACGGCCAAGGCGGCGATGTTCATGGGCGCCGGACTGATCTACGCGACCCTCGGCCACGACCGCATCGCCGATCTGCAGGGGGTCGGGCGTCAGTTGCCGATGACCCTGCTCGCCTTCGCCCTCGGCGGCATCTCGCTGGTCGGCCTGCCGCCGTCCGGCGGCTTCTTCGCCAAGTGGTTGCTGCTGACGGCGGCGTTGCTGACCGGCCAGTGGTGGTGGGTGGCGGTGATGGTGGTGGGCGGCCTGCTGACCAGTGGTTACGTGTTTGTCGTGGTGATGCGGGCATTGGTTGCGGTCGACGGCGAAAAAAGGCCAAAAATGGAAATTCCGCGTTACCGCGAGGCGGTGGTGTTGGGCTTGGCATCGGTTTCCTTCCTGCTCGGCCTGGCGGCACTGCTGCCGACCGACGTGGTGTTGATCGGGCGCCCGGCACTGGGCGTGGCGGGTTTGCCATGAGTCACACCGCCTTGCTGCTGTGCGCGACGCTCGGGCTGCCGCTGGCCATGCTGCTCGCCTGCCTGTGGCGCCCCCTGCGCGAGCGGATGATGCCGTGGCTGGCGTTCGCCCCCTTGCCCGGTCTGCTCACGGCGTTTTTCGCGACGCACGGCGAATTGCTGATGCTCGGCAACGAGCGCCTGCCGCTGGCGCTGGAGATCGATCGGGCCGGCAGCGTGCTGCTCGGGGTCGCGTCGTTGTTGTGGATCGCCGGCGGCTGGTATGCCTTCACTTACCTGAGCGGCAAGGCGGGGCGCGGCAATTTCACGGTCTGCTGGCTGATGACCCTGAGCGGGTGCCTGGGGGTTTTCGTTGCCGCCGACATGGCGGGTTTCTATGCGATGCTGGCGCTGCTCAGCGTCGGCACGACCGGTCTGGTGCTTTACGAAGGGTCGCCGCGCTCATACCGGGCCGGTGCGATCTACATCGGCATGGCGCTGCTGGCCGAGTCGCTGGTACTGGTCGGCATGGTGCTGACTGTGCTAAGCACGCCCGAGCACAACCTGCTGATCAGCGCCGCACCGGCGGCAATCGAAGCATCGCCGTGGCGGGATGCGATCTTCGTGCTGCTGATCACCGGTTTCGGTATCAAGGCCGGCCTGGTGCCGCTGCATTTCTGGATTCCGCTGGCTCACGGCGCCGCACCGGTGCCGGCTTCGGCCTTGCTGAGTGGCGCCGTGGTCAAGGCCAGCGTGATCGGCCTGATCCGCTTCATGCCCATCGAAACGGCACCCTGGGCGGTCGGCGCGACGGTGGCGATGCTCGGCCTGCTCGGTGCTCTCTATGCGGTGCTGGTCGGCATCACGCAATCCCACCCGAAAACCGTGTTGGCCTATTCCAGCGTCAGCCAGATGGGCGTCATCGTTGCCATCCTCGGCATGGGCATGGCGGCCAACGACGGCAGTGCCCGCCTGATCGCCGCCTTCTACGCGGCCAATCACGTGCTGGCCAAAGGCGCGCTGTTCATGGCCGTCGGCGTGGTTGCCGCCACCGGTGCGCGGCGCCTGCGGCCGATATTGCTGCCGATTGCCGTTATCGCCGTGGGGCTCGGCGGCTTGCCGCTGACCGGCGGGGCGCTGACCAAGGATGTTGCCAAGACCCTGATGGGCGACGGGCCGGCCGGGGTGCTGGCGACGCTCTCGGCAATCGGCACGACGGTGCTGATGCTGCACTTCCTCGTTCGCCTCAGGGCCGGCGCCGCGGCGGACGACGACGCGCGGGCAGAGGGCGGCTTGCTGCTGCCGTGGCTGGCAACGAGCGTCGCGTCGATCGTCATTCCCTGGGCCCTGTATCTCGGCGCCGGCGGCTATTCGCTGCCCGATGCGCTGGCGCCCAAGGTGCTGTGGTCGGCGCTGTGGCCGATTGCCATCGGTGTGCTGCTGGCAACTGCGCTGATCCGCTGGGGGCGCCATCTGCCGGCGCTGCCCGAGGGCGACGTGGTCGTCGTCCTGGATGCCGCCGCGCGGGCCGGCGCAACCCCCGTCAGCGCCATCGGCGGACGTCTGGATATGCTGTTGGGTCGCTGGCCGGTGGCCGCGATGTCTCTCTTGTGCCTGCTGTTGGCGTTTGGTTTGCTGATTGTCGGAAAGCATTGATCACAGCCCGTTTCCGGGCGCCCCGTCAGCGCGCGTCGGCCTCCGGGTTATGACGATGGGCTTGCCAGTGTCTTGACCCGCCCGGAGCCGTCTGTTACTTTCCGAGGCTCCTCACAGGGTCGCCTCAGCCGCGATTTTCCGTTTTTGCCTTTATAAGGGTTTGTCATGAAAAAATTCGCAATCGGGGCGCTCGTCGCGGGTTGCCTGTTCGCTGCCGGGGCGCATGCCCAACAGGCGCCCAACACGCTGGGCAAGATCAAGGCAGCAAAAGTCATCAACGTCGCCTTCGCCGCCGACTCGCTGCCCTTTTCCTTTGTCGACAAGGGCAAGGCACCGGCCGGTTATTCGATTGATCTCTGCCGGCGCGTGATTGCCCGCATCAGCCAGGTAGTCGGCAATCCCGACCTCAAGGTGAACTGGATCGCCGGCTCCACCGCCGAGCGCCTGCAGATGGTGCAGTCCGGCAAGGCCGACATGGATTGCGCCAACACGACGCAGACGCTTGGCCGGCTGGCCAATGTCGACTTCTCCAGCCTGATCTTCGTCGATGCCGGAGGCATCATTCTGCGCGCCGATTCTCCGGTCAACAGCATTGCCGAATTGGCCGGCAAGAAGATCGCCGTGCTCAAGGACACGACGACCGAAAAGCGCCTCAACGCCATCGTCCGCGCCGATCTGGCCGGCACCCAGATCCTGCCGGTGAGCGATCCCAAGGAGGGCCTGGCTCTGCTCGAATCGGGCGCTGTCGACGCGTATGCCGGCGACCGCATCAAGCTGGTCGGCCTCGCCGTGCTGAACAACCCCGGCAAGTTCGTGTTGCTCAACGAGGAACTCTCTTTCGAGCCCTACGCGATCACCTTGCCGCGCGGCGACGCCGCCCTGCGCCTTGAAGTCAACCGGGCGCTGACCCAGGTTTACCAGAGCGGCGAAATCGAAGCGATCTTCGCCAACTGGCTGGGCAAGCTGGGCCGCCCCACCGGCTTGCTGGCCGCCATGTACTTGCTCTACTCGATTCCCGAGTAAGCCTTACCCGTCAAATAGATTAAGGATCAACGAATGAATATCAAGCAACTCGGGCGCGCGGTCGCGCTCAGCCTTGTCGTGGCGGCAGCGTCGATGCTGGCCGGCTGCGAAACCCAGCCGGCGTTCCAGGTTTCACAACCTTCCTCGCGCGTCGGAACGGTCGAGTCCATCCGTTCGCAAACGGTGCAGAACAACAACCAGACCCTGGGCACCATCGGTGGCGCGCTGGTCGGCGGCATTCTCGGCAACCAGGTCGGTCAGGGTTCCGGACGGACGGCGGCCACGGTGGTCGGCGCGGCTGGCGGCGCCTACGCGGGCAACCGCATGACCAGCGGCTCGTCGCTGGTCTGGATCATCGGTATCCGCTACGACGACGGTTCCTTCGCCACCGTTCAGCAAACCTCGTCGCCCGCGGTGCGCATCGGCGATCGTGTACGAGTCGGCAATTCCGGTATGGAGATCCTTCGCTGATCTCCGCTCGCGCAGTTTCCCGGTGCCGTGATGCTCCGGGAAACTGCCGTGTTGCAACATGCGCTTCATGAAAATTGCTTAAGCTCGATTCTGAAACGGAACGAATCCATGAAATCAATCCAGTTGCTGGCCACGATGGCCGCTCTCGCCTTTCCGGCCGTGGCATTGCAGGCTGCCGAGCGGGAATTGATCTGCTTCGGCAATGAGCCCTCGTGGCGGCTCGATCTTGCCGGCGGCGGCGAAGCGCGCTTTTCGCAGCCGGACGGACAGTCGGCACGCTTTCGCGGTAGCGAAGCGCGCATCGAGCCGCGCAAGGAATCCGTCTGGCGCGGGCGTGGCCGGGGTGGACGGGAACTGGTCGCCTTCCTGAAGGATGGCGCCTGCAGCGACGGCATGTCCGACACCGTGCACCCGGTGTCGATCAACCTGTCGCTTCCCGACGGCCGGCATTACGCCGGCTGTTGCCGCGTGCCGGCAGCACCGGCACCCGCGGCGACGCTGGAGGGGGCCGCCTGGCGGTTGACCGCGCTGCCCGGGCAAACCGTGCCGGCCGGCAACGGGGCGCCGACGGTGCGCTTCGAAGCTGGACGGGTTTCCGGATTTTCCGGGTGCAACCGTTTTATGGGTGGCTACACGGTCGACCGCGACAGGCTGAGCATCGGCAACCTGGCCGGCTCGATGATGGCTTGTTCCGAACCTGCGATGGCGGTCGAGAAGGCCTTTCTTGCCGCGCTTTCCGGTGCGCAGGCGGCGAATGTGGAGGGCAGGCGCCTGAGCCTGACGCCGGCTGCGGGCGGCACGCCCCTGCAATTCGAGCTTGAGCCGATGCCCTCGCTGGCTGGCGTCAAATGGGAAGTCACCGGCTACAACAACGGACGCCAGGCGGTCGTCGGGCCGTTGCTCGGCACGCAGTTGAGCATCGCCTTCAAGGACGGCAAGGTTTCCGGCAGCAGTGGCTGCAACAGCTTCCATGGCCCGTTCAAGGCCGAAGGCAAGGCGCTTTCCATCGGGCCGCTGGCGACGACGCGCAAGCTGTGTTCCGCCGAGGGCGTCATGGCGCAGGAACGGGAGTTCATCGCCGCGCTGCAGACGGCGACGACCTGGGCGATCGACCGCGGCATGCTCGACGTGCATCGCCAGGATGGCGAGCGCGTGCTGACGGCCAGCGAGGCGGGCAAGTAAGGGATGGCGGGCGGGTCTTCTGCGCCAGATGGGGTTCAGGGGCGTCGCTCGCCGGTGTACTGGTTCGTCGGCCTGACGATCCTCGCGCTGCTGGCGGCTTTTCTGCTGCCGGCGGTGAAGCAGCCGCTCGATTACCACAACTTCGCCGATCATCGGCACGCCCACGGGATCGACAACTTTCTCGATGTCGTCTCCAACGCCGGGTTCCTGGTCTTTGGGGTGCTGGGCCTGTTCATCATCGGCAAGGGGCGCGCCTGCTTCGAGCGTCCGGCCGAGCGCTGGCCCTACGTCACTTTTTTCATCGGCCTGGTGTTGACGGCCGTGGGCTCGGGCTATTACCACCTGGCGCCGGACAACGAAACGCTGTTCTGGGATCGCCTGCCGATGACCATCGCCTTCATGGGGCTGGTGGCGGCCCAGATCGTCGACCGCATCAGCGTGCGCGCCGGCCTGGTATTGCTGCCGCCGGCCTTGCTGATCGGCGCCGCGTCGGTCATCTACTGGCTGGTCACCGAGCGCATGGGGGCCGGCAACGTGATTCCCTACGGTATCCTGCAGGCCTATTCGGTGCTGGTGGTGTTGCTGCTGGCCATAGTGAATCCTTCGCGTTATACGCGGGGCAGCGACATTTACTGGGTGTTCGCCTGGTATGCCCTGGCCAAGGTGCTGGAAACCTTCGATGGCGAGGTGCTGGCGCTCAACGAGATGGTCAGCGGCCACTCCTTGAAGCATGTGGCGGCGGCCTTCGCCGGTTTTTCGGTTGGCCGCATGTTGTTGAAACGCACGCTCCGGGAAGCCGGGCGGGATTGATCGAAGGGGAATCGAGATGAAGCGCTATGTTTATATGTTCCTGATCGCGCTGGCCGTGATCGTTCTGCTGGTGTTCAAGATTCAGAACCTCTCGGCCGTTACGGTGTCCTTTCTTGGGGCGGATTTCACGATGCCGGTGTCCTTTCTGATCCTGGGTGTTTACGTTCTTGGCATGCTCACCGGCAGTTCGTTGTACGGCTTGCTCCGTACCTGGGCCAAGGGTGCGCTGCAGAAGCCGCAATGATTGATTGTTGTTTTATTTTGAAAGGTTGGTAATGAGCAATTTTTGGGATTTCATCTGGCTGATTCTTTCCACGTTCGTTTTCGTGGCCTATCTTCTGATTCTCTTTCAGATCATTTCCGACCTGTTCCGCGACAGCGAACTCGGCGGTGGCTCCAAGGCCCTGTGGCTGATCGGCCTGATCTTCCTGCCGATGCTGACAGCGCTGATCTATGTCATCACCCGGGGCAACGGCATGGCCAAGCGGCAGCGGGCGGCGCTGGAGCGTTCCAAGTCGGAGGCCGAGAGCTACATCCGGCAAGTGGCCGGCAAATCGCCCGCCGAGCAGATCGCCGATGCCAAGGCCCTGCTCGACGCTGGTACCATCAGCCAGGAAGAATTCGCCAAGCTGAAGGCCAAGGCACTGGGTTGATCGTTGTTTTTCCAGACCGGCCGGTGCGTGAAAATGGCCCCTTTTTCGGGGTCGACCGCAACCGGGCCGGTTTGTCATCCTGTACTACCAATAATTTTGTGAGGCTCTGAACATGACTGTTGCCAAAGGCAATAAGGGCGCCAAGGGCGCCGAACGGGCGACGGTGCTAGTCGACCTGGCGCTGCAAGGCGGCGGTGCACACGGTGCCTACACCTGGGGCGTGCTCGATCGCCTGCTTGAGGAATCCTGGCTGGAGTTCGACGGCATCTCCGGTACCTCGGCCGGCGCCATGAACGCGGCGGTGATGGCCTATGGGCTGGACGAGGGCGGTCCGGCCGGCGCCAAGGCCGCGCTCGCAGCCTTCTGGCGGCGCGTGGCCGATGCGGCGGCCCTGAGCCCGTTCCGCCGTGGCCCGCTCGAAATCCTGACCGGAAAATGGACGCTCGATTTTTCGCCGGCCTTCGTCGCTGCCGACATCGCCGCCCGTCTCTATTCGCCCTACATGATCAATGTCGGGAGCGCCAATCCTTTGCAGAAGGTGCTGGAGGAAAGCATCGATTTTGGCCGCCTGGCCAAGGCGAAGACCAAGCTCTTCATCACTGCCACCAACGTGCATACCGGGCGTGGCCGTATTTTCCGCAACGCCGACATGACGCCCGAGGTGCTGATGGCCTCGGCTTGCCTGCCGACCATGTTCCAGGCCGTGGAAATCGACGGCGAGCCTTATTGGGACGGTGGTTTCACCGGCAATCCGACGATCACGCCGCTGGTTCGCGAATGCGATTCCGATGACACGATCCTGGTGTCGATCAATCCGATCGAGCGGCCGGGCACGCCGCGCACGGCCATGGAAATCCAGAACCGGCTGAACGAGATTTCGTTCAATTCGCCGCTGATCAAGGAACTGCGCATGGCGGCCCTGCTGCGCAAGGTGGCCGATCCCGGCTCTGGCGAAGGCGCCGTCTGGGCGAAGATGCGCATCCACCGGGTGGCCGGCGAGGACATCATGCTGCAACTCGGCTACTCCTCGAAATTGCTGGCCGAATGGCCGTTCTTCGAGATGCTGCACAGCGAGGGGCGGCGCGCTGCCGAGACCTTCCTGAGCCAATATGGTGCCGATATCGGCGTGCGGTCGACGCTGAATATCGACCACCTGCTGACCGAGGTCTGACGCCATGGGCCTGCTTGGGATACTTCTCGGCCTCGCCGTTCTGGTCGGCCTCTCGTTCCGCAGCTGGACCGTGCTGGTGCTGGCGCCGCTGGCGGCCATGGTCGCCGCGCTGTTCGCCGGCGATCCGCTGCTGGCGCACTGGACGCAGACCTTCATGGGGGCGGCGGCCGGATTCGTCGCACAATTCTTCCCGCTCTTCCTGCTCGGCGCCATCTTCGGCAAGCTGATGGACGACAGCGGTTCGGTGAATACGATCGCCCAGTTCATGACCGACAAACTTGGGGCCGAGCGGGCCATCCTGGCGGTCGTGCTGGCAGGCGCCATCGTCACCTACGGCGGCGTCAGTCTTTTCGTCGCGCTGTTTGTGATCGTGCCGATGGCGCAGGGGCTGTTCCGCGCGGCCAACATCCCGAACCGCTTGACGCCCGGGGCGGTCGCGCTGGGTACCATGACCTTCACGATGTCGGCGATGCCGGGTACCCCGGCTGTCCAGAACGCCATCCCGATGCCCTTCTTCGGCACCACGCCGTTCGCGGCGCCCGGGCTGGGGCTCATCGCTTCGGGCATCATGTTCGGCTTCGGCATGTGGTGGCTGCTGCGCGCCGAGCGCAAGGCGCGCCTGGCCGGCGAGGGTTATGGCGAGGGCGGCACTACGGTCGAGGCAGCGTGCGAGAACCCGGCCGTTCGCGAACGCGCCACGAGTACCAGCGCCTTCGATCCGGCCGAGCTCAAACGCGGTCACCATAGCCCGGAGCAGCCCGGCATCCTGGTTGCGGCCTTGCCGTTGCTTGCCGTCGTCCTCGTCAACCTGACGATGTCGATGCTGGTGATCCCGCGCCTCGATACCAGTTTCCTCGCCGAACCCCAGTGGGGGGGCATTTCGATCGCCTCGGTCAGCGGCATCTGGTCGGTCATCGTCGCCCTGATCGTCGCCATCCTGGTGCTCGTGGCGCTCAACCGGAAGCGCCTGAGCGAGCTGCGCGCCTCGGTCGATGCCGGTGCCAACGCCTCGGTGCTGCCCATCATCAGCGTCGCCAGCCTGGTTGGTTTCGGCGCGGTGGTCGCTTCCTTGCCGGCGTTCGCAGCCGTGGCCGACTGGGTGCTGTCGATCGATGGCGGGCCGCTGGTTTCGCTGGCTGTGTCGACCAACGTGCTCGCCGCGCTGACCGGTTCGGCCTCCGGTGGCATGACCATCGCCCTCGAGGCGCTGGGCCCGGTCTATCTGGCGATCGCCGAGCAACAGGGTATCAATCCGGCACTGCTGCATCGCATCGCGGTGATCGGCGCCGGCACCCTGGACAGCCTGCCGCACAACGGCGCGGTCATCACGCTGCTGGCCGTCTGCGGCTCGACGCACAGCAAGAGCTACATCGACATCGTGATGTGCTGCGTCGTCAGCGCCTTGCT
>Ga0209507_1002617_pt1 | contig 12015 bp, 10 predicted proteins | sample AD_UKC028_MetaG_FD_184414 | JGI IMG/M metagenome (GOLD analysis project Ga0209507, IMG submission 184414) | Active sludge microbial communities of municipal wastewater-treating anaerobic digesters from USA - AD_UKC028_MetaG (SPAdes) (version 2) | ecosystem: Engineered > Bioreactor > Anaerobic >...
CAACCTTAAGATCCTGGCAGTGGACCTTTGAAGACGCCACGCCTCAGACTTCTACCAATCAGAATCCTACCGGAGTTACCTTCAACTCCATAGGCGAGAAAACCGTTACACTCCAAGCTACCAACTCCGATAACGAAACCTGCGCTCTGAGCCAGGAAATCACAGTTCAGAGTCTTAATCCTAAATGGATAGAGGTGGTGCCGAGATAATAAAACTTTAGAAAAAAGGAACAGCGCTGTTTCGGCTTTTATTGAAACGGCGCTGTTTTTTATCTTTTGACTTTTAACCGGGAATTTGCTAACCTAAAAAGCAAATGAACACAGCTGCATTTAATTTCAACCAAAAGGCGAAACCTCTTTGGTGGCATGCTCTGGATTTGCCCATGTTAAACACGGGCGCCATTGTCGAAGGAACAGTAGTGGCAAAAACAGCCAAGGCGCTTTACGTGGACCTGGACAAATACGGCAGCGGCACCATTTGGGGTTCGGAATTCCTGAATTCTCTGGGAATCATTGACGGCTTGAAAACCGGCGACCTCGTCAAGGCAAAAATTGTGTCCTTGGACAACGAGAACGGGTTTATTGAACTTTCTTTGCGGGAAGCCGACAAGGAAATGGGCTGGAAGTGGATTAAAGACGCTTACACCAAGAACGAAACGATTGTCGGCCGAGTCCTGAACGCCAATCGCGGCGGTTTGATTATTCAGGCCAACACCTTTCAGGGATTTTTGCCTACTTCCCAAATGAACGAAGAGCACTTTCCCAGAGTTGACGACGGCGACAAAGAAAAAATATTGGAAAGTCTGGAAAAATTGGTGGGTCAGGAAATAAACGTGAAAATTCTGGAATTTAACGCCCGCGAAAACAAAATAATTTTTTCCGAAAAGAAAATCGACCAAGAAAAAATGGCGGCTTTGTTGGAAAAGTACAAAATCGGCGAAACTCTTTCCGGAACAATCAGCCGCCTTACCAATTTCGGAGCATTTCTGACCTTAGACGCCGACCCGCAAATCAAAGGCTTTATTTCCATCAGCGACATTGATTGGCAGCAAATCGAGAAGATTGAAGACGTCATAAAAATCGGGGAAAAACACGAGGCTCAAGTAATCAGCACCAAAGATGGCGAGTTAAAACTTTCCCTGAAGGCCTTAAAAAAAGACCCTTGGCTGGAAAAAATAGAAAAATACCAGGAGGGCCAGACGATTTCCGGCGAAGTCTACAAGTTTATGCCCTTCGGTGCACTGATCAAATTGGAACCGGATGTTTTCGGCTTCATTCACTCATCAGAATTCGGCGGATTAGAGGAAATGCAAAAACGATTGGAGATTAAAAAATCTTACGACTTCATCATTGAGGCGATTAAAACCAAAGAACGCAGAATCAATCTCAAGCTCCAGCCGACCGAATAATTTTTGCCAGTTTTTCCGCTACGCGAAAAGACAAAATTTCATTAAACGGAGCAAAAACAATGAGCAAAAATAGAGACTCCAATAAAAAAGAAAAACCGGATTTCCGAAAAGAAAAAATAATAGACCTGAAAAAGATTGCCGAACAAAAGAAAGAAGAAATACAAATTCAGCCGGAAGAAGAAAAAAATAACGTCCCCGACCGGGCCGCGAATGACAAAACGGTTTTTTGGTGGACCCTGGCCGAACAGACCAAGGCACAACACGGCTTTTGGTGGTACGTCCTTATCGGTGTAGCTTTGATTCTCGCCATTATTTTCGCCATCAGCCAAAAAAACTGGCTCTTTCTCGTTTTCATCGTTTTAGTGACAATAACCTATTACCTTTTGACCACGCGCGGATCAGTTAAACGGACTTATCGGATTGATTCCCGCGGATTGACGATAGAAGACAGATTATTCGGCTTTGAAGAATTGGTCAGTTTCAGCTTCCAGCAAAAACCTGAACAAAATTACATTATTTTTGAAACCAACTATCTCAGCCAGAAATACCTGTCTGTTCCCCTGAAGAAAGACGAGAAAAAAATAGCGGAATTTTTAGCCAAATATCTGCCGGAAAAAGAATACGACGAACCCTTTGCCGAAACCTTGAGGAATTACTTGAAATTATAAAATAAAGTAAGTGCGCCCCCATAGCTCAACGGATAGAGTGTGGGTTTGCGGAACCCAAGATTGAGGTTCGATTCCTCATGGGGGCACTAAAATTTGTCTAATTAGGCTAATTCTCCTTACACAATTGTGAGGGGCATTATCTTTTATTGATGCGGAAAAATGGGATGCGCTTGAATCCACGCGGTAGAGACGCAAAACCCGGAATCTTTATCTGATTAACACTTCCTTAACGTACTTTGACATAATTGATTGCATCTCCCCCATTTCAGCGGCCGATGGTCCTTGTCTAAAACAAAAAGCTGGATCATTCAGATTTTCAGCGGGCACAAATTCTTGCAGATAATGACGCTTCGCGCCGCGCAGGAGTTTACCAATTTTTTCAATGTCATCTATATTAAGCTGGCCGTGGACGACCGTCGTCCGAAATTCATAATCAGGCGCTTGCCCCATGATAAGCGCGATGCTCTCGCGTATCGCCGCTTCCTTCACAAAGCAGTTCGCGACTTCACAATACCGATCCAAAGGGGCTTTGATGTCCATGGCGACATAATCCACCAGATGCGCTTTAATGAGACGCCGAACAGCCAGCGGATTAGTGCCTTGAGTATCTAATTTCACAAGGAAACCGCGCTTTTTTATTTTATTGATGAATTCAAAAAGGTCGGATTGAACAGTGGGCTCGCCGCCAGTCACGGTTACGGCGTCAAGCTTCCCCTTTCGCTTATCGAGGAACACAAAGAAATTATCCTCTGTTAAACGAGGTGAGATAATTCTAAGTTCGGGATTATGACAATAATGACAATTAAAATTGCACCCAGAGGTAAAAACAATCGCGGCTATTTTACCCGGATAATCAATCAATGTTACTTTCTGTAAACCTCCGATTATCATAACTTGTGCAGGATTTCCTCGGACGGAACCGTAAACATTTTTCTTTCTGCAAATTCCGCCCGCTTGCCAACATTCCATTGCTTTACCGGACGAAGGTATCCTACGACTCGCGAATAGACTTCGCACTCGACGCCGCATTCCGGACAAATGTTCTTTTTGCCCGTAAGATATCCGTGATTAGGGCAAATACTGAATGTCGGAGTAAGGCTGAAATACGGAAGACGATATTGAGAACATATTTTCCGGATTATTGCCGTGACCGTTCGGAAATCATCAATTTTTTCACCAATAAAAAGGTGGATGGCCGTACCACCGGTGTATTTGATCTGCAATTCGTCCTGCAGATTAAGGCTCTCAAAGATGTCGTCGGTGTACGATACGGGTAATTGCGATGAATTCGTGTAGTACGGTTCCGCTCCAGCGCGGTACGCGTCTTCATTCGCAACGATAATATCCGGATATTTAACCGTATCTTTTTTCGCCAAACGATAAGACGTACCTTCAGCTGGCGATGCTTCAAGATTATAGAGATTGCCGCTTTCTTTTTGGTATTCAACGAGCGCCTCTCGCATAAAATCAAGGATTTCCAAACCAAAGGCACGCCCCTTTTGGTCACCCATGGAAACGCCCAGCAGATTCATTGCTGCTTCATTAAGCCCGACTAGACCAATTGTCGAAAAATGATTGTTCCAATAAGCACCGTCGCGCTCTTTGATTTTCCGGAGATAGCATTTGGTATAGGGATAGAGACCGTTTTCCGTGAATTTTTCCAAGACCTTCCTTTTTATTTCCAAACTTTCTCTCGCTATGTCCATGGCCGAGCGGAGTTTATTCTTGAACTCGTCAACCGAATTTGAAAGATACCCGAGACGCGGCATGTTAATTGTCACTACGCCGATACTCCCCGTAAGCGCACTGGCGCCGAATAATCCCCCGCCGCGCCGACCGAGCTCTTTAAGGTCCAACCGCAACCGGCAGCACATCGATCTGGTTTCTTCCGGACGCATATCAGAATTAACGAAATTACCGAAATACGGAATTCCGTATTTACCGGTAATTTTCCAAAGGTTTTTGTAGGGCGGCCTTTCCCAATCAAAATCTTTAGTGATGTTAATCGTAGGGATGGGAAATGAGAATACGCGGCCGGCCGCATCGCCTTCGGACATAACCTCAAAGAGTGCTTCGTTGAACATATCCATTTCTTTCTGGAAATCCCCATAAATTTCTCTCTGGAAATTGCCTCCGATAACAACCGGACTTTTTGCGAAGTTTGGCGACGGAGTGAGGTCAAGCGTGATATTTGAAAATGGAGTCTGAAAACCAACTCGGGTCGGTACGTTCATATTAAAAACGAATTCCTGAACGGCCTGCTTGACTTCGGCATAAGAAAGACTGTCGTATCTGATGAAGGGAGCGAGTAACGTGTCGACATTCGAGAACGCGATTGCTCCGGCGGCCTCGCCCTGAAGCGTGTACATAAAATTAACCATTTGTCCAAGAGCCGTCCGCAGATGTTTGGCAGGAAATGATTCTACCTTCCCAGGCACCCCTTTGAATCCTTCTAAGAGTAATTCAAACAGGTCCCAGCCGACACAGTAAACGGATAAGTCTCCGAGATCATGAATGTGCAAATCTCCGTTCCGGTGGGCGTTTCTTATTTTCTCCGGATAAATCCTGTTTAGCCAGTATGTTTTACTCACTTCCGTGGCAAGGTAGTTATTGAGCCCCTGAAGGGAAAAACTCATATTGCTATTTTCATTGACTTGCCAATCGGTTTTATCCAAATAACCGTCGACCAAGGCGATATGGGAACTTTCCGCTATTTCCCGAATTGCACGATGTTGATCGCGGTAGAGGATATATGCTTTGGCAGTGCGCTTATGAGGCGAGGCCATAAGCACCCCCTCCACGACGTCTTGGATTTCTTCCACCGCCGGCTGAACACCTTCTGAAACCGAAACTAGAAGCGCGATCGCCCTTGTGGCAAGAATAACGGCCTCTTTTTCATCAAACTCTCCCGTGGCCTTGCCGGCTTCGCCGATCGCTCTTACTATTTTCTTTTCATCAAAAGCTTGTTTTCGACCATCTCGCTTTATTACCCATAATATTTTATTCGCAAGCATAAATTGCTCTTTTGGTTAATAAAAACACTCGACCGCAAACGCCAAGTGTTACAAAAACAATCTGTGTAAACGGCTTGACGTGAGCCTTTGCGGGATCCCACCATGGAATCGAATCGTACTGGATCGGACTATAACCGTTGCACGACAGCGGAGGATTTTCACCTCGCTTCACAGTACAAACCGCTTATTTATCTATATGAATATGGATTAATTATAGAATAAATAATATGTTAATGCAAAAACGGAGAGAGCAAAAAAGTTCTTTATTTAATATATAACCCCTGTGGCTTATACCAGTCGCGCCAGGCCATTTTTTTATTGCCTAAAAAATGGTATAATATTGGCGATTTATGCTGGATTTTAAAACACCGGTCAATTTAATCAGCGGGGTCGGCCAACATTACCAGAAAAAAATGGAAAGGCTCGGAATCAAAAACATCCGAGACTTGCTTTTTCATTTCCCCAACCGCTACGAAGATTTTTCCAACTTCAAAAACATCGAGGACTTGGAGCCGGACGAAACCGCGACCATCAGCGGCCAAATTATGGACATTAAAACCCGGCGCAGCTGGCAGAGAAAAATATTCATTACTGAGGCCGTTGTCCAGGACCAAACCGATTCCATCAGGGTGATTTGGTTCAACCAGCCGTTTCTGAGCCAGAATTTAAAACCCGGCGACTTGGTGAGCTTGGCCGGAAAAGTGGCGGAAAACGAAAAGGGAATCTTTCTTTCCGCTCCGGCCTATGAAAAAATTTCCGATTTTGACGGCGACCGCAGAGAAACCGGCCGCCTCATTCCCGTTTATCCGGAAACCAGAGGCTTGGGTTCACGGGCTTTAAGATTTTTCATAAAAAAACTTCTGGCACAAACGCGTTTTCCGGCTGACCCGCTCCCCGTCTCCTTAAGAAAACGTTATGGCTTTCCGGAATTAAAAACTGCTTTGGAAAAAATTCATTTTCCCCTGGAGCCGGAAGAAGCGGAATTGGCCAAAAAGAGATTTTCTTTTGAAGATTTGTGGCTTTTAGAACTATTGATTCTCCAGGAACGCCAAAAATTAACTCTGAAAAAATCTTTTTCCATCAGGCCGAATTTGGAAATTCTCAAGAATTTTGTCGACTCTTTGAGCTTCCAACTGACCGACGGCCAGCATCAAGCCATCTTTGAAATCCTAAAGGATTTGCAAAAATCCCGGCCCATGAACCGGCTTTTGGAAGGCGACGTGGGATCGGGCAAAACCATTGTCGCGGCGTTGGCGGCCCTGGCAGTCATCAAAAATGACTGCCAAACAGCCCTCTTGGCGCCGACGGAAATTCTTTCCCAGCAGCACTTCCAGACGCTCGGCCGCGCCTTCCAAGACTGGGAAATCAACATCGGACTGCTAACTTCCTCCGGTGCGAAAATCAGCTGGTCCGGATTGGAATCAATAACCACCAAAAAGGAATTCCTGAAAAAATGCGCGGCCGGAGAACTGAATTTGATTATCGGCACTCATAGTCTCATCCAAAGAAATGTTCAGTTTAAAAAATTGGGCCTAGTAATTGTGGACGAACAACACCGCTTCGGCGTTGAACAACGGACTCAGTTATTGGAACGTGGCCAGGACGGAATATCTCCCCACCTTCTTTCAATGACAGCCACGCCCATCCCCCGCACCTTAGCCTTAACAATTTGGGGCGATTTGGATATTTCTTTTATCAAGGAAATGCCGAAAAACCGCAAGCCCATTATCACCAAATTGGTTGCGCCTGCCAATCGTTCTAAGGCCTACGCTTTTATTCGGCAACAAATTAAATTGGGCCGGCAAGCCTTTGTCATCTGTCCGCTTATTGAAGCCTCGGCAGCCAACCCCTCAATGGATTTGATTGAAAGAAAAAGCGTTTTGCAGGAACATGAAAAACTCCGCCGACAAGTATTTCCCGATCTGAAAATCGCGATGCTCCATGGAAGAATGAAAGCCAAGGAAAAAGAGGAAATAATGAAAAATTTTCATGACGCCAAGATTGACGTCTTGGTTTCCACTTCGGTTATTGAGGTGGGAATCGATGTGCCCAACGCCACGATTATGATGATCGAGGGCGCGGATCGCTTCGGCCTGGCGCAAATTTACCAATTCCGCGGACGAGTGGGGCGGGGCGAACATCAATCGTATTGCCTCCTCTTCAATGAATCCGCCAGTTCCGGCAGCCAGCAGAGATTAAAAGCGATTGTGGAAGCCAAAAACTCTTTTGAGCTGGCCGAACAAGACCTTCAAATCCGGGGACCGGGAGAATTTTTGGGAACGCGCCAATCGGGCATCCCCGATTATCTGATGGCCGCCTTAAAAAATTTGGAAATGGTCAAATGCAGCCGAAACGAAGCGGAAAAAATTCTGGCTGAAGATCCGAAACTGGAAAAACATTTGAATATTAAAAATCGTTTAGCCGAATTCGGCCAAACGACGAAAATACTTAACTAATTAAAATTTGTTATTTGTGATTTCACCCCTATCTGTGTTTGGGCGTCACCCAAAAGCCCATATATTTTTTCAGCATCAAGCGCGTCTGGGAAATTAACGCCGGAATAGAGCCGAAAACGATAGTGGAAATCGGGACCAAAAACCATTGCAGAATCATCCAGATGTATCGGCGCGATTTATATTTGGCCGGCCGCGGCGGAAGAAGCTGCAGAGTGTAAAGAGCCGAACCCACCAATCCAACCATGGCCAGAGTCATAATCGACCGAGTCAGGTAGGGCAAATTGTAAGAAAGAATTGTTTTATTGAATTCCTTCCCACCCAGCCAAACCGGCAGCCAGCCCAACATAAAAATCAGCAAGGCATTGGTGGCCCAGGACCAAAACGCTTCCAAGTGATTGAAGCCATGGTATATTTTCTTTCGGAAAGCCATGGCTTTATTTTTAAGACAGCCAAAAGCGAAATAGGGCACGTTTTCCACTCCCCAACTCCAGCGGGTTTGCTGCTTGAAAACATTGATGGTTGTTTGCCAAAAATTTTCCGCTAAATTAGCGTCCATGGAAATCGGATAATAAAGGGGGACGTTTTGGTAATTGCCATCGTAGAAGAGCAGTGCTTTCCAAAAAATCCGGGAATCCTCGGAGACGTTTTTTTCCGGCCAAAAATCCATCTCCACGATTGCCTTAAAACTCATGGAATGCGAAGAAAAGGTGGACATCCGTTCCGGCCGGGATTGCTGAATGGAATGCCAGAAAGTGGCGCCAATCGCCAGAACCCGGGAAATCGCCGGCGCGTCCCAAATATTATTGTTATAGATCGGGATCGGCTGAAAGCTGGAATGAAACGGGTCGGCACAAGTCAGATAATTGTAAGTGAGACAGGCGAAATAGTGGGGGTAAACCTGAGTATCAATATCAAAAGAAGAAACGATGATTTGCTCATAAGGAATTCTTAGCTCGTCAACCAATTCTTTCGCCTTTTTACCAGCCCAAGTTTCATTGGAACCCTTGCCGGCAATTTCGCCGACAATGTCCTGCGGATGAACGGTTATCAGGAATCGGAAAAATTTAGAGCCGAATTCTTCCTGAATTTTTTTGGCTATTTCCTGACCCGAAACGCCGGCTCTTTCTTCCGTTGCCAACACAACGATTAATTTATCCAGAGGGTATTTAGAAGAGGCTAAAGCCTGAAAAGTGGAACGCACTAATTCCACTTTCTCCTTATAAACCGGCAAAATTACCAGATGATAAATATCAGTCCAATTTTTTGGTCCTGCGCCAATCAGCCCAGTACCAGTTAATTGCTCCAATTTTTCCAGCCAATCAACTTTCAAATTACGCTTCATTTTTTTAAAACTGGACTGCTGATGGAAAGACAAAAAAACGGTTTTTAAAAGCCAGTAAAGATCGAAAATTATGATAAAGAAGGCGACCCAAACAGGCTTCTGCCAGGATAAAATTATCACTGCCAAAAGGGTCAGCCAGCTGAAGAACCCCGGCATTATTTCTAAAAAACGGAAAAGCCGACGCTCTCTGGCATTCGGCAAATCAGCTGCCCTACCGATTTTTAGATAATATTGCTCTGGTTTTAACATTTTTGGTCCCCTCAGTAGGAATCGAACCTACATCCCGAGCTTCGGAGGCCCGTACTCTATCCATTGAGCTATGAGGGGAAACAAATCGCGGCTCTTACCGGCCTTTCAAATCAAAGTGAATGTGTGTGGCTTGAGAGCAAGAAACAATCTGACCATTATTATCGCAAAAAGCATTATAACCATTTTGCTGCAAATAGCTCACAATGCCGTTCCATTCCGCTTTATTGGAGGTCCAAATGTCAGCGGCCTGACCCTTGTAATGGTACGAGCCGGGAACGTGCTGGCCGTCGGTGGTAGAAGTAATAGTAATATTATATCGCTGCTGCAATTGATCAAGCATAGAAGAAATCCGGGAATCCAGCTGCACGTTCGTGCCGGTAACCGACGAGCCGGAACCAACGCCGGAACTGGCGGTACAGCTCTTGGTGCATTGCATGTCGGCTACCTGGCCGTTCATTAAGGCCTCGACGCGCAAAGGCGATTTGGAAATAATAATCATCACCGTATTAACTATTAAACTGGCGCCGAAAACAATAGCAAAACCGATGATGGCCGAACTCAGGAATTTTTTTCCGTTTTGGCTGCGCTGAGTTGAGCCGCCGGAAAAAATCATCAGTAGACCGCCGTAAATAATAATTAAAATCGCCAGCGGAAAAGCAATATCATTGCGCAGAAATTTAAAAATATTGCTGATTACTGTCATAAAGTCGCAAAGATCGCAGCAACCGCTATCCAAACAAACTTTTAAAGACTCTCCTTGAATGCCGCCTGCTGATAAAATAGAAGATGAATTATTCTGTAAACCATCTTCGGACGACTGGGCAAAAGCGCCAAGCGAAAAGCTGGCCGAAAAAACAACGAAGAAAAATAGGAAGAGAAAAGATATGATTTTGGAGTTTTCCATAGTCTTTATTTTGGCAAAAACCAGCGGCTTAGCGGGTCGCTGGTTTGGTTAACTTGAAATATGGCCTTTCTTTGTGGTTGGTTAAATCCATAACCGCTTCTACGCCGATGGGCATAGTTAAAGGGGTACTGGTAAGGCCGAAATCAACATTGGCCAAAATGGGAATGTTATAATCGGCGAACAATCTTTTTAAAATCTGATAAAAAGTGAAGCCTTTGGGAGTTTTCCATTTTTTAGTATCCGGATCATTGGAGCCGATGGCAATGTTGACGAATTTTCCGAAGATAATTCCCTGAACCAGTTTCCCGCCGATAATATCGGCGTTAATCAAACGGGTAAGGGAGTTCTCTACGTCTTCGGAATAATCATCGTGCTCTTCAAAAAATAAAATGCTGTTGGTTAAATCCGGAGAATAGGAAGTGCCGAGCAAATTAACGAAGCTCAAAAGGTTGCCGCCGAGCAATCGGCCTGTGGCCCTGCCCGACTTTAGAATTCGCCAATGGCTGCGCGGATAAAAGTGCGTTCCGTTGTTTTGGACAATCCGCGAAAACGAATCAACCGTATAGTGGGTGGAACGCTTGAAAAAATGCTCAATGGAGAAACCGTGAAAGGTCACTAAGCCGGTTTTAGCATAAATGGCATTCAATAAAGTAGTGCCGTCGGAAAAACCCATAATCATCTTAGGGTTTTTTCGAATCACCTCGTAATCCAAAAGCGGCAAGACTTTATTGGCCAGAAACCCTCCGCCGGACATGAAAATTCCCTTCACCTTCCGGTCGCCGAAGGCCTGCATTAAATCAGCAGTGCGCTGTTCGGCCGTACCCGCTTCGTACATTCCAAAAACCGCATTAACGTACTTGGAAAGCCGCACTTCGAAGCCTAAGCCGTTCAAAGTTTTGACTCCGCGATTGAAATTGCGCGCGCTGCTAATGGGCTGGGAAGGCGAAACAACCATGACCGCATCGCCGTTTTTCAATTTTTGAGGCCTGACAATTCTCATAAGCGTTCTCCTATAATAGCCAATTTTTTGATTATTGCAAATTGTTAAAAAACAGAGAAATCTTGAAATTTAGACCCTCGCCAATGACATTAGCACCTTTTATGAGGGTTCGCCGGTGTCAGAAGAATCGTCATTATGATCTTCCGCCCCAACTTCTTTTGGTTTCTCGTCGGAAAGCTTCTCGATTGACGACCCCTCGCTCTGCGCCGCCCCCTTTTCCATTCTTTCTTGAAGCCAGAGATCGCCGCCTTTTTTAAGAACTGCTAAATTGATAAATAAGTCTAAAACCTTCATTCCTTTGGCGATAAAAACTTGAGGATCAGACGATTTGAATTCTTTTTTGCTCTCCAAAACGTCCAAAAACATATTTTGAGCCCCTTCCTGCATGCGGGCGAAAAGTGGGATTTTCTCCAACAATTCTCCCAGGGCATCTCTGGAAGGAAATTCTTTATCCGAATTCCGGATTCCTTGGATTTTAGTATGGAGCGCTTCCAGGGCATTTTTAAACTCGGCTTCAATTTCGGGCCGCACCTCGTTTTCCTTGGCTTCCATTTCTTTTTTATGTTCTTCATATTCCGCCAACATTTTTTCTTTGTTTTTCTCTTCTGTCTGCTCTTCTTTAATTTCGGCCTCAATGGCCTCCGGATTTTCTTTTATGAAATCTCCTTCTGGTTTTTTCGGCTGATTTTGCATTCCTTCAAAAAATGATTCTTTAAACATATGGTTTATTTAAACATGTAATTTAATTGTTGGGAAAGCATTATTGTAGCGTCGACTCGTCTTTTGAACTTTTATAGAAGATATTTACTGTTGGCATAGATATACGTAGTTTAAAAAAATAGATATGTGTGGACCTAGGGAGAATCGAACTCCCGTCTCGTCAATGCGAATGACGCGTCGTACCACTAGACCATAGGCCCCTTGCTTACCTATATAATACGGCTTTTTCTCTTTTTTGCAAAACTTTCCCTTTA
>Ga0209507_1002618_pt1 | contig 12011 bp, 8 predicted proteins | sample AD_UKC028_MetaG_FD_184414 | JGI IMG/M metagenome (GOLD analysis project Ga0209507, IMG submission 184414) | Active sludge microbial communities of municipal wastewater-treating anaerobic digesters from USA - AD_UKC028_MetaG (SPAdes) (version 2) | ecosystem: Engineered > Bioreactor > Anaerobic >...
GGGAAGGGTGGGGCGCGGGGCAGCGCGACGAGAATCGCGATCTAGTGAGCGATTCTCGTCGCGCTGAACCTTCCGAAGGTTCCCCCTCCCCGCATCACCCATCAAGCACTACAAGGTTCGAGGCAGTTTCAGAGGCTCAAGACCACTTTCCCAGACTCTCCCGAGAGCATGGCGTCGAAGCCCTTCTGGAAGTCGCCGAAGGAGAAGCGGTGGGTGATGACGGGGGCGATGTCGAGGCCGGATCGGATCATGGCCTCCATCTTGTACCATGTCTCGAAGATTTCGCGGCCGTAGATGCCCTTGAGGAAGAGGCCCTTGAAGATGACGCTGTCCCAGTCGATACCCGCGCCCTTGGGCAGAAGGCCGAGGAGGGCGACGCGGCCCCCATTGTACATGTTGTCGAGCATCTGGGCGAAGGCCTGGGGGCTCCCGGACATCTCGAGGCCGATGTCGAAGCCGCCGACCATGCCGAGCTCCTCCATGACCTTCTTGAGGTCCTCGCGGGCGACGTTGACCGCGCGGTCGGCGCCCAAGCGCTTGGCCAGGCCGAGGCGGTAGTCGTTGACGTCGGTGATGACCACGTTGCGGGCGCCGTTGTGCCGGCAGATGGCCGCGGCCATGCAGCCGATGGGGCCGGCGCCGGTGATGAGGACGTCCTCGCCCACCATGTCGAAGGAGAGGGCCGTATGGGTCGCGTTGCCGTAGGGATCGAAGATGGAGGCGATCTCGTCGCTCACCGCGGGGTGGACCTTCCAGAGGTTGGTCGCGGGGATCGAGGCGTACTCCGCGAAGATGCCGGGACGGTTGACGCCGATGCCCCGGGTGTTGGGGCAGAGGTGCCGCTTGCCCGCCTTGCAGGCCCGGCACTCGCCGCAGACGACGTGGCCCTCGGCCGAGACCCGGTCGCCCACCTTCCAGCCGAGCGCCTCCTTGCCGAGCTCGACGATCTCGCCGACGAACTCGTGGCCGATCGTCATCGGCGTCTTGATGGTGCGCTGGGACCAGGCGTCCCATTTGTAGATATGGACGTCGGTGCCGCAGATGGCCGCTTTGCGCACCTTGACCAGGACGTCCTTCGGGCCCAGCTCGGGCATGGGGAGGTCTTCCATCCATAGGCCCTGCTCCGGGCTCTTCTTGACGAGCGCTTTCACATGGGACTCCTTTTCCGTGCTAGTATACGGCTTGATGCTCGGCCTGTGAAGGATAGGGACGCGCGCCGCGGGCGGCGCGCGGGCGATTCTACGCGCCGCAGCGCTCGCGGCGACCGGGAGGCTCTCATGAAGAGAAGCATGGGTATCCGCGGGAAGCTGATCCTCGCCCTCGGCCCTGCCCTGGCCCTCCTCCTCGCCGCCCTCGTCCTCGTCGTCTACCTGCGCAGCTCGGGCCTGGCCCGCGAGCTCCTCATGGACGCGGCGGCGGAATCGGCGGGGCGCTACGCGGCCGTCATCTCGGCCCGGATCAACGAGTCCTTCGCCGCGGCGAGGACCCTGGCCCAGATCCTCGACGACAGCGAGCGCGAGGCGCCGGCCGCGCGGCGCAAGAGCCTGGACGGCCGCCTCCTCGGCCTACTCGAGCGCAACCCGAGCTTCTGCTCGATCTGGACGACCTGGGAGCCGGACGCCCTCGACGGCCTGGACGCGCTCTACCGCGGCGGCGCCTACGGCAACGAGTCCGGCCGGCTCGACTGCACCTGGTACCGGGGCGCGGACGGCTCGCCGCGGAAGATGGTGGCCTCCGAGGAGGAGGTCCTCGCCTCCGCCTACTACCAGGAGCCCAAGCGGACGCGGCAGGAGACCGTCGTCGGTCCCTACCTCTACGAGTACGAGGAGGAGGGCATGGCTCCGGTCCTCGAGACGAGCGTCATCGTCCCCATCCTCACGAGGGACCTCCGCTTCCGCGGGGTCGTCGGCATCGACCTTTCCCAGAGCGTCTTCCAGACCATCGTGAAGGGGATCAAGCCCTACGGCTCGGGCCTCGCGGTCCTCTACGCCAAGGACTCCCTGATCGCCGGCCACGCCGACGAAGCCTTCCTCAACCAGGGCCTCGAGGCTGAGGCCGGGCTCTTCGAGCCGGGGGACTTCGAGCGCTACCGGGCCCTGGTGGCCGGGCAGGAGGACGGGAGGGCCCGCCTCGTCCGCGACGGCCTGCCTTCCCTGGTCGCGGCCAAGAAGTTCACCGTGGGCCTCACCTATACCCGCTGGACCCTCGCCATCATCGTGCCCGAGGCGGCGATGACGGCCCGGGTCGACCAGCTCGCGGCCAGCCTCGCGGCCTGGGGCTCCGCGGCCCTGGCCCTGGTCCTCGCGGCCCTGGTCGCAGCGGCCTCCGCCATAGCCCGGCCGGTCCGCCGCGTCTCCCTCGCGCTCCGGGAGGTCGCGGAGGGGGAGGGCGACCTCCGCCTCCGCCTGCCCGCCTCCTCGGGGGGCGAGACGGGGGAGCTCGCGGAGCGCTTCAACCGCTTCGTCGGCAAGCTCGAGTCGAGCATCGCGCGGCTGAAGTCCGTCGGCACCAGCGGGGCGGCCGTCGGCGAGGAGCTCGCGGCGAGCTCCGAGGAGAGCTCGGCGACGATCGTCGAGCTCGACGCGACGGTCCGCTCCCTCCAGGGCAAGATCGCCTCGCTCGACGGGAGCCTCCGGGAGGCCGACGAGGCGGTCGGGGCGATCTCGGGCGAGATCGGGAAGGTGGGCGGCCTCGTCTCGGGCCAGGCCGAGGCGGTCGCCGCGGCCAAGCTCGCCTCGGACGCCATCGTCGGCTCCCTCGAGGGCATGGCCCGCGCCGCCGGCGAGCGGGGGGCCGAGGCCGAGGCCCTGGCCGGCAAGGCGCGCGAGGGCGAGGCCGTGGTCGGTACCGTCCTAGGCTCCGTGAAGGAGATCGGCGGCTACGCCCGGAGCATCGCCCAGATGGCCTCCGTCATCGACGACGTCGCCGCGCGGACGAACCTCCTGGCGATGAACGCGGCTATCGAGGCCGCCCACGCGGGCGACCGGGGACGGGGCTTCGCCGTCGTGGCCGCCGAGATCCGCAAGCTCGCCGAGGAGACCGGCCGCAACGCGGCGACGATCTCGCAGCAGCTCGCGACGGTCACCTCGAGAATCGACGAGAGCGCGAAGGGGGCCGAGGCCGCCGGGCTCTCGATCCGCGCGATGACCGAGGGCATGGAGGGCTCCGCGGCGAGCTTCCGCGCCGTCCTCGGGGATATCTCGGCCCTGGCCGCCCGCGGCGCCGAGATCGGCGGGTCCCTCGCCGCCCTCGTGGCCTCGACCGGGGAGCTCGCGGAGGCGAGCGGGGACATCGATCGCCGCTCCGAGGTGATCCGCGAGGCCACGAGGAGCCTCGCTCGGCTCTCGAGCGAGAACACCGCGGGCTTCGCCGAGATGGCCGCCGGCATCGCCCAGCTGCGGGTCGCCGCCGAGGGCCTGTCGAGCCTGGGGGCCGAGAATTCGCGCAACGTCGAGATACTCGAGGAGGAGCTCGGCCGCTTCAAGACCGGCGGGGGCGAGGGCGCCTAGGCCCGGCGCCCGCCTCGGTTCACGCGGCGGCGAAAAGCGTATATACTGGGACCGGAATCGCCGGCACAGCGAGGACGGCACCAAAGGAGGAGCGATGTCCCTTATCCAGAAGCAGGATCCCGAGCTCTGGCAGGCCATGGAGCTCGAGGCGGCGCGGCAGCGCGACAAGCTCGAGCTCATCGCGAGCGAGAACTACACCTCGCCGGCGGTCATGGAGGCCGTGGGCTCAGTCCTTACCAATAAGTACGCCGAGGGCTACCCGGGCAAGCGCTACTACGGCGGCTGCGAGTTCGTCGACATGGCCGAGAACCTCGCCCGCGACCGGGCCAAGGCCCTCTTCGGCGCCGACTACGCCAACGTCCAGCCCCACTCGGGCAGCCAAGCCAACATGGGCGTCTACTTCGCGGCCATCAAGCCCGGCGACACCATCCTCGGCATGAACCTCTCCCACGGCGGCCACCTCACCCACGGCTCCCCCGTCTCCTTCTCCGGCAGGCTCTACAAGGTCGTCAGCTACGGCGTGAGCAAGGAAACGGAGACCATCGACTACGAGGAGCTCGCCCGCCTCGCCCGCGAGTGCAGGCCCAGGATCATCGTCGCGGGGGCCTCGGCCTATTCCCGCGTCATCGACTTCAAGCGCTTCAGGGAGGTGGCCGACGAGGTGGGCGCCTTCCTCATGGTCGACATGGCCCATATCGCCGGCCTCGTCGCGACCGGCCTCCATCCGAGCCCCGTCAAGCTCGCCCACTTCACCACGACGACGACCCACAAGACCCTCCGCGGGCCCCGCGGCGGCATGATCCTCGTCGGCGGCGACGCGGACAATACACTCGGGGTCATGAATCCCAAGGGCGACAAGCCCAAGCTCTGGTCCGAGCTCATCGACGGGACCGTCATGCCCGGGATCCAAGGCGGCCCCCTCATGCACGTCATCGCCGGCAAGGCCGTGGCCCTCAAGGAGGCACAGTCCCCCGAGTTCAAATCCTACATGCAGCGGGTCGTCTCGAACGCCGCGGCCATGTCCACGGCCCTCTCCGCGGGGGGGGCGCGCATCGTCTCCGGCGGCACCGACAACCACCTCATGCTCGTCGACCTCACCGGCCTGGGCATCACGGGCAAGGAAGCCGAGAAGTGGCTCGACGAGGCGAACATCACCGTCAACAAGAACGGCATCCCCTTCGACCAGAAGAGCCCCTTCGTCACCTCGGGCATCCGCGTGGGCACGCCCGCCGTCACGACCCGGGGCATGGGCCTGCCCGAGATGGGCGAGATAGCCGGCTTCATCATGGAGGTCCTCAAGGCCAAGGGCGAGGAGAAGGTCCTCCGCTCGGTCAAGGAGCGGGTGATCCGCCTGACCGCCCGCTTCCCCCTGCCCTGAGCGCGAGCGGGGCGGCGCGGGGGCTTAAAGCCTTATTTCGATGTGAAATAGCCCCGTCGAGCCGAGCCCGCGGCCCGGCGAGCCGCCCCTCCTTCCGCAGGGGCCGCGTTTCCCCCGCTTTTCCGCCCGGATGTGGTGTATATTGTACTCGGCAGGGCCCGCGAGGGGCCCTGCCGCTCCGATTCCCCCGGGACCCTGCGTTATGCTTTCATTGACAGCGGGATCGAGCCGATCCTATACTTAGCCCAAGTCGGCACCGAGGAAAGCGCCAGGAAACACGATGGATAGTCCGCTTCAACTCACGTTCGTCAACTTCAAGAAGGACTCGTACATCATCGTGGAGGGGAAGCAGAACGCCGACCGCTTCTTCATCATCCGCTCGGGCAAGGTGCGCATCGCCAAGGAAGTCGAGGTGGTCGAGGAGGAGGGCGGCAACGTCCTCGGGCCGGGCGACTCCTTCGGGGTCGTCTCGACCATGTCCAACCACAGCCACATCGAGACCGCCCAGGCCGTGACCGACTGCACCCTCATCTCGGTCCACCGCGACCAGTACGGCCCCCTCATCGAGAAGAACACCCCCGTCGCCATGAAGATCATCATGGCCTTCTCCAAGCGCATGCGCTACCTCGACGAAGCCCTCACCCGGCTCACCCTCAAGAACACGGCCGAGGGCGACCCCTCCCACCTCTTCCGCGTCGCCGAGTACTACGCCAAGCAGAGCCAGTACAACCAGGCCTTCTTCGCCTATTACCAATACCTCAAGCACTGCCCGAGCGGCCAGCACGTCGGCATCGCCCGGGAGCGGCTCGCCAAGATCAAGCCCTACTCCAAGGCGGTCTACCTCGACGGCTCCACCGAGGAGTTCAACCGCCACTACCCCAAGGACACGATGATCTTCCCCGAGGGCATGCCGGGCTCCGAGCTCTACATCATCCAGAAGGGCTCGGTGAAGATCACCAAGATCGTGGACAACAACGAGGTCCTCCTCGCCGTGCTCAAGTCCGGCGACATCTTCGGCGAGATGGCCCTCCTCGAGAACAAGCCCCGCTCGGCCAACGCCGTGGCCTTCGAGGACGCCTACCTCCTCGCCGTCAACAAGGCCAACTTCGAGCGCATGGTCTCCACCCAGCCCCAGATCGTCACCCGGCTCACCACCCTCCTCGCCGAGCGCATCTGGTTCATCTACAAGCAGCTCGCCAACACCCTCCTCTCCGATCCCCTCGGGAGGATGTACGACGCCCTCCTCATGCAGCTCGAGAAGAACCGGATACCCCTCAAGGCCGGCGCCGCCTACACCTTCGAGTTCGGCCCCAAGGAGCTCGTCGGCATGGTGGGCCTGCCCGTGAACGAGGGCAGCCTTGTCGTGCACAAGCTCCTCGAGAACTCGAAGATCCGCCTCGCCGAGAACAAGCTCCTGGTCCTTGACGTCACCGAGATCGAGAAGCAGACCGAGTACTACCGCAAGATGCAGAAGATCGAGAAGGCCCGCAAGGACGCCCAGCTCGCCCGTTGAGCAGCCCCCCGACGCCCGAATCCGCCTACGCAGCCATCGACGCCTCCCTCGCCGAGGCGGGACTGTCCCTGCGCCGTCCCCTGCCGGCCTCCGAGCTCGGCGCCCTTCGCTCCTTCCTGAGCCCCGCCCTCCGCTCCCGCTACGGCGCCGACGCCGCCCGTTCCGCCTTCGCGGTCGCCCTGCCCTACGGGGAGGGGCCGGCCGAGCCGCCTCCGTGGGCGCGGGACTGGCTCGCCGTCCGGCCGGGGCCCCTGGCGGCCATAGCCCGCTTCGCCCGGGCCAACTGGTACGCCGAGCTCGTCGCCCGGCTCAGGGCGGCGGCCTCCCTGGCCAGGGGCCGCCTCGAGGCGGGGAGCAAGGACGCGGGACCCTCCCGCGGCTGGCGTTTCCTCGCCAACTCAGGGCTCCCCGAGAAGCGCCTCGCCCTGGCCGCCGGCCTCGGCGAGCTCGGCCGCCACGGCCTGGTCATGGTCCCCGGGGCCGGCTCGGCCTGCGTCCTGGGCCTCCTCCTGGCGCCGATCGCGGCGGAGGGCCGGCCGGGAGGGGAGGGGGGCGGGCCCCGGCGCGAGGGGCCGCCCCGCCTCGGCGAGGGCTGCGGGAGCTGCCGCTCCTGCCTCGAGGCCTGCCCCACGGGAGCCCTCTCCGGGGCGGGCTACGATCGGGAGCTCTGCCTCCAGTCCTGGAGCACGAGGCCCGGCCCCCTTCCCCCGGCGATCGAGGCGGCCTGGGGCGGCCGCCTCTACGGCTGCGACGCCTGCCAGGAGGCCTGCCCCCGTTTCCGCCCCGATCCCGGCTCCCGGGCGGCCCGGGGCCTCCTCGGGCCCGGCCTCCCGGCCTCCTGGCTCATCGAGGCCCCCGAGGCCGAGCTCAGCTCCCTGCTCCGCGGCAGCGCCCTCGGCCTGGGCTGGATGCCGAAGGAGGCTTTCCGGCGCAACGCCGCCCTGGCCCTGCGGGGCATTTGACGCGTGCGGCCGCCTCGCCTACACTGGAGCATAGAAGGAGGGTCCACCCATGGAGACCTCGAACGCCAACCAGTACCTCACTTTCACCTTGGACGACGAGCAGTACGCCATCGGCGTCGCCAAAGTCCGCGAGGTGCTTGAGCATACCAAGATCACGAAGCTGCCCCGCACCGCCGAGTTCATGAAGGGCATCATCAACCTCCGCGGGGCGGGCGTGCCGGTCATCGACCTCAGGCTCAAGTTCGGGATGCCCGAGACCCCCATCACCAAGGACACGAGCATCATCGTCATGGAGGTCGAGAGCCAGGACGGCAAGGTCGTCGTCGGGGCCCTCGCGGATTCGGTCCACGAGGTGGTCGAGATCGACGAGAAGGCGATTGAGAACGCCCCCCGCTTCGGCACGCGCCTCGCGGCCGAGTTCATCCGGGGCGTGGGCAAGAAGGACGAGGCCTTCATCATCATCCTCGATATCGACCGCATCTTCAACGCCGAGGAGATGACCGTCCTTACCCGCGAGGCGGCCCCGGCCGAGGCCACTGCCTAGGCGCGAAGCTATGCGTTCCCGGCCCCTCTCCGCTATGATCGGGGCATGATCGAGCTCCTTCCCCTCGTCAACAAGACGGCTCCCCTCAAGTTCAACGGGGCGGAGCTCCGCCTGGACCTTTCCCACGCCCTCTTCTCCTCCTACGAGGTCGACCTGGGCACGAGGCTCCTGCTCAAGGCCGTGGCCCGGGACCCGGCCCTCGAGCGGGCGCGCCGGATCCTCGACGCGGGCTGCGGCACGGGGGTCATCGGCCTGGCCCTGGCCAAGGCCTTCCCCGAGGCCGAGCTCGTCCTCCGCGACCGGGACTCCCTGGCCGTCGCTTTCGCGGAGCGGAACCGAGTGACCAACAAGCTTCGAGGCAGGACGGCCTGGACCGATCCCGAGACGGGGGCCCGAAGGACTCCCGTAGCCGCGCCCCGAGCCGAGCTCGGCCTCCTGGCCGACGGCCTCGAGGGCGGGCCCTACGACTACGTCCTTTCGAACCTCCCCGCCAAGGCCGGGGCTCCCGTCCTCGAGGCCTTCTTCGCCCGCGCCGCCGGCCCGGCCGCTGGCCGGGCCGAGCCCGCCCCGGGCCCGGCGGGCCGGCCGGGCTTCCTCGCGCCCGGGGGCAGGCTCGCCGTCGTCATCGTCAACACCCTCGCCGAGAAGGCCGCGGCCTGGATCGCCGCCGCCGGCCTGACCCTCGTCTCCCGGGAGCGGGGCAGCGGGCACACGGTCTTCATCGCCGAGTCCCCGGCCCCGGCCTGCCCGGCCGGGAGCCCCGGCGAGCCTTCCGCTCCGGAGGGCGCCGGCAGGCCGATAGCCTCCCCCGCGGGGCCGGAGCTCGATCTATCGGGCCTGGACCTCTCAGCCTACCTCCGCTGCGAATCCGCCTTCAAGTTCGCCGATGTCGCCTATCGCGCCCGGGGCTTCTGGGGCCTGCCCGACTTCGATACCGTCGGCTACTCGGCCGCCCTCGCGGCCGACACCGCGGCGAGGGCCTGCCCGGGCTCCCTCGTCCGCGAGGCCCTCGTGATCAACCCCGGGGTCGGCCACCTGCCGATCTGGATGGCGCGGAAGCTCGGCCCCGCGCGGATCTCGGCGGCCTCCCGCGATCTTTTGTCCCTGGCGGCGACGGGGGCCAACCTGGCCCTCGCCGGCGGCCGCAGGGCCCCCGCCTACCGCTGCCTCGACGAGCTCCGCCTCGACGAGCTCGCCGAGGAGAGCTCCCTCGACCTCCTAGCCGAGCTGCCCGAGCTCGTGCCCGAGTACGACTGGATAGGCCCCGCCTGGGAGCGGGCGGGAAGGCTCGTCAAGGCGGGAGGCGCCTTCCTCCTCGTCGGCCCCGCCACCGAGCTCGGCCGCGCGGAGAAGCGCCGCCCCTCGGGCTGGCGCCTCGCCGCGGAGCGCAAAAGGCGGGGCTTCGTCGGGGCGGCCTGGATCCGCACGTCCTAGACCCGCGGCCGTCCCCGCCCCGAGCGGAGCGGGCTCCGACCGGAGCCGGGGCCGGCGGCGCCCGGCCGCCCCGGCCTTCAGTCCTCGGTCGGCTCGAGGGAGACCTTGCTGAACTCCCAGTGCTCCGGCGAGCGCCAGAGGCTCGAGAGGGTGAGCTCGCGGATGAAGATGAGCTCCTTGGGCAGGCGGTCGTAGAGCTTCATGAACAGCTCCTCGTGCGAGAGGATCTCGTTCACCCACAGGCCCCGGTCCACGGCCATGAGCTCGTTGAACTTCTCCTCGCCGAAGTCCTCGAGGCCCTTCCAGCAGATATCCTCGTAGCGGGGCATCCAGCCGAGGGGGCTCTCGACCCCCTTGGCGTGGTTGTTCGCCCGCTCGACGATCCACTTGAGGACCCGGATGTTCTCCCCGAAGCCGGGCCAGAGGAAGTTGCCCTCCTTGTCCTTGCGGAACCAGTTGACCCCGAAGATCCGCGGCGGGTTCTTGATGTTGCGGCCGAAGCGGAGCCAGTAGTTGAAGTAGGCCGCCATGTGGTAGCCGCAGAAGGGCAACATGGCGAAGGGGTCGCGCCGCACCTGGCCGACGGCGCTCGTCGAGGCCGCGGTGGTCTCGGAGCCGAGGGTCGCGGCGAGGTAGACCCCGTAGATCCAGTTGAAGGATTGGTAGACCAGGGGATAGACCGAGCTGCGGCGCCCCCCGAAGACGAAGGCCTTGATGGGCACGCCCTCGGGCTTCTCCCAATCGGGATCGATCGAGGGGCACTGCCGCGCCGGGGCGGTGAAGCGGGCGTTGGGATGGGCCGCCGGCTTGCCGGAGGCCGGGTCGTAGGCCTTGCCCTGCCAGTCGACGAGGCCGGCCGGCGGGTGCTTGCTCATCCCCTCCCACCAGACGTCGCCGTCGCCCGTCAGGGCCACGTTGGTGAATATCGTGTTGGAGCGGATCGTCGCCATGGCGTTGGGATTCGATTTCTCCGAGGTGCCGGGGGCCACGCCGAAGTAGCCGTACTCGGGGTTGATGGCGTGGACCTGCCCATCCTTGTCGGGCTTGATCCAGGCTATGTCGTCGCCTACCGTGGTCACCTTCCAGCCGCCGAAGTCCTTGGGCGGGATGAGCATGGCGAAGTTGGTCTTGCCGCAGGCGCTGGGGAAGGCCGCGGCGATGTAGCTCTTCTCGCCCTCGGGCGACTCGACGCCGAGGATCAGCATGTGCTCGGCGAGCCAGCCCTGGTCCCGCGCGATCACCGAGGCGATGCGGAGGGCGAAGCACTTCTTCCCGAGAAGGGCGTTCCCGCCGTAGCCCGAGCCGTAGGACCAGATCTCGCGGGTCTCGGGAAAGTGGACGATGTACTTGCGGTCCCGGTCGCAGGGCCAGGGGACATCGGCCTGCCCCGGCTCGAGGGGGGCGCCGACGGAGTGGACGCAGGGAACGTACTCGCCGTCGTGGCCGAGGGCCTCGATGACCCGCTCGCCCATCCTCGTCATGATCCTCATGTTGGCGACGACGTAGGCCGAGTCGGTGATCTCGACGCCGATGTGCGCGAGGGGCGAGCCGATGGGGCCCATGCAGAAGGGGATGACGTACATCGTCCGGCCCCGCATGCAGCCGGCGAAGAGGCCGCTCAGGACGGCCTTCATCTCCTTGGGATCCTTCCAGTTGTTGGTGGGGCCCGCCTCGACCCTGCGGCGGCTGCAGATGAAGGTCCGGTCCTCCACCCGGGCCACGTCTCCCGGGTCGGAGCGGGCGAGGAAGCTGTTCGGCCTCTTTTCCGGATTGAGCCGTATGAAGGTTCCCGACCTCACCAGGGCTTCGCAGAGCTCCTCGTTCTCCGCCTTGGAGCCGTCGCACCAGTATACCCGATCGGGAGCGCAGAGCTTGGCGATCTTGCCCACCCAGGCCTTGAGCCCCTCGTGCCTCACTCGTTCCGGATCCAGCATCTTCGATACCTCCTTGTCGCTTCGGTCCCGCTGTGCCTTCGAGCCGTATCTCGATGATATAGGTGGAATTGGGTTCCGTGTAAAAAAATCCTCATGCCGCCTCCCCCGGGACCGGGGCCGCGCCGCCCGGGAGGCCGGGAGCGCCGCCAGGCGGGAGTGCTGCCGAGGCGGAGGCCCGGGTCTCGCTCCGATGGCCTGCCGCGCCGGGCCGGGAGGAAGGCCCGGGTGAATGCCGGGGAAGGGGAGGGCGGGAGAGGGGTGCCTTCCCCCGGGCGACGCGCGTCGAGGCGAGGGCGCGGTACGATGGGCGCAACCGCCAGGGCGAGGCGATAGGCGCCCTCGATCCGCTTTTTTAGGAAAAATTTGCATTGACGGCCGCTACGGTTTATTATGGATGCATGACCAAGGCAGAAACGTCCATCCTGGAGTCCAGGACTCCGGAGGAGTACATCGACAGGTCGCTCAAGGCCAAGCTCGCCCCCGCGGCGAAGGCCCGCCTGGCGAGGCTGTGGATGGAGTCGACGGGTTATACGAAAGAGGATATCCTCCGCGCGCGCAACCGGCATCCCTACTGGAAGCGCAAGAAGATGGAGGGCTCGGCCGAGCGCACGAGGCGCCGCCTCGCCGCCCACGACTACTCGGGCGGCGGCTCGGTGGATTGGAGCCCCAAGCTCGTCGAGGAGTTCCTCTCCCTCAACGGCACGCAGCCCTCGGGCCGCTACGAGCGCAAGGATTGG
>Ga0209507_1002632_pt1 | contig 11982 bp, 9 predicted proteins | sample AD_UKC028_MetaG_FD_184414 | JGI IMG/M metagenome (GOLD analysis project Ga0209507, IMG submission 184414) | Active sludge microbial communities of municipal wastewater-treating anaerobic digesters from USA - AD_UKC028_MetaG (SPAdes) (version 2) | ecosystem: Engineered > Bioreactor > Anaerobic >...
GGAACAATGGTGGCAAACGCCTATTCCACCGCGGGGGCGGAGAACAGGATATATTATGTCTACGGTCCGGAGAGATACACGATGAAGGAGATGCTTGCAAAATACTGCGCGGCGTTCCACCCCGGGATCAGGACGGTGACCACCACTCCCCTCCTCCCCCTGAAGATCATAGCCTTCGTGACCCGCAACAGGCAGCTGAAGTTTGCCGCCTCGCTCTTCGGGTATTTCGGGAAGGTGAAGGAGCCGGAGGTGCCAGAGGCTGATCTTGCCCTGATGGGCAGGCCCGCGACTGATTTTGAGAACTGGGTACGGTCAAGGCAATAGGTCATGAAGAAAAACATCAGTTCAGGGGCCGGGGTGACCGCCGCGGCGGGGAAAGGGCACAGCTCCGGGAAGAGCGGATTGCCGGGGTACAGCTCCGGGAAGAGCGGATTGCCGTTGCAGGGGGAGAACGCGTCGGTGAACAGAGGCTACACCTCCGAAAGGCTGAGCTTCAACCGGAAGATTGTGGCCGCTTCGGCAGCCGTCACTGCACGGAAAAGCACGATCCATTCGCTCTGCGAGGCCGATGTAACGGTGCCGAGGCAGATGATGCGGGAGCACCGGGAGCGCACCGGGGAGAAGCTCTCCTTCACGGCTTATATCGTTTACTGCCTGGCACAGGTGGTGAAGGAACACCCTCATCTCAACTCGTTCAGGCGGGGGAACAGGCTAATCACCCTTGACGATGTCACTGTCAGCGTGCTGGTGGAGAGGGAGATCTCCGGGGAGAGAGTCCCCGAGCCGCTGGCAATTGAGGCGGCACAGAACCTCACCTTCCGGGAGATCAATGAGAGGATCAGGTCGGCGCGGACCCGCACAGATTCTTCCCTGGGAGGGTTCTCAGGCATGACATGGATACGGCATATACCGGGATTCCTGCTGAAAGCGTTTGTGCGTCTCGCCGACAGGAACATAAGGCTGGCGAGGCGGTACGGCAAGGTTGCCGTGACGGCAGTCGGGATGTTCAGTCGCGAGCCGGTATGGTTCATCCCTCATGGCAGCGGGACGGTGTTGATAACGGTCGGCAGTATAGAAAAACGGATGGTCTTCAACGGCGAGAAGCATGAGGAGAGGGAGTTCCTCTGCCTGACCGGCTCATTTGATCATGACATCATTGACGGGGCGCCCGCAGCACGGTTCATGAACCAGTTCCTGGAGACGCTGAAGAGAGGAATGGGACCGGGCAATTAACAGGCGAAAATTATTCCAGCAATTCGGACGGCCGTGAGATTTTGGTGAAGGCAGATGAGTACAGGAGACCGCGCAGAAAGCCGTTCTACCTTCTCGCGCCCAAAGGTACACTGGTGAGGTAACCGAAAGGAAGAGCGGTTTTTGACGTCTTATTGCCTGAGGAACTCCTGTATAGCATCCCTGATCTCTTCATCATGCCCTATAAGGAGGTGACCGCCGGTGTCAACCGACACCAGCCGGCAGTGGGGGATCCTTTCTGAGACCAGGACCGCACCTGCATAAGGCGGTGCGGGATCATCCTTCGCATGCACAACCAGCACAGGGACTCTGATCTCCTCAAATGGAAAGGTCTCATCAAGCGAAAGGTTCGAGACATACATGTCAAACAGGATGCCCTTTGTCCTGGCGGAGACGGGCAGCGCAGAGAGATAGATGTCCGATATCAGCTTTTTCTGCTCATCCTCTGACAGTGACCCGAAGACCTCCTTCGGTATGAACATCCGTGACATCAAGGTGCCAAATAGCCTCACACTGCTCCAGTAGATGAAATCGGAGCCAAAAACGGTCTTCATAAGGAATCGCGGCGGCAACGCCTTCGTATTGCCGGGCACCACTGATGACTGCAGGATCATGCCCCTGCACCTGCCGGGATAGTCGCGCGCGAAATGATAGAGAGAGGTGCCTCCTGCCGAGTTGCCGATGACAAAAACGCTGTCTATCCCGAGGTGATCGAGCAACTCCACGTACGCTGCTGCCTGCTTCGCCGGTGAAGGATCTGCGGGCAACGCACTACGCATATACCCGAATCGCGATACATACAGGTACCTGCAGCCTCCGCCCAGCGTGGAGGTGATCCACTTCCCCTGGTCGATGCCACCGGTGACACCATGAGAGACCAGCACCACAGGCCCCTCGTCCTCAAGAAGATACTCCATGTCGCCAAACGAGGATCAGAACTTCCAACAAAGGGTATGTGTCTGTTCGACATCCGCATTTGCCGGATGACATGTTTTCGAATTATTTCATCAGAATCATGTTTGGTCAGGAACCTTCACCGATTCATTCCAGTATTAAAATATAACAGATGCTTTTCACCATTTAAGGCCCCAAGTATTCCGTAGCCTCCGGTGATATTGGAATAAATCTGAACTGACTCGGTATATGAATCCTGATCAATAATACGATAAAGCATTACTGATTTCAGGTAGTTGAACAATTCGCGTGTGATTGACTGAAGTTCAACCGTAATGTGCTGGTCAGTACCCCTACGCATCCGGCTTTCTACAGTAAATGTGTAATCCTTCCCGTCAAACAGGTGGTCATCAAATACATTTGAAAATCCGGCAGGCCATCCCCTGTATCTCTCCACCAGACGATCATCTTTGAAAATGACATCTGCGGAAGAAAATACATCACTGGTTTCATAACCTTCATAACTTGCCGAATCAACTCCGGGAGTATACACAATTGTGTATTTGACATAACCTTCACTCCGTACTTTTAACCTGTAATAGTTGGTCTCGCCGGGTGGGTCGGTTATTCTGGCTGTGATCCGCATAATTGTATCGTGGGCAAAAGGATCCGTCCAATCATCATAAACAAAATAATTTTCACTATACAATATTTCATTGCTAAGAATTTCAAGATCGCCCTTACCAGGTATAACAACCCTGGACTCTACAGGCTCAAGGTCCTGAGAGCTGACATTCAGCAAAATCTCGTCACCTCCGGCAGGTATATATGTGCTTTCGTAATTCAGACTTTCAGGATTATATTGCATTGGGTAGATATCACTGCCATTAACCGTTATTGTGGCTTCAGCATTCTCCAGAACATATTCCTGGTACCGTGATTGTAAATATCTCTCCGGAATGAAATCCATAAAAAATTCCGATCTGGAGATCGCTGCAATAAAGACTGTATCCGTAGTAGCCACGGCGTTTACAGTTATTTTCGGCTTTGTTATTTCGCCATCAAACTCTAAAATCTTTTCGCAACCAGTCAGAAGAGCGATTAAAAGTAACAGAATATGTAAAGTAGTCTTCATCACGATCAGAATTGATAGGAATAGCTTATTGAAGGCATAACCGGCAGAAGGCATACACCCTTGAGAACAGTCTTGTCATCATGATATCCGATATAGATATTTGATATGTTCTGCCTGTTATATAAATTGTACACACTCAGGTTTATAGTGCTTTTGCCTGTCTTGTGGAAAATAAAATAACTAACTCCCATGTCAAGACGATGATACACAGGAAGCTCATAGCTATTTCTCCCGGTATAAGTAGAAAAACGGGAATATTTCCGAATGTAAGCAGGTCCGTCAGGAATCTCGCTCCAGGAATCAGGCCCGACAATTTTGTAAATATCACTTGAAGCAAGTGTAGATGGAATACAATAAGGATCAAATTCATCAATGATCCCGCCATACATCACATCAGTTGTCAAAGTTCCCCGTTTGCCCGAGCTAAGTACAAAAGTGCCGGAAAGCTCAAATGATTTCCCTAGGCGTTGGGAAATTGTCAGGCTCAGATTATGGCGACAGTCATTATTGGCAAAGAATTTATCACCACCGTTTATCAGTTGTCCCGGCTTGTCAAATTGCCGCCATGACCATGACATAGTATAACTCAGCCAACCTGTAGTCCGGCCTGTTTTTTTCTGTGCCATAAGTTCCATGCCATAGGACCACCCCCTGCCCGCCGCAACCATCTCCTCCCAGCCTCCGGCTGCTGTCATATAAGAGGTACCTTCCATATACTCCAGGACATTATTCATTGTTTTGTAATATCCTTCGAGGGAGACTCCGACTTCCTTGACTGAGGTGAAATTGATCCCCGCTGCAAATTGATATGACTTCATGGGAGCAAACATTTTGGTAACCGGAACCCAGATGTCAGAAGGCATCACGAGGTTGTTGCTGCTTAGCAGATGAATACCCTGTTGCATCAGCGAGAACGAGGCTTTAAGTGCCATGGCATCACTCAGCAGCAGGCGTCCGCTTAAACGCGGCTCAAGTGAGTGCCAGGCTTTGCCCTTTACAATGAAGAGAGTGTATCGCAACCCGGTATTGAATTTCAGGTTTTCCCCTGCAGAAAAGTCATCTTCGGAATAGATTGCGATTGTATGCAGTCCATTGGTCTTCCCAAGCAGAGTATCCGTAGTATTTTCTGTTATGAAATATTCACCGCCAGGTTCTAAGTCTTCAGTCAGGACGTATTTATAAGCATCCACAGTGGGAGTAAAATGCTGTGTGGAGATCTTGCCTCCGAAGCGTACATGATGCAGGTCACCAGGAACAAAATTTATGTCTCCAGCCAGTGAAATATCAGTTATACCTGAATTGTAGACAGCCCGGGAATTTTCGTAATAATAACTCAAACGTTTATCAATATTCTGGTCTGTGATTTCATTTTCAACAACAGAGCTCATTTTAAGCCTGTACTGGTAGTTGCTGTAGCTGAAGTTTACATTACTGTTTATCCGGTCGCTGATAATTCTAGTCCAATAAATGCTTGACACCATGTTCCCCCAGCGGTTTTCAGTCCTGTCAGATTTGTAGCTTAAAGAGTTATAATTATACAGTTCAAGAAAGAACTGCTGTCTGCTGTCGGTGGGAGCTGTTATGGCCACATCTTTCCCAAGGTAAAAGACGGCCGATAACTTATCGCGTTCAGAAAATTTACGTGTTAACTTGGCATTGATATCGTAGTAATTCATATTTGAAAAAGAAGACAGGGTTCCGGTGTTGTCTGCCAGCTTAATGATGACCGGTTGTACAAACAAATCCAAATATGACATACGGGCTGCTATAATGAATGATGACTTTCCCTGCTCAAGCGGACCCTCAGCATGGATCTTGGATGAGAGAATCCCGATTGTCGCTCCGGCATGGTAATGATCATAGTCACCCTCCCTGATACCTACATCTATGACACTTGAAAGACGTGAACCGAAACGGGCCGGAAAGCCTCCCTTATACAATACAACATTTTGTATCATATCTGAATTGAGGCAAGAGACAAATCCCTTTAGATGGTCGGCATTATAAAGTGTAGAGCCATCCAGAGTGATCATATTTTGGTCATAATTCCCTCCCCGCACATAAATACCGGCATTACCGTCTCCCACTGACTGGACACCGGGAAGCAACTGCAATACTTTCATTACATCAACCTCTCCGAACAAAGCAGGTGTACTCTTTATCTGGGCTATGGGCACTTCCACAGCGCTTATCTGGCTGCTATGTATCCCGTAGTCTCTTCGAGGGGCATAGACCACGACGTCCTTCAGGAGAGTATCCGGATGCAAGGTTATATTCAGTAGTGTATCGCGCATAATGGTGAAATTAAAATGCTCCCGGGTATAGCCGACATAGCTACAGGTCAGTTGTACCTCTCCTGAAGTGAGGTTCAACCGGTAGTAACCGGTTTTATTCGAAGTACACCCACGGTTCACTCCGGTCATGTAAACGTTAGCCCCCTCCAACGTCTCCCCGCTTTCTGCATCTCGTATATAACCGCTGACCACAACTGCTTGAGAATAAACAGAAAGGGTACATAACAAGAAAAAAAGAGTGAGGTTTACTTTCATTTAAGTGGTCTTATAATTCTACCAGGACTTCGTACCACTGGTCGCCTACTGGTTCATCGGTACTAATCAAAAACAAATTATAATACAGCTCATAAATACCCGGACTATGAAAAACAACGGTATTCGAACTTCCGGATGGGCTTTGGGTGTACCCCTCTTCTTCGCCCTTGCCATTATAAATAATCCATTCACCATATATATTATTTCCCAGGTACGGTGCTAAATAAAGATTAGTTATATCCACATAAGTTTCGCCATACCCATTAGGATCCAATAGGCCATGATAATCCATATGAGCATAATAATGTCGGTTGCTCATATTAGGGTATGGGCCATAACCAGGAGCGTGCCTCATTACTGGTCCATCTCCCCATTTGGATTCATACATTCCACTTACAGATGAAACTACTGCAGAATGATCAGAACTATAGTAATGTATTTTTGTTGCATAAGTGGATGAAACTTGTCCATAATAGTCATTTGTCCAGTACTTGGAAATATTGCTTGGATTATACTGATTTGGGCCACAATTCATCCAATATGTGCCACTTCCCCCGTCACGCATATGCCATGCATAATAATGGCAATTATAAGTCATTGTGGATGAGCCTACAAATTCCGCCTGAGGGAAGGCATTTATATAAAGCTGATTAATTGAGTCTGCATTAAAACCAGCATCAGATCTCGAAAACACTTCAACTGGCTTTCCAAATGTTGTATAAACAGTTACGCTTTTTAAGTACCCACAAACAAAGATGAATATTACGAAGAAAAAAACTGTCTTTTTCATAATTAAGCTATTTTGAGTTGATGATTTGAGAGACTGTAGTATACATTGATTCCTCAGATACATTGCCCCCTTTGTCTACAAATTCTTGTAGAATTTTTCTTTCTTCCAGACTTATAAGATTCTTTGAGAGTTGAATTTGAGCTCCTAAGAGAAGGGATTTGTTTATTGAAGAGAGATCAATTTCATTTATGAGACTAAGTTTAGCATCATACATTTCTAACATCGCATTGTTCAGTTTGTCAATGTATTTCGCATTGAAGATTTCAGGAATCTTCTTTGATGCAATTACTAATTCCAAATAGCCTAGATGAATAATGGTAAGATCAGGTAAAAGGCTAGGCAACTTTGTAGTCCCTACTATATTCTTTAAATTGATTGCAGCATAATAATCTATTATAGCTTCAGCCACATCCTCTCTTTTCTGCAATTCTTCAAATCCATTAAAGTTATCGATAATGACATTGACTCCATCAAGTTCATTATTGTACGCTGTATAAATGAAAAATAATGGATGATTCATAAGGGTTTGGATCAGATTCCTTGTTGACATAACAGATAACATCCCTTCAGGGAGCTGACATGCTTCCAGCATTTCTTCCAGATTGTTAAAAGTACGCCAAACCTCAGGCTTTGTTACCTTTTCAAAAGTAAAAGGTTCATCCTGGTAGTCAATTACAGGCGTTCCATTCAGATTCAAATTGTTTTTAGGATCACCAATTTCCGTCTTCTCATATCCACAAGAATATAAGAAAACACAAGACATTAAGAAAGTTAGACATTTTTTCATCATGACAGTTCGTTTTGGGATAATTAAAATCTACAAACCTCACTCATTTTGTATCGCAATCATTGATCACTATTAATCATTCGAATTAGTTATACATTAGCCAACATAAGATCTTATCCGGAGACATCAATATCATCACATACCTCAAAACATAATAGACTACTAGCCTAATCTGCCTTATTTAGAATTCATATTTTTTTGAGACTCAGAACAATTATTTCAAAATTAAGCAAAAAGGATTGAAATAATCAAGAATAAAGTAACATAGTTATTAACATTGTTTACTTAATGGTTCAGGCTGATAGCTTCTTCCATATATGCCAGGCCGGTTGATTCAGGTGTAAACAGGAAAAAGAAATGGTTCTTCGTCAAATTTGGTGATCCATAAACCAGTATTTGAAAGGGCGACCTTTCTATGAAGCAATTCAAATCCGGCTCAACCGTACATTTGTCGTTTGATATTTTTTAAACGATTCAGATTACCTTCATACTAGTATTTTGCTAGTTTCGGGAACAGAAAAGCACATTATCCATGTCGGATTTCGTTAAGTATGTCGATGATAAAATCCTCAGTCGCGGCATGTCCTATTTCAAAGACAGACGCGTGACATACTGTGAAGAGATCGCTCCGGGCGAATTTGAAGCGGTGGTTGAAGGATCGGAAGGCTATGAGATAAGACTGACTTTCAGGAGAAATAAGCCGAAAGAATTTTCATGCACCTGTCCCTATGACTACGGAAATATGTGCAAGCACATCGTGGCAGTGCTCTATTATTTAAAGAATGAAGACGAAGCTGAAAAAAAGCCCGGCAACAAAAAAGAGCCTGGCAGGAAACCTGCCATAAGAAAAAGGATAACAGTTGCAGAACAGGTAGATGAGATGCTCGGGTCGCTTTCGCATAGCGATCTGAAATCCTTCATTAATGAGCAGTGCATCACTGACCCTGCATTCAGGAGGTCATTCCTTTCAGGCTTTCTCTACAGGTCATCGGTAGAGTCACCTGACAAATACCGCGAACAGGTTAAGAATATTATCAGAAGTGCAAAAGACAGGAACAGGTTCATTAACCGGTCCCGCGCGAGTATGGCAGGTAAAGCAGTGAATGCGATGCTCAATACAGCCATGATAAATGTTGATACAGGCAACTGGCTGAGTGCATGTCATATCTGCTTCCCGGTAGCTGAAGAGATGGTCAAGGCTTTCGAATTTGCTGATGACAGCAATGGAGATATCGGCGGTAATAACGAGACTGCTTTTGAGATACCTTATTCTGTTACCGCGGCTAAGATACCAGAGGAAATACGTGTTTACCTGCTGGATCAGGTTCTCCGAAACTATAGGAAAAACACTTTCTCCGGATGGGACTGGCACAGAGACCTGCTGGATCTCGCGATACAGCTAGTGAAAACTGAAAAAGAGGCCGGAATTGTCAGATCTCTCCTTCATGCACACCCACGTTCGGAATTCGAGGACGAAGAGATGATAAAGCTGGAATATGACCTTATCCTTAAAATGATGGGAACAGACGAGGCTGAAAAATTTGCATCGCAGAATGTAGATACCCCTGACCTGAGAAGGAAGGTACAGGCGAAAGCATTAAAGGACAAGAATTTGGAAAGAGTAAAATCACTTTCTCAAGAAGGCATCAGAAATGATTCAGATACGAAGCCGGGACTTGCCCTGGAGTGGTATGATTGGCTGCTTCGCACTGCAATTGCTGAAAAAGACAAAACTCATGTTATCGAATATGCCAGGCATCTTTTCATCGACGGCTTCCGAAGGGAGCAAGATTACTATGGCATCCTGAAGCAAAATATCGACCCTTCAGATTGGAACGCTTATGTTGAAGGACTTATCGATGAGATCATGAGAAAAAGCAGGCGGGTGAATATTGATGTCATAGGGAAGATCTATATTGCCGAACACTGGTGGAACAGGCTGCTGAAGCTTGTTAGCGAAACGAAGCATCTTCCTTCCATTCAGCATTATGAACAATACCTGGCCACTGATTATTCAACCGAACTTGCCGAAATTTATGAAAAGGGAATTCCCGATTTCCTTATAAAGAATATAGGGAGGAATCATTATAAAGAGGCCTGCCGGTATGTGCGCCGTATGATAAAATTAGGCGCCAGGGACCGCGTCACGAATCTGGTTGCAGCTTTACGAAAAGAATACCCGCAGCGTTCGGCATTGATGGAGGAGCTGAGCAGGATTTGATACCTGCCTCCTGAATATCTCCTATTTATAATAGAAATTGCCGGTCCGGTCACAGCTTGTCAGGAAACGGCATCGCATATACGGGCAGATGGATTCATGAGCCGCGTTGGTCTTTACCATGAAGTAATTGAGGTATAAACAAAGAATCTTTGCGCTGATGGATCAACCAGTCTGAACAAAGTCCTACATTTAATGGTTAGTGATATCGTATAACCAACATCAAACAAAAACATAATATCATGAAAAGAAGATCAACAGCAATCTGGCAGGGTGACGGCGCCGAAGGCAAAGGAACTCTTACCTCAATGAGCGGGTTACTCGATAAAACCCCGTATTCATCAGCAGCACGGTTCAAAAATGAAGACGGCAAAGCCGGGACCAATCCCGAAGAGCTTATTGCTGCCGCCCACAGCGGATGCTATGCCATGGCGCTGAGCTATGCCCTTACCGGGGCAGGATTCGTTCCTGATGAGCTGCAGGTCAGAGCAGATGTCACCCTCGACAAGGCGGAGGATCATTTTGAGATCACCGGCATCCATCTTGATCTGACTGGCAAGGTTAAGGGAATAACCGAAGAAAAATTTCTCGCGCTGGCTGCCAAGGCAAAGGTCAACTGTCCTGTTTCACGGGCATTGAGGGCTGTTGAGATCACACTTGCGGCAAGGCTTGTATAAGGCATATGAAGATTGCAGTAATCGGAGCCGGCGGGGTTGGAGGATACTTCGGGGGAAGACTCGCCAAAGCGAACTTTGATGTTACGTTCCTCGCAAGAGGTGAACATCTCAGGGAGATTCAACAACACGGCCTCAGGGTAAAGAGTGTAAACGGCGATTTTATTGTTGAAAACGCCCAGGCAACGGACAGTATCCGGAAGATTGGTTTCACTGACATTATCATACTTGCCACAAAAGCCTGGCAGGTACGTAGCATTTCCCACGAACTTGCGTCGATCATAAAGAAAGATACTATTGTCCTCCCGTTACAGAATGGTGTGCTTACAGCAGAGGAACTGGCTGAGAATATCCCGGCAGCGAACATTATGGGGGGATTATGCAAGATAGTAAGCAAGGTGGAATCACCGGGTGTCATACACCATTTTGCCCTTGATCCGGTTGTCATTTTCGGGGAATTCGATTCCCGGGAAACTGAAAGGGTTGAATTGCTGAAATCGGTTTTTTATAAGGCAGAAATCAACTCAATTATCTCGGATGATATAACTGCGGATCTGTGGAAAAAATTCATTGCAATCTGTGTCAGCGGTTTGCTTGCAGTAACAAAAACCAATTACGGTGAACTGAGAGAACTGAAAGAGACCCGTCAGCTTATGACAGAACTGATCCGGGAGATTTTTGTTTTATCGCAGCACCTGAAGATAAATATTGAGCCAGAGTTTCCGGACAAACTGATATCGGTTATTGATACCTATCCCCACGAAACCACCTCATCGCTGACCAGGGATGTTTGGGACGGAAAACCATCCGAGATTGAGTACCAGAACGGGACTGTGGTAAGGTTTGGAGAGAAATACGGTGTGGATACCCCTGTCAACAGGTTTGTCTACAACTGCATTTTGCCAATGGAAATCAAAGCCAGGAAGAAAATGGCCTGATACCGGCAGTTGCCTTTAGCCCGATTGCATTAGTTTTTTCTATCCATTCCCTGGTCGAAATTTTATAACTATGCAATCCTGCCATACTTTTAATTATGGCGAATTCGCCATAATTAAACAGAGGATTGTTTATGCTCTCCCAGATACCCAGGTATTCGACTGTATTTCGGTTTCTGAGCCAATCTGAAATGAAAAAATCCCCTTCCTTCTCAAATAGATTTCTCCTTAAATCCTTCAATTAGCCGGAGAGTCACGGGCAAGACAGGTAGGATGATCCTGAAACCAGTGCGAATTTTCTTTGGTTTCATTTGTAACAACAGTATCTTTATTCCTCCATGGACTGTCAGGGACAGGTTGAAAGAGCATTATGGTTTTACAGGTAGGAGCCGGGATGAAAGTCTCAGTCGCAACAGGCCTGAGACCCTGCCTGCAGGGATTCTTTTTCCTGACCAGGCTTACTGAATCAGAATAAGGCAGTTATGCATTTACCCAACCAGGCTTCAGATTGTATGAAGGAATAAAACATCATTGAAATGGAATACATTCTCCTCATAGGAACTTTCGAATCCATATTCCTGCTTCTGTTGCTTCTTGGGAAAAAGAATAAATCTCTTCCTGACTATCTTCTTGGGGTAATCTTCGTATTGTATGCAATAAGCATCGGGAGTGTTTATCTTGAAATACAAAACATAAGAAACAACTTCGCATATTCTGCAATAATAAGTTCAAGCTGGGTATTCCTTTTC
>Ga0209507_1002633_pt1 | contig 11980 bp, 14 predicted proteins | sample AD_UKC028_MetaG_FD_184414 | JGI IMG/M metagenome (GOLD analysis project Ga0209507, IMG submission 184414) | Active sludge microbial communities of municipal wastewater-treating anaerobic digesters from USA - AD_UKC028_MetaG (SPAdes) (version 2) | ecosystem: Engineered > Bioreactor > Anaerobic >...
TGGTCTTGCCGCAGGGAGGCCATCCCATGCCTTGGACCCAACCATTCAGGGTTTGCAGCACCACCAGCAAGATTAGCGAGGTGAACACCGCCTTCACCGTGCCGCAGACAAACAGGATCGCACAGGACAGCAGCAAACCCAACGGAAGAAACCATCGGGGATTACTTTTGTCCGATACAGATCCCATGAGAAACTTGGAAATCCCATAAGCCACCGACAATCCGGTCAGTGCGGTCCCCAGCATTGCCTTCGAATACTCGGGGTGTTCTTTGAGGATATCGGGAATGGCCAGGGCAAGGTTATTGCGAACCAGGTAATAGGCGGCGTATCCAACAAAAATACCGGTAAAAACCTGCCGTCGCAGCCGTCGATAAAGCGGGGCGGCCCGTTCGGTGGCAACGCGCGCCACATGCGGCGCCGGTTTCAGAAAGCCAATCATTCGGATGGAACGCGATTGTCCCTGAACCCCATGCCCAGGTCAATCCCAGGCCGGTTTAAATAGATTCATTTTGACCGCTTGACATCGCTGTCCTTGTTAAGGAACCCTGTTTGCAGGTCATATGGATTTCAACGCCCTCCTTCAAAACCAACGCGCTTTTTTTCAGTCGGGCGCGACGCGTTCCAGGGAGTTTCGCCGTGCGCAGCTTCTGAAACTGCATCAGACCCTTGAGGACCAAACGCCGATGCTGCTGGAAGCCTTGCGATCGGATCTGGGAAAATCATCCTATGAAGCTTATGCCACTGAAATTGGGCTGGTCCTGAGCGAGATCCAGCATGCGATTCGGCAGTTGCGGGCGTGGATGAGACCTCAGCGGCGTCGGACGCCGCTGTTGGCCTGGCCCTCAAAGGGTTTCGTTCAGCCTGAACCTTATGGAATCGCCTTAATTATTGGTCCCTGGAACTATCCGATTCAGCTCCTGCTGATGCCGCTCGTCGGCGCCATGGCGGCCGGCAACTGCGCCATCCTCAAACCTTCCGAGTTCGCCCCAAAGAGCGCCGCGGCGGTGGCGCAGCTCATCGATGCGGCCTTTTCAAAAGATTACCTCACGGTCGTTCAAGGCGAACGTGAGACCTCGGAAGCGTTGCTACGGGAGAAATTCGACACGATTTTCTTCACTGGCAGCACGATCGTGGGGCGTGCGGTGATGACGGCGGCGGCCCGGCATCTCACACCGGTGACCTTGGAGCTCGGCGGCAAATGTCCGTGCCTGGTTTGTGCCGATGCCCCCATGGACTTGGCTGCGCGGCGCATCGTCTGGGGCAAGTTCATGAATGCGGGTCAAACCTGTGTTGCGCCCGATTTTGTTCTGGTGGATCGCCGCGTGCTGGATCGACTGGTGGCAGCGATCAAAAGGGTTCTCCGCCAGTTTTACGGCGAGGATCCGCAGAAAAGTTCCGACTTCGGCCGTATTATCAGTCGCAGGCACTGTGAACGCCTCATTAACTATCTGGGGGCCGGCCAGATTATCCATGGAGGCCAGCATGATGCAGAGGCCCGTTTTTTTGCTCCCACGATTCTCACGGATATTCCTGCGGACGCCGCTGTCATGCAAGAGGAGGTTTTTGGCCCCATCCTGCCCATTGTGGGGTTTGGGACGTTGGACGAGGCGTTGAACCAGCTTCGGCAGCGGCCGGTTCCTCTGGCGCTTTATCTGTTTACATCCGACCGCCGGATACAGGAATATGTGTTAACCAACACACGGTCTGGTGGCGTGTGTCTCAATGACACGGTTCTCCATATGATTGGCAAAAACCTGCCTTTCGGAGGATTGGGAGAAAGCGGTCTTGGAGCCTATCATGGCAAGGCGAGCTTCGATTGTTTCAGTCATCGGCGCTCGATCCTGCGTCGCTCTCTCATGATCGACGTGACCCTTCGATACCCCCCTCCGCGGCTCGGTCTGGCCAACTTAAAACGAGTCTATCATTTCTTGCTGGGCCGATAGATTCCCGGAAGGATCCATCTGACGTAAATCGATCGTATCTTTCTGACGCAGCACACACCACGGTTTGATGGAACGAAGATAGGCCGCAGACGAGCGCAGAGGTCATGGGCGCACACGTCTCAGGCTAGTCTGAGGCTAATCTCCAACAGGCGACTCGGCTGAACACAGTTCTCGCCCCGTTTTGGCGGCTATGTTCCTCAATAATTCACGGCGCTGTTTAAGGCGTTCCCTGAATTCGAAATGCGCGCTGTGCCTTATTTCAGTTTCCAGCGTGGCCAGTGAGCTTTCCAAGATCTCGTTCAGGAGAACCTGCTCTTCATTCGAGAGTTCGATTTGGCACATAAGCATGCTCCTCTCTGATTGGCAGCCCAAGATGAAACCAACTGCGGATGGTTCATGGTCGTTCCCATTCTGCCCTCCGCCCAACCCTAGTAACCTACATCCAGCTGGCGATTCTCCAAACCGGTTTTCGCTGTTTTGAATCCGAATGCATCCTCGATTCCGTCAGTTCAATCCACCCTGACTCTCTCCGAATAGACGCTCCATTTTACTTTACCCGTCTTTGAGCTAGTGTGGTGTTTGCGAAATACGCTGCATTCTGCGGCCAGGAGTTTTGGTCAGGAGCGAGGCGCGCCGACCGCGCATATCCGGAATGGATCTGTAAGGGAGGCGCAACGAAGTGCCTGGCCAAAAGAACGGCCGCCCAGAGGGTTGCGCCGAAAATGGCTCGCTGACTTCGTTACGCGTCGGTTACAGCCCCACAGTGGGGATGTGCCCTCCGCGTGCCTCGTCTTCGGGCCATTTTGGGCGCAACAGAATGCATCGTATTTCGCAAACACCACACTAGCTCGGGGGCGGCAGGGATGCGAGCGCCTCGGGCAGTGGCTTGGAAAAAGCATGGAGGTTCATTCGGGCGAAGGTCCCTCCGCGCTGGCCGCCGGCCTGTTGTTCTTCTTATTGCTCACCAGCTTGATGATCCTGCGGCCGGTTCGGGACACGCTTGGATTGGCGCGAGGAATCGAGAGCATCCGCCAGTTGTTTCTCGTGACAGTCGCATTCGCCTTGGTGGTGACGCCCTTGTTTGGTTGGCTGGCTTCGCGGGTTCCGCGCCGCTGGCTGATTGCCGCCGTCTTCCGCATCTGCGCCCTGCTTCTGCTGGGCTTTGGCGCTGGCATCGTGCTGATGCCGGCGGGGCTTCGGGAATGGGTGTCCTGCGGCTACTACATATTTCATTCTGTCTTCAATCTGCTGGTGGTTTCTCTGTTCTGGGCCAGCATGGCGGATCACTTCAGCCTGGCGGAGAGCAAGCGGCTGTTCCCGGTGATCGCGCTGGGGGGGAGTCTCGGAGCCATTGTTGGCTCTTTGATTTCCTGGCGTCTGGTCCGTTACGGGGGGATCGGATGGCTCTTTCCTCCAGCGGCTTTGCTGCTCGAAGTGGCGGTCTGGGTCTCGTTTGCCTTTACGCGAACCCGGTCCCTATCCACTCATTCGCCCATCAACGGATCGTCCCTGGGAGGTTCCTGGCTCGCCGGCATGAAGGCGGTCGCGCAATCCTCTTATGTCCTTGCGATCGGCGGTTTCGTGGCCCTCAACGGATTAATTACGACCTTCCTTTACTTTACAGGGCTGCGGATGGTAGCGGCGGCCAGCAGTTCGCCCGAGCAACAGACCATTCTCTTCGCGCATCTCAATCTGTGGACCCAGATTGCCACTTTGCTCGCCCAGGCTTTCCTGGCAGGCCGCATCATGCGAGTGGCCGGCGTGGGAACCGCCCTGGCGGCAACCCCCTTCCTGGGCCTCTGCGGAGCCGCTATCCTGGCCCTGGCTCCCACCCTCCTGCTCTTCACCATCGTCAACGCCCTCTTTCGAGCAGCCCAGCAGGGAATTACCGGGCCCGCCGAAGAGACTCTTTTCACCGTCCTGAATCGCCAGGAAAAATACAAGGCCAAGTCATTCCTCGACACGTTTGGCTATCGGTCCGGAGATGCCGCCGGCGCCCACCTGGAACGTGTTCTGGCCGCCTTTGGCCCGGGGCTGCTCCCCTTCGCGTTGTCCGTCTTTGGATTGGCTTTGGTTTGGATGTCCCTTGGCGTTTTTCTGGGTCGAGCCCAGAATCGTTTGTCGATTCCCCCCGCTCCCACGATTTCCAACAATCCCAATTCATCCCCTGTCGGGCGCCCTTCGGCGCTTCCCTTAAACCAACCGTAAATCCCATCAAAAGGTCAACCATGAATACCCCAGTCCCTCCCGAGGGCAATCCTCAAGCAGCCCCAGTCATCACGCCCACGGCCTTGAATTTGCCGTGACGCCGCCCGGCCCGCCGTGGCAGAATCCTGAACACTCCACAGCGCTGGTTTTTTACACAAATCTAATCCTACCCAGAAAAGAAAGGAGCAACCCAGATGAAATGGAAAACTGAAGATGGCGGCTGGAGCCCCTATCTGGCGGGCGCACTGGTCGGTTTACTGGCGGTGGCCTCGGCCTGGGCCACCACGGCGGTCATGGGCAAGACCAGTTTTTTGGGGGCCTCCACGACTTTTGTTCGCGCGGCAGGGCTGCTGGAACGATCCGTGGCCGCCGGCCATGTAGCCAACAACGAGTATTACGCCAAGGAGAAAGTCCAGGTGGACTGGCAGTTCATGCTGGTAATCGGAATTTTCGGGGGAGCGCTTGTCGCCTCGATCACCGATCGCAGCTTCAAATACGAGGGCGTGCCTCCCGCATGGGCAAAACGGTTCGGCAACTCGATCGGCAAACGCGCCCTCTGGGCTTTCCTCGGAGGGGTCGTTGCCATGATCGGAGCGCGCATGGCGGATGGCTGTCCCAGCGGTCATGGATTGAGCGGACTCATGCAGCTTTCGATCAGCGGCTTCGCGGCTTTGGCCATGTTTTTTGGGACCGGGATTCTGATCGCGCGTTTCGTGTATGGAGGGAGGAAAAATGAATAGCCTGCTCCTGGGCCTAATCACAGGCCTTCTGTTTGGGTTCCTGCTACAAAAAGGTCGGGTATTGCGGTTTGACAAGCAGGTCGGCGCGATGCGCCTCGAGGATATGACCATCTTGAAATTCATGCTCTCGGCCATTCTGGTGGGCATGGTTGGCATTGGACTGCTCAACGATCTTGGCGCGCTGAAAATCAGCCACAAGCCCATGAACCTGGGCGCGGTTCTCCTGGGCGGATTCCTGTTTGGCGCCGGATGGGCCGTGATGGGATTCTGTCCGGGCACGTCGGTCGGCGCGATCGGCGAAGGCCGCTGGCACGCCATCTTCGCTCTCCTCGGAATGATCGTTGGCGCCGCGATCTATGCAGAATTGTATCCACTCTTGAAATCCAGCGTCCTGGCATGGAAAGATTACGGCAAGATCGGCCTGCCGGAAACGCTGGGCGTATCTCGCTGGATTGTCATCCCGATTTTCTGGGCAGGAACGATCGCGCTCTTTGCCTGGTTCGAAAAACGTAAACTCTAAACCATCATAAGAAAGGAAATTGAAATGGGCACCAAAGGCAGACAAATCGTCGATATGGATGTGAACGAACTCATCGCGTTGCTCAACAAGGCTTACGCGGATGAATGGCTGGCCTACTATCAGTACTGGATTGGCGCCAAAGTGGTGAAAGGCCCGATGAAGGAGGCGGTCATCGCCGAACTGACTCAGCACGCCGCCGACGAACTTCGCCACGCCGACATGCTCGCCCAGCGCATCATTCAGCTCGGAGGCATCCCCATCACCAAACCCGCGGATTGGTACCAACATACCAACTGCGGCTATGACGCCCCGGATGATCCCTTCGTGAAAGCGGTGCTCGAACAGAATATCAAGGGAGAGCAGTGCGCCATCATGACCTACAAAGCACTGGTGAATCTCACGATGCAAAAAGATCCTGTCACCTACAACGTCGTCCTCCAGATTCTCCAGGATGAAGTCGAGCACGAGGAAGATCTCCAAGCGGAAATGGAAGACTTGGAAACCCTCCTCCAGCGAGCCAAGTCCTGCTAAACAGATCATCATCATCCCCGAAAGAATAAGCGCCAATCACCGCCGCAAGACGGATGTGGTTGCGCGGGCGCAGAATCAGGAAAGCCCAGGCTTATGACATGCGGCATGGTAAGAGTGGCTCAGGCATGGAATGACCGGGAAGGGCCGGCCGTCTTTGCCACCGTCGATAAAGCGGGAATCCCCAACGCGATTTACGTCGGGGAAATCTGGCTGGATGCCCTCGACGATTTCGTTGTGGCGGATAATTACTTCTGCAAAACCCGCGCCAACATCCAGAGCGGGACCAAGGGCGCGATCTTGTTTCTCACCAAGAACCGCAAATCGTTCCAGGTCAAAGGTTCGATCTCTTATCACACGGAAGGCCCCCGGTTTGAATTCATGCGCGCGCACCATGATGCCAAACACCCGGGGATCGCCGCGGCGGTCTTGCGCATCGAAGAGGCATACAACGGCGCCGAAAAACTGATCTAGTGTGGTGTTTGCGAAATACGATGCATTCTGCGGCCAGGAGTTTTGGTCAGGAGCGAGGCGCGCCGACCGCGCATATCCGAATGGATCTGTAAGGGAGGCGCAACGAAGTGCCTGGCCAAAAGAACGGCCGCCCAGAGGGTTGCGCCGAAAATGGCCCGCTGACTTCGTTACGCGTCGGTTACAGCCCCACCAAGGGGATGCGCCCTCCGCGTGCCTCGTCATCGGGCCATTTTGGGCGCAACAGAATGCATCGTATTTCGCAGACACCACACTAGCCAAGCGCCTCGGATTGCTTTCCGGGAGAGATCACCCGCTCTCCCGGAAGAGCGATCGCTTTTGGCTAGACATCCAGGCCTGAGGATCATGGATGGACATGCTGGCGCATCCAGAAGAAAGTCACGCCCGATCCGCTGGAAGCAACGACTCCCGGTGGAGGTCATGTGGTCCAGAGTCTTAGTCTACTCGGTGAACATCGGCGCGCACATTGTGCCCGCCTGCGGATAATGGCGGTAGATAAAGTCATCCCAGTGGCGCAACCCGTTGTCTCACTCCTATAGATGCGTCCTAAGGTGTGCTTAAGATATACAAAGCGCTACAGCGACCAAGCAAAGCGACTGTGAAAGCGCCGCGGCAGGTGATGACAGGGTCGCGTGGGTCTGATCTGACCCGAACGGTTCTTGTGGTTCGTCGCAATCGCAGCGTTCCCCCACCGGCTGGCTCACCCATTCCGTAGTCTCGCCAGTTCAATCGGCAGAACACTTCGGTAACTGAGAAAGTCCTTGTCTTTCGATAAGATGGGCATCCTCCAAAGCATCGAACAAGCGCAGATGATGAAATCGTTGTTGGATCCTTGAATGCCCTTGCTTCTGCACAGGTTCAGAAATTGTGCTGCAGTCTCGAAAACCTCAGCGTCCAAGGCTCTGTCCGGAAATGCCTCCAGCCTCTCCCTTAAAACCTGAAACATCTTCTCACTGCGAATCCCACTAAGAATTTCCATCCGAATGATCCCAATCATCTGAATGCGACCTTCCTGGATAAGATGCTGCAGCTCGATCACACACTCAGATTTCGGCCCCTCCTTACGAAAGGCTTCCGACCAGACGTCCGTGTCAACGATCACTCTCACTGCAATTTCCTTTGTTCCTTGTAATTAAAAGACTCCTCGAATTCTACTTCCCCAAATAACTCGGTGATCTTTAGCTGTTCTCGACGCTGGACATACTCCGCAAGTGCTTCATTCACAGCATCTTTCTTTGTTTTCATACCCCCAAGCCTCATCGCTTTTGTGAGGAGCACTTCGTTTAGTTCTATGTTGGTTGCCATGTGCGCAAAGTCGCACAGAACGCCGTGCAAGTCGAGCTTGTTTCCAATCCCAATGGGATCCCCCATGAATCAATGCTATACTAAGGGCCAGGTTATTTATCAATGCTATACTAAGGGCCAGGTTATTTATCAATACACCACCTGGGGACTTCGCGAAACCATGCATGAATTGATGCTGCTAATTCATAGCGTGATGGGCAAGATCCTCAACGAAGACCCGGCACACCAGCAGATGAACGACCAGCCGTTAAAGAAATGCCCCGAATGTGGCGGGGTGTTGCGCCGGTTGATTGGAGTCGGTGGCGGTGTCTTTGTCAAGGGCGGCGGCAAGACGGCATCCGGAAACACCAGCTGCAGCCTCGGTTCGTGCGGCTGCTCCGAAGGCGTCTGCGGCCCCGGCATGAACAACTAAGCCCCCCCAAACACGGGAAGGCCTGGGCATCGGGGCAACCAAGCTCATCAAGCCATACACGGATCGGTTCTGCAATGCCAGGATACACGGTCGTGTTGGGAGGGCGATGCAGCGGCTGGGGAATGCCGCCCCGTTTAGTGGAGATGAAGCCGGGATCCGGCGCGCGCTTGCCAGGGAAGGCCCGGCCGGGTAAAATTCGACCCTTATGCAAATCGCCCGGCTGATTTTATTGGGACTGCTCCTTCTATGGACAGACCTTTGGCTGGAAGCGGCCTCGCGCTCGAAAGCCGATAATCGCAACGACGCCATCGTGTTGCTCTGCCGAGAGCTTGGGATCGGCCCGGGCGCCGTGGTCGCCGACGTAGGCTGCGGCGATGGCATCGATACCTTTTTCTTCGCCGATGTTGTGGGCCCCCGCGGCGCCGTGCTGGCCCAGGAAATCGACTGTTCCAACCTCAAGCGAGTCGCGGAAACCGCCGAACGCCGGGGCCTGCATCACGTGGTACCTGTCCTCGGACAAAGCAAGGATCCCCATTTGCCGGATCATTACGCGAACCTGGTTTACATGAACCGCGTGTTCCATCATCTCTCGCATCCTCAATCGATGCTCAAGCATCTCTGGACCGATCTCAAACCCGGAGGGTGGCTCGTCATCGTCGACCAGCAAAAAGGCCCCTTGACCGATTGGGCGCCCATGGAAATCCGCGAGAACCAGCACCATTGGACCGGGGAAACCACCGTGGTCCGGCTGGCCCGCGAAGCCGGATTTCTTTTCCACGATGTCCTGGACGACGTTTGGCACGAAAAACAGCCCTTTGTGCTCGCCTTCCGCAAGCCCGAGAAATCGATGCAAGACGCGGGAGACCCGGACTTGCCCCCACCATTGCGCCCGGAAAAAATCCTGCGCGCGCTGCAACCCGCGCTTGATCCGGCTTCCGCCGTCGTCTTCTTCGGTTTGGACGCCGGGCGGGCTGTGCTTCCGGCGCTTCGAGAAAGGCTCCCGCAGTCCGTTCCCTTGTACGACATCGTCATGGACGAGTGGGCTCTGTCTCGGCAGGAACTTCCCGCCGAGGCGCCGCGGCCCGGCACTCAGATCTTCCGCACCGAAAAAAACACCTTGGCTCTGCCCGAGGCCCGATCCATTAGCCTAACGCTATTTGTGGATGCCTATCATCGATTGTGGGAGCCCCTGCCGCTTTTGAAATCCCTGAAAACACGGATGCCCGATTCATCGCTATTGGCCATCATCGACCGCCAAGGCCCGCCCCATGAAACTCGCCGCCTCGCGGGCCACCGGCGCCGCATTTCGCCCCAGCTCGTCACCGACGAACTGCGCCAGGCCGGATTCCATCTGCGCCGCACCTTGCCAGCCCCGGATAAAGACCGGTTCTTCCTGCTCTTTGCCCCTGAAGAGTCCCTGGAATCGAAGGAGAAATAAATCCAGCAACCGTTGCGCGCCGTCCCTCGCAATTCCACCCCAGCCCTGGGAGCATGCTTGACGTCCCATTTCTTCCCTGACATGCTCCGCTACTAGACAATGTCTACTAGCAAAACCGGCCCGATCGCGATCGAGCAATGCCCGTGCAGCGGCAGAAACCTGGACAAACTCCTGCACGCCGCGATCCTTATTCTCCTGCTCGATGAATCGTTGCACGGCTACGAACTGCTCCATCGGCTGGCGGAACTGAAGATGTTCCAGGAACGCCCCCCCGATCCCACCGGGGTTTACCGGCTGATCAGGCGCATGGAAAAAGATGGCCTGGTCAGGGCCACGACGGAATCCTCGATGGCCGGTCCCGCCAAACGTTCGATTCAACTCACCGCGGCGGGGCGGCGGTGCTTGAGGCGCTGGCAGGAGACCTTGAAGGATTTTCAGGCGGCGATTGGCGAGTTGCTCCAAATGACACAAGCCGACCGGCGCCACTAAACTCAAAGAGCTACGGCGTAACACCACAACAAACCCAAGGATTATGGAAACCGAATACAAAACCAACCTGGAACGATTGAGCGCTCTCGCGCGCGATCACAACCTCGTCCTCAATCCCGACGCGGCGCGTGTCTCAAAGGTGGTCGGATTGATGACGGAAAATTTTCTGGCCGCGGGCGAGTATATCTGTCCCTGCAAACAACAACATAAACCCGCCCAGATGGGGCAGGACAAAACCTGTCCCTGCCCGGAGTGGTTGAATGAAATTGCCCAGGACGGCTCCTGTTTCTGCAAGCTCTTCTTCACGCCTCAAAAGGCCGGCTCCGCGACTCTCCAACGATGAAATGGAAGACAAACGCAATGAAAAACTCAATGACCTTTGGCGCCACAGTCATGATGGTCTTGGCCTCGGGCAGCATGGTTTTGGGTCAGGGATCCAATTCCCCCGACTCAAAGGCCGCTGGGTCCAGCCAACGCCTGGAGGCTGCGCCCTCATCGTCCCAAAAACCAGCCCTCTCGACCGCCACTGCGGATTGGTATTCGCCCCTAAAAAACATCCCCCTGGGGCCCGGCAAACTCAACATTGGCTTTGACCTGCGGACACGTTACGAGTTCTCGGATAACTTCGATGTGCGGCGCTACGGGACGGAGAAAAACGACGATCTTTTGCTCCTGCGCACCCGGCTGAGCTTGGACTACAAGTTCAATGATCAAGCTCATGTCTTTGTCGAGGTCCAGGATGCCCGTTACTGGCTCAGCGACCTGGATCGGGACCTGTGGCCGGTGAATTGCCCCTTTTACGACGCGCTCGATCTGCGCCAGGCGTTCGCGGAATGGAAAAAGATCGGCGACACTCCGTTCGGATTCAAAGCGGGCCGCCAGTCGATCAGCTATGCCGACAACCGGGTCTTCGGCCCGGGGGAATGGGGCAACGTGGGCCGCTACTGGTGGGATGCCGCCAAGGTCTATTACCAGAGCGATCCGGTTCAGGTGGACCTGCTTTATGGTCAGCGCGTGACCAGTGAACCCATAAGTTTTAACAACGAACATTTCCCCTATGAAATGTTCGGGGCTTACGCTCAGTTCAAGAAGCTGTCCTGGGACAAGTTTTCCCTCAAGCCTGATCTGTTTTATCTCGTCCAATACGACGACCACGGCAATCTTGTCGGCGAAAGCGGCCCGGGCGATCAGCAGACCCATTCGGTTGGTTTTTACTTCGAGAGCCGATATGGCCAGCACTGGGATTTCAGCGGCACCCTGGCCGGCCAGTTGGGCCAATACGGCCAGGACGACATCCGGGCTTACGGCGCGAATATCAAGGCGGGTTATACCTTTGATTGCCCCGGGTCGCCTCGCATTGGAGCTGAATTCAGCTATGCCAGCGGCGATGACGATCCGGACGACGGTGTGCACGAGACGTTTGACGGTATTTTTGGCGCGGTGGATCTCTACTACTACGGCTCGATGAACGTGTTGCCCTGGATGAACCTCGAGGACTATCAGGTCACCTTCAGTGTGAAACCGTGGAAAAGCCTGACCCTGCGGCTGGATCATCACCTGTATCGCCTGGCCGAATCCGAGGACGCCTGGTATTGGAGCTCCGGAAAACCGGCGCGCCAAGATCCCACAGGGGATTCCGGCAGCGACCTGGGCCAGGAACTGAACCTGGTGGCCCAATGGCAGGCGAACAAAAACCTGCAATTGTTCACCGGTTATGGCCACTTGTTCACGGGAGATTTTATTCGGAACACGCCCGGAAGCGACCGAGACGCCGATTGGTTCTTCTTCCAGGGAACTTACAGATTCTAACCCGATTAAAAATTGCCAATGAAAACCATCACCCTATGGGCGGCCGTCGGGATGGCCTTGTTCCGCTTGGGAGGTCACGGGCTGGCTGCGGAGGGC
>Ga0209507_1002636_pt1 | contig 11976 bp, 9 predicted proteins | sample AD_UKC028_MetaG_FD_184414 | JGI IMG/M metagenome (GOLD analysis project Ga0209507, IMG submission 184414) | Active sludge microbial communities of municipal wastewater-treating anaerobic digesters from USA - AD_UKC028_MetaG (SPAdes) (version 2) | ecosystem: Engineered > Bioreactor > Anaerobic >...
TTATATTCGTTATCAGGATATTATAATTGACAAAGGCAGCCGGAATTCAGCAAGGGTCACTGCCTCAGATCCCGATAATGATGAACTGACATTCAGATGGGAGATAAAACCTGAAGCAAAGTATGCCTCGTATGCAGGGCAGGGAGAAGTGGCTCCAAAACCGGTTCCGGGACTTATTGAAGGCAGCGGCCCGCTTATCTCATTCAGGGCTCCATCAGAAGCCGGAATGTACAGGTTGTTTGTATATGCTTTCGACAATAAGGGGCATTTTTCATCTGACAACCTGCCGATTTTGGTAAGGTGAAAGAAAGTTGAGCAACTTTATAAGTTTCCCCTCCTTTTGAAGGAGGGGAGAATTTATGATAGCTATCTAACTATAGAACGACTCTTAGGTTGACAGCTATGGGCAAGGGGGCTGTAAAAAGAATATTATAAGGATAATAATCATATTAAACTAAAGCAGGTATATATCGCATGAAATCAGAAGAAACAAAGGAAATGGAAAACCTGATGAATAAGAATCCCAATAACTGGAAAGGGATATTTTATTTCAACAGAAGAGATCACAGGTTAGTTGTGCCAAAAAGAGATCCTTCTCTTGGCTGGACTCTTAATTTTGCAAGTCCTTATACATACCTGTTCCTGATTGCGATAATTGCTATCGCCCTGGCTTCCGAATTTCTGAAATAGGTTAAAATCAAAACATATTTGATACATGAGACTATCAGTGAAATTTATTCTTACTGCATTAATACCTCTTTATTCATTATCTAATTATTCTCAGGAACTTACATGGAAGGCGCAATGGATAATGCATCCCACTGTACAGCCTCAGGAACATGCTGTGATTATTTTTCGTAAGACAATCGTGCTTCAGGAAAAACCAGATCAATTCATTATACACCTTTCGGCAGACAATCATTACAGACTTTTTGTAAACGGATCATACGTTCAGCGCGGACCAGCTAGAGGAGATCTGTCTCACTGGTTTTATGAAACAGTTGATATTTCATCCTATCTTAAACAGGGAAAGAATACCCTGGCTGCAGAAGTTGTAAACTGGGGTCCGAAAAGGTCGTTCACCTTTTTTTCGCAGATGACTTCATTCATTTTACAGGGAGATTCAGATAGTGAAAGTATAATAAATACATACGGAGGAAGCTGGAAATGTTATCATAATAATGCTGTCAATGCAAAAAACGTGGAATGGATGACAGACCGGTCAACGATTGATTTCGGACTTTACGTCGGCAACCCGACCGACAGCGTCCGAGGTGAATTATACCCCTGGGGATGGGAAAAAACAGATTTTAACGATTCGGGATGGCCGGCTGCAAAATGGTGTGATATTGCAGGCGGAAGAGATAAACAGTTTGCCGGAGGGATTTTATATAGCGGAGGAAAAATGCTTATACCACGCAGAACGCCAATCCTATCCGAACAAAAGTCTTCATTCCGTGAAGTCCGGCGTTTTGAAGGAATCGACGGTAATGATGCATTCATTCACAATAATGGCAAATTACATATCCCTGCAGGAAGAAAGGTTACTATTCTTATCGATAACGGAGTTGAATCGCTGGGCTATCCTGAAATGATCGTCTCTGGTGGAAGAAACAGCAGTATAAGGGCGATGTATGCAGAGAATATGATAATAAACAATAAAGCGCCAAAGGGAAACCGTAATGATATTTCAGGGAAGAAGATTGTTGGCATCAAGGATATATTTCTTCCTGACGGAGGAGATGACAGGCTTTTCAAACCTTCATACCTCAGAGCTTTCAGATATATTCAGCTTGATATTGTGACTCATGATCAGCCCCTTATAATTAATTCATATTACAATGTTGAATGTAAAGCCCCTCTTGAACTCAAGGCTTCATTCAAGACAGGAAATACTGATTTTGACTGGATAATTGAAGCCGGATGGAGGACTGTCAGCATTTGCGCCCAGGATTACCTCCTTTCGGATGCAGCTTATGAACAGATGCAATATACAGGTGATTCAAGAGTGCATAATCTTTCTCTGATGACACTCTCGGGAGACGACAGGCTGACGCGCAATGCACTTATTCAGTTTGACCAGTCCAGAATACCTGAGGGTCTTACCTATGCATGTTATCCAAATCCTTTCTACCTGATAATTCCTTCGTACTCTTTGATATGGATTGACCAGGTTCATGATTATATGATGTGGAAAGATGACATTGAGTTCATCAAAGGCTTTGAACCGGGGATAATGAATGTTCTTGGCTGGTATGAAAGAAAGCTCCGGCCAAACGGACTCCTTGGAAAAATTGACTGGTGGGGAGCGCTGGCATGGCCCAGACATTATAATAATGGAGAACCCCCAGATGTTTATAAAGGTAACAATACCCTTTATACTCTTCATTATGCCTACTCTCTGAGACACGCTGCAGATATATTCGCATTCACAGGTAAAACAGGACTGTCTGATTCTCTGAACAGAAAGGCTGATATGATATGCAGTGCCGTAAATCTCCTGTGCAGAAACACAGACGGTTTTTATTCAGAATCGGTTGACAACAGACAGGTAAGCCAGATAACAAATATTATGGCAGTACTGGCTGGAGCCGTAAGAGGAGATGAGGCTAAAAAACTAATTGCAGCTCTTCTTGAACCTAAAGACTGGTTCGGGCAGGCCGATCTGTTCCTTCATCTTTACCTCTTTGAAGCACTGAATATTACAGGACTTCAGGATCGTTTCACGGCAGAATTATCTGAGTGGCGACTTATGAAAGAAAGAGGCCTTACTACTTTTGCAGAGGTACCTCTGGAATGGGGTGAAGAAAATCAACGATCAGAATGTCATCCCTGGAGCAGCTCGCCCGATTATTTCTTTTTCAGGACTATTTGTGGTATCAAACCACTAGCTCCGGGACACAAAATTATTGAGATTTCACCAACATTAGGGGATCTGAAAAGCATTGTGGCAGTTTATCCTCATCCCCTTGGGATAATTTCAATTGAGCTGACCAGGACCGGATCGAAAATAAGTGGAACTGTAACTGTCCCGGTAGGGATTAAGGCTGTTTTTAAATGGAACAGCAACGAGATATCTCTGAGCCAGGGAGTCAACAAAGTATCTTTATAACGGACAACAATTATGACAAAAATACAGGTATTTGAGGCGCTTTTAAAAGGTGAAAAACTCAATGACAGGGTTTTCTTCCGCCCTATCCTTATGCATTTTGCAGCAAGGTTTAACAATACAACATACGGAAAATTTGCCTCTGATTATAAAACTTTGGTTGAGAGCAACATAAAGGCCATGGAATATTTTGATACTGATATGGTCAGCCTTATTTCAGATCCGTACAGGGAGACATCAGCCTTCGGAGCTCCGGTAAAATATGTTGATGAAGGCGTTCCCCAATGCCTCAAAATAATTGTAAACTCAGCGGATGATATTGACAGGCTGCCGGAACCCGATGTTTACAAATGTGAAAGAACCCTCGACAGGATCAAAGGTGCAGAGTATTTTCAGAAACTCCTCAATGGCACTGTGCCTGTAAGCGGATGGATTGAAGGTCCGCTCGCTGAAGCATGCGATCTTGCAGGAGTCGATAACATGCTTATGATGCTCATGACAGATCCTGATTCTGCAGAAAGACTATTCGACAAATGCCTTGATCTGGGGAAGAAGTTTGCAAAGGCACAGATAGAAGCAGGATGTGATCTGATTGGAATTGGCGATGCAATATGCTCCCAGATCGACTGCGACACATACAATACTTACATAAGGCACCGGCACCAGGAACTAATTGAATATATCCACGGGCTTGGTATACCTGTCAAGCTTCATATCTGCGGGAACATTAACCACCTGCTTGAAGCGCTGAAGAATGTAAATATGGATATTATCGATCTCGACTGGCAGGTTGATATAAACAAGGCAAGGTGGATACTTGGCAACAACGTAGTGCTTGGAGGAAATATTAATCCTGTATTTGTACAGGACAAAACTGAAAATGAGGTATTTGCATTTTCAAGAGATCTTGTTGAAAAATATAAAGACCAGAAATACCTGCTTGCGGCAGGCTGTGAGATAACAGTACTTACACCACATGAGAACCTGCTGGCAATGAGGAAAGCTTCATTACTTTAATTTTTGTGAATACGCAATAAGCAAATAACAAACTCAAACACCATAATACAATGAAAAAACAATTTTTAATTATATCTTTTTTATTGACATACAACCTGTTACAGAGCCAGGCTACGGGCGAGATAAAACTTCTTATAAGAGGCGATGATATCGGTTCATCACATACTGCAAATATTGCATGTATTGAATGCTATAAAAACGGGATTATGAGGTCGGTGGAGCTTATGGTACCAGGTCCCTGGTTCCCTGAGGCAGTCAGGCTTCTAAATGAAAATCAAGGTCTTGATGTTGGCGTACATCTTGTGATAACAAGTGAATGGAACGACATTAAATGGCGTCCACTGACCTGCTGCCCCAGTCTTGTTGATAAAGATGGGTATTTCTATCCGATGATCTGGCAGAGGGAAGATTTTCCGAAAGGAACCGCGCTGAAGGATGCTAAATGGAAGATAGAGGAAATTGAAGCCGAATTCAGAGCCCAGATTGAGATGGCAAAACGTCATGTACCATATATGAGCCATGTCAACTGCCACATGGGATGTGAGAGTTGTGCACCGGAAATTTCTGCACTTGTAAAGAGACTCGCTCAGGAATACAATCTTAATATAAATCCCTCAGCAGCAGGATATAAGTATGTGTCGTTGTGGAAAAGTGAGGATAAAACAGCTGAGGCCAGGATTGCATCGGCAATAAGGACAATTAAAGACCTGAAACCGGGAAAATATATCTTCATCGATCATCCCGGACTTGACACTCCGGAGATGAGGGCTATCTGGCATACCGGTTATGAGAATGTAGCTGCAGACAGAGATGGAGTAACGAAAGTATTCACCAGCAGTGAGGTAAAGAAGGCTGTTGCAGAGAAAAATATCACTCTGGTATCATACAGGGAATCAGTAAAATAAAGACTAATCAATCAGTGCAGCCAGCGCAGCTCCGACCAAACCAGACTGGGCAACTTCTGTGAACTCAAAATATCTCTTCCTGTCACCACCCAGGTATTCATTGAGATAAGTCTCGAACAAGACCCGGAAATCATGAAGTTTATAGAATGTAGTTCCCTCGACAGTTATCAGAACAGGTTTTTCAGGAAAGGTTCCTTTACCTGATTTCATGATTACAGCTGCCATGCTTCCTGCAACAAGTTTTGCAGCCCGGTCAATCAGAGAATTAATTATTTCCCTGCACATCTCAGCATCCTTTGAATCCATTACTGCTTTATTAAGAGGGTGATCAAGTGACAGTTGTCCCTCTGCAAAGGAGCTGGCATCACCAGTCTGCAAATCAGGCAAATTATTTATTCTGCCTGCTGTTGCCGCTGAAAACAATCCCTTCTTTGCTGCTTTCTTCAGAACAAAAAGTGTCAGGCTGCCAAAGTAGCCTCCCGAAAACATCTTCTCAAACTTATAACTGCCCGGATCAGCTGTAGTACTGCCAAACTGAATATCAGTGTCAGTGCGGGGAGGTCTGCCATAATCACCTGATTCAATATTGATTATCTGGCTGCTCTCTTTTTTAAGTTCAGGCTTTTTAAGAATATTAATGTTTTGTTCAATATAACAGGTGTTGGTGCCGGTTCCAAGGATAAAGCCTATGAAAGAATCATATATCTGATTTGCAGAAGCGGACTTTCCTGCAAGGAGAGTTGCCACAGTATCATTGAGCAAAACGATCGTCTTCTGAGGGGTTCCCAAAGTCTCAAGCAAGCGTTTTCCTATTATCTGGCCATGAACCTCAGGAGCCTGCACCTCTTTACAGAATTGAATAAGACGTCCGTCCCTGTCAGGAAGTATTTCTGTCGGATATGAGAAACAGAAGCCGATCCGGTTTACTTTCTCAGCCAGTGGTCTTATATAATCAGCGACAGTTTTAAAAAACTCATCACTGCCTATCACTCCGTCAAGTCCGGGCATCCTGTAATTTACAACATCACTTATTATTACATCGCCTGTTGTTGTAACTTTCAGAATTGCAGCCCTGAAGTTGGTTCCTCCGGCATCAATTGCCAGCACAGGAGTGTCTTTCAGAAAGTCGTTTTCGGCTTCGATATAGGTCGGGATCATTCTCATCCCTCCCATTCCGGATAAACCAGTAATCATTTCCCTGGTAAAGGTTTCCACCAGATTGTCAAGATCAATATCTGAAGACCTGAGTTTAAGCTTCTCAAGAAACGTTTCAGCACCTGACATGAGATCTTGATCTTTTTCTGAATTATTTATCTCCAAATCTTTTTCCGGCTTCATCGAGCATGACCGCTGTGGCAGTGGCTCCTGATCGTGTTGCTCCTGCTGCCTTCATCTTAAGAAGATCATCAAGAGTGCGGACTCCGCCTGCACATTTAACCTGCACTTTCGGGCCGGAATGTTTTCTCATCAGTTCAATGTCGTGAACTGTTGCGCCTTTATAATTGAAATCACCATTTGGCTGTTTAACATATCCGAAACCCGTTGAGGTCTTTACAAAGTCAGCTCCAACCTTTGTACATATCTCGCACAGTTTTATTTTATCTTCATCTCTTGTAACAAAATCAGTTTCAAAAATAACCTTGACGATAGCATTTCCTGAATGGCAGACATCTGTCACAGCCTTGATTTCCTTTTCAATGTAGTCCCAGTCTCCACCAAGCGCTTTCCCAATATTTATCACCATATCTATTTCCGTTGCGCCGTCATTGCAGGCCTGTTCGGCTTCAAACACCTTAACGGCAGTCGAGCTGTTTCCATGGGGAAATCCTATAACACAACCAACTTTCACATCGCTGCCTTTAAGAATTCCAACTGCACGTCTGACAGCATAGGGCTTCACGCATACTGATGCCACATCATACTTTAAAGCAATTTTGCAGTGTTTCTCAAGGTCAGCATCTGTCAGTGTAGGACCCAGTATCGAATGGTCGATCATCTTTGCAAGTTCAGAAAGTGTACTCATTGTATTGTTTTTTTCTGGTTTATCAGTTATCAATATTAATATTTTTTTACTACTGATTACACTGAAGACCCGGATTTTTTGACCACAGATTACACGGATGACACGGATTTATTTTTCTCCGTGAAACCCGTGAAACCCGTGGTTATTTTTTCACTACTGATTACACGGATGGCACGGATTTATCTTCTTCCGTGAAACCCGTGAAACCCGTGGTTATTTTTTCACCACAGATTACACGGATGACACGGATTTATCTTCTTCCGTGAAACCCGTGAAACCCGTGGTTTTTTTTACCACTGATTACACGGATGACACGGATTTATTTTTCTCCGTGAAACCCGTGTGACCCGTGGTTATTTTTTTACCACAGATTACACGGATGACACAGATTTATTTTTCTCCGTGAAACCCGTGAAATCCATGGTTATTTTTTTACCACAGATTACACAGATGACACGGATTTATTTTTCTCCGTGAAACCCGTGAAACCCGTGGTTATTTTTTTACCACTGATTGCACTGAGAGCACGGATATATCTTCTCCGTGAAACCCGTGAAACCCGTGGTTAATTTTTTTTACCACTGATTACGCGGATGACACGGATTTATTTTCTTCCGTGAAACTCGTGTAACCCGTGGTTATTTTTTTACCACTGATTGCACTGAGAGCACGGATATATCTTCTCCGTGAAACCCGTGAAACCCGTGGTTATTTTTTCACCACTGATTACACTGATAACATGGATTTATTATTCTCCGTGAAACCCTTATTGATCAATTAAATAATCAATCTTCGTATTCCATCTTTAAGATAGTCCACATTGAAATTAATCAGTAATCCAATTCTGCACCCTGAAAGTTTCAGGTAAGTCATAATTTGTGCTTGATGAACCGGATTAATTGAATCAATTGCTTTAACTTCTATTATAACTTTTTCTTCAACAAGCAGATCAATCCTATAACCTATATCCATCCTGTGACCTTTATAGATCAATGGCATTGGTAATTGTCTGACAACGTCCAGCCCAATTGAGTTCAATTCAAAAAACAAACATTCCTCATAAGCTGATTCAAGCAATCCAGGTCCAAGTTCTTTGTGAACAGCAACTGCGCAATCAATTATCTTTCCTGTAAGATCCTTAAACAATAATTCCATTTCAGTAATTTTAGCGAGACATCTAAAGGTAAGATTTTCACCACAGATTACACGGATGACACATATTTATTTTTCTCCGTGAAACCCGTGTAACCCGTGGTTATTTTTTTCACCACTGATTACACGGATGACACGGATTTATTTTTCTCCGTGAAACCCGTGAAACCCGTGGTTACTTTTTCACCACTGATTACACGGATGACACGGATTTATTTTTCTCCGTGAAACCCGTGGTTAATTTTTTACCACAGATTACACGGATGACACGGATTTATTTTTCTCCGTGAAACCCGTGTAACCCGTGGTTAGTAAACACATATTGGAATTCTCAATTTTTAGTTTATTTTTATGTGACCTATTTCCGGATATCTGAAATAAGGAATACAATAAGGAGATTAACGAATTCTAAACCTTACTAAAATGACTGATAACAAACAGATTAAGCAAAACAAAAGCCTTGTATTTGTGATTGCGACAATTGCAGCTACCGGTGGACTATTGTTTGGATTTGACACAGGTGTTATATCAGGGGCAATTCCATTTTTCCAGAGCGCCTTTGGCATAGACAACAGCTGGATCGAAATAATAACAACTGCCGGACTTGTAGGTGCGGTAATTGGTGCATTATTCAGTGGAAGAATTGCTGATATTGTCGGAAGAAAAAAAGTAGCACTGGCTGCCGCCGTTATTTTCATTATCGGTGCAATCTGGTCTGGTGCGGCCACGGGGCCGGTGATGCTTGTCCTTGCACGTTTATTCCTGGGAGTTGCAATCGGTGTTTCATCATTTGCCGTGCCTCTCTATATTGCGGAGATCTCTCCCACAAAAAGCAGGGGAACAATGGTCTCAATGTTCCAGCTTCTTATAACAATAGGCATAATGGTTTCTTACCTCAGCGACTCGGCTTTTGCAGTTCCCGATGGTCATCCCGACTTTAACAGCTGCTGGAGACCGATGTTCTATGTTGGTGTAATTCCTGCGCTTATAATGTTTATCGGTATGATCTTCCTCCCTGAAACACCCAGGTGGTTAATCAGCAAGGGTTATGAGGATAAATGCCGTGAGGTGCTTCAGAAAGTTGAAGATCCTTCACTTGTTGAGGAGGTGATTGCGAAAATGAAAGCAGATATTGAAGCCGATAAAGCCAATAAGGTCAACTGGACAGAAATATTCAAAAAGTGGCTCAGGGTTCCACTTATTATTGCAGTCGGAATCATGTTCGTTCAGCAGTTTACAGGTATTAATACAATTATATATTACAGTCCCAAGATTTTCCTCATGTCAGGCTTTGCCGACGCACAGGCAGCCGTCTGGGCATCAGTAAGCGTGGGTGTGGTAAACGTTGTATTTACAATTCTTTCTCTGTTTATGATTGATAAGCTGGGAAGAAGAAAACTATACTTCATTGGAGTAACAGGACTTGTTGTTGCACTTATTGCAATGGGAACATGCTTTGCCCTGCAGTCAACACTCGGCGATTCAATCAAATGGGTTACAATAGCCCTTATATGGATTTACATAGCATTCTTTGCAATCAGCCTCGGCCCTCTCGGCTGGCTGATCATTTCTGAGGTTTATCCTCTGAGTGTGAGAGGAATAGGATCAAGCATAGGCGCTCTTTCAAACTGGCTGTTCAACGGCATTGTTGCCTTCACTTTCTTCAAGCTTGTAAAGGGCCTCACACTACCGGGATCAAACATAATACTTAATGGTGAGGACCTGGGTAATCCGGCAGGCGCTTTCTTTCTGTACGCACTTGTGGGAATTCTGAGTCTGGTGTGGGGATACTTCTATATTCCTGAAACAAAAAATGTTACACTTGAAAAGATAGAGGAACACTGGAGAAAAGGCACTCAGCCAAAGGATATACATAAATAATCACTGAGCTAATACAAAAACAGTGAAAATTTCACAGAAGAGCACAGAACAGATTAAAATCCTGAATCTGTGCTCTTTGTGTTCTTAAATAATTATTGAAATAACCTATTAAGCATTACAAACATGTTCATAATCAACTCTTACTCTCTCGCAGTGATCTTCTGCTTCATAACAATGCTGTGCTGGGGATCCTGGGCAAACACATCAAAGGTTTCAAATGACAAATGGCCTTTCCCTATGTTCTACTGGGACTACTCACTCGGCATAATACTGATGACATTAATTTACGGACTTACAATGGGAAGCATTGGTGATTCTGGAAGAAGCTTCATATCCGATCTGCAGCAGGCAGACAGCGGGTCAATTAGCTCGGCCTTTATCGGAGGAGTAATTTTCAATCTTTCAAATCTCATTCTTGTAGCAGCCATCGCAGTTGCAGGTATCTCAGTTGCCTTTCCTGTAGGTGTGGGACTTGCCCTTGTTATCGGCGTGATAGTCAATTATATCAAGAATCCTGAAGGAAATCCGGTTCTGCTTTTCGCAGGAGTTGCACTCGTTGTTGTTGCCATAGTTGTAAATGCCCTGGCATCATCAAAGGTTTCTAAATCAAAAGGTTCCACATCTGCAAAGGGCATATTGCTTTCTGTAATGGCAGGTATCATAATGGGCTTCTTCTACAGGTTTGTTGCCGATGGCATGACACTTGATTTCACATCGCCTGAGGCAGGAAAAATGACTCCTTATTCAGCTGCCCTGATCTTTTCAGCAGGAGTCTTCATTTCAAACTTTTTATGGAACACATTTTTCATGTACAAGCCTGTTGAAGGCAACAAATCATCATATAAGGACTACTTCACAAATGGCACAACAAAACAGCATCTGTTCGGCATTCTTGGCGGAATGATATGGCTGACTGGCTTCCTGTTCAACCTTATTGCATCAGACAAGGCAGGACCTGCAATTTCATACGGACTCGGTCAGGGAGCAACAATGGTTGGCGCTGCCTGGGGTGTTTTCGTGTTCAGGGAATTCAAAGGCGCACCCCCTGTAATTAACAGGTACCTGATAACAATGTTTGTCTCATTTTTTGCCGGACTGGGAATGATCATCATAGCCCGCTTATAATCTGATATTTATGAAAAAGATCGTTGTAATAGGCAGTTCAAATATCGACTTCATAATGAAGATGAAGCAACTGCCGAAGGTTGGTGAAACTGTAACTGATGCCGGATTCATGCAGGTTTTCGGAGGAAAGGGAGCAAACCAGGCAGTTGCAGCCGCCAGGGCCGGAGGAGATGTATGGTTTGTCAGCTGCGTTGGCGATGATGACATCACTCCAAGGATGATTGACAATTTCAGGAAAGACGGTATCAAAACTGACTATATATTCAGGGAAAAAAATATTTCCACAGGTACCGCACTTATTATGATCGGTGAACACGGAGCAAATTTCATTTCTGTGGCTCCGGGAGCAAATTACAGGCTCATTCCCAACTATATTGACAAGGCAGCTGCTATTATAAAAGAATCAGATATAGTCATACTTCAGTATGAAATAACTGCTGAAACCCTTAAGTATGTGTTGGATATCTGTGAAAAGCACAGGAAGCTTGTAATGTGGAATTTTGCCCCGGCCAGAGAATTTGACAGGAAATATCTCGGGAAGGTCGGGATTCTTGTTGTAAATGAAACAGAGGCCGAAATATTATCAGGGATTGCTGTCACAGATGATGATTCGGTGCTGAAAGCTGCCAAAGAACTGAAGAAAGCAGGTTGCAGAACAGTGATAATCACTCTTGGAGTCAGGGGATCCTTCATATATTCCGATGAAGCTTCAGAATGGGTTAAGGCATTCAGGGTTGATGCTGTAGATACAACAGCTGCGGGCG